>Ga0209488_10000314_pt1 | contig 39034 bp, 25 predicted proteins | sample Rivendell_Oct201_8_FD_188349 | JGI IMG/M metagenome (GOLD analysis project Ga0209488, IMG submission 188349) | Vadose zone soil microbial communities from the Eel River Critical Zone Observatory, Northern California, USA -... | ecosystem: Environmental > Terrestrial > Soil > Vadose zone >...
CTGTACGCGTCGATCTTCTTGTAACCGGCCTGGCTGGTGCTGCGAGCAGCTTCGACCAGCGCGGTCGGCGAATCGAATTCCGCCATCATGCCGTAGATGGGATCGCGCTTCATTCCGCCTTCACCTCCGCCTCGGGCAAGAGGGTGCGCATTTCAAAAATCGAAATCGCAGGCAGGATGCGCAGGAACAGGAACATGGCCGCCAGGAACAGACCGATCGTCCCGATGTAGGTCATCCAGTCCCAGCGCGTGGGGTAATACATGCCCCAGGAAGACGTCAGGAAATCGCGATGCAGGCTGACCACGACGATGATGAATCGCTCGAGCCACATGCCAACCAGAATCACGCCGGAAACAAAAAATAACGCCACGGGACTGGTGCGTAATCTGCGAATCCACAGAACCTGCGGGACAAAAATATTGCAAGTCAGCAACGCCCAGTAACATGGGGCATACGGGCCATGCAGGCGATTCCAAAGGGTGAAAGCATCGTAGCGGTCGCCGCTATACCAGCCCATAAAAGCCTCGATGCCGTAGCCATAGGCCACGATCAATCCCGTCGCCAGCATCACTTTGGCCGAGTTCTGCAGATGGCGTTCCGTGATGAAATCTTCGAGGCCGTAAATCTTGCGGATGGGAATCGCAAGCATCAGCACCATGGCGAATCCGGAATAGATGGCGCCAGCCACAAAATAAGGAGGAAAGATGGTGGTGTGCCAGCCCGGAACAATACCGACGGCAAAGTCGAAACTCACAACGGTGTGGACGGAAAGTACCAGTGGCGTGGCCAGTCCAGCCAGCAACAGGTATGCCGTCTCGTAACGGTGCCAGTGACGCGCCGATCCGCGCCAGCCCATGGAAAGCATGCCATAGATGATTTTAGAGACGGGATTCTCGGCTCGATCACGCAACGTAGCGAGATCAGGGATCAGGCCGATGAACCAGAAGAGCAGCGAGATCGTGCCGTAGGTTGAGACCGCAAACACATCCCACACCAGCGGACTGCGAAATTGCGGCCACACTTTCATGGTGTTGGGATAAGGCACCAGCCAGTACGCCAGCCACGGACGTCCGACGTGGATGAGAGGAAAGACTCCGGCGGAGGCGACGGCGAAAAGCGTCATGGCCTCCGCGAAACGGTTGATCGAATTGCGCCAGGACTGCCGTAACAATAGAAGAATGGCAGAGATCAGCGTGCCGGCATGGCCGATTCCAATCCACCATACAAAGTTTACGATCGCGAAGCCCCATCCGATGGGAATGGTAATGCCCCAAATTCCAGTGCCCTTCAGGAACAGGTAACCGACGGCGAACAGCAGCATCATCGTCAGCATGAAAGCGATGCCAAAGCCCACGAACCACCCGTTCGACGTCGGACGGGTCAGCACAATGGCGCTGATCTTTTCCGTCACCGTGCCGAAGGTGTGGCCCGGCTCAATGACCGGAGCCCTCTGCGCGTCGACCGTCATCTTGTATTGCTCGTCCATTATTGCTCGTCCACGAATTCCGTCAGGGGCTGAAGCCTGTTTTCTAAACCAGCTCTTGCGGCACGGCTAAAGCCGTGCCCTGATACGAATCTCTTCGCGCCCCGCTCACGACTTCAACTCCGGATTAGGATTGCGAATCTCCGCCAGATACGTAGTCCGCGGACGGGTGTTCAGTTCGCCCAGCAAACTGTAGTTGCGTGCTTCCGCCTTCAATTTCGAGACTCTGCTGTTCGGATCATTGATATTGCCGAAAATAATTGCACCCGCCGGACACGATTGCTGGCAGGCAGTCTGCAACTCATTCTCGTGCCCTCCGTCGTTGATCTTTCGATCTTCCCGCTCGGCATCAATGCGGCGCTCGTTGATGCGCTGCACGCAGTACGTACACTTTTCCATGACGCCGCGGCTGCGCACGCTGACGTCAGGATTGCGCATCATCTTGTATTGCGGCGTCTCCCAGTCCTGAAACAGCAGGAAGTTGAACCGGCGCACCTTATAAGGGCAGTTATTCGAGCAATACCGCGTGCCAACGCAGCGGTTGTAGACCATATCGTTCAGGCCTTCGCTCGAATGATTGGTAGCACCCACTGGGCAAACGACTTCGCACGGAGCGTTCTCGCACTGCATGCAGGGTACCGGTTGGAAAAACGCTTTCGGATTATCACGGTCGCCTTGGTAATAGGCGTCGACGCGAATCCAGTGCATGTGCCGGCCGATGACGACTTGTTCCTTGCCGACCACCGCGATGTTGTTCTCCGACTGACACGCGACGATGCAGTTGTTGCAACCCACGCAGGCATTCAGATCGATGGTCATGCCCCAGGCGTAGTCTTCCTTCTTGTAGTCGTAGGCTGGATAAAGCGTCAGGCCCGGCGCCGGTTCTTCTTCCTTCGCGAAGTCGGGCTCCTTGCGGTACTCCTCGAGCGTAGTTTCGCGGACCAGCGGACGGTGGCCGCCGTCGGGCGTGTCCATCGACTGGTAGCCCTGCGTCGACGCGAGCTTGTAGGTGTCTCCGGTCTTGCGGATTTGCAGGCCGGTGGCAATCCACGGGGCAGCACTCGTGCGCAGCGGGTAGGCATCGAAACCCTGCGCAGTTCCTACGCGGCCGGCACGGGCTCGCCCGTAGCCAAGAAATACCGTGACGGAGTTGTCAGGATGGCCGGCCTGAATCCATACCGGCCCATTAACTTTTTTCCCGTTTAGCTCAAGCTCGACAACGTCCTCGCCGTTGATTTGCAACCGCTCCGCCATCTTGGGACCGATAAGGACCGCGTTGTCCCAGGTGAGCTTGGTCATCGGCTTGGGGAGTTCTTGCAGCCACCCGTTGTTGGAAAATTGGCCGTCGTAGATGGTGGGGTCGCGGCGGATGTTGAGTTCGATGGCATTGGCGTCGACTTGATGAGGTGCGGAAATATCTGCGGCCTTAGCTTGCACCGTCTTCGAGGTAAACGTCGTGCCTTCGATCCAACCATCGTGCAACGACCTGCGCCAGAACTGCTCGAAGTCGGCGCCGGAGTGCTGTTTCTGCCAATAGGCGCGAACGAGATCATACCCGGTAGCGTCGGCTTGTCCGGAAAGCAGCGCGACGAGTTCGAGTGCACTCTTGCCGTTGTAGAGAGGAGCGATCAGCGGCTGGATGATGCTGACTGTACCGTCATAAGCGCGGGCATCGCCCCACGCTTCCAGTTTGTGCGTCGCATTCACGTGCCATTGGCAGAGTTCTGCCGTCTCGTTCTGATAAAGCCCGAGATACACACGCAATGGAACCTTGCCATTCTTCAGGAGATTGGCGAAGTCGAGATCGGCGGGTGCGTCATAAGCCGGGTTGCCGCCGAGGATGACTAGCAGATCCACTTTGCCCGCCCCAATATCCGCCACGAGATCTTTGATGGAAGAGCCCTGATTGACTGGGTTCACATCGACGGCATCGGTGTGGAACACGGTCTTGCCAAAGTTGCCTAACGCTTGATTAATTGCGTGAGCGAGAGCGTGAACCGGAGGGGGCTGATGGTCCCCTGCGACAACGAGGCTTGAGCTCCGAGAGCTCTGAACATCTTTGACGATTGCGGCCAAATACCTTCCCTGTTCGCCACCCGGAATCTTTGCGGCACCGCCAACCACTCCAAGCTCCCCCGCGACAGCCCACGCAAACGTTTCCACATCTCCCGCCCGCATAGGCAGCCGGTGATCCGCCTTGGCCCCCGTGGTGGTCGGCGTGCTCTCGACCACATACAGCCGGTTCATGTTGCCCTCGGGATTTCTCCGCTTGGCGAAGTCGCGGATGTAGCGCACGTTTCCGGGGAATCCGGCTGACAGGAAATCCGCGTCCAACGAGACAATTACATCGGCTTTTTCAAAATCGTAGCGCGTCTCGACCGGCTGCCCGAAGGCCAGCTTCGCGCCTTCGAGAACGTTGTCGCGATTAACAGGCTCATACACATGCCACTTGGCCTGCGGATAAATCTTCAGGAAGTTGCGCAGTTGATCGGCGAGCGTGGGCGAGGAAATGGTCGGCGTCAGAATGCGAATGCCCGCACCCTGCACCGCCTTCTGCGCGCTGAGCGGCCCGCGAATCGCGGTGAGAAACGCCTGCCATGAACGCTGGTCGCCCATCGACATCACGCTTTGCGAACGATCGGGGTCGTACATGCCGAGAATCGACGCCTGCGCGAAAATGTCCGTTCCCCCGAGCGACGCAGGATGCTGGTCGTTACCTTCAATCTTCGTCGGACGGCCCAGGTGGCTTTCGACCAGCACAGGGCTGGCGTATCCGCCGAGCGTCACCGCCGTGGCGTAAAACATCGGACGCCCGGGAATTACTTCTTCCGGCTGGCGCACGTAGGGAACAATCGGCTCGAGCGGCAGACGCACGCATCCGGTCATCCCCGCCAGTCCGAGAGACGCGCCCATCACCTTCAGAAAGCCGCGGCGTGAAACCGAATCCACCCACTCCGACGCGCCCTTCGGAAATTCTCGGTGCAACGCTTCCTGGAAGTCGGCGCTGCCCGCGAGTTCTTCAAGGCTGCGCCAGTATTCGGGGCCGGTCTTCTGCGCCGTGGCCTGCGCCGTCGTCTGTTCAATCTCCGAGCGGACGGAGTCCAGATCCAGCTTGCCCTTCTTGCTGGGGCAAACGTCCTCACGCTTGACGCCGCCGTCTTGTCCTTCAATGTTCATGACTGATCACACGTCGCACGACAAAATTCATACATCACACAAGATAAGGAATGTCATCCTGAGCGGAGCGAGAGTTCGCAAAGCGAAGTCTCGCGCAGTCGATGGACCCCTGCATGGCCGGTAGCGCCACGGACGCTGCAAGGCATTCTCAGGATGCTTGTCGACTGCACGGGAGAATTCCCTGAAGCGGCAGTAGAGCTGCTAGCATTGCCGGGGTCCTTCGACTCCGAAGTTACTTCGCTTCGCGAAGCAAATTCTCCGCTCAGGATGATAAGTTTGCATAAAGTCGTTTTCATCGGTGACACGTACTGCAACTGGTAATGTCCGAAATGCTGCGCTGGCCATCGCTGGTCATCAATGTTCCCGTGCGCACCTTGTAAGCCTTCGCCAGATACGCGCCGAGCGACTCCTGATCTATAAAATTCTTCCCGTCGACCGGGACGGGGCTGCCCACTGAGGGCGGCTGGTAACGCATGTTAAAAACCTGGTCGCGGGGCCGCAGATTCTTCTCCGGTTCACGGTGGCATCCCAGGCACCACTCCATCTGCAACGATTCCTGCTGATACATGAGCGGCATCTGGTCGACGGGCCCGTGGCAGGTGTTGCATCCCACTCCTTTATTAATGTGAATGCTGTGGTTGAAATAGACAAAGTCGGGGAGCTGATTGACCCGCGTCCACTGCAGCGATTCGCCGCTGCGAAAGCTGGCGCGCACAGGCTCGAGTAGCTGGGCGTTCGTCCATATCTGCGAGTGGCAGTTCATGCAGGTCTTGGTCGGGGGAATGCCGGCGAAGCTCGAGGTCTCGACGGAGGTATGGCAGTAGCGGCAGTCGATTCCCAATCCGGTGACGTGATGCTGGTGGCTGAAGGGTACAGGCTGCGGCTTCCGCACACCCGCATAGGTGAGATAAGGCGAGCGCTGAAACTCCATCGCTACCCACGACAGCGCCGCAATGACGAATACCGCGCCAAAGATTGTGGCTCGAGACAGGGTATTCGTACTGCGATGAAAAATCTGCGGCATGCTTATGGAAGCCTAAGATGATTGAGATGTCGCGAAAACTTTATTAGGTACAGCGTAAAAAGAGAATTATTGACAAGTTTCGGATACGAATGTGAAAACTCAAGATTATAAATAGTTCGCGGGATTTTGTCGCGCAGTTCCATTGTGGGAACTGCGTTACGTCTAACGAAGATTCATGACGAGGAGCTTCGGCTCGGTCATTTCCTCGATTGCGTAGCGTAATCCTTCACGGCCAAGGCCTGAGTCTTTGACTCCGCCGTAGGGCATGTGATCGACGCGGAACGATGGGACGTCGCCGGCGATCAATCCTCCAACTTCCAACTCTTCGTAGGCCTGGAACAACAATTTTGCGTCGCGGGTGAACAATCCCGCCTGCAGACCGAACGAAGAATGGTTCACCCGTCGCAGCGCCTCATCAAAGTCTCTATAGGGCTCAACCGTCACGACCGGACCAAAAACTTCCTGGCAATTTACTTTCATGTCGGGTTTCGTGCCAGTAAGAACCGTCGGCTCGACCACCAGACCCTTGCGGCCACCACCGCACAACAAGCGCGCCCCGCCGCGGACCGCTTCTTCTGTCCAGTTTGTCGTGCGAATCGCATCGCTCTCGCGAATCAGCGGACCCACGTCGGTGGATTCGTCCAGCGGATCGCCCGCCTTCAGTTTCTTGACTCCCTCAACCAGAAGATCGGTGAACTTACCGTAGACCGAATGTTCGACCAGAATCCGCTGCACTGAAATACAAGTCTGCCCGGCGTAGCCGAATCCCCCGGTGACACAACGATCAACGGCGTATCCTAGATCCGCGTCGTTGTGGACGATGACGGCCGCATTGCCGCCCAACTCCAGCACAACTTTTTTCTTTCCCGCGCGGCGCTTGATGTCCCAGCCCACCGGCACACTGCCGGTGAAGCTGATGAGCTTGATACGTTCGTCAGTCACCAGCAGCCCAGCGTCTTCGTTCGACAGTGGCAGCACATTAAAACCGCCGTCGGGCCAGCCGGCCTGCTGCACGCACTCGGCCAGCATCAGCGCACAAAGCGGGGTCTGAGGAGCAGGCTTCAGCACCATGGAGCAGCCCGCCGCGATTGCCGGCGCAACCTTGTGCGCCACCAGGTTCAACGGAAAATTAAATGGAGTTATGCCGGATACCGGCCCCAAGGGAAAGCGGCGCACAATCGCCCAACGTCCCGCGGTAAATTCCTGCCAGTCGAGCGGGAGGAACTCGCCATATATCCGTGTGCTCTCCTCCGCTGCCACGTTGAAGGTGAAGATGGCGCGATCCACCTCGGTGCGAGCCGCCTTGATCGGTTTCCCGGCTTCCTGGGCCAGGGTGCGCGCGAATTCGTACTTTCGTTCCCCGATGGCCGCCGAGATCTGCCTCAGCACGCGCTGCCGCTCGAATGCGGGGAGTCTTCGCGTGGTGCCAAATGCTTTTACCGCTGCGGCAATGGCGGCCTCAGCGTGCTCCCGCCGCGCCTGCACGACTCGCCCGATGACGTTTCCATCGTACGGTGCACGAATCTCGACCAGGTCGCCGTCTTCCACCCAACGGCCATCTATGAAAAATCCATGCGTGGCAACGGGAGTGACCGTCATTTCTGCCATGATTTTTTCCCGCCCGCAAAACCGGGCTGCTGCGATTATAGGACTTAAGGAAACCGACCGCTTGTGCACAGGTGACAAAAACAATCTCCTGGGTTGCCTCCGGGAAGATTGGCTGCAACGTACTCTACAATGGGAACCGTTCTCATCCCCAATGCCCATCCCGGAGAGCATCCGCCAACTTGCGCCACTCCTGCAGCGAAAGGAACTTTCTCCGCTGGAGATTACTCGTATTTGTCTGGACCGCATTGAGAAGCTGAACCCCGCGCTCAATGCCTTCATCACGGTTACCGCTGACTCGGCCCTCGCAGAGGCGCGCCGCGCGGAAGCCGAAATTGGACGCGGCCAATGGCGTGGTCCGCTACACGGTGTACCTGTTGCGATCAAGGATCTGATCGATACTGCCGGAGTCCGCACCACCGCAGCTAGCGCTCTCCACGCCAACCACATCCCAACTGAGGACGCCGAAGTAGTCCACCGGCTTCGGGAAGCGGGGGCCGTGATTGTCGGCAAAAACAATTTGCACGAATTTGCCTACGGCGGCAGCTCTCTCATCAGCCATTTTGGAGTCGTTCACAACCCCTGGGCCATAGAGCACATTGCCGGAGGATCATCTGGGGGATCAGCCGCCGCGGTTGCCGCTGGCCTTTGCTACGCGGCCATCGGCACCGATACAGCTGGCTCCATCCGCGAACCCGCCGCCCTCTGCGGCTGCGTCGGCTTGAAACCAACTTATGGACGCGTCTCAGCCCGGGGCGTGATACCGCTCTCCTGGTCGCTGGATCATGTGGGCCCGCTGGCCACCACGGTCGCCGACAGTGCGATCATCCTACAGGCGATCGCGGGGTATGACCGCGGCGACACTACCACCGCCGGCGTTCCCGTGACAGATTACGTGTCCGCCTGTCAGGAGTCTGCACGATCTCTTCGGGTGGGCACACTGCGGACTTATTTCTGCGATGATCTCGATCCTGAAGTGGCCGCGGCTTTCGACCAGGCCGTAGAAGTAGTCAAAACGCTCGTAGCAGAACTGAGAGACGTACAGCTTAATGTTCCCACCGACCGAACACTACAGGCGGCGGAGTCCTACGCTTACCACGCGGAAAGCGTGGGCAAGACGCCCGAACTGTATCAACCAGAAACGCTCCGCCGCATTCGATCGGGAGCCATGGTGTCGGCAGCGGACTACATTCAGCGTCGCCGCGAACTGGATGAAGCTCGCCGCGGAATTCGCGATGCTTTCGCCGGGGTGGATCTTCTCATCACTCCAACCATGCCGATACCGGCGCCCAAGATTGAGGACCTGCTGGCGACTCCGGACGCCCTGCGTCCAGCCGAACTCAAGTTGCTGCGCAACACGCGCCCCTTCAACGTGTGGGGATTGCCTGCAATTTCAGTTCCTTGCGGATTCACCACCGCTGGACTGCCAATAGGCCTGCAGATCGCGGGACCGCCGTGGCGGGAAGATATTGTCCTGCGCCTGGCCAGCGGCTACGAGGAAGCCACGGCTTGGCACAAACGGAAACCGGGAATTCTTGCAGATCTGGTACCCCCTCAGACTCACGGCTAGAAAAATGGCGATCTGGATCGGGGAATCGCTTCAGCGATGCTGAACCCGTAACTCATCTCATCGCTAGCGCTCTCCGATGAGCCTGCCTTTAACAACAAGTCAAAATGAAATGCCCAACGCGGCAGGAACGGTTACGCAGGCTTCCTCCAGTCCCTCAAAACGACATTCCCCCATTTGCGCTGGCCTCGGTAAACGATTAGATTCCAGTGCAGCATTCTTTAACCGTCTCCCATAGAGTCTGTCGAGGAAAAATTCCATGAAAAAGATGCGCTTCGCGATTCTTGGCGTTGTAGCTGCTGCACTGCTGGGCTCGGGCTTGGCACAACAAGGATCGAAGCATCTTCTGAGCAGCGACGATCTCAAGAAGGCCGTCCCGGCGGAATACTTCTTTCGCGGACAGAAGGCTCCTACGCAGGTGCGAAACTCGGTGGGGTTTCAACTTGCCGACGGCAAGATGATCCTGGCCGCGCTGGTGGATGCCTCGGGATATTCCACGGCAATCCAGCAAAAGTATCAAGGACTCTTGATCACCGAGTCGAAACTCAATATCGGCGGTGCGACACTGGCCCCCGGACAATACGGCTTCGGTTTCACCCCCGACGGCAAGTTCGTGGTAATGGACGTTGCCAACCATGACGTGTTGAGCGTGGCCTTCCAGACGGATAGCACGCTGCCGCGCGCTGTACCGCTCAAGATGGTGGAAGCCGGCGGGGGTTACAAGCTGTATGCGGGAAAGAAGTGGGTCGAGATCGACGCGCAGTAGATTTCCAGCGCCACCGGTTCCAAGGCCGCAATTTCCTGCACGACACGTCCCCGGTAATCAGTGGGTCAGAGACTGAAACGGACCGAGCAAGGTGGCGATGCCGGCACGTTTGCGCAGTTCGGTAAGCAGAGCATTGGCGGCATTCTGGTAGGTCTTGCCGGGGTCGGAAGGATCGGCCCACACAGCATCGTAAATAATCTGTGCCGCCTCTTTTAAATCCATGTGAAGTGCGCCCTCGCAGATGTCCAGCTGCTCCTGCAGGCGTTCATAGCAAGGCTTGCAAATCTCAGCATTGGCCGCTTCTCCGGAGTGATTTTCCCCCAGATTGCAGGCTGGCGCCGGAGAGTTGACCACTTCGGCGTGGGCAGCAAAGAGCTGGGATTTGAACTGGCGGAGAAACTCCTCCCGCTCCTGCTCTAACACGGCGGCATCGGGTGCGCACGGCGCTTCGGCAGTTACGCTGGCCACCACCGGAGACGACTTCGGCATGACCGGTGACACCCGCTCCTTGGCGTGACATGTCGGACAGACGTCGAGGTCCGCGGAATAGTACAGGTGGCACTTGGCGCAAGGCAGTCCGTAGCCAGCAGGCTTGCGGACAGACTCCGCGGAGGGGCTTGGCGCGGCAGATGGTTGCATGCGGCGCACACCACTTTCCTGCGGCATCACTGGCGTTACGGCCTTAGTGCCTGCTGGTGCGGATTGGGATCGGGTCAAATCCATTACAGTCTCCCCGGAATGTCGTCCAATTTTGGTCGGAGCCAGTCGCGACTACCGGCTCGTCTCCAGTTTAAGCAGCAAGCGCAGCTTTGCCGAACACCACTAGTACAGTGAGGTGGACTGTCCGGTTGTACGGTCCGAAAGTGCAATCCGTCACCGACTACCGCGCACTCGTGTCCTTCATCAGCTTCAGCAATTCCTCTCGGCGGGCTCGATACAACGTCCGGCCAGGGTCCAGCCTCGATGCCAACTCCAGCTCCGATAGAGCCTCTTCGTATCGATCCATGCTCATCAGACATGCCGCCAGGGAGAAATGATTGTCGGCCGACGGGCTCAGACGAAGCGCCTCGCGGAATTCCTTCTCGGCAGCCTGCACTTGCTTCTGCCGGAACAGTGCAGTGCCGAGATAGTGATGGGAAACATCCGAATCGGGATTGAGCGAGACCGCCAGACGAAACTCGCGCAAAGCCGCGTCCGGCTTATCATCCAGCAGCAACGCCTGGCCGAGCACGCGATGTTCTGTGGCCCCGGTCGGATTCTGGCGCAGAGCCAACCTCAACTCCGCGACTGCACCGTCGTAATTCTTCTTCGCCATGTAGGCGCTCGCGAGGCACCCGTGTCCTTGCTCCCACTCGGGATGCTGGCGATAGAGTTCGCTCAGTTCTGCAACTGCCTCGTCAAACTTGTTCTGGTCACAGTACGTGTTGCCAAGATTGTTGCGGATCGAAGGCTCCTGGGGAGCGATGCGCTTGGCTTCGCGATATTCATCCACCGCCTCGACGAGCTTTCCTTCCTTATGCAACACGAACGCGAGGTTGGAGTGAGCCTCCCAGAACGCAGGCCGCAGTTGAATAGCCTTGCGATACGCCCATGACGCGGCAGGCAAGTCTTCCGCAGCATTAAGGGCGATTCCCATGTCGTAGTACGTGTCGGCGTTGCCGGCATCGCGGGTCAGAGATTCGGTAAAGGCATGCACGGCAGCGCGGTACTCGCCGCTCGAATAGAGTCCCAGCCCGAGGAATTGATACGCTTCCGCATTTTGCGGATCCATGCTCAGCGCGGTCCGGGCCTCGGCGATTGCATTCGGTCCATCATCGAGGCGATAAAAGATGTACGCGAAGGCGCTGTGATTCTCCGGCAGATCTGGCATGAGGCGCGCGGATTCCGTGACTTCGCCGAAGGCGTCGTCCCATTGATCCTGCTGGCGGAGCATGGCGCCAAGAGCAAAGTGCAGCGCCGCATTTTGCGGATCAGAGTGCAGGGCGTCGCGTAGTCGAAGCTCGGCAGCGTGATAGTGCTGGGCGCGCGCCTCGGCCGAAGCCGCTAACAAGGCTAACGGGATAGGAGCGGCGCTGGCTGTAGTACTTGGTGCTTTCGCGCCGGTAAGAGTGCGGATCAGGTTCGCATCGGCGCCCGCAGATTCTAACTGGCGCACTTGTTCTTTGGTCGGAAGACTGGTAACGCATCGCTCCTGCACCAGCCGGACGAGGCGACTGCTGGGAATGCCTCCGATCAACCAGGCCACGAGGTCGGTAGCATCGACTGATTGTGTCCCGGAGGAATTGGGCGCAGCGAATGCCGCAAGGCTCAGGCTAAAGACAGAAACTACGACGATGAAGAATGACAAAAGCTTGAATTTCACCGAACTCCCCGACGATGGCTTGCCTTGCTCGTTGGCGCTGTCTGGGGTGTTGCGTCCAAAACGCCCGGCAAGGCCCTTGGCAAACCATAGACTGGCAGGAGGGTCGAAGGTAAGGTCACGGAGGTAACTGACCCTAGGGGCTTGCGAAAAACACTGATTTTGATTTGTTTTGAAAGGGCGCGGTTTCAGCCGCGCCGTTAAGTGCCGCAAAATCGACACCGGCTTTTAGCCGGTGAGGGTGCCCTTACCTGCAATGCACACTTTTTTCATAGCTACCCGGGGCAGGGACCAAGGTCGGCCACTCGATTCGCTCCGCGGCTCAGTGCTAACCGGTCTATTTATCTTCGGTAGCTTCTCTCACGTTCCGCGCAACAATTTGGTTGGCGTCCTGGGTAATGTGAACCTTCTTGACATGAGCATCGAACTGACTCTGCAGGGACTTCTGGTATTCCTCGCGAGTGGGGCGATGGCTGGTGGACTTAGCTTTGAACCTGACCGCAACGCAGGAAGTGCATTCGGCCGCTACCGGAACATCTCCCAGCCATTTCGTAACCCGCAATGATGGTTTCTTCATGTCTTCCAGTTTCCCAAAGCCGCGAGCCCTCGGATATCCGATGAAGGGATGTCGCCGAGCAGCAGGAACACATGATCGCCTGGGCTGAGAAACATGGGGCCAGCGCGCCACACAAAGCTGATTGCGATCCTTAGTTAGACCAAGTAGCGATGTATCACTGCGTTATCTGGAAGGCACCTTTGCTCAAAAGCGTGCCGCCAAGGGTGGTAACTCGGACCGTCCCGGTGGTGGCGCCGTTGGGTGAACGGCATTGGGCCGCCGGTGCGGCAGGCTTGCCCATATTATGCATGCCGGTTAACGTCGATTCGTCACAGCCTTGTCGTTTTTTCGTAAATTCTATTGTCAACCGCTAAAGGGGGTGGCGAAATAAGAGGGAAGGCGGCAGTCTATTTAACTACGTGGGGAGCTAGGGTATCCACATTATTGGCATCGCGTAAAGCTGACGTACTATGTTTTGAGTTTATCTCGAATCCGGGAGGAAGATTATGCGCTGGATTGCTACGATGCTGCTTGTGGTTGGCATGAGTGGTTTCGCGATACCACAGAAAGCTGGCCAAGATGTTCCCGCCGACGTTTTGGCCGCTCAGCAAGCCTTACAGACTGCTAAAAAAGAGCTGGTTGCCGCCGGTAACAATTGGGGCGGACACAGGATGCTTGCCATCAAGCATGTTGACGCTGCCATCGCAGAAGTACAAAAGGCTGAGGAATACGCCCGCGCACATCACGTGATGAAGTAAATTCGAATCATGGCGACGATTGGTCGCTTCCCGACTCCGAGCGCGGTCGCAGGCTGATGGGCCGATTCGGAAACTCTCGAGAGGACTGGAATATCCGTCCCACTCTAAGCCGGAAGTGTGACTCCCCTCTGGCTTTCCTGTCGGCGCAGGCGCGCTACGACCAGACGTATCTCTTCGAAGGTAATCTCCGGAGGGAGAGCGTCTTTCAGGTTTCTGAGGCGGGCCAGACCGACACTCGCGCAGGCGGCCTCGATGACAGCTTGCCGGTTGCGGTCGATCCACGCAGGCTGGAACTCGAGTTCTCCTCTTTCAACCAGGGTTGCTACCGCGTTCACGACCGTGGCCAGCTGTCGACCACGAATATTGGCAATATCCTCGAAAGTTTTTCCTTCCGCCAGCAGACGTAAGGTTTCCTCCGCTGGCGCAGTTTTCTTCCCTGACAGTGCGGCGGCCCGTGCGCCGTCATGGTAACGCTTGAGAGCCGCAAGGATTTCCTGACCGTACATATCGGCCTTCCGCTCGCCAATTCCGGTGACGCTCAGCAACTCAGTGATGGACGAAGGCCGGCGCCGGCAAATTTCGTCCAGCGACGTATCGTGCAGCACGACATAGGCGGGAGTGTTCTGCTCTTTCGCCGTAATCCTCCGCCACTCCCGAAGATATTCGCGCAGCTCCAGGTCGACGTCCACCACGGACGTTGTGGGCAGTGACATTGGCGGCTGTTTGGAAGCCGGGCGTGATCCGAATTCCTTGTCAACGTACGCCTCACCCTTCTCTGGCTTGGCCCGCCTGCGCCTGGGCTTTACCATCGGAGCTAATAGCCACTCCGGCGAGGTGCCGCAAACATCGCATGCCCCGCAAGAAGCCCACTTCGGAGTCTCTCCGAAGTGCGTGCAAATCTGGCTGTGCCGGCAGCGGTTGGATTCCACGAACGCCCGAATCGTGTGGTAGCGTTGCCAGGCGCGCTCGCGCTCTGCCTTATCGACGATCTGATTGGCAAAGAAGCCGAGCAACCCCGCATCCTGTTTCTGCCATAGGAGTATGCATTCGGCAGGCTGGCCATCGCGTCCGGCCCGGCCCGCTTCCTGGTAGTACTGCTCGATCGACTTAGGCAGCGACAGGTGGACGACCGCGCGCACTGTAGCCTTGTTGATGCCCAGGCCAAATGCAATCGTCCCGACCAGCACGCGCACTTCGTCCGACATCCAGCGCTCCTGATTACGACGCCGGTCCGCGCTATTCATCTTGGCGTGATAGCCCACCGCAGGAATGCCCTGGTCCTCGAGAAAATCTACAGTCTCTTCGACCCGGTTAATCGTAGGGGAGTAGACGATCACGTTCCCCTCTGCGCAGCTGCGCACCGCGGCTACCAGCAATTCGGACTGGTTCGAGCCATTACATTCGCGCACCAGATAGCGAAGATTGGGCCGGTGAAAGCTGGCGATGTACTTATCCGGCGCGCGCAACTGGAGCTGGGCCAGAATATCGTGGCGCACATGGCGGGTGGCGCTGGCGGTAAAGGCGGCAATGGGGAGATCGGGAAAGCGGCTACGCAGTCGGCTCAGCTGGCGGTATTCAGGGCGGAATTCGTGTCCCCACTCGGAGATGCAATGCGCTTCATCGATGGCAAAGAAAGCGATGGGCAGTTGCTGCAACCATCCCAGGGTATCACCGCGTGCGGCTCGCTCCGGTGAGAGATAGAGTAGTCGATAGGCGCCATCGCGGGCTTGCAGCATGACTTCGGATTGCTGTTGCTCACTCACTGAACTGTTGAGCACCGCAGCGGCAATACCCATCTGGGCCAACTGCGCGGCCTGGTCTTGCATGAGCGCAATCAGCGGAGAAATCACCACCGCGGTGCGGCCCGAAACCACTGCCGGCAATTGGTAACAAAGAGATTTGCCGCCACCCGTGGGCATCACCACACAAGTGTCGTGTCCCGCAAGCAGGCTGCGGACGATGCGTTCCTGCAAAGGCCGGAACGAGCTGTATCCCCAGTAGCGGCGCAGCGGAATCAGCAGGTCCGTCTCCGGAGTCATGAGCAACAGTATAGGCGGAGGAGTGGAACAAGAGATGTGAGTGTTGACGTGTAAGTTAAGACGACTCCCGTACCGGGACCGTTCTCCGAGTTACGCAGTGCATTCACTCTGTAGTCAACTTCAATTCTTGGCATTCAATTCTTCGACAAGGGCGCCTTCCACACGCTTGCAATGCTCCGGAGTAAGCTTGGCCCCGTTGAACGTCAGATAGAACGCGTCAATCGCCATCTGTCCTTCCGTGTCGATCAGAGCGATTTCGATATTGCACTTCTGATCCGAGAAGCAGGAAGCTATCCGGTGCAGCAGCCGTGGACGGTCTTGTGCAATCACCTGCACCAGTGTGCTGGTCGAAGAGCATGCATGATCAAAATCAATCCTGGTTTCAACTTTCACCTTCGTGATCGCGCCCTTTTCCGAGCGCTGCCGATCGCGCAGCATCCGGGTGAGGTCGGCTTCGCCCAGCAGAACGTCGGTAATACTACGCTTGAACCGTTCCCACTCCGAAAGATTCAATTCCAGCGTCCGAAACCTGTCGGTGAAGTAGAGTGCGTCAACCACAGTCCCGGCCTGATTCGAGAAAGCATTTGCCTTCACGATGTTCATCCCCCACGCAGCGAGAACTCCGGCAAGAGTTGCGAACAGAGACGGACGGTCTCTCGTAACCAGCGTCAGCTCATACCAATGCCGCCCCCGCTTCAGTTCTACTTGCACCGGGTCTTCGCCAAGGTGGTCTGCCATTTCCATGTGCCGCATCACTTCTTCCGGTGAGTGCACCCGCAGATAACGCTGCGGGAACCCTTCGAGGAAGTTCTTGAACTTGTTGCTGGTCACGGATGCGAGCGAGCGCAGGCGCGCCAGCTTCTCGTCATCGACATCGCCGTGTAAGCGCTGGTCCGCGCTGCGGTTCAAGTAGTTGGCCGCGGAAATGTATAGTTGCCATACGTTTTCCGCTTTCCACGGCGTCAGAGCCTCAGGGTTCACCGCCTTGATGTCCGCATAAGTCAGCAGACACAGCATCTTGAGGCGCTCTGGAGTACCAACTTTATCGGCGAATGCCGCGACGGTTTCCGGGTTGAAAATATCGCGCCGCAGCGTGGCCGACATCTCCAGGTGGCTGCCGATAAGAAATAGCACGGTTGCACGTTCCCCTGGATCCATATCCAGCCGGCCCATGCACCGGTCCGCGATTTCCAAACTCCCCTCCACGTGATTACGCCCCGGCTCGCCCTTTCCCGTGTCATGCAAGAGCAGGGCGAGATAGAGCAGTTCAGGATCCTCCAATTCTCCGAGCAGTTCCGCATACCGCTTATCCCACTCCGACTGCGATTGGTTCAGCCGGTGCAGGCTCTCGATGGCGAGAAACGAGTGCTCATCCACGGTAAATCGATGGTAGAAATCGCGCACCACCAGAGCATCAATGGGCTTGAGCTCGGGAAGCAGCAAGGTGAGCAGACGCAACGAGTGCATAGCCCGCAGCGCATCGGCGGCATGCGGCTGCAAAAGAGTCTCCTGCAAGTAGAGCCAGAGTTCCGCTCCGCGCGGAGGAGTCGACGCGAGCGCCGGCAAGGTTTGTTCGATGCGGTATTCGGTCGTCGTGCTCAGCTTGAGCCCGTGGTGCGCCATGAAGTGGAACAGCCGGAGCAATATCTCCGGGTCCTGCAACGATGAAGGCTGTTGCAGAAAGATCAGTCCATCGACTACAGAAAAATCGGGAGTCGAAAGCCTGGAACGCCAACTCTGGAATTGCCGGTAGAGTGAAGACCAGGCGTCAGGAATCTCCTCGAGCAGTTGGGCTACGGCCCGCTGCACAGGCCGGGCATGCCCAAAATAAATCCGCATCCAGTCCGCGGCGGTGAGCTCAGGCGATTCCGGGGCTCCAATCCTGCGCGCAGCCGCATCGTCCTGCGCCTCCCAGCTCAAGGTGTTGTCGTCCCGGCCATGCCGAAAATGAAGGAAGCACCTTGCCGCCATCAAAAAATCCAGCGCAGCCTCCAGTTGCTTGCGCACCGGAGCGCGTAGCGAACTGGCATCAGGCCAGTCGCGTAACTTGTCCATCGCTGAAATCAAAGCCAGCCAGCACGCAACGTTGTAATCGCGCAGGCCGCCCGGAGTTTCCTTCAGATTGGGTTCGAGGTGGAACAGAGTATTGCCATGCTTAGCGTGGCGCTGGCGCGTGACCTCCGCCAACCCTTGGATCAGCGCCTTCGACTCTCGCACCACCAGCTTCGGAATTACTTTGCCATGAAGCCGCGCAAACAGCTCCCGGTCTCCGGTCAGATACCGGCAATCAAGCAATGAGATCGTGAACTCCGTATTGTTCGGATCGAAGCGGTCGCACTCGGCGAGCGTACGCGACGCCGGACTTAGTTTCAGCCGCAGGTCCCAGAGTTCCTGGGAAAATCTACGAATGGGATCCTTAAAAGCCTGCTCCGCGTCGCGATCGGCAAAAAGAAAAAGCAGATCAATGTCGGAATAAGGAAACAGCCACCCTCGCCCGAATCCTCCGGTGGCTACAAGAGCACAGTTCCGCGGCCCCTCTTCCTGGGGTGAGATGAACTGGAACCATAGCTTCTTGAGAATCTGTTCGACCATCAGTGTGCGCGCGGCCACTGCGGCGCGGCCGTCGCCGGTAGCCTCGAACTGCTGCTGAATGCGCGCCGATTCTTCCTGGAGGGAATCCCGCAATTCACCGGTCGATGAGGACGACGCCGTCATGTAGAGTGAATCAAAATATCCGGTGCGGCCCTGATTACAACGCTCCCTCGCCGCGCTCGTCGTTGCGAATACGAATCGCCTCGTCGATACGCGAGAGGAAAATCTTGCCGTCGCCGATTTTTCCCGTGCGTGCGGCGCCAAGGATCGCCTGCACCGCCTTCTCCACCATAAGATCGGCGAGCACAAGTTCAATTTTGGTCTTGGGGATAAGATCGACGCTGTACTCACGGCCGCGGTAGACTTCGGTGTGGCCTTTTTGCCGCCCGTGGCCGCGCACTTCCATCACCGTCATACCTTCGACGCCGATTTCCTGCAGCGCAGTCTTAACCGCTTCCAGCTTCGAATTCTGAATGATCGCCTCAACTTTAGTCATGATGTTCTTCTCAAGTGCTGTTCCGCGCCCTCGTTCCTGCGCGACCTGAGACTACCACGATCATGCGGGGCAGAATAGCTTCCGAAGGACAATCCATGGACGCGCTCACTCTATCGTCCGGAGCCGCTTCCCGGAAATTGAAACTATTTATCGTTGCCATCAGGTTTTATTATTGCAGCCCTCTAATGTCGAACGAGTAGCGACGCGAACTGGTCCGCAGATCTGATGGTAGTCCAGGCCTCGCCGCTTGCAGCAAGACTGACGCTCTGTAAGACTGAAATAGGTTCTTCCAATTTGAACACTTCTCCATCTCTCGATGCTTCCGAAGATTTGTCCGGTGCCCCGGCACGGAGGCGCGCCCTTTCCTATTGGGGACTTGCCCTCGTGTTTGTGGCCGTCTATGGGGGATCGCTTTTTTCGCCCGCACTGCTCGACGATGCCGACAGCACCCATGCGGAAGCCGCTCGCGAAATGTTCGTCACCGGGGATTACGTTACCCTGCACGTAAATGGAATACGGTACCTGGAGAAGGCGCCCCTGCCTTACTGGCTGGTTGCGTCCAGTTACCGCATCTTCGGCGTAAATGAATTCGCTACCCGCCTGCCTATGGCTCTCTCGGTGTTGCTTCTCGGTCTGCTCGCACTGTTCTGGGGAGGGCGAGCGTTCGGGGAGCGCGCGGGAATCTACGCAGGATTATTCGTGTACACCGGCGCAGGCGTGTATTTATTCACCCGGATTCTGATTCCCGACGTGTTGTTGAGCTTGCTGATCGCGGCGTCGTTATTTTTCTTCTTGACCGCGCTGGAGCCCGAAGGCCGTGCGTGGCGCTGGTATGCGGGATACGCCTGCGTCGCTCTGGGAGTGTTAACGAAAGGGCTGATCGCGCTAGCGTTTCCCGGAGCCACGGCGTTTTTGTATCTCTTGATTACCGGTGAATGGCGGCGTTGGCGCGAGTTTCGGCTGTTCCCCGGACTGGCCCTGTTCCTGGCGATTGCTGCGCCGTGGCATGTCCTCGCGGGAATTCGCAATCCGGGATTCTTCTGGTTCTATTTCGTCAATGAGCACGTCTTGAGGTTTCTCGGAAGGCGATACCCGCGCGACTATAACAAGCTCCCTTGGTCACTCTACTGGTCGTTGCATCTGGTGTGGCTGTTCCCTTGGGGTCTTTATCTACCGGCTGCGGTACAGACGTTCATCGACGAGTACAGAAGCCGGAGGACCATGCAGGCAGGACCAGGTCAAATCGAGCGTGCCGACTTTGCCTCCCGTACGCGGTTGCTGTGCTGGATTCTCGCGGGCGTTGTGCTCGTGTTTTTCGCGATCTCAACCAATCAGGAGTACTACACATTCCCGTCTTATTTGCCGCTGCTGCTGTTGCTGGCGGACGGCCTTGCGCGTGGGGAGTCGACCGAATGTGCGGGGAAAAAACGCGGAGGTTGGCTGCGGGCGTCCGCCGGTGTGCTGGCGGTAATCGGGATGGCGGCGAGTGTGACATTGTTCATCGGACTTTGGCAGTCTCGTAATCTTCAGTTCGAGCCGGACATTGGAATGGTGCTGGCTAAGCACAACATCGCCGAAGACACGCTCTCCACCTCGCACATGCTCGATCTCAGTTATGCGTCGTTCGCAGCGCTGCGGCTACCGGCGCTTCTAGCGGCCGTGGCCTTGCTTATGGCTCCGCTAATTTCATTTGTGCTCCGCTTCAAGCGAAGACACTATCTTGCAACTTGGACGCTGGCGCTTGGCATGGCCATCTTTCTGGTGGCGGCACACACCGCGCTGGGAAGGTTTGGTCCCTATCTTTCTTCGAAAGATCTGGCTCGCGAGATTTCCGCACGCGCCCGGCCCGAGGATCGAGTCATGATTTACGGGGATCAGGCCTTTGGATCGTCTCTGCTGTTTTATCTACGGCGGCCGATTGAACTCGTGGAGGGACGGACTACGTCGATGTGGTTTGGCTCTACTTATCCGGACGCCCCGAAGATCTATCTGAGCGATTCGGACTTACAGAAGCAATGGTCGGGCAGTGAGCGCGTGTTTCTGTTTGTGCCGCCACATCAGAAGGCAGGAGTCGACGCGCTTTTGCCAGAGAAGCTTGTGGTGGCAGAGATTTCGGGCAAATACATTTACAGCAACCGCCCATAACCTGGATCCCTCGCCGCTTCTCCCGGAATGACAAGAGAATTAGGTTTGTAGGACGGCTGACTTCAGAACAACTCCACCGCTTTGGCGACCTCCACGGCAGGAACCTTGCACAGTTCACGCAGTACGGCTTCGGGAACGCGTCCGTCAACGTGGACGACAGCGATCGCTTCGCGAGGCTTGCCGGATGAGCCATTTGCAGCACGGCGGCCAAGCGAAAAGTCGGCAATATTTATCTGGTGATCGCCGAGAATGGTGCCGACTTTGCCGATGACTCCAGGGACGTCACGATTGCGGACGTAAATCAGGTTGCGCTCCAGCGGAGCTTCAATGTCGATCCCGTCCACTTGCAGCAAACGCGGCGCGCTCCGCCGCAGCACAGCTCCCTTCACCAGATGCTCTTCCCGGGAACTCTTGAAGAGAATGGAAATCACGCTGCCGGCGCCTCCGGTCGAAGCCTTCTCCTTATGGGATTCGTGCACGCGAAGACCGCGGGAGTCCGCGATGGAGGCGGCATTCACCAGGTTGGCCTTTTCTTCCAGCGCCTGGTTCAGAATGCCCTTGATGGCGGCATTGCGAATCAGTTCCGTTTTCCATTCGGCAATGTGGCCGCTGTAACGAAGGGAAATTTCCTCAATCGTCCCCTCGGAGATTTGCGCGAGAAATGCACCCAGGCGTTCCGCGAGAACGATGTAGGGCTGCATCGTGGCGTACTCTTCGGCGGAAACCGACGGAACGTTCACAGCGTTCTGGATGACGCCATGCTTCAGATACTCCTTGACCTGCTGCGCGATCTGCACTCCGACAGCTTCCTGCGCCTCGTGCGTGGATCCTCCTGTGTGCGGCGTCAACACCACATTTTCCAGAGCGAGCAGAGGGGAATTCTTGGGTGGCTCCTCCGCGAATACATCGAGCGCGGCGGCGGCAATGTGCCCTTGCTTGAGCGCCTGCGCCAAATCGGCCTCGTTAACCAGTTCTCCTCGCGCGCAGTTCACCAGCCGCACGCCTTTTTTCATCTTTCGAATCGACGACTCGTTAATCATGCCTGTCGTTTGCGGCGTAATCGCGACGTGCAACGTGATGTAGTCGGCGGCGGCGTAAAGTTCGTCGAGACTCAACAATCGGATACCTTGTTCCTTGGCGACCGCGACGGAAACGAAAGGATCGTGAGCGATGATTTCCATCGCGAAGGCGCGGGCGCGGCGCGCAACTTCCATTCCGATCCGCCCCAGCCCCACGATGCCGAGCGTCTTGCCGCGCAGTTCAGTGCCCTGCAGGGATTTCTTTTCCCACTTGCCGGCGTGCATCAGGGCGTCGGCACGGCAGAGATGGCGCGCCATGGCCAGCATCATGCCCAGTGTTTGTTCGGCTACGGCTACAGCGTTGGCGCCGGGCGTATTCATCACAGCAATGCCTTTGCGGGTGGCGGCATCGAGATCGATATTGTCGACGCCCACTCCGGCTCGCCCGATCACGCGCAACTTCGTCGCATGCTGCAGCAACTTGGCGTCGGCTTGCACCGCGGAGCGAACGATCAGAGCGTCGGCACTTTCGAGATGCTCCGCTAGTTTGCCGTCCAGTTGATCGGCCGTAAGCACCGTCCACGACGGTTCTTTGAGATGCTCCACCGCAGCCGCTGAAATTTTTTCCGCAACGATGATCTTCACCGATGAGTTCGTCCTTTAATTTAAGGGATTGCGATCAACAAAGCCCAGCGGCTAAACAGCTTGCTGAACATTCTGTTTTGATCTTGCTTTGAAAGGGCGCGGCTTGAATCCGCGCCAAATGTGCCACAAAATCAATACCGGCTTCAGCCGCTGAGGGCGACTCAGCTAACCACGCCATTTTTTCAGCAAACTATGAAGCTGAACACATTACTTCCATCGCCTCCGGCGTCTTTCAACGCGCGGCCAGCGATGGCTCCGTGGCGCGAGCGTAGACTTCCTGCGCAGCTCGCACAGCGGCGCCATACTCGACGTTCCGGCCGGTTGTTCTGGCGAGCACATGTTCGAGCGCCGCCAGGATGCCGATGGTGTCCAGATAATCGTAGTAGCCAATGTGGGCGATGCGGAAAAGTTTGCCCTTCATCTCACCCTGGCCGTTGGCGACGACCGCATCGAAGGACTCGCGGAACTCTTTTACAATCTTGCCGGAATCGACGCCGTCAGGCGAAGAGATCGCAGTAAGCGCCGCCGCTGGGGAAGAGGCGTAGAGCTTGAGGCCGAGGGCCACTGCGCCCGCGCGCGTCATCTCTGCACAGAGCTCAGCGTTGTTTACCAGTTCTTCGCGTCCTTTGGACAAGTCGCCTTTACCCATGGCGCGGATGAATTCGAGAGCCGCGCCCAGAGCCGCGAACAGCGAGGTCGCCGGTGTGTAAGCAGACTCGCCCTTGGCTGCCGATTTGCGTTCCTTGCGCAGGTCGAAGTAGTAGCGCGGAGAGCTTGTCGTTTCCATCCTCTGCCATGCTCGCTCGCTGACGGCGCAGTACCCAAGACCAGGAGGCATCATCAAAGCTTTCTGCGATCCTCCAATAATGAAGTCGACATCCCAGCCGTCGACGTCGAGATGCGTGGTACCAAGTCCGGTAATCGCGTCGACCACCAACAGCGTGTCGTGATGGGCGCGGACCATTTTCGCGATAGCTTCGATGTTGTGCCGGACACCGGTCGAGCTCTCGGTAGCCTGCACGAATACGGCACGCACGTTTGAAGTGAGCCGGGCGCGGATGTCGTCAAGCGAAAACGTTCCACCATACGGCACGCTCAACAAATCGACGTTGCAGCCGAAAGCCTTGGCTAATCCCTGCCAGCGTTCGCCGAACTTTCCGGCGGATAACACTAGTACCTTGTCTCCGGGAGACGTCAGGTTCGAGACCGAGGCTTCCATCACGCCGGTTCCGGAACAAGCCAGCACTAGGACGTCGTTGCGTGTGCCGACGAATTCCTTCATGTCGGTCAGCACGCGCTGGAAGAGCGCGCGAAAGTCAGCCGTGCGGTGATGCGCGGTGAAGGAAGCCATGGCGGTTTGTGCCGCAGGCAGCAACGGGGTAGGCCCAGGAGTAAAAAGACGGTTCTTGCGCAGCATTCCGATCAAGTCCTTATGAACTGAGGATGTTCTTCTCCCCTAGTCTATCGGAAGCTGGCGGATTGTGGCATGCGTCCCCTGGGCCCTCCATCACGAGAGCTCTGGCGGACGTACATAGGAATGAATTAGCGCCGCGCAGACTTCGACGCAAGAATCTCCGGCTTCGCAATATCCGGAGGTTTCACGAACAGATCTTGCGCTTTGCTGAAAAGTGCTTTAGCGATCTCACCGTTCAGGTGGGCGTTTCGGCCGTTTTCGTCGGCAAAAGTATCGAAGATGCCGTATTTCGAAGGCCCCATCTTGATGGCGTACCAACTGATCGTACCCTGCTCTTTTTCAGCAAGCGGTTGCGCCGATTTCAGAAATGTCTCCACTTCCTGCTCTTTGCCCGGCTTGGCTTCCAGTTGTGCCCAAATCGCAAGCTTTCCCATGGCTAAATATCCTCCTCCAATGGGATGCACGACATGTCCGTTCGGTGGCAGAGCATAAGAAACGAAGGAACGATGTGCTGTGTGTGTCCACGGTGCAACCGCTATAATTTCCTCCATGAGCCTTGTCGAGCAAATCCAGAAGGACATTACTACGGCCATGAAGGCGCGCGATGGGCAGCGCCTGTCTACCTTGCGCATGGTCAAGAGTGCGTTAAAGAATCGCGAGGTCGATAAGATGGCGCCGCTCGACGAAAAAGAATCGCAGGCCGTGCTGGCAACCTTGATCAAGCAGCGCAAAGATTCGGTGGAACAGTTCACCAAGGGCGGACGCCAGGAGATGGCCGACAAGGAAGCGGCCGAGATCGTCCTGATTGAAAGCTACCTGCCGAAGGCGGTTGGTGAAGCCGACGTGGTGGCCGGGGTCAAGGCAGTCATTGCCGAGATGGGCTCGCCCACAATGAAGGACATGGGCACCGTGATGAAGAATGCCATGGCGCGCTTTTCAGGCGCCGGCATGCGAGTGGATGGGAAGATGGTGAGTGAGGCGGTGAAGCGGGAGTTGGCGGGGAAGTAGGGCTTCATAGTCTGAGCTGGATTAGCGTTCTTGTGATCGCTCACTCGAATCGTGAAACCTACCCTGGCATAAGCCGCTAACCGGTGCCCACCTTGTTTCTTGCCAGTCTTCTTGCCCCCACGTAGCATCTATATGGACACATGAGCAGCGTTGCTACCCAAATACCGCTTCGGTCGAAGATGGCGGTCGGCGAGATTCTGGCCTTCTCCTTCGACACGTTTTGCAGCAACAAAATACGCTTCATGCTCACCGCGCTGGGCATGGTGATTGGAACCGCTTCGCTTATCCTCGTGGTCACCATCGGCATGACTGGACGCCAGTACGTCCTGAGCCAGATTCAGGCCATTGGCACCAACGAAATCTGGGCCGAATACCAGGGCGGCACGCAGCACATCAGCAGCAGTTCGCCCGACCCGCTCACCGTCGACGACCTGAAGGCCGTGCGCCAGGATGTCCCCGGAATCGTGGCGGCATCGCCGGTGATCAACCTCGAAGAGCGGGTTCCTGTAGGGAATGGGAAGGAAAAGGACATACAGATTCTTGGCGTGGATCCAGAATACCTGCGCGTGCGCAATCTGGTCGTCCCCTCCGGCCGTTTCTTCGATCAGGCTGATTCCCAGGCCCATAACAAAGTTGGCGTCATCACGGATAAGATGGCAATCCAAATCTGTGGCTCGACCGCCGCGGCCATCGGCAAAGTGATCAAGCTTACCGGCCTGCCCTTCACCATCATCGGAACTTTCAAGGAGCGCGTCGAAACTTTCGGCCAGTCGGAGATCGTGGACAACACCATGTTGATTCCATACTCCGTCAGCCGCTACTTCACCGACACCCCTACCGTGAAACTTCTCTATTTCTCGATGGCGGACCCTTCCACGGTGCCAGCGGCCACGCTGCAGGTTAAGCGCGTGCTGCAGTCGCGCCACCGTGCCGAGTCGGTTTACAACGTGTCGAATCTGACTGCGCTGCTGGCGATGGCGGATCGCATCGCAACCGGCCTCACATGGGTGCTTCTGCTTATTTCGATGGTGACGCTTTTGGTCAGCGGCATCGGCATCATGAACATCATGCTGGCCACCGTAACCTCGCGCATCCGCGAGATCGGTGTGCGCAAGGCTATCGGCGCGACCAATCGCGAAATCCGGTTTCAGTTTCTGGCGGAGGCGATTCTCATCTCGCTCATCGGAGGCGTCGCCGGAATCGTCATCGGCCTCGCCTTGCCTTACTCCGTACGCTTTCTGACCGACTACCGCATCCCTATCTCGGGCTGGTCGGCGATTATCGCCATCGTGGTCTCGTCGCTGGTCGGCATCATCTTCGGGACAGTGCCCGCTACTCGCGCCGCCCAACTCGATCCCGTGGAAAGCCTGCGCTACGAGTGAAGTCTGTTCGAGCCAGGGGGACTTCAGTCGTGATTCGTGTCAGGATATGACGTCAAACTCAGCTTTGGGGTGACGCAGCTGCCCTTCGGCTTCGCGCAGGGCAAGCATTTCAGTGCTGCGATAAAGCGATGAGGGCTTCAGCGCCCGCGTGAGAACTAGTGTCGTCCCTTCGGGACGGGAGACTGAGAACTGAATGATCAGAGCGGTGCGAGGAACGCGTGATCTGCTCCCGCCGGAAACGGCGCTGTGGAATTTTGTCGAGTCGGCAGTGCGGGACGTGTTCCGCGCTTACAATTTTCAGGAAATTCGCACGCCCATTTTCGAGTCGACGGAATTGTTTGCGCGCGGCGTGGGCGAGGAGACGGATATCGTTTCGAAAGAGATGTACACGTGGGAAGATCGCGGGCGGGCCGCAAGTGAAAAAGGACAGATGCTCACGCTTCGTCCCGAGGCCACGGCTGGCATCGTCCGAGCCTACATCGAGCACAAACTCGGCGATCGCGGACTGAACAAACTTTATTGCATCGGCCCCATGTTCCGACGCGAGCGCCCGCAAAAGGGACGGTATCGACAGTTTTATCAGATCGACGCGGAAATCATCGGGCCTCCGTCGGCGGGGAGCGAGTCTCCGGCACGCGATGCGGAAATTTTGGAGATGCTGGCGACGTTGCTCGATCGGTTGGGGATTGCGGGCTGGAATCTCGAACTGAATTCGGTGGGATGTCCGAACGATCGTGCGGCCTTCAACGAGGCGCTGCGCAAAGCTTTGGAGCCGGTGGTGGGAAAGATGTGCTCGGATTGCCAGCGGCGGGCAGTGACTAATCCGTTACGCGTGTTTGACTGTAAGGTGCCGGAGGATCAGCCGATTATCGAAAAGCTGCCGCGCATCAGCCAGTTTCTGGATGAACCCTGCCGCGCGCACTTTGCGGCGGTGCAAGAAATCCTGACCAAGGTCGGGGTTCGATTTTTGTTAAACGACCGACTGGTGCGCGGACTCGACTACTACACGCGCACGGCATTTGAGTTTACACACGGAGCGCTGGGCGCGCAGAACGCGATTCTCGGCGGCGGACGGTATGACGGATTGTCAGAGGCGTTGGGCGGGCCGGCGGCTCCGGGGATTGGGTTCGCAATTGGAGAAGACCGGCTCGTGATCTCCCTTCAGGATTCAGCCTCAGCGCGGGCGGTGCTGCGAAAGCCCGATGTGTATGTTGCGCCGCTGGGCCCAGGCATGAATGCCGAAGCGGCCAGGCTGGCGCGGGAGTTACGCCGGCACGATCTGATCGTTGAGCTGGGAGATGAGAGCTTCCGGTTGAAGAAGTCATTTGAGTCGGCGACCAAGGTGGGGGCGAAGTATATTTTGATCGTCGGCGAGAATGAAGTGAAAGCCGATGCATTCGCGCTGAAAAATCTGGCGAACGGGGAACAGGTGTCCGTGGTGAGGGGGGAATTAGCGCGGAGAATCCAGGATTGAATACCGCGGGGGCTTAAAGTCCGTTCCTCAACAAGGCGGTTATCGCAGCGCTGGAAAGCCTGCCCTGAGCGGAGCCGAAGGGCGCTGCGCCACCCAAAAGCACGGCACAGGGGGAGTTTGCATGAAAAACCGTTTGGTGGTCTTCATTCTGTTCTGCAGTGCTTTTTCTTTTGCTGGGTTCGGACAAACATCTGTGCCCGCAAAGGCGCTAACTCCGCTGCAACAGACAATGATTGCGAATGAGAAGGGCTTCATCGCCGCGGCGAAGAAAGGCGACGCCGAATATTTCAAACGCACGCTTACCGATGACTATTCGCAGGTCGGCATTGACGGCCAGGTGCATGACCGGCAGGAGGTGCTCGGCGAACTGAGCTTCGGCGGCGCGGAATTGACTCCATACAATCTTGCGGCGGTGGATTTAGACGGGGGAGCAGCGATTGTCACCTATGATTTGATCATGCGTGTTCCGCCGTCGGAGGACCAGGGTCCGCCTCCGCGCTACCAGCATTGGAGTTCGGTATGGGTAAAGCAGGGAGACGCATGGAAGCTGAAGTTTCAGCAGACGACGCCCACGCATTGGGGAGATTGGTAGGAAGCCCGCGGTTGCCGGTTACGCATTGCCGATCAAACCTTTGTTAGATGTTGATTCGCGAGTGGGGCGCTCTTCATTGAAAGGACAGCCCGAAGAACTGCGTTGACTCCCGCTTTGCGACAAGCCTAATATCTGCGTGCTGCAATGCGCGAAGGTTCATTCTATCTTCAGGTGATTGAGAAATACTCAAGATTTGCGGAGATGCCCATGACACGAGCGGGAACGATTTTGGCGGCGTGGTTGTTTTGCACGGCGGCGGCGATGGCCCAGACGGAAGCGCCCAAACCCGCACCAGAGCTTAAGAGGTTGGATGTGTTCGTAGGCTCGTGGACTCTCGATGGCGACATGAAGCCGGGACCGATGGGTCCGGGTGGCAAAATGACGGAAAACGAAAAATGCGAATGGATGGAAGGAGATTTCTACCTCGTTTGCCACTCGGAGTACAAGAGTTCGATGGGTAACGGTGTGGGATTGTCCGTCATGGGATACTCCAACGACGACAAGGCCTATACCTACCGCGAGTTCAACAGCTTCGGTGAATTCGTGAATTCGAAAGGCAGCCTTGATGGCGACACCTGGACATGGACTGCCGACGAGAAGATGGGCGGCATGACAATGAAAGGACGCTTCACCATGAAGATGACTTCTTCGACGTCCTACACTTTTGGGTATGACATTTCGCAGGATGGGACGAAGTGGACCACCGTGATGGACGGCAAGGCAACGAAGAAATAGTTGTCTAGCCGACTTGAGTACCTCAGGGGCTGAAGCCCTCACTACAAGCAGGTTATTATCGCAGCCCTGAAAACGCGCCACCCAAAAGCGCTGCGCCACGCAAGACCGCTTATTTCTCCGCACCTCTATGAGGCATATCCTTCTAATGCCCGCGCCTTTTCCGTCCGCCACGCCCACCGCCAGGTGGCCGGCATACGGCCTGGCGATTTGTTGCTCGAATACGGTGGACGAGAAGTTCGGCCGCCAAACGACCTGACGTTCTCCGTCTGCGAATCCGCAAATCTTCTCATTGAAAAGCTGCACGGCGAAGTGCAGAAGGTCAATGTTCAATTGCCGATGGTGCCGCAGCGACAGATGTTCCCGGTCATAGCTTCGTGGCCCTTGTTCAGCTCAATTGGGCCTCTCGCCCTCTCCCGTTGCAGACTGCCTTCCTACGGCGAGCATTAGCACGCCGGAAACAAACAGGCTCGCCACCAGGTACAACAAGCCCGCGGAGAAGGATTGGGTACGGTGGGCCAAATAGCCCATGGCCATGGGTCCGACCAATCCGCCGAGATTGCCTACAGCATTGATGAGCCCGATTGAGGCGGCGGCCGCCGACTCGCTCAAAAACAGAGTGGGAACCGTCCAGAAGACAGGTTGAAAACCATAAAATGCACCGCCGGCAACGACAAAAAGTCCAAGGGATATTGCCAAGTTCGAGCGGTAGGCAACCGCGAAGGCAAGCGCTATTCCGCACACGAAGACCGGTATTGCCGCGTGCCAGCGACGTTCCTGAGTGCGGTCGGAATGCCGACTATTCAGTTGCTGCACGATGAAGGCTGCTACGTAAGGCAGCGCTGCCAGCAGCGTCACCGTAAGATCGCTCTTCCCAGAGAGTCGTTTCAGAATAGTCGGCAGCCAGAACGCGATGCCATAGCTTCCGGTCATGGCGCAGAAGTAACATATGGTCAGCAGGATCACGTCGCGATGGCGGAGCGCCTGCCACACGCTGTAGGAGCGATGCCGCTTTTTCTTGGCTTCCCTCTCACCTTGCAACTCAGTGGCGATCCAGGCCTTCTCATCAGCCGGGAGCCATTTCGCCTGCTCCGGCCGGTCGGTGAGATACCAGATAGTGATCGCGCCCACCACAATTGCCGGAATCCCTTCGATGATAAACAGCCAGCGCCACCCCCTCATCCCCAGCCAAGAAAGACCCAGGAGCAGACCGGCGAGTGGTGAACCAATTACATACGAGAGAGGATTGGCGGCGTAGAAAAATGCCACGGCCTTGGCGCGATCCTGATACCTGAACCAATGCGTCAGGTACACAATGACGCCCGGCAAAAAACCGGCTTCAGCCGCGCCCACCAAAAAACGCACGACATAAAATTGCCGCGAGGTGTGAATGAACGCCATGAATACGGTCATCACGCCCCAGGAAATCATGATGCGAGCGATCCACTTGCGAGCGCTCCATCGTTCGACAATCAGCGCGCCTGGGATTTCCAGCAGGAAGTAACCAAGAAAGAAGACCCCGGCGCCAAATCCGATCACGCCCTCGCTGAATCCCAGGTCATGTGGCATCTGAAGCGCGGCAGCTCCAATGTTCATGCGATCAAGAAAAGCGATCACGTAGAGCAGGAACAGAAAAGGCAGAAGACGCCGCGAGATGCGTTGGCGAGCGCGCCAGCCTACATCGGAAGACAGAGAAGACGTGGTGTCGCCCGGTCCGGAGCGGGCATGACCTTCGCGCGATGTGCTGGTGGGATTCTGCAATATTCCTCCGCGTGACTTAAATGCGTCCCGCTTCAGTGCAGTACCAAAGTGTTAATTCGCTTCGGCACTTCTCCCACCGGGATTAGAGCTATTTGTTTCAGCGTGTTTGCGTCAATGGCAGATACTGATCCGGCTCCAGAATTCGAAACGTAGACAGTTTTGCTGTCAGGCGTAAAGGTGATCCATTCAGGTACTGCGCCGGTTGGCGAATGTCCCAACGGGTGAACCTCGGGGAGGGATGCATACCCCAGCAACTTCAGCTCCGGCAGGGAATACTTGAAGACGGCATTAGCGACAGTGCTATTGACCCAGAGCGATTTCCCATCGGGCGCTACTGCAATGCCGTGGGAAGGAGTGCCGGTTCGTCCCTCAGCTACTGCGAATCCCCCCGGTTGATCCGGCAGCTTGATCCTGGCGACCTCAGCACGTTTCGAGAAATCCACCACCGCGAATCCGTTAAAGCCGCTGAGCTGGACAAAGACGCGGTTGGTTGAGCCATCCGGCTTTGTCTCGAAAGCCATGGGGCGTACGGCTCGATCGAATTTGATTTCCCCAGCTACTTGCTCGGTGTGGAGATCGATAAACATGGCAGCCTTGTTTTCTATCGACCCGCTAACCGCGTACTTGCCATCCGGTGTAACGAATACATTGTGCACGCTGCCGTCCACGGGAATACTCTTCACCCGCTCCAGTGAGGTTGTATTAATCACATCGACAAATCCCGGGTCTGCCCTGATACCCACCAGCACTCGGCTTCCATCTTTAGTAATCGCAAGATTGTTAGGCCGGGCTGTGAGAGGCACTTTGCGAAGAATTTGTCCGCTCTTTCGGTCCACCACGTCGAGTACGCTCTCCGATTCATTGCTGATGTAAATGCGTGACCCATCGGGAGAAAAAGCGATGCCATGCGGCAGCTCTATGCCCCGGATCACTTGGACGACCTTGTTCGTCGCGGGATCAACTACATCAATACTGTCGCCAGCGCTGTTCGTTACATAAACACGCACCAGCGGCGCAGAAGAACTAGCGACTGCTCGAGAATGAGCGCCACGCACCCAGTCCGCCATTGCAATCCAGTCAGGGTCGCTCTGAGACGCAAACTGTCTGCCGCCAGAATGAAAAGGATCGCCGCCCGCTTCGGGCGCCAAGGGATGGATCAAGAGTCGGCTTGAAGCGGGATCTCCGGGGACGACTTGCTGTATAACGTTATTGAAGTTGCGCTGCGATTGTTCGTCCGTCCAGTTCGTGCTTCCGGTTGACAATGTCTCGAGATGGAAATTCTTGTTCCCCAGCACGTGACAGCTGTAGCAGCGGGCGTGTCCCGGCCGCTCCTTCAGAAAAATCGGCTCAACGGTGGCCTTATAAATCTGGAAATCTAGGAGGGCGTCAGTGGCGGAACCGGTAGCAGACGGAGCAGCGGCCGGTGACTCGTTGCCATGGCCGACCCAATCCGCAAGCATTTTCCATTCCGGGTCATCCTGCGAAGCCCAGAACTTTCCCCCGGTATGAGTGGGATCTCCGCCGGCCTCATGCGCCAGGGGATGCAGCAGCAAACGGCTTTTCATCGGATTGGAGGGCGTGACTAGGTGGAGAACGACCTCGAAGTTTTGGCGCGATTGTTCCTCGGTCCAGGATGAGCTTCCAGGCGAAAGTGGCTGCAGCCGCAGGCGCGTCGACAATACCGAATGGCAATCGTAACAGCGGACACCGCCCTCCCGCTTCTTGAGGAAGATGGGCTCGACGCGAGTTCGATACGTTTCAAAATCAAGAGTGGTTGCGCCCTTCGCGCTTTCGCCCTCTTGACTTGCCTGAGCTGCAAGTACGGTCTTTGCAGGTCCTCTTGCTACTGCGAGTAGCGTAGCCAGTGCAATGATGACCAACAACGCCAGGTTCGGCTTTCTTGGGCCCTTCATTTCCATGTTTCCCCTGTCCATGATTCCCTCTGAACTTTCAACATCGCTGACTTTTGACAGTAAGCAGCCAACGGATCGGGAATGTCGATTAAGCGGACGAGGAAATCCCTGTTTATCCCAACGAACTTGATCGTAGTATGGATCTGCGCGCTTCACTCCGCGTGACTAAACAAGACATCGCGTCCGCGTAGAATTCCGTTTACTTCGTGCCAGAATCAGTCCGACCAGACGCCTGTAGCAAGGGACGAAGTTCCCGAATGTTCTTCACGTTATCGAGCCCAAGTACCCGGTCGATCAGCTTCGTCGTTTTTGCCGCGCCGAGGACGGGCGTCATCAACTCGCGAGCCTTCGCCACCACTTCGTCGCGAGTCATTGGGTTGTCCGGAGTACCGCGCACGTGCTCGACACGCTCGCTAAGCTGCGCACCATCCGTTAGCGTAACTTCAACAATGGCCACTCGATTTGGTATCAGCTTTTCGAGTTCCGCATCGGGTGCCAACTGCACCTTCGCGCGCTCGCGGAGAACTGCGGGATCCTGCATGCGTGCCTTATCGTGAGCCGCCCGGAAGGAAACGGTCTTGTCGAGCAGCATCACCGCGACCAGGTGCTGAAGGCAGATGTCCGGCATATCGCGGTTGTTGACCGTGTATCCCGCGCTGGTGGCGACGCGCACTACGACTTGTTTCACCTGATCCGCCTGGAAGGGTTGCTTTTTTTGCAGATTCTCCAGTGCGTCGAGTGGCGCCTGGATCGGACCCCCCGTCGTCCACTTTTTCAGTGTGGTTTGCGAAACACCGTAGACCTCGCCGAGTTTATCGATTAGCCCGGCCGGATCGGCCTTGGCATTGTAGGACTCCACAAAGTTGTTAGGGCCCGACAGAATATCGTTGACGCCCGTCCAGCCCGCGTGGACCACCAGGGCAGCGTTAACGCCGTTACGCGCACCCATGGCGCCGAAAAGAAACGCCTTCTCGATGTGCTCAGTGTCGCGGCGCCAGGCTCCGATGCCGGCGCCCGCCTGCTGTGCGGCATAATCCAGCAGCCAGCGCATCTTCTGCACATCTAGACCTGCGATGCATCCGGCCGCCGCCGTCGCACCCATGGTTCCCACCAGGTTGTGCGTCTCTTTCATTCCAGGGCCAACGGTTCTCATGGCCCGCATAGCGATGTCATAGCCAAGCGCCACAGCTCGCACGAAATGCGTCCCACTGACACCGAACTGCTCACCTGAAGCCAAGGCTGCAGGAACGATGGCGCAGCCGGGGTGTGCTCCTCCGGTAGTGAAGTCGTCGTCAGTTTCATCGGAATGAGCCAGCTCGCCATTTGCGAATGCTGCCTCGATGGGTCCGCAGAGGATCTGCGATGCAACCACCGTGGCAATCTTCTGGCCACCGTAGGAGCGAGCGAAGTCGATCGCCATGCGTCCCGGAGGCAGCTCGGATCCAGAAACCATGGCAGCGATGGTGTCGAGAATGTGATGCTTGGTGTCCTGCAGCGCATTGTCAGGCAGCGTGCGGTTGCGGGCCTCGGCCATGTAAGCACTGAGCTTCTCCATGACCGGACTGATGTCCTGGGTAGCGGCAGCCCATGCCATCCGCGGGGCTGCGGCAGCAGCGGCAATCCAGGCGGCGTTCTGCAGCAAACTACGCCGAGTAAGGGTTAACGGGCGAGCTTCAATTCCCAGGTCTGCGGCTTGATCGTCTGAATTCACTCTTCACCTTGCATAAGAAAGATTCTTGAAGCGGTTACGGCTGATTAAATGAAGCGATGGCTTCCGCGGGTTTTGGGGAGGGCTGATAACAACCCGCGGATTTAGCCATCGGAGCACCGGCGCGAAACCTTTGCGACGGCTAGTTCTAGAAGATCACTTTGACGGCGAACTGAATCTCGCGCGCCGTCGTGGTGGTTCTGGTAAGCTGTCCCGCCACGCTGTTCAGGGTCCCCGTGCCGTCGAAAATATCCGTATTCGTGGGGGTGGTGGGCGGAGCAAAGTTGACGTGGTTGAGAATGTTGAAAATCTCGGCCCGGAACTGCACGTTGAATCTTTCCGAGACTCTCTTGATGTAGTTGTTCTTGAACAGAGAAAAATCAAGCTCCGAGACTCCGGGGCCGATCAGCGTGTTGCGACCGGCATTGCCGCGGAGGTTGAAGCAGGTAGGGAAGGCAACTGGCGCTCCCAAGCTGGGCGGCAACGGATCGCAATACTGGTTCCAAAATGCCAGGCTTGGCGCAGTGGGAACCGCGAAACATTCTGTCTTGATGTAGTGGTTGGGATTCCCCGGATTGGTCAGGCTACTGCACCCCGACCCGCCCAGCCGATTCGGAAAAGCCCAATCGTCGCCACTGTTGGTATTAGCCGGATCTGAGCCCGTTCCCCAGCTGGCGGTAAATGGAATTCCATCACTGGCGGTAAAGATCAAACCCAGTTCCCATCCTCCCAATGCCCATTGCGCCGGCGCGGCGAGGGACTTTGGCGTCGGGACTTCCCACGTGCCGTTAATTACCAGTGTCCTCCCCACATTGAAATCCGACGGCGCGCGGCTCAATCTCATATCGAACCAGTGAAGACTGGAAATCGAATTACCGAAGGTATCCCCGGCAACCGACGCTGAACTGGTGTCCATGCTCTTGCTCCAGGTGAATGTACCCTGCAATTGAAAGCCGTGACTCATGCGCTTGGCCAGTTGCGTCTCAAGAGCGTTGTAGTAAGAGTGTCCGTCATAGAACATTCCGCGGATAGAGCCAAATTTCGGATTGATCGGATCCAGGGGCCCGCCAAAGTTCTTAGGATCTGTGTCATACGGCCAAACGTAGCCGGCAGACGTCTTCGTCGGAATCACGAGATTGGCATCATCGACGCGGAAAGGCTGGTGCACTCCACGCGAGCCCACATAAGCGACCATCGCCGCCACGCTGGGGGAGAGTTGTTGCTGCACGTTGAGATTCCACTGCATCACATAATTGCGCTTCGGCTTTTCCGCATAAGTCGTGCGCAACCGGTTGGCCGGAAAAGTGATATTTTGGCCGCCGAAATTGAAGAATGATCCCGCCGCGGGATTTTTAACCACGGTATATCGGAAAAACGGAACCGCCTGGGTGGCAAGCAGAACGAACTGATAAGGCAGGGGTTGCACATCGAACATCCCGAATCCACCACGCACTGCGGTTTTCCCGTTGCGAAGCGGATCCCAGGCAAAACCGAAGCGCGGTTCAAAATCCTTCAGGGTTGGATTGCTGAAGAACGGATTTCCCAGATGAGCACTTGCGTCCCTTATGTTGACCAGGTTGGCCAGTTTGCCAGCCGTCTCGCTGATTACGGTCGACATTTCATAGCGCAACCCGAGGTTCAAAGTCAGATTAGGTCGGGCGCGCCAATCATCCTGGAGATAGGCGCCGAACAGAGTCTGCCGCAGGTTGCGCGGGGAGAGCGTACTGGCAATTCCACCTTGGAATTTCGTGGGTTGATTGGTGAGAAACCCCTCTACATTGTCGAAGTTCCATATCCCGTTCGGATCGGTGTCAGCGACCACATTGAGAAACATGCGTTCAACAGCTACGCCGAATCGCAGCGAATGGGTGCCCTTGGTTAAGAATGCATCGTCGTATAACTGCGCTGAGTTCCACTTGTAGTAATACGTTGGGCTGCCCCCAACCCCGCCCGTAAAGTCAGTCAAGGTGCCAACCAGAACTTGCGCCGCCGCCCGGCCTGCAAACTCTCCCCCTACCCCGAGATCAGTCCTCTTGGCATCCGGATTGATAGCCGTCAGGCTTTGGTTATTGGCTACTGCTTCGTGGTTACCACCGATGCGGATCGAGTTCGCGAAGCTGGGCGTGAAGATGTGAGTCTCTTCCACCGAAAGAAACTGCCGCGAGGTCAATGTGGTGAACTCAACCTCATTGGTTCCGTCGGGCGACGAATAAGGTGTCTTGTCGTACATGTACGTCCCAAACAAGCTGTCATTGTTGGAAAACTTATGGTCGACCCTGGTGGTCAGGAAATTCTCATTGACGATCTGCTGGCCTGAAAAAGTGTAGTCTCCCGTGTCGCCGTTCCCCAGGATGGGACCGTTGGGCAGGTGATAAAAGGTAAGGTATTGGGCAGCAGCGGGATCGACGGTGATGAAGTGCTTACAAGTGGGATCCAAGGAGCAAATGACGCCACTTCGCGCTGCCGGAGATGGCACGGTCGTAAGACTGGAGATCCCTTTGGATTGCCGGATGCCTTCGTAGTCAGCGAAGAAAAATGTATGGTCCTTGATGATCGGCCCGCCAATCGCTCCGCCAAACTGGTTGCGCTTGAAAGGCGGGATTTTCCCGGCTGGGTCGAAATAGTTCTTAGAGTCCAGCCGGCTGTTGCGAAGAAACTCGTACACACTGCCATGAATCTGGTTAGTTCCGGTGCGAGTAATCGCGTTGACTACTCCGCCGGAGGTCTTGCCGTATTCCGCCGAATAGTTGCTGGTCAGGACGGAGAACTCCTGAATCGCGTCCACACCAAGGCTTCCTCCGAGTACGCTGCCCGGGGCTCCGTTTGCATAGTCGTTGAGACTGACGCCGTCCAATCGATAATTGTTCTGTTGCGGGCGCGCGCCGGAAATGGTCAACTGCTGTCCGAAGCCGCGATTGCCGCGGTCAGTGCCGGCTGAAAAGTCCGGCTGGGTCTGGATCTTATTCACGCCGGGCTGCAGTTGTGCCAGATCCGTCCAACTTCGGCCATTGAGAGGCAACTCGCGAACAGTTGTGGCATTCACCACCGCGCTAATGTCGGAACTGTTGAGTTGCACCGCAGGCGCTTCCGCGGTAACCACTATCATTTCTTTCGTCGCGCCGGCAACGTGCAGAGCAAGATCGAAGACTTGCTGTGCCCCTACCGTGAGCAGGATTCCCGTTCTTTGCTCGGTAGTGAATCCCGGCGCTGCGATAGTGACTGCGTACTCACCCGGCAGAAGGTTCGAGGCCGTATAAAAGCCGTCGGAGTTTGTCGTCACCTTCGTTGTAACGCCGGTCGCCACGTTTTTAACGACGAGCTCCACCTGCGCAACCACGCTACCCGACGGATCTGTAATGGTTCCGGAGAGAGTTGCTCCCGCTACCTGCGCGCGAGTCGGAATTGAAAAAAGAATCGTTACGATTAAAACCGCCGATAATGCGCGGCTGACGGAATACGCTGCAAAGTTCTTCAGACAGAACACAGGATCACCCCCGGCATTTGTGGCGGAGCAAATGTACGCCTGTATGGGCCTTAACCCCACATTAATTTCTGTTCAGGTTGACTTTTGAGATTACTTTGGCCCGGGCCAGCGACGGGCAGGACCACCGTGAAAGTTGATCCCACACCGAGGACGCTGTGGCACTCAATGAAGCCCCCCTGGGCCCGGGCGATGGCGTGAGCGATAGCCAATCCTAATCCCCCGCTCTGCGCTTCGCCACTACTAGAAGGCGCGGCGCGGTAGAACCGCTCGAAGATAAAGGGCAAGTGCTCGTTCGAGATTCCAATTCCCTGATCTGCGAAACTCGCTCGAATCGTGCCGTCCTGCTGCTCCAACGCTACCCGGACTTGGGTGTTATCGGGGGAATACTTGATCGCATTATCCAGAAAGATCAGAAAGAGTTGATGAAGGAACGCCTCATCCCCAGAGTGGGCAATCTCCGCGTTCAGTTCCCGCACGATAGCAATATTTTTTGTGCGCGCCCGCGAGTTGACCAGGGCACAAGCTTCTTCAAGAACCTCGTTGATGTAAAGCGGCTCGACCATCAGGTGGAGCTGGCCAGCATCGGCCATGGAGAGGGTAAACAGCCCTTCCACGATGCGAGTCAACTTCTTGAACTCGTCGTCAAACACGTGAAGAGTCTTTTGGTAGTCCTCCGCACTCCGCGGCTTGGAAAGCAACAGTTCGGTCTCACCGTGAAGGACAGCAAGTGGCGTGCGGAGCTCGTGGGAGGCGTCCGTCACGAATTGCCGCAACTGGCGGACGGCTGAATCAACTCCCTGCAGGAGCTGGTTGAATGTATCTGCCAGGCGGCCCAGTTCGTCGTGGGGAGAGGATACTGGTAACGGCGTCCAGAATCCCTGCCGGTTGGTCACGCGCTTGGCCATCAGGGCCGCATGGTGAGTGAGCGCTGTGATGGGGGCCAGGCTCCTTCCCACATAGAAGGCCGAGATCCCCGCGGTAAGCAACAGGCTTAGCGGAAAAAGCAGCAGGGCGACCCGGCCAAAGCTATCGAGCACACGATTGGTGCCAAGCGTCGGAATGGCCACGACCAGGACGCGCGACTGGGTTCCCGGCTGAAAAGGAATAAGCGCAACGCGCACCGATTGGGCGTTCCCAATGGTCGCTATTCCGAAAGTAGGGTGCGACACGGCTGGGCTAATTCCAGTCAAGTCAATCGGCGTCGTGAGATTTTTCGAATGCTGAAGAACAGTCCCGGTCGAATCCAGGACTTCAAAAAACTCGCCGGCAATGTCCAGCCGATTCACATCCCGAGCGTCGGGTTCAGTGACAATGTCAGCGAGGAGGGGACGAGCC
>Ga0209488_10000315_pt1 | contig 39016 bp, 45 predicted proteins | sample Rivendell_Oct201_8_FD_188349 | JGI IMG/M metagenome (GOLD analysis project Ga0209488, IMG submission 188349) | Vadose zone soil microbial communities from the Eel River Critical Zone Observatory, Northern California, USA -... | ecosystem: Environmental > Terrestrial > Soil > Vadose zone >...
TCACGCCGTTTATCTTCCCCATACTGCTGGTCGATACGCCAAGAAACAGTTCAAGAAGGCTCAGATGCCTATAGTCGAACGGCTCGTAGATAGGTAAGTCACAATAATATGGTAACCCCAGTTAAGCTCATTGCGTGCGCTTGCAGTCTGATGATGAAGGGTCGCAACAATGGCAAAAAGCTCTTGGCTGTCCGCATTGTGGCACATGCGTTTGAGATCATCCATCTCCTTACAGACCAAAACCCGATACAGGTTAGGCTGTCCGGTTGATCCTCTGCCCCCCTAACCTATTCCCGACGCGCAGGTTCTTGTTGATGCCATAGTAAATACTGGCCCTCGTGAGGACTCTACCCGCATTGGCTCTCAGGGTACTGTCCGTCGCCAGGCTGTCGATGTTTCACCTTTGCGAAGAGTCAATCAAGCCATCTCACTTCTCACTATCGGCGTATGTCCAAATTTTAAGACCTGACCTTGTCTCACTGTCATCTCAGACACGGGAGTCTGCATTCCGCAACGTGAAATCGGTCGCAGAATGTCTCGCGGATGAACTCATCAACGCAGCAAAGGGCTCTTCGAATTCGTATGCTATAAAGGTTTGTCTTGCCAACCTTAGGTTTCTATTACTCAAACGCAGCTACGCTTCGCGCAGAAAAAAGACGAACTCGAACGTGTCGCGAAATCAAATCGGTGAAGGTTCGATTTCCGCGGAGATCATCTCTCTCTGTGCTGCGGCACTTTTAACTCCCACTACCTATTTGTTACGCTTCCGCATCGCCTGTACCCGCATGTTTCCGTATGTCCCCCACGTGCTTGTCTTACGGCAATCCGCGTGCGATCTCTAAGCACAGATCAGAAGCTATATGTCTCCAAATGCGACAGTAAAATTCTCGTGTGGAGCGGTGTTGTGCCTGTGGGGATATCTGTACACTATCGTTGGTGTGCCCTTTCCAGAAGAAAAACATGATGCGACGTGGACCCGCGCGTGATCTTCGATCTACGCGGTCGCGAATTGCATGACATGGAATCGTGCGGCGTCCCCTTACTCAAACACACAACCGCAGCGTTGAAAGGGGGGGCAAGGGGGAGCAAGGCCGCGCCGGTTCGTGGGCTCGAAGATTCCTAGATGAGCGTCTGCCTGGCATCGGGCTCGTGTCGGGCTCCACATAAATAAATTCTCGCTTCCTATGTTCGTAAATATTGTCACATCCCATTACATTCGGAACATGACTTGCACAATCAATGTTTCTCCATTCAATTTCTATGTGGCGCCCCCCGCCCTCATTGAGGCGTTCATTCCCAGACTCTACAGATGCCTGCCCATGCGAACACCGCCTGCGTTGACTGACGCCACCGGAAGCAAAACGTCTGATGGATCACTGCATGCACGAATGTCAAAGTTTAATCACGAATTGCTGAGTACCAGGAGAAATGCTGGCAGGCGAGAATCATCAATATGACGTCTTGCGGTCCGCAGTATTAATGGGATAAAAAAATCGTAAGATACGGTCACACGGACGACCGCTAGAATCGCTCACCCGAGAGTTGGGGATGGAAATGGATGACCCAATGATGCTTCATTCTAATTTACTCTATGATACAGTCGAGCGAAGCAGGTGTGCGATAACGTCAGTCGGCGGACCGACGGCCCAGTGAAGAAGTAAGGGCCCAGACGCTGCATGAATGGGGGAGGGACTCGGGGTCTATATAACCCAGGCCAACGATGATGTTCCGGGAGCAGTTGTACAAGAAGACGAAAGAGAAATGGAGAGAGTTGATGCAAAGGTAAATTACACGAGTGTAGGGTATGCCGGATTGTAATAGATAAGCGGGCTAGTCTGATCGAGGTGCGAGGACGGGAGAATCGAACGAACGTGCCCGGACTGAATTGGGGAACCCGCCCACATAGACGACGCAACATGGTAATCTGCTGGTAATATGTGAATAAATAGGGTGTTGCCATGCGGAACGGCGAATGCCTAAGAGTGGCTGGACAAGGTCCACGAGTCCATGATAACGCCTGGACTGCCTCACGCTGCAGACTGGCAGGGTGCGCAGAATAGACCGCGGGGACTAGCGGGTGTGCCCGTCTAGTGGCAAGTTGCATGTTGCTGCCTTTCGACCTGAGAGGGTTTTGCGGCATCTGGCTACAGAGCTCCAGTGCAGTGATAGTGCCGGGCACCTCGCAGTCGTAATTGTGAAGATCTCCGCGGCCAACAGGACCAGCGAACGCCAAAACTATCGACGCTGTGATGGGGGACGCGTGGAGGACGTCTCGGGTTTCGGAACAACGCCGTCGTAGCCAATATACCCTATGTCTCGGCCGAATTCTTTTATCATTGCCTTCCCCACGAGACACACCCAACCCAGGCCCTCACCAGTCGAAGGCGCGCCAGGCCAGAATAATTCACCCTCCTCGTCCTCAATGTCGGGTTCATATTCCTGATTGTGCGAGAGCGACGAGTGTATGATACGGTCAAAGGTGGTCGGAAAATGATCCGACAAAGTGCGAAGCGTTAAAAGCGCTTGAGATTGCCTCATGCAATGCGAGGCCCACATCACATCTTTGGTCAGGGTCTTAAGGGTATGCGTGAATGCAGCCGAGATTTCCACCGAGACAGAATTAGCGATGTGTGGTGGGGGGCGACCTAGGCGGAAGGGCTGGTCTCGCGAGCGGGACGCGGGAGTGGGGGTGGGTCGAACTGGCGCGGTCGAGGCGGACGGATCACCTGTTCCAGTTGGTGTATCGGATGGGCGGCTTGTTGGCGTGGAATTAGCGCTGCTCGTTGCAACGATACTCGCCGGGGAGGGGAGCATGGGCGGAGTTGACTGGGCGGTTGTAAGTGGCGTACCAGCGGCACTGCCGGGAGGGGCGGAGACATTTTCAACGAGCGCCCGGGCTTGAACCATCAACTTGTCCATTTCCCTGTCGGCACTCTGTTTGGTGGCGAAGACAAACATGCGTGTATGTATGAATGCCTCGATCATATAACTGGCGTGGATAGGGCCTGTTGAGCGTGCGGTAACGGGAGATGTTGGAAATACCTACATGAGCCCAAGGAATGCTCTTTCTCGTTCGCTTGACGCATTCTCAGCCGTCCATTTATTCTTAGTCCAATTGAGAAATGCTTCCTCTGTTTGCCAAGAGCCGGTGATGCACGCATCTTTGGAATAGTCGGTAGTCCAGATGGAGTACGTGAAACAGATGAGAGCGTCAAGTAGCTCGAGACGGGCGATGAGGGCACCATGCTTATGATATGAAGAATTCGGTGGAGGCGGATTTGGTAGTGGGCGATATTCCTTATGCTGTGGAGAGAAGGTAGACCAGTGACGGGCGTCGCCAGAGTATTTAAGCATGCGGCCGTAATCGTGATAACGGTCGTGGAGGTCGTTGAATATTAGGTTACCTCGTTGGAGGTTCTTGCGGGGCCGCTGAATGGGTAAAGAATGAAGAGACGATGGAGGGGGCGGGGGAGGGCGGGACGAAGAGGCGGGTGGTGAGGGATCATCACGTAGCTCGCCCTCCTCTGGCTCAGAGCGGTTTGGGGGCTGTGCCTGTTGACGAAGATACTTTTCAGGGTAGTCATCCACACGCGTGCGCTTCACAGGATCGTATGGATGATACGAATCGAGCTTGCGTTTCGTGGGAGGTGCAGGAGAGGAAGGCCTTGAGGCGGGCGGCGATGGAGGGAGATTCGGGGAAAGCGGGGCAGAGAGTTTGCCAACGATCTGAGGGGAGATGTCAATTAGATACGGGAAAGGGTGTGGAAGAGGGCGAAGGTGGAACCTGCAGATTCTTTAACAGTTGACTTCTTGAAGGACTGCGAAGGATGAGGGGAGAAATTGAGATGATTGTTTCAAAGGAGGGAAAATGATGTAAGTTACCGTTTGCGATGTTTATGGTTCGGTAATAACGAGGAGGGAGGGACAACCAGGGTGGAGGAAGGGGGCATTCTGGGGACGTACGGGTTGTGAAAGAAGGGGAGGATGGTGGGTGTAGGAGAAAGAGTGCCGGGCGGGGGCGACAATGGGAGCGCGAGCTGAATCGAAGGTCCAATACCCCCATCCCATCCGCCACCAATCCATCCCTCCGGGTTTTACGTTTCCGCTCCCCTCTCAGTCAGTTCTAAACTTCATATCCGTATATATTACCCACTACTACTCCCTACTGTACTCCCTACCACCCTCAGCCCCTCCCATCCGCCAATACCGCACTGCTCTGTCATCCTGCACCGTTCCGGTATCCGTATCCTCACTCTCCCCATCGGCCACCGCCTTACCCCCTCCCTGCGTTACCATGTCGCCATCGGCTTGCCAGAAATTCCTTCACCGGGCATCTGAGCACGGTCAAGTTAGCCTACATCACCGGCTATTCCCCCATCCCTATATCCATATCCCGCGAAACGCGAGCGCTCTGCCTCACTTTGACTCCTTTATTAGGATGCCACCCGCCCCGATTCACCGGTAAAACACTGCAAGGCACAACCAACCATTAGAGTACCTGTGCCACCCGTACAGTATCGTAGCATCGCGAACCTTTTGTTCCTTTTTGTATTTGTGTTTATACTATTATTATCTTCCTGACACAACCACCGTACCTCATTCTGTGAAGCGAATTGTCTCGTCTGCTCTTGGTCCCGACACTTCGGGCACGGCCAGCGGGCCATCAGTCCGAAAATGGCACCTTACACCTCATCATGTGGCAGGGTCGCTCACCCGAGTACCTGTAGCTGTAATTTATACTCTCTGGGTAAATATGCCAGACAAGACAATAATGCCAGGGGCCCTCGCCTGCCTCCGGGATCAACCGGATCCTTCCACCTCGCCTCTCGCACGTTGACGTGGGCACGCGCCAACCGTGCCAACAGTTAACCCGCACTACTGCCTCGACCACAACGACGACCGTGATCATGACCAAATGGTCTCACACTCTCCCCATAGATGCCCCCAGGTCTACGCCAACTCGGAAATTTAGAGGAACTTTTTTCATCGTCATCCTTACTTTCCTAGCCGTCTTCCAGTTCTATCTCATCGGAATCAGTTTTCCGACCACATTTCGCGACCCTGCAAAGATTCCATTCCACGCCGAGCGATCTCTTGCTCGCTGTGCCTCCCTGAAGGTCTCTGCGGGTCCCTCTGCTAACTTTCATGACCGGACAGAGTCAGACCGATTTGTACACGGCACCAAAGCTACGCTCTTACACAACGCACGCATCTGGACAGGCGGGAACAACGGAACGGAAATCATTCATGGAGACATCTTCTTGGACAAGGGCATCATCCAAGGCGTTGGCATCGTCAATCTGAGCAGGCCCGACGTTGATGATTTGACAGCTCGCGGCGAGCTTAACGTCGTAGACGTGCATGGCGCTTGGGTTACCCCTGGGTGCTTAAGTTTTAACTTTTTTTCTACCACGATTATATTGATACTCTCCATTTCTTGTAGGCTCGTCGATCCCCATTCTCACCTTGGTGATAATGCCTCACCCGCGCTCGAGGGTGCATCGCTTGATTATAACTCTGCCAAGGGAACCATTCAGCCATGGCTTCGCTCGCTGGATGGACTCAATACACATGACGACTCTTATTCCTTGTCAATTGCCGGTGGTGTCACGACTGCTATCGTACTTCCCGGTTCCGGGAATGCAATTGGTTATCTCGTGTTTTCACTCGTCCCGCAATTTTCGGCTGAGCCTTCATGATAGGTGGTCAGGCATTTACCATCAAGCTGCGAAAGACAGCAGAACGCTCGCCAACCTCAATGCTACTCGAACCTTCCCATGACATCAATGCCACTCACAGTAAAAATGATCACGTACCGTGGAGGCACATGAAGTGAGTCGCGTTTTGGCTGTTAGTTTGAGCTTTGTTCATGCCGAGTCAGACATGCTTGTGGTAAGATAGTTTCTTCGGGTTTGGGCCTAATTGTAGTACTTCCCTCAATCTGCAGGAGAAAACCCTGGTGCGTTTCTCAAGCACGCTCGTAGTCTTTCTCAATGTGCTTGCCTCCTCAGGTCGGAATTATGGCGACACTCGCATGGACACTACTTGGGCATTCCGACAAGCGCAAGCTCAGCTAAGCTCTATCATCAAGCAATGATTGACTAGCTTCTCTTCAGATATGACAAGGCGCGCCAGATCAGAGAGAAGCAAGATGCATACTGTCGTGCCGCCCTTGCAGGTCAATGGGCTGGTTTGGGTGATTTCCCCGAAGATTTGCAATGGGAGGCTCTAGTTGACGTGCTACGAGGACGAGTCAGAGTGCGACGTTTTTCCGTCCTCGTCGGGCCATGTCATCGCAATTATTTACCATTTCAAGGTTCAAACACATTGTTATGAAGCCGTCGACCTGGATGACTTGATACGAGTATGGCTATTTAGTTGCCGAGTTACCGGCACTGGGCTTGATAATCCATGCCATAGCTTTCCAATGAGTTCAAATTTCCCATCGCGGCCGTGCACCATGCCCACGAGGCATACCTTGTCCCAGATCTACTGAAACGGGCATATGGTACGGACTCCATCGCTCGGCTGCCTGTGGATCAAGTGTAGATCACGTAACACAGGCCACCCTCCTGCAGTTGCCATTTTTGCGACCAATGCACGGTACGTTGTAGTTTCAGCCACTGGGCCAGTTGTCCTCACAAGAGGTTTCTGTCATCCTCCGAAGGTACAAGCGAGAAGCATACCGAGGTTCCGAGTTCGCGGCGCGAATTCTGTCTGAGAACGGGCTCAATGTCGTTGTCAAGGTGGGCAATTTTCTTTTCAGCTTCTGCCAGCGTACCGCATCACGAATTATGAATATCGCAGTCCGATCACCCGGTGCTCAATTCCAGATACCTCCTGTATGAGGCCCAACAAGTGCACTACTATGGCCTTCCAGCTAATTTGGCACTTGCCGCTGTGACAACCCTTCCTGCTCATGTCCTCGGATTGGAGCACCGTGTTGGGTACCTGAAGCAAGGTCAGCACGCAACAGGCCATCGGGAATGATTATGAACTCATGGCACTTAATCTTAGGCTGGGATGCTGGTGAGTCGGCGAGCCTTTCCCCACGTGAACGGCGCCTAAGTATTGGCGCTTTTCATGGAAGATTTGGTTATTTGGGACAGCCACCCTCTGTCCCTCGGCGCCACACCGTCTCAAGTGTTTATTGATGGAATCTCGCAGCTGGACGCCCCACATGTAGTCTCCAAGCCTAACCCTTTCCAGGATCTTCCCAGGGTGCCCAACTTTGATCGCGAGGCCGAGGAAGCTGTCGCGTTTGAGGGCCTTCCGCCGCTTCTTCCCAACAGGGCACCTACACCTACAGATGTCGTCCTTTTCACAAATGTCAATAACGTCATCTTTCCAAGACGTGGAGACCTTGCGGAAGCATACTCCGCGATAGGGGACGAAATTGGTGTCGTAGTTGTGCAGAATGGCAACATAACGTGCTACGGTACAGAGGCTACCTGCTCCCTTGATGACCTCGTTCAGGGCGAGCGAGTTCGCGTGGTGGATCTACAAGGCGGCGCAATATCTCCGGCGCTGTTGACGTACGGTTCTCCCCTTGGCCTCCAGGAGATCGAGGCCGAGCTGTCGACCGGTGATGGGCCGGTTTTCGACCTGCTAACCGAACGGGTACCCAAACTCGTGGGCGGCGACATTTCCGTCGTTCGTGCGGTCGACGCCTTGCAGTTTGCCGGTCGCGACTCCCTGTTCGTTTGCCGTCTTCACGAGGTCCTAGCTAACGTACCTCTTTGTTTCAGGCTTGCATATCGCGCTGGCGTCACGAAGGCAATCGTCGCACCTATTCACTATGGCTTCTTTGGTGGCCTGGGCACGTCATTCTCGACCGGTGCGGCGCATAAGCTTGCAGATGGGGCAGTTATCCACCAGGTTACCGCTCTGCACGTCGCCGTCGGTCACCTCTCCAGCCGTCCGAGCATTAGCACGCAGATCGCGGCCCTTCGCGCTTTGCTGTTGGCGTTACCGGACGACTCTATTACCGGTGCTTCTAACCCTTTTACGGACGTTGCGAGGGTCCGTCAAAGTCTCACGTACTATGCATCCATGCGCTGAATTTTCGTCAGGGCGTGATTCCAATCGTGGTGGAAGCACATAGTGCGGACGTGATCGCAACACTGATCCTACTGAAAAAGGAGGTGGAGGAGAAGACGGGAGCCACCGTTCAAATGACGATTGCCGGCGCAACGGAAGCGCACCTCCTGGTGAAGGAAATAGCAGATGCGAACATCGGCGTTGTCTTCAGACCTTCTCGACCGTTCCCTAACAAATGGGAACAGCGTAGAATGTGGGTCGCGTGATTTAGTCCCAGTGCCACTGTTGCTCCATTTGATACGTGTTCACAGGTTACCTGGTCCCCCACTTTCCAAGGAGACGGAAATCACGCTCTTTCTACAGCACAATGTTACCGTTGGCATTGGGATCGAAGAAGCCTGGAGCGCGCGAAACACGCGCTTCGACGTGGGATGGGTGTGTTTTCCCTTTCCCTTTTAGTTTCACGGCTATCTCCGCGGAGGCTTACAACTCGGTCCGTATATAGGCGGCGCTGGAGGCAGGTGGACGCATTTCGAAGATTCAGGCGCTCGCGCTGGCCTCGACGAACCTCGAAAAGCTGTTGGGAGGTGATGTGGGACCCGCGTTGGGCACCTCGGACCTCGTTGCGACCCATGGGGGAGATCTGTTCTCCTTTGAGAGTAAGGTCGTCGGTGTCATCTCGCCGAGGCGGGGATATGTGGACCTGTTCTAGCAGAGTGTCAATGCGTTTTCGTGCGTTGTCAAGCTAGGGGATTCATGGACAGTATCTGTTGAGCAACCAACTACACATTAATTAAGCGCGTGGCTCATTAATTTAATACGTTCTTGGGTTATCCACCTGCATATCATGAAGTATATCACCACTTGGTGGACACCTATCTCAATAGCCTCACATTCCGGTTCCTCCGCTGGCTGCGTCTTGCTTGAAGGCCACTGATAAGCGAGTGTAGAGGAATCGATGCAGAACTTTGGTAGTTTATTGCGTAATTAGTAATATACATCTATCAGTGCGTATGTGTGTTCCTCTATGAAACCCCAAGTACACGCTCTCGGCTGTAAACTGGTATTCATTAAAAAGAGCAGGAAATGAAATGCAAGTGATGCTAGAATGAGGGTCCAATGCGTACGAGCGGAACAAATGATATGGTTGCCAAAGTCTAATTCGTTCTCATAACGTTGCTACGAGTTGTGCGCCCCGTCCATCGTCGGCTGTTGATTGTGCGAGCGGCGCGGCGGACGTGATGATGGCGACCCAACGTCGTCATGACCGGTATCTGAACCGATCTGCGACGGCGACTGCAGGAGAGAAGAGCGCCACTGGCTCGGAACCTGCACGCCATATGAGGTTGCAGTATCCGTCGAGTGTGCGCTGGAAGGCTCCGGGTTGGCTGTCGTTGGGGTGAGCTGGGATAGTGCATCAGGCACATTCATCGCAGGGTCAACCAGCGGTCCACCATGAGTCGGCGTCGGGTTCAAAGGACGTGATGTCACGTCAGAATCACCTTTTTCCGTGTCTTTCTCCATCGTTTTTTCGAGGGACCCCTGCGAACCCGATCCGCGGCTTCGGAGAGTGGTAAATCGCCGGTGGAACCGGAGACGCTGTAATCCGAGGTTCCACAAAGTATTGAAAAGCATCACCATAACAGCGATGGAGAAAAGCACAAGGACAATGATTCCAATAACGACACGGGGGATGGGTGGTAAAGCGACCGGCACGATAAAAGCGACCAGTAAGCCAGCGGTTACAAGACGGATGACGGCAAGAAAGACAGAGAGGATATCAGCGCGGCGTGTCTTTCCTGGCTTCAACACGACATGAGAAAGTAAGAGGAAGAGTTCAAGGCAAACGGCGATGACAATTTGCACGGTTCCGTTACTTTTTGCTGCAACGATGAGGATGGCGCGGACGAAGGTGGTTAGGAGGGGGAACATAAAAAAATAATATCGCGGAATACGATACTGCCCGTACAAAGGCTCGTGTGCGGGGAGATCTTCAGCAAGTAGCCATAATGAAGAGCGACCGCCGAATAAGAGCACACGGGCGGATGCACAGCCCACGATGCCGAGTATAACAAGGAATGCAATGACAGAGATGAGGGTAGAAAGCCATGAATCCTTGAGGGTCCATTGGTACATCGTGAACGTGAGCAGTGGGAAAAGGGAGAGGAAAGCCTAAAGGGACAACTTGGTTAGGTGAATTCGCTTGGATTGTACAAAGCAACATACGATCCGCAGTCCCCAGGAACGAGCAACAATGGGAAATCGGGTTTTAAATGGATGTAAATGGGTGCGGAAAGAAAGGGCGATCACACCGTAGGTTATTGTTAAGACCACCATTGTGATGGCAAGAAAAACGAGAGCGGAAAAGAATACAGTCATGAACGCATTGGCTGTAGCAATGCCAATTGTATTCACGTAAATGGGTATGCCCGCTTCGAGGACGTTGGAGGATTGTGGGGTGACGGTTTCCACCTCGTGGACGACAGGAAGGAGAGGGAGTGAACTTCTGGATATGAGTGCTCGTCGAGTTGATACCGACAAATCGACGTGAGGAAGAGCTCGAGCGGCGGCGACCAGAGCTTGGGGCACAGCATAACCTCCACTATATGCACTATATGGGCTGAGCTTGCGGTTGACAAGTGCGACGGACCCGCCGGCGGTGGAACCAGCGAGATCACCACCCGTGAGGTGACGCATGTTGGTGATGCTATTTTGCATAGACGACGTGGGTGACTGGGAGAAGAGCCCCACAGCCCAAGAAAAATTAAGGGTGAAGGCACGGTAGATGACAGGATAGTTGAGATCAAAAAAACCTGATGAGGCAATAGTCTGGTAAAGGCCGAGAAGATCGAGTAGGCGGGAGGGGGCGATGGAGCCGGAAAGAAATGATTGCCAGGCAGCGGAGAAAAGTGCGACAAGTGCGATACCGCCAATTCCCCAGGAGACACCGGGTTGGTGGGTAGACCAGCCATTGGATAAGGTAGATTGTATGCATGCTTTCATTTGCCCGGTGCCCACCTCTGTCAGAGTGAGCTGAGCAAAAGCTTCGAGATCCGGTATCTTATATGCAATCTTGGGTATCTGCGAGGATACTTTGATGGAGGAGGGGAGTGTGAGTGTCTCGGAGCCATTGAAGACGTAGAGGGGGAGGGGACAGAGGGCGCCATTAAAGAGCTTGCATATATCTACGGTGACATTGACGGGGTGCATGCCGTAGACGTTCAGGAACAAATTTGCAGAAACATTGACGTTTGCTTGCTGTTGAAATAAATGAGGATCATGTACAATACACAGGCGCTCCATGCTTACAACAGATGCAGCAGAAACGTTGAAGACCAAAGAATTGTTTGAAGGAAAGTAAGCAACATCGAACTGTTCTACGAGTAAGTTCTCAGGTGGGGCGCAATAAGATACGGAGGATGTAACTAGGAAGGCGGCAGTGAGAACTTGTCTTAGAGCGAGGAACAGAACTCACAAAGGACGTTCTCGTGAGAACGGACGAGAGGAAGAGTAAAGAGTGACAGGGCAATAAGTCGCAACCGGGCGACAGAGAGGAACATGAAGGTAAGAAAGGCGAGGGTGGAGCTGTGTGGGTCTGCCTCGGTACGGTATAAGAAGATTTCGGGCATGAGGTTTTTGTCCATGTTGTGCATTGTTCTGATGACGTACCGCGTTTATTGTTTCTCTCCAGTATAAGGCCACCTTAACGCGCTGTTCGCGGGGAACAGTGATATCTAGTGTTGAAAGAAAGTCGAGGAACGTTTGATGGATAAACGAGATAGATACATGCAGACCGGTTCGAGTGCGAATTGGCGACGGCGACGGCGACTGTGGATGGTTGGATTCATCCTAACCCTAACCCCGGCCACGGCCCGCCGAACCGAGGTTGATCACAACTTTGTCCCCACGTCCCCACCTTAACCTCTCCACGTTTTGACCTCTAGTTTCCCTCAATGTCATCCGAGCTGACCACGCAGGAAACCCCCGAGGCTAAATCTTAGATACCGCAGTATAAGGTGGAGTGATTCGTGAGTTGGTCCGTGCGTAGACTGACACGTGATCAGCTTCTACGCAGGCCCAGGCTGCGATGTCCACAGGAACGGAGGTTGCATCTCATAAACGCGCGACAGACACTCCTCCCAACACCCTCTCAAAGTGATGCCAGCAGCGAATGTAGGCACGACAAACGTCGAGATTCCAGAAAACGCTGTGCGCGTTCTCATCACTGGTTACGGCGTGAGTCCTGCGTCCTCCTTCTCCATAACTGAATCGCTGCATCCCCACTGGAAACTTCACCGTACTCATTGCCACTCTAAGGTTAGCCCTCCCAGCGGCATCCCCAGAACCCAACATGGCTCGCCGTCGCCCCGTTGAACAATCTCATCTTACCTCTTGATATAGAGCCCTTTTTCCCTGATCGCATGCAGATTGTCCCCGATGTTGACCATCCGAACGGTTTCCCGTCCAGTGATCCACAGTACATCCATATTTCCGCTCTGCAGATTCCACCCACGTACGATGCCGCCTTCGACTGTGTAACGGGCCTTCATGCTCGTCCGCCCATCATCCCACCCACCAACCCGCCGTCAATAAAGATAGCACTTCCTCCGGAGAACGGATATGACTTGATCTTCCACATCGGTCTTGCAGGGCGCGGACCGTTTCGCATTGAGCGACTGGCACACAAAACAGGCTACCGGATGAAGGATTCGTCGAACCTTTACGCTCCTGTTGTCGAATTTCTCCCCGAGACTACCGCCCTCGAACCCTCAGGGGAGATGCTTGACCAGATGCGGCTGTCATCCGCCAGCGTCGTGGGGCCTGTGAGCCCCATCGATGCGGCTGTGGACCACCCCGTTCGTGGGTTTGGCAAGGGCTACGAATCTTTTGCGGAGGATCTGCCGACCACGATCGATGTTGAGCATCTCGTCCATGCCATGAAAGAGCAAGGGGTCGAGGTGGGCATATCTTCTTTCCTTGTCGTCTCTGTCTGATGTTTGGGGTATAAGCTTTATTCATCGATGGATGCCGGACACTGCGTAAGCGACTACACTTATTATTGCTCCATGGCCGAGTCACGCCGTATGTCGCCACGACACGACAAGGGTACGCAAACCAAGGTGCTTTTCATGCACTGTTGTCCTGTGGGCCAGCCGTTCGGCACAGAGGATGTCACTGAAGCAATCCGGAAGGTCATCTTGTGGGTATTTCGAAACGACCCATGACAAGAGCAGAGAGTCGGCCTGCCACTCGTCAAGGAATCGCCGCCAGGGCTTCGAATTTGAATTTTTCCTATATTTTGAATTTTTTTTTAATCTGGGTACCAGGATTTTCCTTCTTTTAGTGGTCCACCAATTTTTGCAAACACGGTATGGGCAGCTTTGTTGTCAGTCATCGAAATTCTTCTTCATTCTCCATCATCATATTCTCTGTTCACGTGTGATATAGAGAGTACGGTTGTAGTAAGTTGGAAATGCCCTTGTTAAACTTTTGTATTCTACACGCGTACCGTAAGATAACGGCAACCCGATATATGATCACATATTACAGAGCTTTCTAGTCAGTCAACTAAGATGGCCAATTGTTGACTGGGGGTTGGCGCAGACGTCGTCGATGCCTCACAAGTTGAACCACTTTTCCAACCGACTCGATCATTCGCGATGCAGCCTTACCGTGACACTGTTCTCCGAGGTCACAGAAGTGATAGCGTTTGAGCTTGAGCGCTTGAGCGCCAGTCAAGGTTTCGGCGCTGCAATGTTAAGCAAACAATATCAACATCAAGCGTTGTTGTGACCCTGAGCTGCGGTGAACCAGATACAGTGAATTGACGATCATGCTAGTGCGATGCACTGATGGGCATGTTCGTTCTACCGTTCTCTCGGTATTCAACGATCTGCGAAGGGGGGGAAACAAGAAAAGTCTATATCCCCTTGTATTATTTCTGTCTCAGAGATGCACACGAGTAGAAACGGGCCTTTCATTGGTCGCAATCCCGCGGTGCCAACCGTATGGTGAACCTGCCACCATACAAGAAATCATGCTATTGCAATGTTATCCTGTGTCTGGGAAACCCGCTCAGCTGGTGGCTCTGCAGATGGTGGGGAAATAATAACTAATTATTTTTGGACTCGCAAGGGAGACTTGTCAAACACCGCCTTTCCGGTCGGTCTGCACAGGCCGTGCCGTGTCAAAACCACCACACAGTGTGGGCCTTTGCTACATCAAACACCGGTCTTGGCCTCCCCCCGTAATCTGTCGAGCGCCTTCTCTTCCCATTAATATCCACGAATTCTCGCGTATTTCTCCCTGCTCTAGATTTACTCCCAGGTTGGCATACTCGTTCCACCTTCCCTGTCATTAAACGCTGTCGCCCCCTGGCTAACTAACCATGTCGTCCCAAACCCCAGTGCGTGCACCATACCTTACTTCTTACTGCCTTGTCTGACTTCCGTGTCTGTGTAGCTCCGACGGAAGCTTGTCATAGTTGGCGACGGTATGCACGTCACAGTGCTACCCTGGACGCCTTCTGAAGAGTAGATTCCCCAGGTGCCTGCGGAAAGACATCGTTATTGTGCTCCTTTGCTCTCGGAGAGTTTCCCAAGGAATATGTAAGCTCTATCTCTAGGCCTGGTTTTCTGCCGTGCGATATTCATGCCTCCCTCTCAGGAACCGAGTATGTTTGTTCGTCATTGACCGAACGCTGCGCACTTAGACGCTCGTCTGCCTACTTTAATAGCCATATTCGAAAATTATGTTGCCGAGATTCGATTGGATGGCAAAGCAGTGCAGCTTGCATTGTGGGATACTGCGTACGTTGTTGCCTGCCATTTCTTCCGCTATATTTCAGCGCTGAGGCTGTATCCTCAGAGGCCAGGAAGAATATGAGGTCTGTTACCACGAGTGCTCAGCATTCCGCACAGACCCTGAACGCGATCCTTGCGCAGCGCTTACGGCCTCTCTCTTATTCCAAGTCTCACGTGATCCTGATCGCCTTTGCAATTGACACCCCCGACTCGTTGGAGAACGTGACAGTCAAGGTATACGGTCTTCTGAGTGCAGCGCTATCTGAACCAGGCTAACGTTATCACATGGGTTAACTAGTGGATCGAAGAAGTGCGGTCCATATGTGGTCCTATCATCCCGATAATCCTTGTGGGCTGCAAGGCAGATTTGCGTCCACCTAGTAATGATCCGAATATTGACCGATACGTCTCGCGGGCGCAGGCGGAGCGAGTCGTGCAAGCTATCGGTGCACGAGCGTACAAAGAGTGCTCGGCGCTGAAGATCGAAGGCGTTGATGATGTCTTTGAGGCCGCGACTCGGGCGAGTATGTTGATGCGTGAGGGTGTTTCTGGGGCCACTCATGCGAGACGGCGGAGCAGCGTTTCTGGTGACCATGACGCGGATTATGCGGGAAAGTGCTGTGTCATTTGTTAGAGTCGGGCGTCAACGGATTGCCGATGGACATTGATTTATCTCCTCGTCCCTTTGGCATGAAATGTATCTCGTCCGGGCTCCAGTTGGCTGGCGTTCATGATTGTTATGTTATATGTCAGCCAGTTTATCACAGGCCTCTCTTCTGAGATTGCTTGTTTCAAATAGCTCTAGCTGATTAACTTAGATGAGAGCGCCGCGCTGTGCGACCTTGTTCGTTCCGTTCCTTCCTTAACGGCCATTAACTGCCCTAGTCCTCTTACTACGTCGGGTGTTGGTGATGGCTACTAATATTACATTTTATCCCGGTTCGCCCTCTGACTTGAGCCGTTCGAGGAGTGCGCAATCGCTTACCGTCTTCCTAGGGTCTGTCAACATCGAGGAGAGGGTAGAGCTCCTGAAACAGAGGGGGATCACAATCTGGTTGACCGGGCTTAGTGCTAGCGGCAAGGTCAGATAATCCGCAACGTCTGATATTTGGCGATCTCACCATCTCCCAGTCTACGATCGCGTGCGCTCTCGAGCAACACCTACTCCACTTGCGCAAATTCACGTACAGATTGGATGGGGACAACGTTCGTTTCGGCCTCAATAAAGACCTCGGTTTTGACGAGAGGTCTCGCAACGAAAACATCCGCAGGATTGGCGAGGCACGTCACTCGGATCCCCTCATGGCCTTGACATAGAATTATTTTTCGTAACCTTTAGGTCTCTCGCCTGTTTACGGACGCTGGGTGTATCACGCTGACTGCATTCATCTCTCCCTACCGTGCTGATCGCGCTCTTGCTCGGAAAATTCACGAGGAAGCCGGTTTGAACTTTATCGAAGTCTTCGTCGATGTACCTCTCGAAGTCGCGGAAGAGCGTGACCCGAAAGGACTGTATAAAAGAGCAAGAGATGGCGAAATAAAAGGTACGGAGACGGGATGATTGTATTCATTATCCTGATATCTCCGAGTGCAGAATTTACAGGAATTTCTGCCCCTTACGAGCCACCACTCAATGCTGAGCTGTGCATCAAGACCGCTGAATGTGAGGTGAAAGGAGCTGTTCAAATAATTGCGGAATATCTTTTGGAGAAAGGGTATATCACAGCAGACTAGACTCATGCATAGATTTGAAAACGCTGGTCATCATTGGGTGGAGATAACAAAAGAATTATTGACAAAGCCTGTAACTTAAGGTATCAATACAATGGAGTGTGCGTTGATTGGAGAATATATTGGCGGTTCTGAAGATGCATGGGGAAATGAAAGTGAATTGTGTTAGCGGGCAGCCAGCACCAGCGCGTTCTTGTCGTCATTATCATTGTGCAATTCCCCTGTTTCAGCTCCACCATCGACATCTTCCGTCTCCTCTTCTATTCGGTCCTCACTGGGCTTCTCCAAGAGTCGGGTCATCCCCGACTCGGCAATCGAAAGCCATTGTACTAGGTCGTCCACGATACATTCGAGCTCGGCGTGTGTTCCTTCATGGGAATGCATGAGTGCACCGAAGTCTAGGTTTCGGGTTTGAGGCAACGGTGGGTAGGTAAAGGGAAGGGATGCATCGCGCCTGTGTGTACCTGAAATTAACGAGACCGATGCAGGGGGAGGGAAGGCATCGTGAAGATCCGGACTAGGTAAAGACCGAGTAACCGCAGTAGATTTCTCGGAGTGGGATAGCGAGGAATTTGCGGCTGGAAAATAAGCACCGTCAGGAGGTACGAAAGATGAGTTTAGGTGACTTGGAGCAGGCGTGAAAGGTTTCAGGATTGTATACAACGTTGTCGGAGAGGGGGGTAATAGGTCGGTCATTCCAAGTTGGTATTCAGAGGTGAGTGCCGGAGGCTGAGAGCAATGTTCAACAATGAAAACGGAAGAATCGAAGAAGACTGACTTTCAGCACGTCCTTAAGGTCGGGGATGCCAGAAAGGTCGCCGACACCGCCTGCAGAGTTACCACTACGACCCCTCACAGACTTCCACAAGTGTTTCGCCTGCGGGGAAGAAGGGCTGGTCTCCATCCCCGTGAGTGAAGCAAGTCTATGGAGGCTTGGCCTTCGCTGGAGTTTGAGTCCGCCAGGCAATGGTCCAACATGAGCGTCGTGGGATGTGTCATCGCCAGGCGTTGCGGAACGGGACCTCCCCACGACCGGGGGTGCCAGACTCGGTGGAGAGGGCCGCTGGGGGGAGCCAGTTGAATTTCGTGCATCAAGCGAGTGAGTAGGGTTATGTAGGAATATCTGTGTGTTTGGCGCATGAACCTGTATTGGTGACATGCGAGCACGAGGTCGATACCCGGGACCGGAGGACGTTGCCAGTGATTGATTAAAATCAGATGAGTTTTGGGGAAAGTGGAAGTCTGGTAACGATAAAGTTTGTTCTTGGGCTGAGGTTGGCGGAAGGAATTGGGCAGTGCTCTGGGATCGATTTCGAGAAGGACTTCGCCTTGAGAGCGCTGGTACCAACTTGGAATCGGATAGTGACCCGTCATCATTAGCTGCCGTGAGCAAGTTCATCTCGTGACCAGATCCTTGAGTAAGTGCCTCTAGGTCTGGATCACCTGAATCCAGGCGCACATCGCGACGCGCTGGGACCTTCGGTGGAAGGGATGTAAGTACTGGAGTGGTACTCCCGGCCACTGTATTCTCAGGTGGCGAGGAGCTGGGAACAGTACTCGGCTTGTCGGCATGCCCGGGATTCGAAGATACTGAGCCGACTTGATCATCAGATAAGCCAGTGCCCACCTTCGCCTTCGCGGCCCTGGTAATAGTACGGGGTGGGAACGCAAATGTAGCTGTGCTGAGGTTTGGCACATCCTCATGACTATTTTCAATTCGCAAAGCCCGTCTCGCAGCTCGATCGCGCACTATAGGGAGTGGCGTGGCGGGCGAGGGTGGCAAAACAGGCGAAGCAGGGATACCAGAAGCGGCATCCTTACCAGCCGTGCTGAATCCAGGAATGCGAAAAGGGTCAGGTGCGCTCGTTGCATCGTCGTCGAAGAGATGGCGTAGAGACGTAGGTAGCTTTGATGACGGGGGCTTGATGGTGGCGGACGCCTGCTCCTTTCTCACAGTGACTTGGGGGGATCCCAATCCCGAAGCATCAAAAGACCGTCCACGAACCGTGTCAAATTCCCAAGGATTTTCATCAGGTTCTGACATCCCAGGACTGGGGAAATGGGTCAGTAACCTCTTATGTGGGATGTACGGAGTTGACACTCACTCGTTCTCCTTTTCCCAGGGCAGAGGTTCCGAGAGGTCTGAGGGCTTGGAACCTGCCTTCACCCAAGCGTCGTATCGGAGGAGAAGGTCTTTCAGTATAGTGATCGGTGTTTTTGAAGCACTCTTGATCCATTTTGTCTTCAAAAGCTCTTCTGCGGTAAGACGCTGCAGAACGTCAGTGAAAGAATCGAACATGCCAAGGATGAACGGACATCAGAAGGTGACTCTGTAAGGGTGAAAGGAATGAAATCACGGAGGTCCCTACTTCCTTCATTTTCGGCCAGTCTCGGGGGTTTGACCTTCGGAATCATTTGAATCACCTTTAAGTGGGCTATGCGGAAGTGTGGAGGACTGCCTTTCATCATTTCGTAGGTCATTATGCCTAGACTCCAGATGTCTGCCTTCGTATCATATGCAGGAACGGGCTGAGCGACTTCGGGTGCCATCCAATATGGTGTCCCAATGAAAGTGTTCCGCTTACTATTAGTTGTTGCCAAGAGCGCTGAAACACCAAAGTCACAGATCATGACCTTCCCGGACGCAGTGACGAGGACATTGGCCGCTTTGATATCGCGATGGATGACATTGGACTTGTGCAGATAATTGAGACCAGTGAGAACCTCGCGCACAATGACGACGACAAACTTCTCCTCTAGACAATTGTTGGGAGAAGACTGCATAAGACTATACACACTCCCGCCTTGAGCGAATTCCATCACAATCCAGACACGAGGCCCATCAAGATGGCAGCCATAGTATTTCGTAATGTTTGGGCCATCACGAAGCTGTGTGAGGAGGGCGACCTCGCGTTGAATACTATCAACGTCATCTCCGTCATCCGCATCGAGGTCAATTATCTTGAGTGCAACTACGTTTCCGGTGGCGCGATGAATTCCTCTATGAACAGAGCCGTATGAACCCTTTCCAACTGTCTCCAGGCGCTGATAGAGCTCGTGTACAGAGGGTTGGGTCATAATTCGGTGGCGAGCCAGGACTTCATGAACTAGACCAATTGAGTGGTATAAGGGAACCTGGACCTACAGTTGTTAATGTTAACAGAAGGTGACGGGGGATTGGCAGGAACGTTGGTTTGTGGTTTGCGTTGCTTGTCGAGGCCGGGCCGAGAGACGAAGGAAGAAAGACCTAACCCCATCCTCGTTCTTATCACAACCCCCTCTATCATATCATGGATTTCGAAGAGCCCAACACGAAGCTCGTGTCTCGCGAATTTCTTGCCGTCGTACTCGCAGGATTCGGAGATGAGTGTGTCTACACTACTCATTTTCCTGGTCTTTCGTATGACCATCATGTCCAGGCTTTATCCACTTACCAGTGACCACGGAGACGAACCGTGTCCCAAGGCGTTACTTCCAGTCGCAAATACACCAATGATAGATTTTCCCCTGACATGGCTCGAACAGTCTGGTGTCACGGGTGTGTTCTCTGTTCTGACTTTCTGTCATAACATGTATATAACTCAGTTAGAGGTGTTACTTATATGTCCAACGGCACACCGATCGAGCATCTCTCATCATATTCATTCTGACACGTCATCTTCGTCGTACCCATCTCTCCACGTGGATGTCCAAACATTCGATGAATCGCCTGACGAGCCTGTTGGGACATGTTCCGTGCTCAGGCACTTTTCTAGTCGCATACAGCGAGATTTTGTTATTCTCCCGTGCGATTTTATACCTCCTGAAGACTTACCTCTATCTTTGTTGCTGGACAAGTACCGCTTGGAGTCAAACCTAGATGGCGCCATTGTCACATCTTGTTGGTTGAAAGCTCATGGCGTAGATAAGGGCACCGTACCTGAAGAGTGGGGCCAGATCGGTTCGACTGTACCCATTATATGGGATAAAAAGTCTGGCACCCTTCTCCACATCGATACACCGGATGATCGTGATCACAATTCTGACGAGCTTGAAATTCGGATGTCATTACTTTCTCGGTCTGTATGTCCTCGAGAACAGGACGATTGACTGACTTCACACTTAAAGATATCCCGTCGCTTCGTTATCGTCGCAATACACAGATTCTCATGCATATGTCTGCAAGCGATCTATTCTTGACGTCCTTCACCACAAGTCAACGTTTGACTCTTTCCGAGAAGAGTTTTTGCCATGGCTATGCAAAATACAATACCAAAAATCCAAAAGGGGAAAATACGAGCGAGGTTGTGATTCATACTTGTTATTGGGGTGATAAACTGACCCCCTTTCCAAGTACTAAGGTCCATTTCGACTAACGAGGCGCATGCGTTGGCGCTCCGGCATTCCACTCTGTTCGGCGGGTCGATCCTCGCCCAGGATCCGTCGTCGAGGGGCTCTAGCTCTCCGTCGACAAAGCCAATTCCGTTTTCAGTGCCGTCATCCCCTGCAAATGCAGATTTTGGCGATGAGCTGTTGGCAAGTTTAAGAGTCGGTATCGTTGTACATAATTCCTTGTTTGCAGGGAGAGTGAACAACATCGCAACTCTACTGGAGACGAACAGACAGGTTCGCTTTGTCTTGAATTTACTCATAGACAAGGATTGATTTGAACAAGTTTCTGTCACGAACAAATTACGCCCTACCGACGGATCCCGACAACCGTGCCCTCATTGATCCAAAATGCCAAATCTCTTCTGATTCGATGATCGGAAGTTCCACGAAGATCGGCGAACGAGCTACGATTAAACGTTCGGTTATTGGTCGGCACTGCGTGATCGGCAAGACGTCGCGTGTCGTTGGGTGTGTGCTGTTGGATCATTGTGTCATCGCGGATGGGTGAAGTTTTGTACCGTTTACCTACACTCGAGATATTTACCGAGTTTTCAGCGCCAAACTCGAAGGGTGTATATTAGGCAGGAATACTAAGGTTGGTGCCAAAGCAGAGCTTGTGCGAACCGTGACGCAAGCGGGATACGACATTGACGCTGGAGGTCAGTTCTGTTGACTCGACATATTTGACACTGACCCCGCTCCTCGGCAGCAACCATTCGAAATGAGAAATTGGAAGTTTCAGATTGGACAGCCGGGCCTGAGGGAAGGGGTTTTGGAAAGATGTCGTCTGAAGATGATGAGTCAGATGAAGAATGAGGTTCAAGTTCGTTCGCGATCGATCATGACGTGATCCGATGGGAGGTACAGGACGACAGGAACACGGTTGTGGCAGCTAGCGCGCGTCATGTGATGTGATAATGTACTGAATGTTGGCAATGTCGGCCAACTTGACTCGGATTAGTGTAAAAGTTACTGCCGACTGTGTCAACCGCCCTTGACCATGTCTACGACGCCTGGAAAAGCACGACAATCTGCAATACCAACCCCAGGAAAGACGACTGGTATCCCCACTCCCGGTCTTCTTTTTTCGGTTTCCGTCGCCTCTCAGCAACCCAGCCCTCCACCTCAAGAGCCCGACGTCATGGCCCGTGCCTTTGCGGATGCCATCAAGGCAAATGATCCCGTTCTGCACAGGGTTGGTCGTATTAGTGAACCGATAAATCCCCCGCTATCTCCGAAGGGGCCGCTCTCCTTTCTTCCACAATCTGGCCGTCGATCCGTTGCGGGGAGGCCTTCTTCGGCCGCTTCTTCTTCTTCAACTGCGGGGGCAACCCCTGCGCGACCTGCCCCTGTGGCACGCACCAAGACCCCCTCGATCCGCACATCCAGCCGCCAGTCTGATGCTCACGTCCGAAGCTCTAGTCGCGTTGGCAAGTCTTTCGAAGTCGGAGACAATGTCAGGATCGAGAGCCTTGGATTCGAGGGTACTCTTCGATATTTAGGAGATATTGATGGGAAGACCGGTCAATGGGCTGGCGTAGAGCTTAGCGGTGGGTTTGCAGGGAAGGGTAAGAATGACGGAAGTGTCAACACGTAAGTCGCACTCATTTGCTTTCACCATTCTTGTTTTGTTGGGGCCCGCCTTGAGAGGCCCATATCCGTGAGCGGAAAAGGGACCGCTGTTTAGCTTTTGCGTTGTCTTCCGTCAACACGTTCCTTTGAAAACTCCTGTCTACGAGTGCTGATGTCTTTTGTTGCACAGGAAACATTACTTCGTTTGTCCCCCCAAATGTGGCGTGTTTGTAGCCGCCGCAAAATTGTCAGCACCTACTGTGGGTGTCGGTTCAATATCACGTCCAGCGAGCGTTGCCTCCTCGACAGGTGGTCGCGTTACACCTTCAAATTCATCTGGTCGTATTACTCCATCAAGGTCAACACGATACACCCCATACTCCAATGGGCGTGTCACACCCGCCTCGTCCACGTCTCGTGCGTTTCAAGAGGTCGTGACGCCTTCCGCTCGCCCACGGATTAAGACGGCTGCAACACCTTCCAACGGTAAATATCTAAACCGTCTTGCCGTAGTTCAATGACTCACCCTATCAGGAATAAAACGAAGCGGCAGTCGTGGCCTCGAACAGACCAGTCCCACTGGGCCATCACCCAGTCGAACACCCGCAGCTGGCAGTCCAACTCGGTTCAATGGACTTATCTCCACTACAATGGGCTCTATGGTCTCAAATCCGGGGTCACCCTCACTAAAAACCCCGAAAAATGGCTTTGGGGGCCGTGGTTCAAGCATCGGCGTTGGTCTTCCATCGACAACGCCAACGAAGAGTCGTACTACCATGCTTACACCAAAGCAAAGGATACCCAGCGCGATTGCCATGCCACCACCTCCTGCCCCTGCCGCCCCTTTCGGTCGTGCTGTCTCTCTCAACGATTATCCATCGGATTTTGAATCTCTTCACGACTCTCTCAACACGTCCGACCTTCGATCTAATGGAAAAGCTATTCAAGACAAGATTGCTAGCCTTCTCTCCACACGCAAGTCACTACCAGCAGAAATTGGTACAACGTCTCCTGTGACATCTGCTCGTAGCAACCTAGACGGAGGGACTTCGCTTCATGATCGAGTTGCCGAGCTGGAGGCCGAAAATCAGCGGCTGAACATCCTCATCAGCGGTCTTCAAGGGGAGGAGCTTGAGCACGGCCGCAGAACCAATAGTATGCGGGAAGACCGCGATCAGGCCCTTGGCCGTATCACCGAGTTGGAGGTGTCTGTAAAGTCCGTTGAGCGAAATTTGCATGACAGGGACCTTAAGATCGAGGTACTTGAACGCTCTTTATCCAATGCCGCAGCGGATACAGACAAGGCTCGTGCCGAAGGTGAAACGCGCGTGCGGGACTTCCAGTCCCTATTGAATGACAAAGAGGCATTGCTATCTAGCTTGAAGGAATCACTCGCTCTGAAAGAGGGTGCCGAGACAGAGACCCATACACTTATCATTGCGAAGGATGCGGAAATCAATCTATTGGAGGCCCGCGTGAAGAAAGCGTATACTGAACTCGAGGATGAACGCCGGGAGCTTGGAAGCCAAGTTGATGCACTGCGACATGCAGGACAGGTACGTCTCTGTGGTGTCATATCGTCAGCCGTTTACGTTGGTGTCTGCTACAGGAAACGATTGCCCTGTATGAAGAACGGTTGAGCACTGCCGAAGCTAAGCGCTATGAGATGGAAGACTTAATCGGATCTCTACGGGATCAATTACGGAGCCAGGCCCAACCGCCCTCTCCTACCTCCGCTGCTCGACACCTCTCCTCCGCGACGCAGATCGAGAATGAAGCACTGCGAGAGCAAGTTGTTCATCTGCAGAAAAAGCTCGCTATCATGGAGGATATGCTAGAAGAGGTGCGCGCGACCGCAGAGAGGGATGAGGCCATGATTCGCGAAAAGATTCGACGCTACAAGGAGAAGGAGGACCTGCTAAAGCAGCAGCTCGCTGAGTGCGAGTCAGAGATTGCTAGGCTCGTCAAGTCAGAAAACAATGCCCGAGCTAGGACAGACGAGGTCGGGGAGGCCCTGCGCGAGAGTACAGTGGCCCTTGAGAATGCAAGGGCTGAGATCGAAGGACTTCGTGCAGAGATCGTGGTAAGGAAAGCGCATTATTTTCAGGATACACGGTAATAAACGTTTCGCAGGATTTGGAAGGTGTTGCAGGCCTTTCCTCCGCTGATTCGACAGACAAATCGTCCGAAGCTGCTCAGCGCTCAACACACGGACACCCGCACTACGTTGAGGAGATCGCCCGCTTGAAAGGCCTGCTCGCAGAAGCTACAGAGGCACTTCAGATCGCGGACAAAGCTCGGATATCTTCCTCATCTGATCAGCTGCAAGAGACCATCGACGAGCTTTTGGTCGAGAAAACAACCGTGAGACACTTGCACACCTCTACTACTCCAGCTGAGAGCATTTCTAGCTTGAAACCCTTCAGAGCGACTTACAAGCCAAGCTCGTTGAGGAGACGCATGCGGCCACGGACCTACGAGAACGTCTCGAGTGTAGCCAGGCAGAGCTCGAGACTATGCGCAAAAAGACGCACCGTGACGCCTCCGTCTCTGATAGCCTTCAGCAGACCGGTAAACTGTCACCATCTTCTACGCGGCATGACTCTGTCCCTACCTCTGTTCGTGAAGAGATCGCCGGACTTAAGTGAGCCAAATCTGATCTACGTCCATCCCTCCCCGATAGACTGACGAGGATTCCTCCAAGACACATCATTCAGGGGCTGCAGAAAGAAAATGCCAATGCTGCCCATCAGAATAAACTCTTAGAATCGGAAAATAAGCTTTTGTTGTCGGAGACTGAGCAACTTCGCAAGGTCATTCTTCAGAACATCAATCACCTTCGGAGATTGTTAAAACAGACATTACAGAGCATGAATGCCTTGGAAGAAAACGTGCGGAGTAAACCCATCCATGAGGAAGCGAGCCTTCAAGACGATGCCTCGATACCAAATGGCGATATGGTATCATTGCAAAAGGCGATGCGTGAGATGCGCGCGCGGTATGAAGTGAGCACGAGACATTCACGTCTGACATGGAGATACCAATGACATCGGGTAACAGATCGACCTTGAACAACTACGGAAGCGTTTGACCGAGGCTGAAGCCAAAAGTGCGAGGGCAGTCCATGATGTGAGTTCTAGATTTTATTTACCAGTCGTCTACTCAGAACTTGCTCGCGAATCAGCTTAACAAAGAAGTGAGCGAGTTGGAAAGTCTAGTTGAAGCCAAGGTACGTAGCGGATGTTTGTATTCTTGACTCAAATCGCTCATGCAACATAGATTTATCGTGAAGTGAGTTTCCTTTTTATTGGAGTACAGTTCCCAGCCTCAACGAAGTGGTAGGATGAGCTCGAACAAGAGATAGAACAATTGAAAGAAAAGCTCGCGCGGGTTGAAAAGAGAAGCTCGAAGCGAGGAAACCAGGCAACTGGATTACTTTCTGCTGATTCCTTCGACTCGTTGTCAGACACGAATCAGGCTACCCTAGCGGGGGATGTCTGTGAGATCTGTGAGCAGCCGGGTCATGACATTTTCACGTGCGACTTGCTACGAGGTGGTGCTGCACCGACTGGAGGTAAGGACGCGCCTCCCTCTGAGTTATATTGTGAGGACTGCGAAAATTATGGACACGTTGCGGTGGATTGCCCTCATTCGATGGATGTCTTCTGAGCCTGAGCCAATTAGATACACCTACGTTATTGGATCATGTTCACTCGGCTTTCGGTCCTTGGCATACTTACTTATCGACTGTACTATACAAATACCCAGTAATCGCGAAGCAGATGGCCATGACTATTAAATGTGACGTCAGTAATCCGCTTTATGGAGCCCCAGTTTCGTCATACTATCAGTGTCACGGTACAAGTACAAAGGAAGGCCAACCGCACAGATGTGCCCGTCTCGTACTTTTCACAACTATACACTCGTAAAGTACTCTTGAGCATGGACTCCTACGCTAACATCGCGGCTGCCAACGCTCCCCCTCCTGGACAACAGGTGCGCTCACAACTCTTATTGTTATTTGCTGACTGAGCTCGTTTCGTTTCTTAATGCCATCAATCTGCCTTCGTTAGCCCCACCCTGATCCTGCGCTGCTGACTACACCTTCTGTGCTAGGAGGTGCATCGCCCGATATTACCACCAAAGTCAGCGTGCTACGGCCTAATAACGGGGAGTCTTCGACGTACACAAAATCTGAATCTCCCCGCCAAGCATCCGAGGCCACCACAACGAAGGAAAGTGGGTTCAAACGTCCCGAAATTCCTACATTTTACAGATGGGAGAAAGTCAAGGAAGTCGTCCTTCGACCTTCACTTGCCGGTGGTCTCGTTGGCATTGGCTGGTATTTATTGACTTCCAGCGCGGAGAAGTATTAACCAGAATCTCCAGCGAACATCGGTCTTCTGGCTGGTACTTCTTATGCTTTCTACACACAACCAAAACTGCGCCGTGACACCAAGGCAATCACATCGGCCATGGCGGCAGCCTTTGCGTTGCTTGGCATAGAAAGCTTTGCTATCAATGCATGCCAAGGCCCACCCAAGGGCAGTGTAGCACGAAGAAATGATGTAGAGGGCCCCGTACCGTCCTTTGTTGGAAGCCATGCTCGTGAGCATGTACCAAGGTCACGGATGTTCGAAGGAACTACTAGAATCGGTACGTTTGTCCGTATCAGTTGGAGACCTAAACCAATTTCTGGAGGCAGTAAATGCCAGCATCTTGACCATTGTAGGCTATTTCGCGTACCGAAATTGGGATAGGCGTGTTCTTTCCGCTACTTCGATCGGCCTCATTGCTTTGTTGGGAGGCGAATTGTGCGTATCCGTTCCGGATATAAACTATCGTCGTATCGCGCTCGCTGACCTCACACCTAGCTTTTCCTTCGACGATATTAAGCGGTACTTCACTTCGGAATCCTAAGCTCTTTTTTCAGCGGTAACCATTGACACCATTTACTTGAGATGCCGCTACCAATCAGACTGTAAATGTGTGTGACGATAAGTCGGATAAATATTCTTGAGCCCACATTTCAGTCGGAGCTTTAATCCAGGAGGTTTTGATTCTATTCCCTTGCGGACCTTCATCTGAGTGTGAAGCGGAACAGCTAGTTCTGGTTACGGTAGTTTCTGTGCCGTGCGTCGCGACTTGGCGCATTTGGTGGTGGTTCGTGTTGGTTTGCGGTTGACGAGAATCAGCATGTCTTCCGATCTCTCTTCACTCCTAGCATCATCTAAGGCTCTTACATCGCATCTAAAACGACAAGATTTGCCAAATGTCTCTCTCTCCTTGGACCAGATAGAAGCGCAGTCGCGAAGGCTCCTCCCACGACCGACTGGTGCACAGGCAGATGCAGGTCGAGCGTAAGCGTCAAACACGTTAAACGAGAAATTGCCAGGAGTCACTACTGATCTGGCTTTAGGAATTACCTGTTAGCACAGGCACATATCGATGTTCCGGCCCTCGCGAACTCTATCGCGCACCTCAACACATCTGCGACATTCCTGCCGCTGCAACCTCTCCAAGATACTGATATCTCTGGTTACTTAAGACACGCACATGAACAAAATGTCATTTCAACAATCGAAGAAGCGCGCAGAGAAACTCAAGAAGAATTCTATCGCGTTTTGGAGGATAGAAGCAGACGCGAGTGGGAAACTCGTAAGAAACGAGTCTTTGAAGAGTTGGGTGGCCGGTCGGGTGATAGCGGAACGTTAGCATTGAGGGGCAAGACACCTCACACCAGAAGCGCACTTACGGTGTGTGTCTTTTCATGAATCCGGTGACATTTTTGACCTCTTCTCAGTTAAGCGCGGCGCCAAGCCCTAGCTTGCAAGTACAAGGCAAAATGATGGCGTATGATCGCGTCGTGGTTGAGTTCAATGTAGCCCGTTTACGTGGCGCGTCGTTTCCAATTGTCCACGCGTTCATTCAGGCGGCCCTTTCAATCAATCCAGATGTGGGTGCTGTTTAGTGTCATCCGAGAAGACTTCTTTTCATTCTTTATACCTTAGCGATCGCATCAGGTCATACAAATATTTCATATTCTCGCAAAAATAACCGGGGAACCACCTGGAATTCCGCCGCTTGCGCATGCCAGTGCCCATATCCTGAACACGCCGTTGTTGGAACGTCGCCATGCTCGTGCACATCTCGGTGATCCTGCGTCACGAGAAGCCATCGAATTGAGAAAACAAATTGCCGCAGGAGCGCGTGCAGCCCTTGAAGAGCAGTACCTTGACGTGCTAGAGCGCACAGTTCAGGCGCGCCCACTCGAGGCGCGCCTTGGTGGGGACCCAAGCATTGCAAACCGTGTGCGTGCTTTTCTGCTGGTACGGTACTACCGCGGGGGAGGTTGGCAAGACCGTATCGAGGTTTGCCCAAATCACAGTATTTGGTGGATATCGCTGACAATTCCGGTAGTTGGTTGCGGCTCAGCCCCTGTGGGCCAAGTTATTCTATCTGGTACGCACAGGGCATATAAGAGAAGCCCTCGAGGAGGCGCTCGCCCATCGGCAAGCTATTGAGCACCGCGAAGATAGCTTTGTAGTGCACTTTCGTCTCTGGCTGGAGTCGCCTGATCATCGGTATGTCTTTTTCCCTCGTTCTCCCTACGGTTATCCATGTTTTGACTATCACCTTGCGTTCAGACTTCCAAAGCCCCATCGAGATCACGTCCAGGCCGTCTACAATGCTCATCTACTACACTCGACAAGTGTTGACCCGTTCAAGCTCGCTCTTTATAAGCTCATGGGCAAGCTGGACCCATCGAAGCGCAACGTTCCACTTGTCACGGCAACGACAGAGGACTGGCTCTGGTTCCAACTCGCAATGGCACGTTTCTTTCTCTCGAACCTTTTTGTGGCTCATCGAGTCTGTGCAGTGTGACGAAGAAGAGAATGGTGGGCTGCGTGGGCTTGCAGAGGTGCTGCTCAACTATGGAGAGCGTCATTTCGAAGGCACTTCTGACTCCAAGGGAGCACGAACCGGTTTATGGGCTGCCGTACTTCTTTCGTGCGGTGAGTTTGAGAGAGTACGTGGTCATATGCATGCGTCCCGCCCGTATCAGTGATGGTACTTCAGGCTGTCGCTGCGCTCGGGGAACATTTGGAGACAGAGATCGAGGCAGTTCACTTGGCTATCGCACTAGCCTACCATGGTCTATTACGTGCACCTTCCCGTGCTGAGTCATCGGACATTACACCTCGTGAGTGTCGTGTCGACTCCACATGCTGTTCAGTCCTTAATACTCTGGGGCTCTTAGTTTCTCTTTCCTCCTCTATCCCGCCGGCGCTTAGTTTCTCGACACTTGTTTGGCGGTACGTACGTCAGTTTGTGCGTTTGGACGCCAAAGAAGCCCTGCAATATGTGCATACGGTTACTTTGGGTGCGGATCAGCCAGGTAGCATCGGCAAGGAGCAGCTCGAACTCGCCTGGGATCTTGTACGTCGGGTCATCGTTCTCGCCAATGCAGGTCCTGCATGGGATGAACTTGTTGGTGGGTTTCGCGCTGACGGGATGCGTTTCGTATGTCTGTTTTTTTGCCTTGTGCCTGCTAGAGTCCTCACCGAAAATAGTCCGGTGTAATCGAGCAGGCCGCACCATTGCTCAAACTTAATGACACTCATGAACTCAATGCGGAGATCTTTGTTCCCGCCGCACGGCAGGCGGAGGAGAGTGATCGCGTCCTGCAAGCAATAAAACTCTACAACCTCGCAGGGGAGTATACTACTGTCGTCAACAGTCTTGCCACCGCACTCGGTACAACATTAGCTGCACCTGGCGGTGGCGGAGAGCGTGCACGCTCGCTAGAGGCAGCTGCCATCGATATTATTCGGCACTACGAGCGGATGGGCCGCGCGCCAGGACGCGCCAGGGATGCGGTTGTGAAGCTGTTACGCGTGAGAGAAGCACTCGATGCAAAGGCCGACGGGCGGGCTGATCGGGCTCTTGAGGTCTGTCCTCACTTCGTAATTCTGTGTACGCATGTTGTGTATGTTAACGACGAGAACAGATCGTGGAGTCAACAGACCTTGTCCCGCTCGACGGTGACGTAGCGAAGATCAATCGCCGCGCGGAGGAATTTAAGGAATTGCATGATTCCTTGCAGCGCAACCTACACGCGTACCTTCCACTCGCAATGGATGCCATTGCTGGTGTCTACCAGAAGGTCAAAGCATCGAGCACGCCAGATGCGAGCAGGCAAATGGTAGGGCCCCGTTTCCTCACTGTTCTCACACGGTTTTGACCTGCTGCGCTCAGACTCTTGCAGGTTTGAGAAAGAAATCACGTTCTTTGATGGTTTTTGCTGGTATGCTACGTTACCGCCTTTCTCCTGATGTATATTCGTATCTCGCACGGTTAGATGTCGAGGTTGCTTTGTGATCGTCGTGTTGTCAATTATTTGCATTGTAAAATTCTCGCGATGTGATCTCCCATGCATAGCGAGCGATTCTCTGTATTAACTTTCAAGACATTTTCTGGAGGAGATTTATTCATCAAGGGACCTCATGAGTGTGGTGTAATTGAATCTCCGACAACGCGTCGCGTCCCAAGTGGTGACCGTGACAGACTCGGACGTGATCTCGCCAGCTTAATCAAGCAGTTGCTTGTATCTGTCTGTCTTAGTTTCTATTCAATATGTACATCAAGACGTTGACGATCCAGGGCTTCAAGTCTTGTGGGCCTCACTCATGCTTCGAGCATCACTGCGCAGTGCTTGACACTTCATAGATAGAGACCAGACACAGATAGAACCATTTTCTCCAAGACATAACGTCGTGGTTGGGCGGAATGGGTCAGGGAAGAGCAACTTTTTTGCTGGTATGACTTAAGACCTTCACCAGAATGTACCCTCTTGCTTATTCCCGGCAGCTATTCGTTTTGTGCTGTCGGACGCGTACACATCCATGTCGCGTGAGGAGCGTCAAGCCCTCTTGCATGAAGGTATCTCGACCACCACAACACTCTCTGCCTACGGTCTGTATCTGGGTATTTCCAACACAAACCGTATCGATTTACATTGCTCTCAGTTGAAATAATATTCGATAACTCTGACAATCGTTTTCCAACTGGTCGGGACGAGGTCATTCTGCGTCGCACTATAGGGCTGAAGAAAGACGAATACAGCCTTGATAAAAAGAGCGCCAGCAAGGCGGATGTCATGAACCTTCTTGAGAGTGCGGGCTTTAGCAAAGCCAACCCGTACTATATCGTTCCCCAAGGCCGCGTGAGTTCATAAGTACAATAAAACTCTTACTGTGTCGCTTATCATAAGTAGATTACCGCGCTGACAAATGCGAAGGATCACGAACGCCTTGCTCTCTTGAAAGAGGTTGCGGGCACAAAAGTTTATGAACAACGACGTGCAGAATCCCTTCGTATCATGTCGGAGACTGAAGGAAAGAAGTCTAAAATCATCGAGCTGCTCGATTTCATTGAGACTCGTCTCGGAGAATTGGAAGAAGAGAAGGAAGAATTAAAAGAGTTTCAAGACAAGGATAAGGAGAAGCGCTGCCTTGAATACGCTCTATATCAGCGTGAGCTGGAAGAGGTTGCGGAAGCGCTCGAAGAAATCGAGGAGGAAAGGAAGAAGGAGCTTCATGGGGCGAACCAACGTCGTGAAATGTTTTCTGACCGAGAACAACAAATTCAGGTGCCGTCACTTGTTACATGAAGGTTTCTTTACTAATTCATCCCTCAGTCATTGGAAAATCAAATGTCTACGGCGAAACATGAGCTTTCTACTCTTCAGCTGACGAAGCACGGTGCTCAGGCGGAGCTTGCTGACCTTGTTCGCTCGCAAAAGGAGCTCGAACTACGAATTACGGACCTTCGTGCAGCCGACGCGCGTGCAGGTGGCCAGCGCAGCGCTCTCGAAGGCGAACTGGTTGAAGCTGAGGCTCAGGTAAGACAGAAAGAAGAAGCATTGAACGCGTTAATTCCACGATGGGAAACACATCGCGCGGCTGAAGCCGAGCAACGGCGTGCCCTGGATGACGCAAATGGAAAATTGGCCGCACTGTATGCAAAGCAAGGGAGGTTAGAGCGTTTCCGCACTCGTGCGGAGCGTGACCAGTTCCTGCGCAGCGAACTTGCAGCTCTTGAGGCGCACCGGGCAGCCCAAAACGATGCTTTGAAGACCTCCGGTGTTGAACTCCAGACTGCGATAGCCATACGTGATCAGCTGGATGGACAGATGGCGGACGTGGTAAAACGTGGTGACGATAGTCGCGGGAGGGCAAGAGAACTCGGGGAGGAGCTCGCAAAGCTGGCGGATCAGCGTGGGGATTGGGTCGAACAACGCAAGGACCTATGGCGTGAGGATGCCAAACTTGATTCGACGAGGAATCATGCGGCCGATGAGTTGAGATCGGCAGAACGGGGTCTGGCGAGCATGATGGACAAGGTAAATATCGAAGTGCGTGGCCTTGTCCATGACTGACTGTATTTTCAGGACACTGGTACTGGGTTACGCGCCGTCGATTCCATTGCTGAACGCTTAAACGTGGATGGGGTTTATGGGCCCCTCTATCGGCTCTTCGAAGTTACGGACATGAAATTCAATACTGCTGTCGAGTTAACGGCTGGGAATAGGTGGGGTTTAACAAACTACTGCCTATCGTACTCCCCATTGTCTGACCATTGTTTCTAGCTTGTTTCACGTGGTGGTTGATACGGATCAGACTGCATCCAAGGTTCTTGATGTCATGCTGCGCGAGAGGACCGGTCGCGTCACATTTATGCCTCTCAATCGTCTCAAGCCCAAGAACCTTATTCCACCGAATGCTGATGATGCAATACCTCTTCTGGAAAAACTTCGCTACGACCCAGTGCATGCTAAAGCATTTCAACAAGTGTTCGGTAGAACCTGCGTTTGTCGTGACCTCACCGTTGCTGCCGCATATGTGAAGAGTCATGGTATCAACACAATCACACTTGACGGTGATAAGGTTGATCGCAAGGGCGCACTTACCGGAGGATATTACGATATTCGACGCTCGCGTCTCGAAGCCGTAAAAAATGTGGCGACCTGGCGCTCTAGAGTTGCTGCTGAAGAAACTCGCTCACGAGAGGTGAAAGCCGCCACACTCAAGCTCGATCAAGAGATTGCCCGTGTGAGCGGTCGCATACAGATCTTGAGCAACCAGCAAAAGGTGGCACGGGAAGCGCGTGAGGGTATCAGTGCAGAAATCATTGCCCTTCAAAAGGAGAAGGAACGTGTAGAAAGGAGAATTCCGAAGCATGAGGAGGACGCGCAAGAACTTGGTGGTGAGCTTCGCATGCTGAATGCTCGCATCGAGGCCTACAGATTCGAGTTGGCAAGTCCGATGGTTCAGGAGTTAAGCGTTGAAGAAAAAGGTTTCATCGACGAGCTTAGCAGGGATATCGAAGCCCGACAGAAGCTGCTTGTGGAGATGGGTAAGACAAAGACTGAGGTTAGTAGTTCAATACCTTGTTTCTCGTTCCAGTCCACATTTACGAATTTTGGTGTCAGCTGGGCAGGAGCAAGAACATCATTCAAATCGAACTGAATGAGAGCCTACGCCGGCGTCGGGATGAGCTACATTCTCAGATCGAAGGGCTTGGTGAACCTGAAGTCGGTGATGCTAACGCGGCAGATGATCTAAAAGTCCGAACACATGAGTTCAGCTCAGTCAATAACGCCATCGGAACGCTTACAAAGAAGGTTCAAGGTCTGTTTTCACCTATTGGCGTGTTGTGAAGCTGCTTCCCACTATGACAGACATGGAGAGGGCAATTGACAAACTCGTGCACGACCTCCAAGAGCACCGTAGTAGTCTAGAAGTGATGCAAAATCAACAGGCAGAGGACGGTCGTAGCATGGCAAAGCAGCAGAAGAGTACGGAACGCTACCTCGCAAAGAGGAATCTCCTTGTGAACAAAAAAGACGAATGTAACCGCAATATCCGGGATCTAGGCGTCCTTCCGGAGGAAGCTTTTGATAAGTACACCAATGAGAGATCGGACAAGGTAAGCGTGCTCGTGTAAAGTAAAGCTCGGTTGGCAATAACTCCATAAGCTGGTCAGGAAACTGCACACCGTGAATGAAGGCCTCAAAAAGTTCGCTCACGTTAATAAAAAAGCATTCGAGCAGTACAACAGTTTCACAAAGCAAAGGGACCAGCTCTTGAAGCGCCGAGAGGACCTAGAGAAATCCGGAGAATCGATTGAACAACTAGTTGAAGTCCTGGACCAGCGTAAGGACGAGGCAATTGAACGAACCTTTAAACAAGTAGCGAGGAACTTCGAGGAGGTTTTTGAGACCCTGGTGCCCGCTGGTAAAGGGAAGCTTATCATCCAAAGACGTATAGACCAAGTAAGTACCTTTTAGTTATCAATCGCAGATTTTCTGAGCTTTCGCCCCAGGACGATGAAGAAGCTGACGAGGCTGACGATTCCCAGCAGCGCACCGTCGACAATTACACTGGTGTGGCGATAAAGGTGCGTATTATTGGTTATTCCTTCGTGCATATCTAAAGTGCTCGTCTCGTGAAGGTTTCGTTCAACTCCAAAGTAGATGAAGGCCTGCGTATCCAACAACTTTCTGGAGGTCAAAAGTCACTAGTTGCATTGGCACTTGGTGCGTATTGGGGTGGTTACGTTGCGTCATCTTACACTGCCTTCAGTTTTTGCCATACAAAAGTGTGATCCGGCGCCATTCTATCTGTTTGATGAGGTGCTTCGTTTTTTGTTTGAGATATATCCTCTGACCGCTGCCTTATAGATCGATGCCAATCTAGATGCTCAGTATCGCACCGCCGTCGCCTGTAAGTGCAATTCGTTTCCTTATGCCGTATTCTCACATGTGTTAAGCGATGATCCATTCACTGTCTTCATCCGGCCAATTTATCACGACAACGTTTCGACCTGAGATGCTTGTATCGGCCGACAAATTCTATGGTGTCCTCTTCAATAACCAGAAGATTAGTTCCATCCGTAGTATAAAGAAGGAAGAAGCGATGGAATTTGTTGATCAGGTACGTATTAGGATGGGCACTTCATCACCATGCCTAAAATTTGAGTTTGCGCCTCTAGGAAGCCCAGGCACATTGATCTCAAATATCGTCAGAGGGGACATATTCCCCCTCTTGTTTGTCACAATGCTATGTACTTCTGTTTTCACCATCCCCAAGTTTGGTAGTCGAGTCGTTTCAAACCAGTTTCAAACCAGAGTCATCGCATGTGGATGTAGATGATGTCGTATAATAACATTTAGTTCACGTGGGACGGTTCATCGGGCCGCGAAAGTTGTTTGTCTTTTCCCCACCTTCCCCACCCGCTCGTTCTCGGATTTTGTCATACCATTCAGCTTAAGACAGTCGCTCTCAGGGATACGTCCGACCCTTTTCCTGGTTGTTCTCGGATTATATTCTCTATGAACTATCTATGGGGCGCTGTCAATGCAATCAGTGCCCCGTACCAGTATTACAAGGATATCAACCCTGCAACACTTACAGGTGCCATTGATGTCATCGTTGTCCGTCGGCCTGGGACCAATGGGACCATGGAGCTTTCCTGTTCTCCATTTCATGTTCGGTTTGGGAAGTGGCAGGTGCTTAGACCGAGTGAGAAAAAGGTGAAGACCATCATTTGATCAAGTGTTGCTCATGAATCCCTTTCCTTCTTCCTAGGTGGACATTACTGTCAATGGGAAATCTGTACCGTTCAACATGAAGATAGGAGAGGCGGGGGAGGCCTTTTTCGTCTTCGGGACCGACGATGATGTTCCTGATGACCTTATCACCTCTCCACTGCTTGAGCCAACAGAACCCGTTTCTCCGGATCCACTGCTGCTGCCAGATTTTGGGGGATTCGGTGCAAGAGACCGGAAGGGTGATTTCATGGACGATGGAATTGGCCAGGAACCTGATTTCCTTGATCTTAATGCACCCTCCACTTCACCGTCTGGTGAATTTTCGAAATCGTCAGCCTCATTCAACTTCCCACATACCACGGCCATTTCCGCATCCGATACGTCGCCCAGCATGTCAGATACCATCGCGTTTCGCCCTGCATCACCTCCCCATGAACCTATACCGTTTCCAAGCCTGTGCCCGTCCTCTGCTTTACCACCCGATCCTCCGTCCCGCTCTTCACTCCCTCTATCACAGAATTCAGCAACATCAGACGAATATTCTTGGGAATGGGGCGAGTTTCCCCAGCGCTCCCAGATCCATATACATCCCACCCTTTCGGACACGGCTCCACTGAAGGCAGAGCATGACACAGAGACTGTCGATCCCAGTCAGTCTGGAGAGTTTCAGCGCAGTAAGAGTCTTCCTCCCGAATTTGGGCTTGACCCAACAGAAGGAGTCGCGTCTACATTGCTACAGTCGAATGAACAGCTCAGCGCAGAGGAGCTCCTCTCTGACGTCGAGGCAGGTTTCGATGATGGCGATTCGGGTATGTCGAGACGAGAGCGTAGGTCATGGGTACGATGGTGGCGACGCGACAGTAAACACCAGCGAAGTGTGGATATGCCCTTCGAGCGTCCACCCCTGAAGAGCGCTGTGAGCACAGTATTATTACCCAGTGTGAGTTGCTTTTCTGTTTTATGCGTGCGATTCTGATCACGTCACACGAAAGGAATCTTTCTCGGTCCATACACCTACTCCAGATGAGCCCGTACGAGGTGCATCCACCCTCTCGCTACCTGCATCTTCCCCAGAGCTGCGGACCACTGGGTCTTCAACTGTTTCCGAAAGAAGACCGAAAATACGGTACGCAAAGACGCTCAGGCTCACGTCCGAGCAGTTGGTGAGTAACCTGACGTTGTCCTGAGCTCGTAGTCGACATGATACCATAGGAAGCTCTCGACCTGCATCCAGGGACAAATTCGATAACCTTCTCACTGTCGGCATCCGGTGTAGTGGCATGCACTGCCCGTATCTTTATGTGGGAACATACGGAGAACGTGGTAGTCTCTGATATTGATGGGACGATCACTAAGTGTGTCTGATGCGTCTATTCTCCACGTTGTCGGCTGAGACTTGCAGGTCTGACGCACTCGGACATGTGTTTAACCTAATCGGACGTGATTGGACACACGTCGGCGTTGCTAAGTTGTACACCGACATCTACAAGAACGGCTATAAAATCATGTACTTGACTTCCCGTGCTATTGGTCAAGCCGATTCGACGCGTTTCTATCTGCAAGGTATCAAGCAAAACGACTATCAGCTACCTGAAGGCCCTGTTATCATGAGTCCAGATCGCTTGATGGCCTCCCTACACCGGTGAGCTTTGTGGGCTAGCAGTGCCATGACAAGGGCTGATGGACAATACAGGGAGGTAATTATGCGCAAGCCTGAAGTATTCAAGATGGCTTGTCTACGTGATATCCAGCGCCTGTTCGGACCTACCGCAGCTCTCCCATTCTACGCAGGTTTCGGGAATCGTATTACAGATGCTCTATCATATCGTAGCGTCAATATTCCAAGCTCGCGAATTTTTACAATCGACTCTAACGGCGAGGTAAAGATGGAGTTGCTCGACCTTGTTGGACACAAGTCTGAGTATGTCACGCTAGTTGAATTTGCCTTTGAGTTTGCTCAAGGTACCCCTAGATCTGTGCGAAGCTACATCCACATGACTGACCTCGTTGACCAAATGTTTCCCCCAATAACTCACAAGTGGGAAAGTAGATTTACCGACAACAGTTTTTGGAAGACTCCTCTCTCAGAGTTCCCTCTACCAGAGTTAATGCCCCCTTCCCCGGCGTTGAGTGCGCGCTCGGATGCGTCCAATCAGAGCGCCTTTGCGAGGCTGCGCAATTTCAGCTTGCGTAGTTCGAGCAGTAGCCGTTCGCGCGCATTTGCTCCATCGCCTCACCCAGAAACTAGGCGTGGCCGCGACATCGATTCCACAGGCTCGCACATTCATCAACGGCAGCTATCAAGTATCGAACGCCTCAGTAACGTACTGGTTGGTCTCGCCAATCGCAGTGCAAGCCCGAGTACGCCGTCGGCCCTCGAATCAGAATCCGAAGACGACAGCGATTCACCTGATGCTTCCGATCGTGTTGCGCCCCGTCGCCGTTTGAGAAGGCGTAGTTTGAGGAGTATGCCTGGGTCACTTCCCGGATCTCGACCCTCATCAGATGAGGAACCCGAGTATGGAGTGACGGAAAAAAGGGTCGATGATTCGATCTCGGATCCAGGTGCAGAAACGGTAGAGCAGGAATTTGATGAGGACTTGTTTGCAGCAGGAGAAATGCAAAAGGTACCTTTTTTATGAAGTCGATACTACAAGATATACAATATTGTATAATAAAGTGAATGTTATAGAGTATAATTTGTTAGAGATTCGTTATTGTGTCGTGCCATCTGTCTCTCTAAATAAGCTAAAGCTGAGCTGAAAAACCCCATCTTCTACTGAGACCCAGCGAAAAACCGTGCAAATGAGATAGAATTGGATTGAATGATAACAAATTAGAATTAATAATTTTTTATTTATCGGTCTGATTTGATTTGATCGAA
>Ga0209488_10000316_pt1 | contig 38988 bp, 39 predicted proteins | sample Rivendell_Oct201_8_FD_188349 | JGI IMG/M metagenome (GOLD analysis project Ga0209488, IMG submission 188349) | Vadose zone soil microbial communities from the Eel River Critical Zone Observatory, Northern California, USA -... | ecosystem: Environmental > Terrestrial > Soil > Vadose zone >...
TATTATACATGTCCCTATCCCTCCCCAACAGGCTGGATAACACTTTCTCCTACCTCTTAAGATCACGCCGATTGCGTTGCTCATGGATGAGCTACGTTCCGAAGATGTCCAGCTACGGCTGAACGCCATTCGTCGTGTGTCTACGATAGCGCTCGCCCTGGGCCCTGATCGCGCGCGAGAGGAACTTATCCCCTTCCTTCAAGATTCGGTAGATGACGAAGATGAGGTTCTCTTAGCCCTCGCAGATGAGCTAGGAAAGAACTTTGAGGAATACATTGGAGGAAAGGAGTATGCCCATGTGCTACTCGGACCACTAGAGAACTTGTCTGCAGTTGAAGAGACATTGGTCAGAGACAAGGTTCGTTTCATTCTCGAGACGGGCTCTTGTCGTGTGCGCAGGAAATCGGCAACTCATGCCACGCGTTTTTAACGCGTTACAGGCTGCAGAATCCATTACCAAGATCGCTGCCGTTCTCAACGCACAGCAGATTGAGCAACATTACATCCCTCTTCTCAATAGACTGTCCCATGGAGAGTGGTTTACATCTCGCACATCATCGGCCGCTTTGTATGCTCCCGTGTATTCCAAGGTATCATCAGCTACTCAAGAAGAATTGCGGAAGGGCTTTGCCGCCCTCGGGTCCGACGACACGCCGATGGTTCGACGAGCGGCAGCAAAATGGCTGGGAGTGAGCACATTTTCGCGTTTCTTGGCCGCAGCTTGCTGATCGCGCGACGTAGGCATTCGCGAAGAACCTTTCTAAACAACACATTTTATCGGATGGATTGAATATTTATCGCCGTCTTCAAGCAGATGATCAAGACTCCGTGCGGCTACTGACGGTCGAAGACCTGGTTGTCCTCGTTCAGCAGCTTTCCCCCGCTGAGGTGAAAGAGCAGTTGTTGAAGCAAATCAGACAGAGTACCTCAGATAAAGCTTGGAGGGTTCGATACATGGCTGCAAGCCACTTCAATGCGGTAAGTTGTCCTTCCACCGTCGATTCATCGTCTTGATGTGCCGTATCTAGCTATCTGAGGCAGTTGGGGTGGAGCTTGTGAGGGAGGAGCTTGTCAATCACTACGTCCAGTTATTGAAGGATAATGAAGCCGAAGTCCGCACCGCGGCCGCTGGGCAAATCCCAGGTATCGTATGGCTTTTTCGGATGTCTTCATTAACCCATTATCGTCTTTGAAGGTTTTTCGAAGTTGTTGGAACCAGAAGTTGTCATCGCCCGCATTGTACCCTTTGTTCGGGACCTTTGTCAAGACAACTCTCAGCATGTGCGAGCCGCCCTTGCAAACCAGATCACGGGGCTTGCACCTCTCCTTGGTCACGCACCCACCATCGACCACCTTCTTCCGCTCTTCTTGCACTTGCTGAAGGACGAATTCCCTGATGTCCGGCTGAACATCATCAGCAAGCTCGAGCAAGTCAACGAAGGTGTGCACCCCCCCTCTATCATATTGAACTCCTAGTCCCCGAGTTCTGATCCGGTGCTACTCAGTCATCGGAATCCAACTACTGGCTGACAACCTCTTACCGGCCATCGTTGAGCTTGCGGAGGATAAGTCATGGCGGGTACGACAGGCGATCATTGAATACATTCCGCTGCTGGCTACGCAACTGGGCAAAGAGTTCTTCGACGAACAACTGTCGAGCCTGTGCATGTCGTGGTTGGGGGATACTGTGTACAGCATTCGGGAGGCAGCGACCATCAATCTGAAGAAATTGACGGAGGTATTTGGTGTAGAATGGGCCAGGGCTCAGATCGTTCCTAAAGTGGTCGCCATGGGATCGCATCCCAATTACCTTTACCGGATGACTACGGTGCAAGCAATTGGGGTACGTCTCGAGACTGGCTGGCTACTCAGTTAAGCCCTGTGGGCTGACTCGCTTTCTTTCTAGACGATCGCACCGTCTCTAAATATCGATATTGTCTACGAAGAGATAATCGATGCGCTTCTTCGCCTTGCCAACGATCCTATTCCGAACATCCGATTCAACGTAGCAAGATCCTTGGAAGTCGTTGCGACGACGTATGGGAAGGCAACGGAAGGCGAGGAACTTGCGCAGCAAAAAATCGTCCCCGTTTTGGAGGAACTGATGACGGACCAAGACGCGGACGTTCGCTATTTTGCGACTCTGGCGTCCCAGAGAACGCTCGCGACAATAAAAGGCTGAGGTGACTGAAGTTTACCTTGTTGAGTTGGTTGATTGACACTGATGGTTTCCGGTTATAGGAGGCTCGTCGCGGTAGTTAGGGTGCTAGGAGTGGGGGCATCTAAGCATGTCCCTTTAGCTTTCCTTTACTGTGGAGTACGAAGAATAAACAATGGTGATTGATTGTACAAGCGTTCCTGTGGAGGGGGGAAATAAAATAAATAATAATGAATGCTCGAGGGCCCGTAAAAGGGGCCGTGTCTGAGCCGGAATACGGGGAGAGGGCGTGATATCCCACACACAACCGAGCTGAGCTGAGATTGGCACAGTCGGCGCCCTTCCCTTTCCTCTTTCCTCTTTCTTCCCCCTAATCTTCCTCACTTCTCTCTTCATGTCCGGAGAGCCTTCTCTTCCAGACCCCGACTTGTCCGATGACGACCAACATCCGTCTGAAGCTTCCAATAGGAAAAGGAGCAGCAGAGGTCCGTACCCATCACGTCCTTTCCTTTCATCCAATCCAATGTTCCATCTAGCTTGTGACCAGTGCCGGAAGACGAAGAGTAAATGCGAGAGGTTTAAAAGTGACGACGAAGCTTGCAAGAGCTGCTTGGCAACCGGTACAGGTACTGTAGACCCCCTCCTTTCTCTCTTGATCCTACCCGCTAAACGCGCCCGAATTATTCGCTAGCTTGCACGTTTCTAGGTATGTGCCATATATCTCCGTACTTCTCACATTTTGTCACAGTTCCATTGTACAGGTCCGAGTTTCAAGCGCGGCCCTCCGAAGGGTTACATTCACGCCATCGAACAAAGATGGCATCAGGTCGAATCCGTTTTAGGCGCAATCCTGTCATCAACGGACCCACAAGTAAAGGTTCTCATCAACAACTTACGCAGGGATGATCTCGCCCGGGATATCCTCACCAGGGTGGACTCGGGACCTTTTGTGAGTAATACCGGCCTTCCTCCGGTAACCCCTTGGATGGACAACGGCTCTTGCTACACAGGGTCCAAGAGGTCGTCACAACATGTCAGCAGGAATGACAAAAGAAGACTTCTTTGCATCTATCATGAACAGTGATAACCAGCATCCGCGAGATCCATCACGGCCCAAGCGGCAGTCCCGAATGTCGCGCGAGATTGTTTCTTCTAGTGCGTGGTATCCGGGAGTTGTCGTTAGTTATTTATCCATTTCGTCTCAGACAACTCGATGCTTGTCACGCCGACCTTGGAGTGGCAGGATCGCCTCTCGAGTACTTATGCCCGGATTAACAAGTTCGAAATGTCCGCGTCCAGCGTTTCTTCACCTCCTCTCCACATCGGCGGTCAACCATCCCTTCAGCGTCGTAGACTGGATAGAGAAATTCCTGTATCGTCAGATAGGAGTCGCCTGTATGGACTCGATCCAGTCTCTGGTATGTACGATCCACAAAGCGCCGGCGTTTGTGAAAGAATCTCCCTTACCGTTGCCAGAATCTGACGATAGCGACGACGACGACGCCGCGTCAATGATTGGAGAATTGTCGCTTGACGAAAATAGGGAGGTAAGCCTGGATATCATCAATATGCGACGCAGCTCAGCCTCCTCTGTCATTATAGGTGCGGTATCATGGCCTTATCAGCGGTCTTCACCTTTTGTCTCAAGCCGACCGCACGGATGAGCGTAAAGTTGGTGGTGTCTGGTGAGTGAATCGTAAATCCCTAGTATTCATGCAATACCAATTGCACGCATAGGCAATTACCCATGGCGCGCATCTGGCCCCCCGCTGTGAACCAGTTCATACCAGAGGAGAACGTCAATGTCACGATGCCCCCTTTGGATATTCAGCGTCATTTGTTGGACTTGTATTTTGTTTATGTGCACCCGGTGTTTCCCGTCGTCCACAAGTCACTCTTCTGGAAGGACTATGAAGCAACGTAAGTGTAGCGCCCATTCACACATTTGTATGCCAAAGCTTACGCCTACTGTTTCATAGGATCGCGTCAGTGTTTTCTCTGGTCGGACTGGAGGCAAAAATCCCAACGCTCACATATTTTACAGTTTTTTGGGTAGTTCTACTCGTGAACGACCACACATCTCGAACCTCTTGCTCCTCTCGATGTTTGCCATTGCTGCGCGGTACGACCAGGCCGAAGTGCCTCCTCTCGACCCCGGGAATCTTTGGGAAGCAGGGCTGGACTACATGGTCCAAGCCAGGGAGGTATTGAGTATGTTATCATGTCCCTTGTGTTGCCCTGTGGATGTATTCATATTGGCAAAGACCGCGTCTATCATTATTGTCGAGGAACAACATGCCAAGCTCTCTTGCTTCTCGGATTGCGGGAATTCGGCATTGGTGCGCCTTCCACATGTAGCCCAAGCTAAGAAGCTCAAAATGGAATCTGTAGGCCAGATGGAACATGGCTGGCTCTACACAGGTGAGCAAAACAGTCATATACGTCAGGTCACTTACAAATCCTCGTGCAGGAATGGCATTTCGTATGGTATGTGTTGATAGACGTTGATATTCTGGAACTGTCCCGTCGAACCGGCAATGCCTTTTAGGCGCAGGACCTTGGTCTTCATCGTGACGCAACACCCTGGCAGATGAATGGTAGTAGCATGTTTACTCCTCAAGAGCTGCAGGCGAGACAGCAGATATGGTGGTCGTGCATAAGGGCGGACAAGTGCGTGGAGCGCGTATTATATGTACCCAAGCTCGTCTTAAACAATAAAGCAGATACACCGCAGTATACATGGGCCGGCCGCCGACAATCTCGGAATGGCACTTTGATACTCCACCACCTGTTGAGGTGACGTTCATTTGGTAATTGCATCAATTTGATCCTGACCAGTTCTCTTCCGGCTTTAGGATGATGCGGACGATCTCTGGGCTCCCCACAGGTCAGACCCCGCCGCAATTGACTTTAAACCCGTCCCTAGTCGCACGATGGCTGCTTTTCGAAGGGTGGCAACGCTCTGTACGTTATGATTGCCATTCCAGGTCGTTTCTAATCTCGCATGTATCAGGTGTCATAACTGGAAACGTGATAAATAGGATCTACCCTGTTAACCCTCCATCGCATGCTGTGAAGCGTGTCGCGCTAGGCGAACTTGCAGCCCAATTAGAACAATGGTACGCGGAGCTTCCTGAATCTCTTGCGTTCGACCCAGCAAGTTCTCGGTCTATTCCACCCCCGAATGTGTTGTTGATGCACGCGTCATATTGGAATACTGTGCTCCTCCTACACCGAGCTTTGTGAGCGTGCGATTTTTTATCTCCCTTCACCATCACTAACGTTGCTTGTACGCAAGCATACCAAAGTGGAGACCAAACCAGTGAGTCGATCATTCCTTGCACACCTTCACACAACCAACCACATTACAGAGGCCGACCTGCTCCGAGCGGCTCGCGAGAAGCAGAAAAGTCGTTTGACATATGTCAGTCCGCTGCATCGCATATGACGTCATGCCGTGGGTGTTATAATTATCTTGGTCAATTAATAACTCACCGAAGTTCGCAGTGACCGCGTATCGGAAGCAATTCAGTATGAATCACGGCGCCCTGCTCGTCACGCAGCATTTATTTGCAGCTGGGTAAGTGTCATAATCCCTTTCAAAGGACATGTTATTTGACTATCCCTTATAGAGTAATGCAAGTCGTCACCTGTGCGTCCTCCGCGTGGGCGTGTGGAAGAACAAACGTTGACAGTTATTGTTATTTTCAGTGACTATGCGGCCTTCAAACGTGCACACTTCTGTCGTTTTGCAACAAACTCTTACTTGTCTCAAGGACATGGGTGTAAGTGCTTTTGTTTGAGGTTGTGTGTATGGTCATCGCATGGTTGTCGACATCTTGACAGGTGATATGGCCTAGCGCGTATCGGGCTTGGGGACTGATTGGTGGTGCCAAAGTTCACGTGGACAACGGTATGCTGAATAATTCCAAAACGACGCAACGGTACAAACGAGCCGCGGATGACGCCTTCGGTACCGAGGAAGAGAACAGAGCTGTCCTGTACCCACAGACCCTCAACTTTAACCCACCCCCACCGGCAGACGTCGCAGCAGCCCCACAAGTGTCCGGTACCGAGAATCGTCTCCTCGCACAGATGCTCGGGATCGACTTTTCTTCCTCCACGATCGAGCCACCGGCACCGGCGCCGGCACCGTATGTTCCCGACTACGGATGGTGGCCGCGTGAGCCGAACAAGCCACGTACGCCAGATAGCACGCACACCGTGTCACCCTCACCAAAATCTGGGTCGAGCCACAGCAGCCCTGCGGCGGCAATGGCCATCCCGTTCAGCTTTGACCAAACAAGCAACTTCTGGGATGCACCGCTTCTGCCAGATTTGAGTGTAAACTTTATCTCTGGCACGGGCGTGTGAGCCCGGCCATCTTAGTTTTCCCCTGTCACTGGTACCGTTCAAACATATAGTCTTCTCTTGTATGATTCGACCTTTCGATGCTCATTATCTTTTCGGGTCCCTGATCTTATTTATCTCTTCGCGTTTAGTGCTTTGTGCCTGTAGGGCTCGCACGCTGTCGAGTTGGTTGTTCGAAATATGTTGTCGCTGTACCATTTGTACTAATGCTGTTAAACAAACGGCCTTTGCCGTGCAATCAGATCTTCAGCCCGTCGGCATCAACACTTCTTGTTCTCGTACCCGCGCTAAAGGAAAGGTAAACAACGATCTGCGAGTTCCAAATCCCTGACGTTGAATGCAACTGCTTCAGATCTGGTGCAAACCCACCATTTACAATGACGTTCTCAGAGAGCCTGGTTCCCGTGACCGATGTCGCGATAGCGGAAGCAAAAACGACACGAGCACGTCACATTTCTTGAGTATTGGTTGTCTCCATCGAGCATACGCACCGATTATACGCAACACACCCTTGGCCTCGATCGGAATTGTGATCTGAGTCGCCCCTTGTACTAGCCTTCCCCTGTGAGCACATCACATATGACCGGCCCCGGACTTGGCCGAGACCGTAGATAGCAGGATCACGATCACATACACGATTGTATTCTTTACTTGCATCAATGTCGTAGTTTACAAGAAACCGATGGCGGCGAAATGATTACTGGAAAACAAAAATACACACAGCGTCATCCGAAAGGTCGGAACTCTTAAGTTCAGTTGGGATCTCATATTGCGTTAGAGGTCTTCTCCACGTCAACGCGGATGCCACTGATGCAAGTTACTTCAGCGGCCTTGAAGTCTTCTATCTCGTCGTCGCCTATATCCCCCGACGCTTTGTGGTGGAGTCCATTAAGCTCAACACTGTTATCATGACCTACAACACCAAGATCGCTGCTTATAGCGCTGAGCATAGCGCCGGAGTTGGTAGAAGCGTTTTTGCCCCCGTACGGACGAGACTTGCGGCAGCCGGCTCCGCTGTTACTAGAACCAGCGGGGGAACGTTGGCTAAATAGGATTCCAAAAGGCAATCCCTTGGATCCGTTCGAGTTAAACGCATGGCCATCCGAGTGTGTCACCGTCTCTGAGCCACGTTCGCGGAGGTCAAGAATCTAAGGGAAAGGAGTGAGTGAGGCTGACTGGACGAGGAAGACCCACATGGCCTTACGAGACGGCAAGCCAAAACGGGGCTTAACATTACGCTTAGGGGGATATTAATCGCAGACATGGCTTGTCTAGGCCTACCAGTGAACAGTTGGATCAGAAGGAGTATGTAGGGCAGAAATAGGTCTTACTGCAGGTAGAAAATCCCGTTAACCTATGGGTCATTAACGGCAAACGATTCCTCTATCAGCAGAGGCAGCATTGACAAAGAGAATAGGCAAACCAGATTCGCGATGGATATCAGCATGTAATAAAAGACGCCTTCGCGCAAAAAAGTCTGAATGAGATGGCTACTCGGTCCCCCGTTGCGCCGACGAACATAAATGGCTTTAAAAACGGTCATGAAGGTAACAATCGTGTCAAAACCAAGAGGCGCGATCTGAGTTTCATGATTAGAGTAGATATACAGCCCAGTGTGAACGAGGACCAACAAAGAAGCCTATAATGTTGAGAATTTCAACACTGCTCCTGCTTACCAACAGAACCTGACATACCAAGAAGATGTGCAGAATGAGGCTTGGATATTGGGAAGCAGGGACCCCGATCCTGATGCGACGTCAGACTTCAAGTTGAGAGCTCCAAGTGAATACTCGATACCCACGAAAGGGGGGTTGACAAAAGGTAAAACTGAATTATGAGGTGAGCTTTTGAACACAGGACAGGACAGGGCTTACCAATCATCTGGGAGGTAGCGACGTACAGTTGATAGGCAACCATACCCGCAAGCGCGCAGAGAAGGCTAGCCAGGACCAGCTTATTTCGGTTGAAGAAGGCATAAGTCCGAATCAATAACACAGCTAAGGGTGCATGAAGTGCTTAGCGCCATATATAGATATAGATATACTATATTGCGATGATAACGGACATTCTGAACCAACTTGATTCCACATCGCCAGAGCTACCGGGATCTGAGATGGATGACTCGGAATTATTGCTGTACATCAAATTATGTACTGAGAGGTACCTTGTATATTCTCTGGCACGTTTCAAGGTTGTGATTGTTGACAACAAAGGCGTAAAGCAGGTAGGGCACCACTGAAATGACCCAATACCTATGGGCGTTGAGGTGCGACTCGGAGGTCAGAAATGTTTTGAATCACCGTACCGACAGAATAGGTACGCGATTTTGACTGGCGTCCAGGACGTCTTCCAAATCTGCGAGATACCATAAGAGCTAACCTGGTGTGGAGGAGAAACACCGACATATCGCCACTCTCTGGGCAAGCTGATGATCCAGTCCCAGAGGACGACGGTGTCTATCAGACAAGTACATATCAAAAGTCCACCGCGATTCCATAAAATAAATGCACTCACACATGGCTTTGAGAATTTAGTAAAAGGTAGATTAGACGTCAGACCCGCAATTGTAATACCACTTGGCGGTAAAAAGACGCACAGCAGAAGTACACCTGTGTCCTGGAGAGGGGGTAAATTTGATTGATTGAAGTGCATGATGGATTACGCACACGAAGATAAAGTGTTGAGAAGTTTCGAGGGTGTCTGGCATACCCGCGAAACTCGAAACTTGAAGATGATTGAAGAGAGAAAAGAGAGGGGCGGATGAGGCATTGGTCGTTTGCGTATTTGTATGAATGACGTTTTCTTGCTATTGAAAAGCAGGCTGGAAATGGAAACATATTGTTTAAATCTGGAGTCGATCGGGACATCTTGTTTGCCAAGTTAGAAGTCGTGCGAAGCTAGTACCTGTCACTTTCCTTTTTCGATACCATTTCTATGAGGCCGCCAGAACTCTCTATTATCTTGCCTCGCTTGCTGCTGATCCCATCCTCCGTCGGACACGCTTGCGTGTTGTTAGTCCATCCCGTCTATCGCACTCTTTATTTGGGATTGGTCCCGAGGGATCACCACTTAGGCCTAACGTCTCGGTTCTCATAAGGCGAGGCGTAATGAAAGGCTTTAATGTCGAACGGCGCTTTATATCTTTTATTCTGCTCTGCAACGCATCCCACCTTCCGTCAGTACTGCCCTCAGCGTTAACAAGGACTATGTATAGTTTGTTTCCGACGATGAAAAATCCATCCTCTTGCAACGTGGCCACGCGCCGGACGTCGTATCCTCTAAATTGCGTTGTTGGCCCCTTCATCCGAACCCACTTGAGACGCTCTACAAGTCTCACGTTCTCCCGGACGTTGAGTCTTCCTCTCCTCTTATCTCACGTTCGCTTCTCCCCGCCGTGCGACGACTGAAGTGGAGCTTTCAAAGCGATAGCATTTCTAGGGTTCTTCGATTACGGACTCGCACTTTGAGGGAGAAGTAACGTGGACAATCACACCAGATTTAAAGAGTGCATTTGGTCCGTGGGAGATCAGTAAACTTATTATGTAAACAACCCACTGTGTTTGTGTATCCTTCATCACTTGAATTCGAAGAGCTATGACCATTACACATATCACCTCACTCTCCCAACTAGATGCCATCATCGACAAGTCACAAACAACGCTAACGGTAAGCTGTCACCCTTCACTTGCTGAGCTATCTGGTGGTGCTTATGTACTCGATAGGTTATTGACTTCCATGCTACATGGTAGGTGTTATTGAAATAGCCATTTCAGCCGAACCCGCTCAAGTAACTGCAGGTGTGGACCGTGCCATGCCATAGCTCCTGCATTTGAAGCTCTGTCAAAGCAGTATGCGAACGTGAACTTCCTCAAGTGTGATGTAGACGCTGCACAAGATGTCGCCCGTCGCTATTCTGTTAGTGCTATGTGAGTATTTGAAGCTTGCCAACGGAGGACTCCTCAAGAACCCTCTTTCACGCTTACAGGCCGACCTTCGTATTTCTTAAGGGGCAGACGAGAGTTGACCAAGTTCAGGGTGCTAACAGGGCGTGCGTGTTTGTATATGTTCATTCTTTTCCGCTTACTCATCCTTGCGATCAAATTAGCGCAATAGAGAATGCTCTAGGAAAGCACAGCTCTGGGTCAGATTCTGCTTCTTTCTCAGGTAGGGGTCAAAGTCTTGGTGGGTCTTCTGCAGCTACCCCGGCTCCTGGGAACGCTGCCTGGGAAGCGCCGTTGGTGAATATTGACCCTCAGGTGAAGAAGCTGCTCTATTTCTTCGGAGTATATTTGCTTTTCTGGTACCTAAGTAGGTGAGAATCGGGACTGAGGTCGGGAGTTGTAGTGTTTCTGTTTTGTGTAGACACACGACTCTATGTTATGGGAAACCCTATTGTGTAGCGATCACGTGATTGGAACGCCACGCTATCGCGAGTTGGCTCACCCTCACTCTCACCCTTGAATGACCGTGACCTGGGTGAGATGTCCTCAAGTCATGCACCTCCAAAGCCCCTTCCTCCAGCATCAGCATCTCCAAGTGCGACCCCTCTCATCCCTGAACGTTACATCGACATACCATCCCAGAGGTTGTATGCTTTGAGCTTCGCGCTACTCATCCAAGTGAGTGTAGCCTTTCTCAAATGCTCGCACTGACAGCTTTGTTTACCCTCCTCGAATCCATAAATTCTAGGCCATAAAACTCTTCGACTTCCTCCGATACCTTCTTTCCTCAGAGGGCAGCCCCACACCACACTATGGCAAAAAATGGCTGCTTGTTGATATCTTATTGTGTCTCGCTCTCTCGCGCTTGCGCATTCCGAGATTAAACTACGCCAACTCTATCGTGGCATTGCAAATATTATGCTTTGCCCTAATGAATGGACTTTTGTTTGGTGGCATTCGGCTGCATATCTTCGGGGACTCGAGCGCACACTCATCCCGCCATGGTCCGTTGGTCACAGAGTCTTCTGGTACAAAACTGATTTGGGAACTTTAGATCATGTCGGTTTTCAGTCGTCCTCGAACATGCTCAGCCTATCCAGTTTACTCTCTGTCCTCAGCTTCGGTCTCGTGACAGGCGGTGGCCATGGCGGCAAGGATGCCCATCTCGCCGGCCAGCACACTGTTCGCATGTCACCCATTAGCACTGCGCAGCTCAACCCCTACAGCCAGCGGTTCTGTTTTGATACTCCCTCAAGCAGTGTTCTTGTTCCCATCCTCTTGAACAACTCTAATCCGACTTCCTTGCGATATACCACCACGCCTTTGGGCTACACCGAATCATCCGGGGGCAAGATCGAATCCGTGACATTATCTGCCCGTGATCTCAAAGCTATCGAAAACGCACGTCTGGAACAGTTGCGAGTAACGAAGACAGCAAAACAAGAGTATTATGACGACCACGTTGACGACTATGATGACGATTATGCGAATGAAGATTCACGCGATGCTCCCTCCTCTGTTCCACGTTTACAGAGGACCCAGTCCATCGTGCACATTCGCCTCTCGAAACCAGGGACCATTCACCTCGCAGATGTCAGCGACCCATCCGGCGTCGATGCTCGTATCTCGTACCCATCCGAGCTTACTATCGCCCCATGTCCTCGCGCTCAGTTTGTTGATGGTGATGCCCTGACTCGTGGAGATAACATAAAATGCGCAGCTCCTGGCCTAAACACCCTTGGAGAAGATAAGGACGTTCGCCTGACTCTGAGCATCGTTGGCGTCCCTCCCCTGAGTCTCAAGTGGTTCAAGGAGATCAATGGCCACAGAGAGTATTTTATCGTGGAGGGCATCGAGACCGAACATGTTTCACTGCCTGAAACGTCAGTACCATTATATAACTCTCCTCAAGAGATCCGCGTGCCACTCACCGTCGTTGCCGAGGCTTTTGGTACCCATACTTATGTACTCGAGAGTGTTACAGACGCTCTTGGGAACCTGGAACACCTATCTACCTCTTCGTCGCCCGCAAAGTATGGGGACCCATCTCCCGAGTCCAACACCAAAATTAGTCGCTCTCTCCGTGTTCTTCATCGCCCCACTATGGCTTTCAAGAGCTGCGGGCCCCAAAGACCTGCTTCCCTTCTCATCGGTTCCAATGTTTCTCTAGTGATTGATACCCAAGAAGCCGATGATTTGGACTCTCCATGGGAAGTGAAAGTACGATACCAACCCCCAATGGACGAATCTGGTAAAAGCATCAACAAACGCCTTAGACCCTGGCAGCAAACTATTCACACTCAAGCGGGAAAGCGCGACCTCACTGTCGAAGCCGATTCCCCTGGGGCTTATACTATTGTCGATATCAAGGGAAAGCATTGCGAAGGTGACGTGTTGAGTCCCGAAACTTGTACAGTGATGGAGCTGCCCAGACCTGCGGCTGAGATTGAATGGAGACGAATCCATGAATGGTACGCTGCTTTAACGGGCATCTTGGAAACAAACATTTATATCGTTATACAGCTCTGGAGATACTGGCGTTGCTGCCTCGCTTGTCCTTCATGGCACACCGCCCTTCCATGTCTACTATCGGATGCAGCGAGACAAGGAACCAGCGCGGGAGCTGATCAAGACCTTTTACAATTCTCGCGGCGAGATGACTCTGCAGCCGTCACAAAGTGGCCATTACATCTACAGCTTTTCTCACTTGAGCGATGCAAACTACAACAAAGTAGAGCTGAAAGGTCCAACCATTGACCAAATAGTCCACCCCTTGGCGTCAGCCACGTTTGTCGCACTGCCTGGAAGGGATCGGATGGTGATCAATAGTTGCTCAGACAATTCCATTGATGTGGATGTCAACCTTGCGGTAGGCGCCGACAAAGGAGTACCTCCAACATACTAACTCATCGACTTACAGGGCATAGGGCCGTGGAATCTGAATCTCCAGGTTGTGGGCCGACAGAAATCAGAGATCATACCATATTCCGGCATCGATACAGTACGAAGAAGGCTGCAAGTTGACGTGCCTAGGGATGTGAACAGGGAAGGTGGATCATTCGAGATTAACATCGGTGGGTATTATGTCACCACATTGGAGTCCCGATACTTATGTGATTTTTTGGAAACAGTTAGTATCGAAGACTCCTCTGGGTGCAAGCGCACACTCTCTGTTCCAGGAATTACCGTTAATGTCAAAAAAGTCAAGCCTACAGCGAAGTTTTATGGAAAGGAGGGCCAGCGGCGTGTCGTCACCCTCGAAAATGAACAAGCGAGCCTTCCGTTGAGATTAACTGGTGATGGGGTACTGTTTTGTTTCATGCTGATGTCTGATAATGTGCTGACTTGAAGACCGTTAGCCATGGCGGATCAAATATCGCACTCTAGAACGTCCTGAACATAATCGAACCGCTCGGCTGGAATCACCAAACGATTATCTTCAGGTCACGGAAAAGGGCCTTTATGAGATCTTAGAGGTGGGTTCGCTCCCGTGCGGTGATGGGCTGGATAGTATAACCATGGCAATAGGTATCCGACTCGCAGTGTCCTGGTACGGTTTCAGCACAAGAATCCACCTACGAAGTAGACTGGGTTCCACGACCATCAGCAACAATCTCCCCCGACACGGAAGCAATTTACGAACCGTATAATGGCACCTATATCCTGTCCGCTATTTGCGAAGGGACAAGTGGACATGTTGACTTTGATCTCACAGGTCTTTTTTCCGTTCTTCTAAGCTTCCATATGCTGAATTGATCCTGGCAGGTCGACCTCCTTTCCAAATCATGTATAACATCGCACGATCAGTCGATTCAGGCGGCACGCGACTGCTTGATCAGCCTGTCTTCAATAGTATACAGCCCCGGACCCGGTTCCAGCTCCACACGTCGGAACCGGGTCGGATTTACTACGAAGTTAAACAAGTTGGCGATACGGCTTATCCCCTCTCCAAGCACAAGGGCGCTGTCATCCCCCGCTCCGACCGACCGCTGTTTGAACAGGAAGTTCTTATGCGACCTTCCGCGCGGTTCGCAAGTGCCAACAGGCTGTCATATTGCCTGAACGAGAACTTCGTGCCCCAAGATAAGGGAACAGGGGACGGTGTCATCGTACTGCAGGGTACACCACCCTTCGAACTCACAATTTCTGTGCAAAACCTTGCTGCTAGTGAACGTTATACCGAGACGGTGACGGTACACGATACAACTTGGCGGCTTGACCTACCAGGATACAGCTTCAAGTCTGTGGGCCACCACAAAGTGTTCATCGAGACTGTCAGGGATGCGTCTCGTTGCGATCAGAGGCTACCCGACTCTCAAGACCGGTCAATTTGGGTAGACGTCGCCGAGTCCGCCGCGATTGTGCCGTTCGACAGAAGAGAGTACTTTTGCGTTGGAGAAGTTGCGCAGTTCCAATTGGAGGGTATTCCTCCTTGGACAATCGGGTGAGACGGTTTCCTTCAAGTGACGTCGGCTGTTGTTGTTAACGGGAAACAGGTACCGTGTGAATGGCAAGGCGTATACCCAAGAGGCTAAACTGTCACCGTTCGCATTTTCCCAACAACAACCGGGCGAATTCAAAATCACATCGATTGCGCAGCAGCAAAAAATGTGCAAATCGGTCGTGGGGGATTTGAGTTACGCGGTCCATCCTCTGCCCACCGCCCAGGTTGGCCAGGGGAATAGGATTTTCCAAGACATCCACGAAGGTAAGCGTGTAGTCGCTAGTCGCTTACCCAAACCATCTCATCTTGATTCGAATAGGTGACCAAGCTGAGATCAAATTCACGTTAATTGGCGAACCGCCCTTCACGTTCACGTACCAACGTTCCGAGTTGAGCCCCCGGAAAGGTGGCAGCCGGGGCAAGATCCTTGAAACGCACACAGTATCAGGCATCACCACCACTGATTATTCGATATTTTCTGCTCTAGAAGGTGAGCATAAAATTTTCCTGGACCCTGGCGCCAATTGACAAAGCAAACAGGCGTTTGGACGGTCACTTCTATCGCCGATCGGTATTGTCGATATCCGCCAGCGCAGCCGGATCGAATCTTAGACCAAAAATCGTGACTTTACGTTAACTCGAGACCATTTGTATCTATAGTCAATTCCGATCACACTAATGATGACTGCACTATTATCACATTCATCTCTAAAGAACTCATGGAGACGTAACTGGCATGTTGGTAAAAGTAGATGAGTTGACAGTCCGATCCCAACTCGTCTTAGTGTTACTTGCCACCCACGAGCCTACACCTGGGCAGAGGAGATATAGAACCACTTGGAAACTGAAGCGAAACGGTGAGCGTCCAGCGCCAATAAACAGGTGAACAGACGGACTAGCGGGGTCTACAGGAGCCGGCGGCTTTCTGGAATCGGGAGGTAGGCCTGTGTATGAGGGGTCGTGTGGCCTGACGTATCCAGGAGAGTTCTCGATGGTTACGTTGCGACTGGGACCGTCAGTTCATAATTCACCATGGGGAAAAAAACCCATACATCGAAAGGTCGTAGTCCGATGTCTTGGCGGGGGTCCCGCCAGTGATGAGGCGACGCCACGCTTCATGGCACTCGTGGATGATTTCCGCGGCATACTTCTTATTCTTGGCCTCGCCGGAGAACGCGAATTGGTTCTCAGGCTTACCATCGGGAATTTTGTAAATGCTGTTGGGGGGGGAAGTGTGTATTATTATTGGTGTATTTCAGGAAGAAAAAAAGGGAAAAAAAAACGCACCGGAACCACTCGTTCGTGGCGCGCACGAGGCCGGGTAGATGGCGCTCGACGTCCTCAATGTCGTTCAGCTTGGACGCGAGCGGGTCCTGCACGTCGACGACGAGGACCTTCCAGTCGGTCTCGCCTTCGTCGAGGAGGGCCATGATGCCTAGGACTTTGACCTGTTTGACTTGCCCGACGTAACCGACCTGCTCGCCGATCTCGCACACGTCCAGCGGGTCGTTGTCGCCTTTGGCTTTGGTCTCGGCATGCTGCTGAGTCGGGTCTTCCCATGTCTGTAATGGTTACGGGACATTGCGGGGGGTGTGCAGGTGAGCGATGAGGCGGACGGGAGGGGCAGGTCGGAAGCGAATAAGCAAGTAAAACGTAAACTGACCTGAGGGAAAGCACCATAGTTCCAGATGTACCCGTGGTGGGGGAAGCAGTTGCGCACGTAGCGCAGACGACCCTTCTTAATGTCCTGCTTGATCGGATTGAAAGCCTCTTCCTTGGAAATTTCCATTTTGGCGTTGGTCCAACGGGGGACCTCGACGATCATGTTGAGGATGCCATTACTCTGATCAGCGAAGAGAGGGATGTCGTGGAACGGCGAGATGGCCTGGTTGTTTTGTTCGACGTAGACACGATGTTCTGGGATAAAAGTTTTCAGGTTATTACGGCGTGAGACTACATATGTGGAAGGGGACATACCGAGGGTGTTGGGAGCACCGATGAGTCGAGTGGAGTATTCTGGGAGAGGAAGTAAGTGGAGGGTGAAGTAGAAAAAGAGAGAGCGTACGGGAAGCCATAGTGGATGAAGAGAGAAAGCGGAGGTGTTGTGCGATTCGAGTAGAGACCCGTAATGCGGCCATGTATGGAAGATTGAATGATGACTGTTCATTGATCACGGCGTAAACTATATCGTTATCATATCTTTCTATCATAGACTAATGCACGTAATACATCCTCTCTAGCTCTTGCACTGCGACGCCGGCTGAATTCCTCATTGAAATCGAGTCGCAGTAGCAACCGCTCAATGTGCCGTCGCATCTCCCCAATCTTGTCAGACCTTCTGCCGTCCTTCGACCCTATCCCAGGCGCATGTACCGATACGTTGTGCATCGTGCTGTTAAGGAAACCGGATTTTGAGAGGTCTGTTCTTCCTGTGAATGTTTGCTGCGATGTTGACTGCGTGAGCTGCTCATAAAACGTGTCCAGAAGTGAGTGGAACGTCTAATATAGGACCATCAGCAGCCAGTAGGAGCTCAAAGAAGGTAAGACGAACTTCGTTAATCTCCGACACGACAGACCATCGTTCCCTGACCATCTTTCCAACCCCTCCTGCCCCACCGGCCATACTACCTTCCGACAGAAGAGCCGGTAACACGTCACCGCCCCATCTCTCCACCTGTGCGACCAATTGTTCACACAGCTCGAATATAGGCCGGAGAGTAGCCGTGAGCATGGGATTTGTCAACAGGCAGCCAGTCAACAAGCGCTCGAGGTAGGTGCTGTGTATATTCCGCAGCGTCGAAAAGTCCAGGTGTGTCGCACCGCTGGCCACGGTCGGTTCAGTTCCGGGCTCTGCATGCCCTGCTGGCCCTGGGGTTCTTGGAATGGGGGGATCCCCAGTTTGTTCACCTATGTTTTCAGGACTCTGAACTTTTGAGTCTCCGCCTGTGCTCAGCTGCTTCTCGAGTCTTCTGAACTCGCTGTCGATAACATCTGTCATGACATAGCTGAGCAAGTTGTCCAGGAACCAATTCATCTCTCGGACCAAACCCCAGCCACATCGCAAAAGCGCTTGACGTGTAGCCAGATCCTCGGTTGTGCCGCCCTCACCTAATCCGGTCCAACGTCGACGGGCGCGTTGGGCATTGGACAAAGCAGTCCAGCACGTGTGCACCCGTGTGTGTGTCTTTCTGAGGGAAGATAGGAAGGCAAAAAGGGTGCCGTAGATCTGTAGATCTGTTGGTTGGAGAAACATATCCAACGGCCATTCGACTGTGTATAGCAGATTCATCGCGGTGCCAAGCACAATGTCATTGAACGTTGTTTCCATGGTGCTATCGCCACCAACTGAGAGAGCAAGATTTCTGGGGTCGGATAGTGACGGGAGGAGTGGGCGTAATGGGCCAGATGGGAGTTGAAATCGAAGATGAGAAAGTGATGGGTCATATTGGGCAGTGGTTCCCAGCGAAGCCCGAAGCAGTGCAAGATTAATATCTTGTTCGCGAATCATGACAGACGAGCCCATGCGGGAGGTCAGTCGGGAGATTTTGAGACGCTCAATTTCCCTGATCAACGAAAGGCTGAATTCCCCGTTGCGGATTAAAAAGTAGTTGGCTCTATACACCCCTCATGAGACATCATCATTACATGCCCACGTACGCGGATACTTACAAAGAATGAACTGAAGTCTCAACGTCCTTGATGGTAAGAACGTTCATCCAGAGCCACTCGCTGACATTGGTGCGGATCTCTGCGATGACCCGATCGAAGGCGTATTGGTCCTCGGCGTGTACCGCTTCTAGTTGCCTCGCATGGGTCGCCGCAAGGCTCTGAGGAAATTGTGCCTTCCACCTGGCAGATTTGACTGTGCCGATAGCCTTCCCCACGTAGGCTATCGAACTTCTCGACTGAACGGAGATGCAAGAAGGGACACACCCGTCCAAGAAGACACAATCCTTCGACACGAGCGGATCCGTGTCCGAGATTGAGCCATGAATTAAGAGGGATATGAGTTGTGCTTTCCAAACACGCTGCACTGTCGAGGACAAGCGAGACATGATGTTTGCAATGCGATGTATGCCCGTCGAGGAGCGCAAGGTGAGCATGTCAATGAGGGGGCCGGGTTTCCAATCGGAGTGCGCGCAAAGGTCATCTATCAGTGTTTCCAAGGCCACGAAGGGCGCATCCCACTCGGCAAAGGTGGCGCGGATGGACGATAAAGGGACGAAGGAACCGCTCGCAACCAGGGTAGAGTCGCGCCGAAGCACTTTATCCTCGGTTTCAACGACGAGCGCCTCGTACTCTTTTTTGAGGATTTGGTTTAGGGTCGAGGCGAGTGCACATACATAACGAGATGGGGAGCGAGAGAGGGTCGATGAGGCGTTCTTAATCTTGCGATACCGAGATGCAAGAAGGGCTATAGATTCGAGGCATTGTTGTTCTCCTGGATGGAGAAGTTGTTCGAATGATGGATGGACTGTATGATCTGTAGGAAATAAGGACGAAGAATGGCCGGCAAGGACGAGCAAGACTTCTGCTATCATGACTGCATGACTGAGAGCAAATCACGTCACGTGTATCGTGTACCCGACCTCGTTGGCTCCCCAATTACAACCACGGGAATGTAGATTAGGCCGCCCATAATGCCGCCCATTTAATGTGACAGATCCCGTTGTGCGCGCTGGGAATTGCAACAAACAAATAGCCGTTTTTCTCCGATATACGGGAAAGACCTCCCGATAAGGTCTTAGGTGTATACGTAAATATTTCTATTCCTATAGGCATGATCGGTCTCGTCCCTTTCCCTTTCCCTTTCATTCAACTCCTCGTCGTCAATGGATCACGTCGACGTCGAGAAAAATTCAGCCGCAACTCCCTCTTTCTCTCTGGATGATGTCTTCTCGGATGACGATGACATGGACCCCAACCTCGAATTCTCCTCCGTTGCCATTCGCGCGGACCTAGCCCGAGCTGTATCATATTCTCAAGTGGATGAAGGATTCGGGGATGCGGAAGAGCCATCTGATATTGATGCTACTGGAGACATAGAGAAACCTCTCCCGGGGCCATCCTCGTTAGTATGTGGCATCCCCGTGACTCTCCGTGAGCCTCACCGCTCTGTAGGGATATACCGAGCCCCACCCTAGATACCAACCAGGTCTACGCCAAGTTTGATTCCGTTTCTCTTTCAGGAACTCCTGTCGAGGAATATTCTTATAGCGAGGACCACCACGACGTACAAAATGAGCTCGAAGTCACGGATGCTGGGCACAGTGAGCGCCACACCGGGAACGACAGCGACTCGGAGGTGCAACAGGGCGCTGTGTATCCCGACGAAGCGCGCTCTGACCCGGCTACCCCGGATGCAAGCCAGGAATCACAACCCCCGCTGTCTCCCCTACCCGAGCACCCGCCTGATACACCAATCTCAGCGGCCAAATCGGAGACATCGCCAGGACAGATTACTCACGAGAGATCCGCCTCTACACCTTTCCCTTCCGTTACCTCTTCATCCACGGCGTCGACATTAAACCCGCGCCTCTTTCCCGTTCACAAACCTACCCGGTCAACAGGGCCCAGTGCGCTTGAGAAGGTTCTCAGCAAGACGAGACCATCGTTCCTTCCCCCAAAGAACAAAGATGAAGACCTGAAGCATATGGCGGATTGGGAGAACATGATGAAGCGGAGCAGGGCAGCAGGTACTCAGTAATTCACCTACCCGAAAAATGCGTACTAAGATATGATATTTTCATGAAAAAGAGGAGAAACGAAGACAAGCATTGCAAGGACGTCGGCTGGCAAGAGAGCTCCAAGTCGAGCAATCACTATATTTTTGGGAGAAGGAGGTTTTACCGGACTGGAAAATAGTCCATCGTAATCCGGCGATGCGAAAGCTTTGGTGGGCAGGTATACCTACCAAGTTGCGTGCAACAATGTGGGAGCGTGCCGTCGGAAACGCTTTAGCATTGTCTCAAGGTACGACACAAACTTCTTCTTGATGGCACGATTATTAAACGTGGTTTAGACACATACCGAATATGTCTTGCCCGGGCAAAACGGGCCCTTGCGGCTGGGACATTTCCGACGACGTCACTCGGCCTAATTGAACAAGATGTATCAAGCACTCTTCCATCCCTTCACATATTCGACCCGGATTCTGGGCCGATGTACGCTGATCTCAAGGACATGTTGTTAGCCTGGGTTGTATCTCGCTCCGATGAGGGCTTGGGCTATGTATCGGGCACAGCAAGAATTGCAGCCATGGTTCTGCTCAATATGTCTGCAGGTCCGGGGTTCATCGTTATGAAAAACCTATTGGAGCGCCACTGCATGCGCTCTTTCTATGGAGGTTTGTCTACAAAGGACGATGTAAGTTTCAATCCGTATCAGACGTGACCGTGAGCATTGGACTGATCGCTTTCTAGATGGAGGCTTATTACAGGTCGGTGGTACTGTACATGGGAATAGACATTCGTTCATGTTTTCTGTAGGATTTTCGACACTCTACTAGCAGATGGCATGCCCAAGAGTGTGTATCTTCTGATTAAGTGGATGTCTGATGTATGCTCATTTTTTCAGTTTACTTCAACTTTAAACAGCATCAAATATCGCCTTCAGCATATCTTCGGGATTGGATCGTTCCCCTTTTCCTCGACCACCTCCCTTTCGAAGCCTGCGTACGCTTATGGGATGTCCTCCTCTTGGAAGGCGATGCGTTTCTGTACCGTGCTTGTCTGGCCATGTTGGCTGTTCTCGAGTCCCGACTATTTTTCCCCGATAAGCAAGAGCTTTTGGACTTGCTAAGGTAATTTCTTGAGAGGGACACCGTCTTTTTTTTTACTAATCAGGTTTTACAGGGGAGAGAATAAAGCAGCCCTCGACGTAGCTCGCAGAGAGGGTCGCCCCATGAACGGTGGGAAATATGAAATCTATGGCGTCGACGAAGAAACGTTATGGGATCGAATTGACTTTATGAATGACTGGTGGAAGGAAAGCACATGGAACAGGCTATTGCAGAGGGAGTTGCCAGACATCTGATTCATTTGGGCGTCCATTCAAGTTTGTATCCTGGCTTGGACTCGGAGAGGAAGCAATTCACCATCCGCATTGTTCATTAGATTCAGGCAACGAGAAGGGTGACAGTAAAAATAGCATTCATTGATGTTGAGACTCGCTTTCGTCTTCCCACCCACCGCGCTCATTGTCGGGGCCGTGTGGTGGTCGTTCGTGTGTTTACTTGAGGCTGTACAAACAAGCCCAGAGACCTGAGGTTTGTCTCATAAAGGGTCAAAGTGTCACTCTGGCAGGCACTTATTTATACAGACACGTCTATAAACAACGGGAAAGGGAAAGAAAAACGCTTCTCAACTCGCGTCGACGTCGCGTCGTGCGCCAGGGCCGTCGTCATCGTCTTCTAGATTCGTCTTCCAGAACTTATACAACCTGCGTCTGTTCGAGTCCCTCGTGTCTTGTTCGCTGGCGACGGCGAAGACCTGCTTGAGGAGGGCTTGATGGATAGACGACTTGTCCGCCGGCGCCGTCATTGGTGAACTCGATACGCACGAGTTGTCCACGAGGGACATCATTTCGGTCCCCAGGAGCCGACGCCTCTTTTTGCTTGGGGGCTCGGTTGCGCCGGGCGGCGCGAAGGACTGGATTAGAGGTTCTAGGATTGTGGACGTTACACGCTCGAAGGTGTGGTTTGAAGGTGTGCGCGCGAGGATCGTGAGGAAGGGCGCGATCAGGGTGTCGAGAGGCGCACGAGGTGGTGCGTCGTTGTCGCTGGCTTCGGAGTACGAGGTGAGCACCTTGTCGAGCTCCTCTAGATAAACGTCGGCAAGGTGGTATTTGAGGCTCAAGGGCACTCGATTGTCATCAGGACTGGATTGAGTGTCGGGGTCAGTCAAGGATAGGACGTGAAAAGGATTTTTGGGGGGACGGAGTTACCAGAGTGGTCCACCTTCCTTGGTCAACATGTCGTTATACGTTTGTAAATGATGGGAATCCCAGTCGCATCGCATCAATAGTCGAAAGGACGCATTGACAAAGCGCCGGATAAGCATGTAGTATTTGTCCATCCTGGAGTGCCAGTTAGTCGCGTTGTGAGATCCGAGCATTGGCGAGGGTGGTCAAAACTGAAGTCACCTTAGGCGGTCGATACCTTCCCACTCCCGCACGACCGCCCTCCAAAACCCTGCAAGGAATTGGAGAGAGGCGGAATTTTGATCTATGCTCAAGAGTATGTTCGCGAGTTCCGACGCGAGAGCTTGTTGGACCAATGCTTTGTCCGACATCCAAAAACCTGCAAAAGACGGACGGTCGCAAAAAAGAATCCTTTTTTTTGTTAATTGAAGCTCACAATAGAATATTCCCTTCCATAGTTTGTCCATTTCATGATCAGAGAGGTGAGGACGGTCTGGATCCGAGAGGAACGCAGCGAGATTCTTGACGGCCTTATCCCGCGTCTTTTTATCTGCAGGAGCGTGACCAAGGATGATGATGCTTTAAAACTGAGCGTACCTGTCGATGCAAGATACTTTCCCAGCGGTGGGGTTCGCGACGCTGAGCTGGGCGACGCCATGGATGTGCTTAAGTTCCGTAGACGGTGATGGTGACAGTAACTTTTTCTCTATGATAAGATAAGATAACCAAAGACCTCCGAATTTGCACCACTCCTGTATGTCTTCCTCACCGATCACTTGTCATGGTAAGTGAATTCATTCACTTTCAAAAGTGACACAAAACTCATTTTTACGCAAAAGTCCTCGATTCGTCGATCGGTAAACCTGCTCCAGGAGTAAGAGTACGTCTTCAGGTCCGTCATGCTTCCACGACTGCAGGGGACTCGGAGACCTGGGAAACACTAGCCAAAGGGTAAGACACTGACACGCCGTCGAGAACTGCACAACCGCCTAAAGCCTGCTTCCAGAGTAACAAATGCCGACGGGCGCTGTAAGGACCTCCTCTCGAGTGACCAACAGTCGGCCCCCAGCGTGAAGCTGGAGGCTGGAGGCGTGTATGTAATCGTGTTCGAAACGAAAGGTTACTTCGACAAGGCGGGGAAAGCGACTTTCTACCCTTGGGTCGAGGTATGTGCAGGCAGAAGCCCATCTCAACTGATGCTCGAGAATGACAATCTCAGATTCCCTTCATTTTGTCCAACTCTGATGAGCACTATCACATTCCCCTGCTGATCAGCCCTTTTTCCTACACAACTTATCGAGGCAGCTGACGGATGGTGTGCGTCGGGTGCCCAATGCTAGTCCCATTCTACTATGCGGTTAATATTGATGTATGGTGACAAGAGATAGGTGTACTTCTACAAAGATGAATCGCGTGTTCTAGCTCATGACCACAATTCCGCTCGTATCTTAACGTGATTGGTGACAAATACCTTGCAACCATGGCAAGCGAGCTTTGTGTGCAAAGGGATAAGGAGACAGAGCCAGAACACGGATAGGAAGACCAAGAGTTCGAGGGGCTAAGCATGTACGTTCGCATATTGGACGCCCTTGACATAACCGCCTCTCATGGAGTGCTTCACGTTATATACGAACTGCTCCCGGTTTCTCCGTAGCTCCTCGGCTGCGTCTGTAATAGAACATCAGCCATGAACGGAGTCAAGGACAGATGTTTTCGCACCTTTGTTCAAGGGATCATCCGCATTCGGCTCTAAGAACAAGTATTGTAATCCAACCATGACGGAGTTCAGGTTGAGAACGGGCTTCCAATCTTCCCTGAGAATGTTAAGGCAGACGTTTCCCTCCAGATCCACGTTCGGATGATATATCTAAAAAGAAAATATTTCAGGATCATTTAACAGCCGACTTCCGAGTCGACGTACCGTCTGTGTACATTTCACTTTTGGAGGTTCATGTGGGTAGTTCATGTTGATGACAAAGGAGAAGACGAACGCGCCTCCCTTGTACATGCCTTCATCGGGAGTAATTGTGAGAGTGAAGTTAAGAAGGTCGGCAGGGTCAGGGAAGTGAGTGACCATAGTAGAGGGGAGGTCGAGCTCAGTCAAATCTTACGGCCAACACGCCATCAGCGAGGGTGGAAAGGACAGCCACGGATGAATCTGAATGCACCTTTCTGTACTCGGATCTGTGCAGCGCTAGTCTTGGGCTTCCTCTTGGCCGCCGCCTCCTCATTCTTCTTCATGCTCCAAATCTGATTCGAAGCGTTGGCCTTTCAAATCCTGAGAACCAAAAACTACGGTACCTACTTTGATCATGGTGTGTAGTGGGAATCGAGTCGAGGATGTGGATGTGGATGAGTCGTGCGAGGGTCAAGGTGTATGCGTGTGCAAGCATGGCGTGCCCACTCGTACGTAAGCCAGGTGACTTCGCTCGCGTCGCGTGAATTGTGCCGCGCTCTCCGCGCTATGCTTCCCATCGTCGATCTTGATATTTTCAGGTCACAGCCGTTGGACTCCCCAGCAGTGGTTGCGGAATGTACCAAGGTATTTGTCTAGGCGTGTTCAAGACGTGAACAATAAAACTGACTCGCCCTGACCGCTAGGCTGCCGAGGCGCTGATCACGTATGGCGCGCTACTTTTGCAGGACAGTCGCGTGTCCGAAGACGATAACGCTACGTTTCTCGACCTCCTCGAAGATTATTTTTCTCAGCCCCTCTCCGACTTGAAAAAAGATGAGCGCCCGGAACTGGGTTATCAAGTTGGGGTCACGCTCGAAAACACCGAGAAACCCAAGTGTGCGGTGGACGAGCCCTGTCTCAGGGTCATTGCTCGACTAGAGCCCGATCAACGGCCTTTGGACATCAGTGCCCATCAGCCAGACCCAAAATGCAGATTTTTCTGGAGGATGGGCGACATGCCACCGTACGAGACACAATTTCCCGCTCTCAATGCCTCGAACGTTGTTCCTCAAGCGGAGAGCTTGAAGGATAGGTGGCCACCCACAATGGAGAAATGGGGCTCTGCGATGAAATCTGCGTGAGTACTAGATGCCTTGTGGTGCCAGAATCAGCGCTAGACGCACCACTGGCCACAGCGTTGAAGGCCTCGCGCAGATGACCGCCGTTGGTCTGGGCTTACCTCGGGAAACGTTTACGGATGCTGGGAGATACGGGTATGAGTCCTCTCGCCGACGTTCTTCTCGTCCTCACTCTGCCCAGTCCCCATCTCTTAGCACCTACAGCCTCAGATCTCGTGAAATATGATAATAAAGATACTATCCTTGCTGGCTTCCACACCGACCTCAACTTTTTGACTATTCATGGCCGTTCGAGATACCCAGGCCTTCACATATGGGCTCGAAATACTGGAAAACGTATCATCGTCCAGTTTCCACCCACCGGTCGTTACTTGCTCGTGCAAGCCGGGAAGCAGCTGGAACATCTCAGCGGGGGTCTCATCAGAGCAGGGTACCACGAAGTCGTAGTAAACGATGCTACTATCGCGGTAACGTATGATCACACTCCCGTTAAATCCTGTACTCAATGAATGTGAAAGACCATCCAGAGACGCAAAACCGAATTCCCTGATCGGCCTCTCATCAGAATATCATCTACGTTCTTTTGGCACCTGTCGTCTGACTACGACCTTGCATCGATTCCATCCCTGGCTAAACGCGCTGGTGATTCGAAGGTACAGGACAACGGCCGGGGACCGTCAACAGAGGATCTAGAAGATACCGTCTACGAGCCCATGAAAGTTGGTCAGCAGGTCCAGAGGTGAGTTCAGAGTTCAGAGAAGCGTAAGACACGACTGGATTGAGTAACTGACTTGTTCACAGTGAACTAAGACATATCAAGCTCATGGCTTAAGATTACAGTTATACCAAATTCGCTCGAATATCTGCGTCGTTGAGGCTGTATGCAGCTGTATGGACTGCAATAGATATATGCGTGATGTAAGTGATCGAAGTTGAATTCAACGTAACATATCCAAAAAGAATAAAGATATCGATCTATATGGGCCGTCCAAGGTCCAGCATTGGACCCGTCAGGCGAGATCAGCTGAGGCGGCTTCGAAAGTACCAAGGACGCTCTGGAGCTTGGCTTTCATCTCGTCCCATTCAGAATCCGGATCAGACAGAGCGGTGATAGCACCCCCTGCGCCAACGGTCCACGTCTCACCTTCACGGTCCGCCCGGTCGAACCCTCCGTCCTGAGGGTGATCGTCGTACTTGAAGCAGCTGCGGATAACCACGGACCAGTCGCCTCCACCTCCTACATCCCAATAGCCGAAAACTCCAGAATATATGCTGCGGTTGTTATCTTCCAGCGTCTGCAAAATCTCCACACTGCGTTTCTTAGGCGCTCCAGTCATGCTCCCTGAAGTGACCGATTGTTACACACTAAGAACAACACAAGGCAAAAAATGAATTCACCTGGAGGAAGGCTCCTCTTCAGTACTTCCCACCCAAGCGTGCCAGAGTCGACGTCCGAACCTGAGGTGGATTTTCCTCCTTCGATGACGCTGACCATTTGCCATACGGTTTCATATTCTTCAACGTGGCAAAATTGCTTGACTGTGACATCGTCCCCCACGACGCCATGAAGATCGTGACGGATGAGGTCCACGATCATGAGATTCTCCGCAACTTCCTTCTTGCTCCCGGCCAGCAACTGTTCAGCGACTTCCCGAGTGATGCCTGGGGCCTTGCGGACGGTGCCTTTGATCGGACGTAACTGACATCGAGTGTGCGGCGGGCGGGTAAATGATAAAAAGCGCTCTGGGGATGATGAAAGGAGAGTCGACGGATGAAGGCGAAGAAATCCGGAGTATGGGGCCGGGTTGTGTCGGCGGAGGCGCTTGTAGAGTTCCCAGGATGAGCTGGTGCGGTTCTGTAGTGGATGGACAGTAATGCGTGTGGGCGCGGTGAGACAGAGCTCATAAGAGTCCCCAGAGAAGAGGTACTCCTTCGCCTTGAGTATACGCGACTTGTACAACTTTTCATTGGGAAGGTGAATAATTGGGGGTCGAGAGAATAATGGAACAGGGGGTTCGCAGGGCGGCTTTGCGGACAACGGTTTCGACGCCTTGGCGAGAATGCGCGCCATCTCGTCCATCCACTTGGTATCGTCGGTCCTTAGGGTTTGTATATAAACGTCGTCAGAAAGTGAATCCACCACAATGCTCCTCTCCACGAATACCAAATTCAGATCAGGATGCCGTTTGTGGGAGATACCCTTACGATGCATGACGGGTATTTGTAGCGATTCCAAGCCCAGTTCATATCCAAGATAACCGACCAGCCCTCCCCAGAAAGGTATATTTGAGGGCCCGTCACTAGCCCTGCGGGATTGCATGAACGTTGCTAACCATGACCAGATGTTATTATGGCCAAGGGGTTCAAACCAGTGCTCTCCTCCACGCGACAAGCGGATACGATCGGCGCCTACAGTGTAGCTAAGCTTCAAGGATTCGTGGTCAACACAGCCTATGATGGAGAATCTTCCCGGTTGAGCGGCAGATTCCAACAGAACAAAAGGCGCAGATTCGTCCGATGCACCAAGGAGGTGGCAGATATCTGTCACGGGTATGCTGGGTAGGTGTAACATAGCCGCTGTAACAGATATAATACCGAGTTGAGAGTGATTGGTTAAGGAGGGTTGGGGCCAGGGAGGACCGACCAAGGAAACGGTCACATCAGACCATGTTTGTGGTTTCCGTCCTTGGAAGGCGTACCAGTTCTTGGCCAACCGCCAAAAGTTTTGTAGCACTTGTAAACCACCCTCCGACGTACGTACGGACTCTGGGTGGTATTGAACGGCCCAAAAAGGCTTGGTTCTATGTTTGATGGCCATCACGACTTGCCCGTTCTCGATACCGTCAACCGCCCATGCCAGAGGCTCGATATCGCCATCATCCTGCACAGTTACGTGCAAAGAATGGTATCGCACGGCATATGTCTTGTTGATGCCTTTGAATAGGCCGGTGCTATTATGATAGATCCGGGATATCTGGCCGTGCTTCACCACGTCCAACCGTTTCAGGTGAGCACCGAATTCGAGAGCGAGACTCTGTAGACCGAGGCAGACCCCAAAAATAGGAACAAGGGAGTGACCTGGCAGCTTCCAAAGCTGTGAGACGACTCCGATGTCTCCAGGAATATCTGGGGATCCAGGACCGGGACCGACGATCACCGCGGCGAATTGGGGAAGGATGGAGGTTAGTTGCTGGATAGATAGTTGATCGTTCCGAATGATGTGTATATGGGTATCAGGAATCGATTTCCGACACAAGGCGGCGAGGCTTGAGAACACTATCGGTGAATACGATCACGGAACGGGACAAGAAGGTGCAACTCACTTATACGTGAAGGAGTCGTAAGAGTCAATGAGCAGAATCCGAGGCGACGAAAAGGCCATGTCGAGTCGAGAAGATCAAGTAGGACAGAGGTGCATTTGGACGAGTTAATAAGTTACTGTAAGGGAAAAGGAAGGTTCGGCTACACAATGAATAGACTCGGAGAAAAATTGGTGTCTGCCTCCGCGCTAACTCTTTGTCATCGGCGTCCACTGGCCACAGCACGAAAGCGAATGGCAGAAACGCAAGACCAGGACATCTTCAAAGAGGTATAGTATTCGTCTGTGCCCTGTCATGTTGCTCTCATTTACTATACGATCTAGCTCAAACGATTATGCGTGCCGCTCCTCGAAAACTCGCTTCTCACTCCCGCTGTTGTTCCTCGAGTTCTCTCGCTTCTCACCGAGCTCCATGCACTCCTTCAAGACCTCCACAAAACTAGCTTCAATTTCTCCCCGTCCCTCATATCCTACGTCATGTTTCCGTTGACCTCGATATTGCGTCGCAATGAGTCAGCCGCGACACCAGATCGCGTCCTAGAATTCATTCTGTTATCACTTCAAATCCTTTGCGAGGACTGGTGGTGGTATTGCGACCTTCAAACATGGGAACAGCTCTTCATGCTATGCGGTGCATTCGTCGGGAACATGAGTGGCAAAGGTAAAGGGAAGGAAAGGGACGACGAGCTAAAGGAAGCCGCAATACGCTGTCTCGTCAGCCTCACGCGGAAACGCGGGACGGAACGCGACCTCACATCACCCAGAGCCATTTCTTTGCGCGAGGGCGCTGTACTTTCGAAATTCCTCGAACACGCGCGCACGGCCACTTTCATCCCGATACTCGGGCAAACAATAAATGCCCTAACCACCACTGCGGGGTCTTCGTCTCTGCGTCTCCAAAGGACGTCCCTGGAGCTCTTACGCATCCTTTTTGAGCTCTACGTTTCTGAGGATTTCGCTCCCACTGTTCTCCCTGGGGTTGTTAGCACCATGAGCAGAATTGCTCTGGGCGTACCAACTTCAAAAAGCTGGGCCAACGGTGAAATCGTCTCGCTTGCTCTGTCTGTCATGCAGACGGCGATAATTAAGTCCGTTGGTGACAGCATATGTATCGGGGAGGGTTTGGTCCACGAAGTCACCGACCTCGACGATCTCATCGCGCTCGCAGAAGGGACCCCCCAACGGGAGGTGATCGCAGGAGAAGATATTCATGTCAGGCGTACCCTTCCCTGGCTGAAAGCGACGTCCTCTCAGCTTTTGATGGCACTTAAGACATTGACACCGATACTATCGCACCCCACAGCTGCTGCGCTCGCAGCGATGTCTTCCCTATCATCCTCCCTTTTAGAATCTACTTCACTCACACTACCACCCTCCCGACCTCTCCTCACCTCGTTCTTGCTCTCTCTCTCCCGATCGACATACGACTCTGTATCGTCCCACGCATGTAATTCCTTGATCCAGCTTACCAGTCCAACCTCGAAGATACGACATGCGCTATTACAAACCCTTCTCCAGATGACGGGAGATATATTATCCACTCTTCCGCGAGTACTACCTTCTCGCGCCGACTCCAAGGTGGAACACCTCGCTGGTCAAGTAGAGGCAGTATGTCGCCTGGTCGCCTCTAGTTCCGAGAACCTTTCGACTCTTTCCAGAGGCCTTGGTAAATTATTCGGTCCTACAGGGGGGATCGAAAGATGGGGTTGGCGCCTACTCACGGTCATGGAATTCGAGATGCCACAGGTGACGGTCATGGAAACCCCGGTGGCGCGCTTGATGCTGGAACAGGGAACAAACCACGAAGAACCTACCTTCCCAGAACTGTCACTCAAGCATATTGCAACTCGAAATGCTCAGGCTACCCTGGAACAGATGTTCAGGGGTTTGGGAAATGCGGGCGGAGAGGATTGCGTTTATGCTGTTGAGTGGTTTACAGCGGTTGGTAGGAAGCGAAGAGACGATAGAGGCGTAGCGGCACTTTGGTTAGGTTGCCGTCTGCTGGAGGGGATTGCGGGTATCTCCGCGAGTGTTTCCGACGTCGACTTGGTCCCCAGAAGCTCAAATCGACTATACACAGCAACGCGGGGTCTTACAAGAAGCATCGCGGAGCTTTGGGAAGATGTAGAGCCAGATTTAGAATCCTTCGGCCCTTCCCAGGAAGACGAGGTGGACGAAACGCCCAGCATCGAACACAGGCAGGGACTTGTTGTCTTGGATCAGTCCCTGCGCATTGGTCGCGGCACAACGGCTACGCCGCTACGGAAACCATCCAGGCATATACTCCATAGCATGGTTGCTTTGCAGCTATTGTCAGTATCGGCAAGAGTTCTGCAGGCGCGGTTCACATCGATGCTCCTTCACACCACGTATCCCGTCCTACAATCCATCATCTCACCAGTGTCACAACTTTCCGATTCTGGTTTTACAGCTCTGAACATTATCGCATCTAGTCTCTCCTACGCTTCACCCGCCAACTTACTCCTTTCCAACTTCGACTACGTTCTCGATGCGGTCTCGCGCCGGCTCAGCCGACAACGACTAGACATAGATGCAGTCAAGATACTTCTGCTGGTCGTGCGGCTCGTTGGCCGTGACGTCGTTCAGAAGGCGTCCGATGTCGTCGAGGAATGTTTCGACAGGCTGGACGAGTACCACGGATACGAGATTATCGTGGACGGACTAATTGAAGTTCTACTCGAGGTTGTCAAAGTTGTTGAGAGCGATGAAGATAGCCACGTCGTTCGTGAAGAGGACCCAGGGCGTGCGATCGCAATCCCTCCAGATAACACGCGCATGGACGCTTTCGAAAGCTGGTTCGCATCGAGGAACGACGCCGAAAGCTACGAAGAGGATTCAACAGATTATGGCCCGGCACCGCGGCGCCCATGGGGGGATAAGGAGGCGGACGCCGCACCCGCACCCGCACCCGAGGAACCCACGAAAACTGACCTGGAAGCAGCTCAAGTGACACCGGTACAGGCGTTGTCGAAACAGATTGTATCGAGGACGATCTACTTTCTGACCCACGAGTCCGGGACCATTCGAGCAAAGATTCTGACCCTCCTATCGTCAGCAGTCCCGGTTTTGCCGGAGTCGGCCTTGCTCACGTCCATACACCAGGCGTGGCCATTCATCCTCAATAGGCTTTCGGATCCCGAACCTTTCGTGGTCACTGCCGCTACGGGTCTTGTCGAGGCCCTATCGACGCATGTAGGCTCTTTCATGTATCGAAGGGTCTGGGACGATATCTGGCCACGCTTCAGAGCAATGCTTCAGAAGCTCGAGGTCGCGGACTCGAAAAGTGCGCTGGCCCGGCGAGGACCGGGGTACGTTGGAACGGATTCGGCGTACACTCAGTCACACAGGTTATATCGGTCTATGCTTAAGACCATGACGGCATCGATGAAGGGAGTGCAACTAAACGATGCGCTCGCGTGGGAAATGTTTCTGTGTTTCAGGCGCTTCCTACATAGTCAATCACACCGGGAACTCCAGATATGCGCTATTGAATTATTCGTTGCAGCGGGGAAGAACAATGCGGACGCAGTATGGCTAGTGCTCTTTTCTACGATGAACACTGGCGATAGCCCTACGTCGTTTCTGCAGAGGGGTGAGTGGGATATCAAGGGGAATTCAGAAACTATATTGCAACAGCTGTAGCAACAAACAGTGTTATATTGCTTATGGATATACTCGCCTTAATTTGATACTTACGACCAATGACCTCATATAAATCATAACGTTTGCCGGTACCTTCTGAGTATCACGCCAGCATCTTGCAAGATTTTTGCTGATGCATCGTCTCTGCAATCGTCTTTAGTAGAGGTGCATCACTGAAAAGGCGCTTACACTTTATAGCCGAGGTTGTACACTACCTCCTTGACGCCCGTTTGCACGATCTTCACGGTACAGGTAAGGCATGGACATCTGCTTTCTCGTTCAGCAACATATCGAAGAAGAACCTTTGCGCTGACGTGTTGCAATATAGAGTAGCCCCGCTAACACGTTCTCGTCCAGCTTCTAGTAATGCATTCTCTTCGGCATGTAAGCACAGACAACTTTCTTGTTCCTGTGAACTGTTGCAGCGCGCACACCCCCCCTCATTGCAATTCACAAGACCAACAGGTGTTCCATTGTAACTAGAGGGGAAAGGAGGTGATTGACGGAGACGAGTAGATGAAATGGGAATATATACCCCGTGGCCATTATTCGCTTGTCGCGTACCAAAATGGCGCCGACGCGTCGTTTCATACAGTTGGATCTCATGGAGGCGAGAGAAGCTAAAGTCTGGGCCAATATGTGATCTCCCGTGATCGAAGAGGGTACAACTGGCAAGCGAACCCTACCATAAAGTAAGAGTCCCAACTGGGCCTCAGGCGATCCGCATCTAGGAGGTTTATATTATCCAAGTGTGAACGAAAGACTGCAACGGTGTCAAAATTGTTGACGACATGCAAGTTTACGTATTTCTGGAGGCTGTGGAGGGGTGACGGGTATTCAACTTGGGTATTCTCAGCGTTGGCATTCTGATGATGACGGTCACTCCTCCGACCGTAGACATCAGCGTCATTAGCCAGTATAAAAGCGTCGAGAGACACCCCTGCGCTCGGGCTTCAGTGAAGAAAAGTGTCATGCAATAGATCGTATAACTTGAAGGAAATGAAGGGACGAACGTATTAGCTCGGCGAAATCTATCTAATATTGGCCCATCGATGCTAACGAGCATGAAGAAGGGCCTCTTGATAAACATTTGGATCGCCTGCTCCGTTCGCAAATCCTGCGTCACGAAGTTGTGGCGCCAGTTCCGGGTAACATACCCAAGAAGTTCCTCTGCGGATACAAAACATAGGGACCGATCAACAGACTCGGAAACACGTCTCTGGAACAGTGGAGATATTGGGGAGGGTGCGGTAGATTCCAGGGATAAGAAGGAATTCGTGTTTAGTTTGTCCTTCTCGGGCTCAGGCCGATGGTCACGATTTGTCTCGAGAACGCCACGAATGGGCGAGTCTACAACGGTATTGGTACTGCTGTCGTCTGTGTCAATGAAAGAAAAGAGATGGTCACGATCCACTGGCATTGCCTAGATGGGGATGACATGTTGGTAAGATAGCAAAAGCGCACAAAGGCCGCTCACCATGTTATGCCGTTGAGCGGTGTGACCATCGTGTTCTGATGTTCGGGATACAACTTGAAGCCTCACAGGGATGAACCCTTTCTCCGTGAGATACGTCTCTACGGTAGATCTACCGGAGAGCCTGGTGCCTATGATCGCAATGAACATGCTCGTATCGTAGGGCTCCAGTTCAAAGCTGGGTTTGATGTGATCCTCACCGCATTAAGGAATGATTAGACTTCGACCCCATATTTTCCCAGAACACCTGTCATTATGATTTCCAATGCCGTGATGCTTCAATTATCTCGGTGTCGTAGCACGACATGACGCATTTCTGCGGGAAACGAGTGTCTGATTTTCAACCACTTTGACTATGCTAGAGTACGTGTACGATAGGCGTCGATCATGTTATGTCCCTGCTACCTTATGCAGTGGCCGAGAAGCTCTTCTCTTCTCCTTCGCAGCAGCACGTCTTTTCATCCTCCGTTCTTTGGCGGCCCTCATGTCCTTTGGAGCTGTCGTGAGGAGCTGTTTGACGTGAGAGGGTTCTAAAGCCGCTCCTTGTACAGACGTCATCCAGGACGCCGGGGGATCAGGCACAGCCGCAAGAAGGAGGTCCAGTTGGCCCAGTCCAAGGGCCAAATCCTAGCAGTAATGTCAGTAGCCATGATTACAGCCGAAAGGGACATACATCGATTGCCAACACCGAGACGCGTTTCAAGTAACCGAGGGCGTTAGCGAGCGAGGTCGACGCGCCAGCTGGCAACGGAACAACTTTGATCTTCTGATTTTCGGATCTCGCTGAATTGCACAAAGCGACCAACTGAGGGAGATGCGCTACAAGAGCGGGTGTGTCTAAGTCTGCGTGACATATAAAAATAGCTCTTGTTGAAAATAGTGTCTCATCGACAGCCCTGTCGGTGATAATGACGGTCTTGCGACCTGATCGGATTTCTGTTTCCAGGGCCTTCGTCACCGCATTGACGCCGACTGTCATGTGGGGGATTATAGGTGGAGCGGACGAGTGTAGACGAAGCAATTCTTGGTCAAGTTCGCTAATGTGGTTCTCTGCTTGTTCATGAGACGGGCTGGTAGCCTTGCGTTTTTCCTTTCGCGTGCTGCGAACCAGTTGATAATGGGCGGCAACCCCATCGAACAGAGCGGTCAACTGAGTTAAGATGCTTTGTTGCAAACCCGAAGGTACAATTGGCCTTTCCAAGAGATGGCATCGGTCAGAAAGGAAAAATAAGGAAAGGAGCGCATCTCACCAATCGACATGGAAAGGATTGGCCAAGACACTCTTGTAGACGAGCCTGTGATCGCTTGACTGCTTGCGGCTTGCACGTCGGGAAGTATTCGTGTATACCCTCGCTATGTTCTCTGACATGCTAGAATACGTCTGACGAGACAAAACAACGCAGGTGGTTCATGTCGATAAAGTGTGTGCAACCGCCTCGGGCCGGCCGGATGTGGTTACGGGTCAACGACTTGAATGTCCAGCTCTCTTCAGCGATATATGAGCACGCAAACCCGTTTCAATTCTGGTATGAAGCGGGCTCACAATGCGTCCAGTATCTGGTCTCGATCCCAATTTGCCTCAGTCCGGGCGAAGGGACAAAGCCAAACCTAGGCTTCGCTCGCCGGGCATCTCTTTCAACAGCCTCCTCGTTGGATCATTAGGCACTTGGTGATGGTTGAAAAGGCATTTCAGCGGCAAGTCACTGCCTCTCACCGTAAGCACGTCTTTTCCGCGCGAGAGATAGTTGCTGATAATGTGGCCTATTAGCTGAGGAGTCGTCGAACCTGTCTCCGCTGCGTCGCCACATCCGAGACCTACGACTAGATAATTCCCCTCCAAGGCATATGCTTCCAGTAGGGGAGTCATTGCCTGTTGCAATGGAGATGCAGAGCTCTCGCACGGTCGTTTCGAATACCACCTTTGACACGTTTCGTGCGAACGATGGCCAATCTGGGTTTTCTCAAAATTTACGAGGCGAACAATTTCGTCCCCAACGACATCCCAGCATCCTCTCTCCACTCCCCGTACCATCCCGCGCTCCGGCGGAGCTTATGCGCCTTCTCGGCGACAAGGACGGAAAGTTGAGACCCGGAGTCACAGTCCGTCTGCGCGGTCAGGGCACCCCTTCTCAAGAGGCAAACGACAGCACAACAGCTGTCAACGCGGCAACTCTTGAACGAGCCAAGCACAGACCACGCGTGGGTTTGAATCTTCGACTGGATGGTGACACTTTCGTTCAAGGACAGACCATCTCCGGACAACTCATTGTCCACGTGCGTGACGCAGAGGTTCCTGTGCGCCTGGCAAATAGCAAGTTGCGCGTCATCGGCTTCGAGTCCTTGACGGATAACCCAACTTTTCACGTTTTCTTTCACTACTCCTGCTGGATTGATGAGATCAGCTATGCTAGCGAGCAGGTTTTCTCTGAAAGCCCTGACTATGTCGACGAAGAAGGCTATCGAGAAGCGAGAGAAGGGACGCATATTCTCCCATTTGAAATGCCGCTGCCAACCGACTCCTGTTTCGGCAAGCCGAAAGGTGTCGTCGACATTCATGGCGCAGCGGCGCGCTATATCATCATGACGTGCGCCTGCCACACGTTCCGTTTGGATCAAGGCTGATAATGTGCTTTAGTTCAGTCAATATAAAGGATCCGGATACAAATAAGTTGTCTCTGGCTCATTTTTATCGCTCTTGTTCGATCTGGCCTCCTCTCTCTATCCATGATGTTCTTGTCCCTTCAACTCGCCCGCTCGTTTCCACAGCGGCAATGACGCTCTACCGAAGAGGTTCGCGTAGGAAATTGAAACTGTCCGCTCGGGTCTCTCGTCTATCCTACTTTTCGGGACAACTCTGCTGGGTGCACATCCAAATCTCGAACGATACGCACAAGACCGTGCGCTCGCTACGTCTCACCCTTCTCCGTACGACTACTATGTACCGACCTCGTTCGGGGAATGGAAACCACACAGAAGAACACGATAATATCTCCAGCAGCTACCAAACAAAGCGCTTCGTAGACGAGGTCTCAGAGTGCAAGCTCACGATGGCTGAGCCCACGACAAGAGGATGTGCCAGCTCTAGGGGTTGGTGGGCAGGTGTCAGTCCACAAGAGAGGACAGCATTCACCCACAGTATTCTGATACCAGTACGTTCATATACTAGCATCAACCGCGTTGAGTTGACTCATTCCGGGTGGCAAATATCTTCAGCCCGAAGCGCTGTCCATTGCGCGCACCGAACTCCTCTCTGTCGATTACGCCATACAGACCACCATCTATGCTTCTGCGGGAACGCTAGGATTAAACTCCCATTTGTCCGTCACTCTGCCTATCCGCATTGTATCAATGCTATCTGTCGATCATCCGTCCTCCGTGGGCCCTCCGCTGAACACGCGGACGATCACGCATAGCAATAGGTCGTACATGGTCAACGGACTCGGACTCCATCTTCGGAATGGCGGTTCCGGGCATCAGCCAGATTCCCCGCCTCCATACAGGACACGACCCCCATCACTTGAACATCCTCGAGATATTACAGTAGATGGTGGTGATATATATCGGCAGCAAAATGTCTGTAATATCATTGAAAACGTCTCGTCTCTACGACTTACTACTTTCTCGGTTTAAGTGTGCTCGTGCTAACACTACTTGCAGGAAACATTGCCACATTATCACCCAACGCCAAACCCTTTGAGTGTAACCTCGCCAGACGAATCGAATATACGCGAGTATGCGTCTGATGAAACGTCCTCCCTGATCGATCAGTTGCTATTACGGGTGGCCACTGCACAGGGCCAACGGCCTCCTGTCCAGACCGTCGAGGCACAATCTCTGAGAATGGACGCGGAGAAACAGTCACGTGAAGGCCATACTATTGGTGAAACTGGATCACTCGTATACAAGGAGGAAGAGACGACAAGTCCGGACACCCAGACAGGCGGTGATCGTGTATCTCAAAGTTCTATAAGCAATGGCAGCGCGGCATCGTCACATACCCGCCAAAGTAGCCCCAGAAGCATCGTCTCTCCCATCTCGTCGCTCTACCGTGCACATGCCAGAGCTCTGACGATTACCAGCACCTCTGCGTATTCGCATGAGAAACAAGCAGAACTGCGGGGAGGTTTTAGAGGCCACGGTGTACAGAGCCCGAATGAGGACGATACCCATAACTTCCGCAGCTACGAGTCACCATTTTCGCGGCGCGTCAAAGAGAAGTTCCGGCAGATGCATGCCCATGGCGAAAAACCCTACAGCGAGCCAAGCCAGCAAAATACCGAGCCGCCCGCGTTGGTCGATGTTGGGAAGTGTGATTACGAATCCGAGACGCTAGGTGCGGACTCGCGTTAGTGTATTCTCAATGGCTGCCTTCTGATCGTACTATAGCACTCCCGTATCATTCGGAGCCCTTGGGTGTCCGAGACCCACCCACTCGGTCTACATATTTCGCGGACAGGGATAGAAGTGTACGCCAGATCAAGCCGCTCTATGTGCGTACGGCCAACAAGCCAAAGTTGTTGATGGGTCCAAGGAGGCCCAACACGGCTAGTGCGCTAGGATCTGTGATGGACAGGGTGAGAATGTTAGAAGGGCGAGATTTGACTGGGTGAAGAGATCAGTATGTGATACGGCGGGCTTAGTAGGTGCAGTGTAGCGAATCTT
>Ga0209488_10000317_pt1 | contig 38965 bp, 65 predicted proteins | sample Rivendell_Oct201_8_FD_188349 | JGI IMG/M metagenome (GOLD analysis project Ga0209488, IMG submission 188349) | Vadose zone soil microbial communities from the Eel River Critical Zone Observatory, Northern California, USA -... | ecosystem: Environmental > Terrestrial > Soil > Vadose zone >...
TACAGGCGTGGTACGCCCGCAGGTAAGACCGGCGTACGCTTCTTCGGGATTCTGAGCTCAACTCTGATCTCCCTCGCTATGCTGTGAGCATTGTTTCACCAAGTTGCGTCCCATTCGGCTGACCCAACCAAAAAAATTGTACCTGTTTCTCGGTTTTCACGTCGTGCCTGCTTGTTTGTCTGCTGAAAGGCCGCAGTACTACGAGATCTACAAGCACCGCGCCGTCCTCGGGATCTCACTCCCGTTCATGTTCATCGACATCCTCGGAGGCGTCTTCTCGATCCTCTCTCTCGTCTTCAAGCGCCACCTCGACGTCCTCGCCGCCCTCGCATACGCCCTCGTCGTGGTTCGTCCGTCCGGCCAGCGGCTGCCCGCCACTGGCCACAGCAGCTATCATGTGACATATCTCGCTGACTAGAATTTTTTTTTGGTTGTTTGTTTGCCGGTGTGCTTGCGGCGGTCGTGTGATTCGGAACAGGTCATGGATGGTCTTGTGCTCGTGTTGGCTATGCTTCTCAATCCACGCGTCACGAATGACGCCCACAGTGGAGAACAGAGGTCACGCGGTGGCGCTAGTGATGGTGCCGATGGGACGGCAACCGCCGTTGTACCGGCGAGTGACGTCCCACTCAACAATGCGGAGAAAGACCCTGTAGAGGATCGTCTAATACAGTACCCATGATGTGACAGACGAGCTAGCTTACGACATTTGGTTGTCGTAGCGTCACCAGCACTATCATGCCTGTGCTGCTTCGATAAGCGTCGTTAGTAACTTCGTAGTTACCAGTTGCAATCACACTCTGTCGTTACAACACCTGTACTGTTCGTGTTGGATATTAATCGACGTTCTGGTACAGATCGACCAACCGAGTGACTCGTAAGAAAAGAAGCGCAAGTGAGAATGTAAAAACTCCGTGATGGTACAAAGCGTGCCGCTCTACATGTGCCCGCTCCCTCCAGGCTCTAAGTCTGACACTATGTGCGTCCGCGACCTGTCCCAGTGCCGACACTACTCACCTCGTCATCGTCACCCTCACTTGGCCCTGTGCTGCTGCTCCCAGCCGCGCTACTAGAATTACTGCTACCCCTTGCTGAGCTGCCGGCGAGCAAGCTCCCGCGCGTGCGTCGTGCTCGCCGGGGTGGCGCGCTCACAAAGTCTGCGTAGGATCCTGCACTCCCTGGACCAGCGGACCTGCTGCGATGGGCGGAGGATGCGCTGGCGTTGGGGTTGGCAGAGGGGGGAGGAGTGCTGTGCAATGGAAGTGTGGGTGGCGCGCTGTACAAGGTGCCAAGGTCTCCCTCCGTATCGACGCCGTCGGCATCGTTATCTGCATCAAGGGCCGAGAAGGAATCCTTTACGAGGGGCGTGTAGCCTGGGCCCATACTTGTGCGCGAGAGTGGGAGAGAGCGATAACTTCCTCGGCGGAGATGGTGCGCAAAGGAATATAAGAGAGCGGCAAAATAAAACTTTCAGACCCCAGAGACAGAGACGGAAAATAAGAAGGGGGGATGTTCCGATCATGTCACAGGACGGACCTTAATGACCCAGCCAAGGATGATGATGATGATGGCCTGTGCTTTCTCAGCGCGCCATACACGCTCAGCCGCAGCTGTGCGTTCAGCCTCGGACATGGTCTGATGCTCTCCAATATACCCATCGATAAGCGCCTGCTGCGCCGGAGAGTTTGCATTACGGCGACCGTCATGTGGGGTATATAGCCACCAGTGGACGGTGAAGTACACGGTCCAGATGGTATTGAGGACATGATCGGCGAAGAATATATGCGCAAAGTAGAGCGTGTACTTCGGATTCTCCTGTGTAGTGCGAAAATTGAGTCCGGATGGGAAAAGAGAAGGGACGAGGGAGCGAACTTCATTAATGGCGCGAATTCCCCACGCGAGAGCGATGAGGGCGAGGGCAGAGTAGATGTATAGGGTAAGTTGGGCAGCATTGCCGCCTGCGCCTGCGAGCAAAGCCATAAGGCCGTAAATACCAGCGACCTTGTTAAGAACCTGTGGAAGGATTAGAAGGGGAGTGAGGAATCGGGGTATGGGTTTTCGCACGGCAAAAAGAACAACAAGAGTGACACCAGTCTTGAGATCGAGAAAACCAAGCATCGAAGCAAAAGGCCTCGGCCTAAGTTCTTGCCTAAGAGTGAGTTTCATGGGGTGCACATGTAGGTACAAATGCAAAAGGAGTGGAAAGGGCGGTACGAGCAGTTACCGTCAGTCGAGTGGGCTTTCAAAACAAACAAAACCTGGAACCCGGCCGGCCTCTCGGCAAGTGCAAACAACGCCGGGTCGGAGTTTTATGCGGTTCGGTATTTACCGGTGCACTGCCATGGCTCGACCGTCGAGACGCTCCAGTCCAGAGTCGCTTGTAAAGTAAATTATGGCCAATTATTTCTCAAACCTCTCTTCCACCTCAACTCAATCCCGTTTTCTCTCAAACAAGGACAAGGACTCTTTATCCACCACTGTAGTAACAACCACTACCTCCTCCTCATTTTCGGGCCCAACACCATCTCCTTCACGCGTACCGTCCAAACACTTTTCTACAACTCTCTCGGATGAGCACAAGGGTACCTCCGTGAGAGAAAAGAGTCCCGCGGCATCCTCTGCTCGACTCCCCACAGCGTCTGTCCATCCCCTTCGTAGCACGTACGTACGTCCCTCCTCTCTCTGATAGCCGATCGAGACAAGCGCGTGTAAAACGCGCATTGACGACCGCCCTGAATATAGATGGGTCTTTTGGTTCCGCCAGCAGCGCGCCCCGGGAAATAAGATCACTAACTACGAAGAGGGCATCAAGAAGATCTCCTCCTTTGCTTCGGTCGAGTCCTTCTGGTCCCTTTGGACGCACCTCCATCCGCCCTCGGTCCTTCTCCCGACGACGGACTACCTCCTCTTCCACCAGGGCATCCGCCGCCCCGTGTGGGAGGACCCGCTTAACCTCCCCGGCGGAAAGTGGATCCTCCGTCTCCGCAAGGGCGTCGCGGATCGTATCTGGGAGGACCTCGTCCTGGCCCTCATCGGCGACCAGTTCGCCGGCGTCGCGCCGACACACGAGGACGAGTGGCCCGAGATATGTGGGTGTACGATTAGCGTGCGTCAGAGCGAGGATATCCTCAGCGTCTGGAACCGTATTGATGAACCTAAGCTCCGCGAGCGTATCAGGTGCGGGTGGTTAGGTCTCTTTCTTCCCTCGCTGACCTCTATCTGGTCGGCGGCGTGTTTATGATAGGGATAGGATACGTGCCGTGTTGCATCTCCCGCAGTCCACCATCATGGAGTACAAATCTAACAATGGTGCGTCCACCTGGCCTCTTTTGCCTTTACTACCTTTCTGAGATAGATGCACAGACTCTATGGCCGACAGATCCTCCTTCCGCAATTCAATTATTGACCGCACGCCACTTTCATGACCATAATTATACCTTTTTCTTTTTCGTTTCTGGCAAGGCAGCTTGCGTTGCGATATTCCCCTGTATCCTTCTTGTCTACACTGTCTACACCCACTGCGCGACATCATGTAAAAAAGAAGCGAAGTTTCAGAAATAAAAGCAGGGAGCATCAGCAGCAACAACAAAATGTAGGCAACACATAATATATTATACATCAAATGGTTTCCCTGCTGCTCCGACGACTACCTCGCCCTCCCCATCTGCATCCGCATCGCCATCGCCATCGCCATCGGCGTCGGCGTCGTCTTCGCCTTCCGCATCGGCTGAATGCAGTAGGTACATCGGATCGCGCACCTCTGCGAGCGCGTCGGCACGCTCCTCCGCTTCCTCCTGACTTGGTGGGACATGTGCAACCCGCACGAGTGCCCATTTGTCTCGGAAGCGCTCGATCGGCTAAAAGCACATAAATATGAGTGAGACTTCGTCCTCCAGAGATGATAGCGGCAACGCACTTCGGTCCGCTTTTTCTTGAGTAGCATCTTGCGCTCGATCACCTTGTAGTACGCCCCAGCGCGCCGTGTTTCATCATCATCTTTAAGACCGTTAGTGGTGGGCGATGATACGTCGCCGTCGTCAAAGACCATGAGGAACTCGTTGGGTACTTCTTGCTCAACCTTGACCACTTCGTAGTCTCGCACAAAGTGGAACTCGGTCGCCTATGCGTCGCACAACCAATAGTTCAGAGTGTGAACGAGGGGGACGGTGGATGTGGGGACGCACCTCTTCCTCCTCTTGCAGGGAGTCGATACCGCGCGGATCCCCTCGCGAGTCCTTGAACTGTTCGGCGGCGTCGTCGTCTTTTGTGAGATAGTACGAGAGAAAGTGGTCGCCGTCCGACTCCATTGGGCGCATGATCGCGCAATCCAACCGGGGGTCATCCAACTACAGAAAAAAAAAAGTTGTCTCTGTCAGCCATCCCACATCGGTGTCGGGGTAAGTGCAAGGCGCACCTCGGGCCCGCGCTCACCCGGCCGCTCGCTGAATCGAAACAGGTCGTACGCGTTCGCCCAGATGTCCGCGTCCGGGAGCACCTCGTACGTCGCGACGGCGCGCAAACGCGGTTTTGTCGGATGCCGCAGCGAACTGAGCTGCTCTGCGCTGCCCGCCGCGGCGAAGGAGTTCTCGATTGACGCGAGTTGGGCCTCGCGCGATATATCCACCGCGTCGTTCGTTCTGCGAGAATGTGGGTGGTTGGGGGAGAAGATGTTAGAATCGTGCGGGGCGAAAGGGCGGCAGGCAGGAAAGGGACAGGGGACGTACAAGTCTGCGGCCGTGGCGCGTGGGGTAGGAGCCGAGCTATCGCGCGATATGTACTCTGTCTTGCGCAGCCACGAGACGTTCGCTGGGACGGGAGGCGTTCCACTCGTGTGACTGCCGTGGCCAAGATGTCGTCCAAAGTCAGGCGAGCTGCCTGCGGGATCGAGCAGCAGTGCTTGATCCTTTAGGTCAAGCAGTGGGGGGTTGCGCGGGTCTGGGTTCAGAGCTGCGGAGAGGCGAACAACATGGGGAGCGCGTTAGAGAGGGTTGCATCTGTCGTGCAGAAGGGGAGAAGGGAGTGGGAGATTGTCAATACGCACCGCGGTCGTCCGCGCCGTCTTCCCAGAGCGCCTCCCATTTTCCGAGGTCGAGCGGCATGCCGCACTCGGCGTCGATTACCATTGGAAGCAGCGCCTCGTTTGTGGCGGCGTCGAGAAACTCGGGTCGCGTGTAGCGTTTTGGGTTGGTCGGGATGTCGAGGAGTTTGGGTGGACATGGTGGGGCGGGCAGTGGGTTCTGGTAGCGGACCTTGACCAAGAGGTCGAGTTTGCTGTGTAACGGTGTCAATACGCTTTGATATTGGCAGGTTTATTGGACGCGCACCTCTTTCGTGAGCTCATCGTGTCCTGGGTGATTCAGGCTCACGTCCGACTTTTGGTTCCGCACGTTGCCCAACGCTACCACGTGATCATTTATCAGTTAACGATAAAGCGGCAATCTGGCCTCATTCCTTGTCTCGTTCCCACCATTATGTCTGCCATAAACTCAGACCCTGAGACGAAGGCCACCAAGCAGGCAGTTGCTTCCGATGCAGATAACGAGCCACAGAATTCTCTCACACAAAAGTTCACAGAGAAAGAGTGGGCTGCGCTCAAAGAGTTTCGTGTAATCTCGAACTTCGCTTTCTCGAGTCGATTCGGTACACTTACTGCTACTTTCTTTCTTTAGCCTCTCCTTCCCGATATCCTAGAGAAGGCTTATGAGGGAAAGGATGGCGCGCGGACCACGCCTATTGTGATATGGGGTGTTACCCTGGATCCCAGTAGAAAGAAGGACGCGCGCGCGAGCGTTGTTCTTATGAAGTGGCTTCGTGCAAGGTATGTTCCTCTGAAATATCTATTTGACTTTTTTATTTTCTCATTCCCGATCCCAAGAAACTTGAACGTCGACGACGCAAAGACAATGATGATAGATACGCTTCGCTGGCGCGAAGAATTCAACATCGAGGGTGTCATGAAAGAGACATATCCTGACATCTTCGATAGTTTTGGTCACTTGTATGGACGAGATAAAGAAGGGAGGCCTATCGTGTATGGTTTCTATTCATCATGACTGTTTGCTCTGGAGCTGATTGCGCTCGTAGGTACAACATTTATGGAAGGGATAACGATCTTACGGCTGCCTTTAGCGACGTGCAACGGTTCATTCGGTGCGCTCATAGGATGATTTTGTTTTGGCTGTTAACCTTCTCTCCTTCAAATATAGGTGGCGTGTTGCATTGATGGAGGAGTGCATCAAACTGGTAGATTTTGAAACCGTCGACCAAACGATTCAAGTGCACGGTACGCCGCAGTGAGCACATGCGCATACCGTTGACCTACTTTGATTATGTAGACTACGAAGGTGTCGGTCTCAACAGCCGCACCGCAAACTCGAAAGCGGCCGCTTCTGCCATATCGGCCATATTCCAGAACCACTATCCCGAGTTCCTCGTGCGTCTGCCCTGCATCGTTTCCCTCCTCACCTAATGGCTCTGACTGTCCGTGGCAGGCGAAGAAGTTCTTTGTGAATGTCCCCGCGATCATGACGTGGATCTTCTGGATGTTCAGGTCCGTGTTGCCCGCCGCTACGCTTGCCAAGATGAAAGTCGTCGGCCATGGGCCACGTACAATCGGGAAGGAGCTTCTTCCGCTTGTCGATGCAAAGGAACTGCCCGCACATTATGGTGGCGACGTGGAGGACGCATGGTGATTGTCGTTGCTTCGTTGTCTGTGTCACTGCTCGTTACACCTATGCTTTGCGCTTTCTACATGCATTTTTCTCTTCCACTTTCGAGTCCTTTTTTCCATTACACCACACACTCCACCTGTTGTATATACGAGAATCGTTTAATTAGCAGAGTCATTCAGTTGTGTCGTGTGTGGCATCATCTGCCAGTGCCTGTGGGTGACTCGGATCGGAACTAGCACTGGCAGATGCCTTTGCTACAATCCGAGTCTTTCTCTCACTCATCCGTAGTCCTCTCACTGCTCAAGAACCCGTCTCAACAGCTTCACAACTACCAGTGGCATCGTTCTTCGCTATCGTGTGGTAGCCGACGCGAACCCTGATAATCCACATAACACATGTCGCTTGCACCTCACCTCGTGCACCCTTCCCTCAGCGCTGCGTTTCGTTTGGCGTCATCACGCCTCAATACCTCAAAGTCTTTTGCTCGTTCAAGTTGTCCTTTGATACTCGTACGTTATTGTTTCAGACTCCCTTTCTTAACCGGCCTCGTGCGCGCGTGCAACTGATCTGAAAAGCCTCGCGTCGCGGCTTCCTTTCAAGTCCTTTCACTTTCTTTCATATGGCCCTCAAAGCACTTTCATTGCCTTTAATCGGACTTTCGAGACTCGGCGCCGAGGAAATGCGCTGTACTTAAAGCATCGCCGACTGCCCCTAAAAGTACAGAATTCTCCCACGGCTCGCGTCTCGTTGCTCTCGGTGACTCATTCGAAACGCCGCCAGTGTCTCCCTTCAGCTCACGAACTCACGATTGCGTCGCTTCTCTCTCCCTCCAGCTCTACTTCCATACACGCCTTGCTATGTCTCTGCCATTCCTTCCTCCTGTCGTTTGACAGTGGACGAGTCTCAATTTTGAACGTGCACTCTGATTTCTTTCTCCCGCCTCTGTGATGTCGGGGTACCAATGGAGGTTTCTAATTTTTTAATTTTTCTTGTTGCCTTCATCCCGATGTTCCATTACTGACTGCCCGCCCCTTCATTTCCTTGCCCAATTCTAGAGACGCCAGCGAGGCCCTGTTAAAGAGAAGCTCCAAGAGAAGGATAGGTAGATCCGACGTCTTGTGGAGAAAGCCTGCCAACGACGTTTCGTGTGTGGCCGTCTGATATCAGGTATGGTATGTGGTTCCGTGGTGTTCCATCTACGAGTGAGGGTTAAAATGTTTGGTATTTTTGACCTTCAAGAGCTAGCTCCATCTGACGGTGATCGGCAGGTGATCAATCGATTGATTGTGTTGTGTGGCGAAACACGGTGCGTAGTTGGAACATGCACCTCTTCGAGGACGCCGGGTACATATTTTTGATGAAGTGCGAGAAGGGCACCTCGATTTCCTCACCGGCCTCCAGCGTCTTCTTGAAGTCTTCGTGCGCGTTCTCGGTCACCCGACGCCTCTCTTCTGCGCTATCGGGCACGGCTTCACGACGTTCGAGGGGCGGACTCTCGTAATATCGCTTCAGGGAATCACTGCCCGCGCTGCAAAAAAAGGTCTTCAAGGGGTGCAATTCCGACACTTCGCAATGGTGCCTGATTGCCTCCCAGCTTTTGAACCGAGACACAGTCGACACCTGAACTCCCGGATGGCCTCACGTCCCCAGTCGGCTTCGGTAGCTGCCAGGAGTGCCCCTTTCCCGTTACTTAGCCACGTCTCGGGATCTGGAAGGGGTACACCCCTCCTCGCCGTTCTCCATATCATTGACCCCTGGTTCTGGCTGAACCGCGCCGCTGATGCGTTGTCCAGCGCTTCCTCCGACACTCTTCTCGACCCGCATATCGCCCTGCGCAGGAATCACTGTCCGTTCCTGCTGGAAACTTGGGCCCAGAAAGGCTTGGTGGGAAATTTCCAGCGCATTTGGGGTCGCCAGTCCCCCCACTCCACACGCCATTGCATGAGGTCTCTTATCTTTGTTTTTCCTGGTCCTAGCTGCGGCATTGTAACGTATCCTGTTCGTGGACCACGCTGCACCCAAAACCCCGTCAGATTCTCCGCCCCTGACTCTCTTGTAGGGGCGCATTTCGTGGTTTCTGACTGCTGCTGGGTTGCCGTCATGGGAAGCCCTCTCCGCATCGCGGTGGAAACGTTTGCCGACGATCAACCCAAGGCAGTTGTTGTGCATTGAGCACTGTTGCTACCGCTGGGATCATCTCGACAACGTCTGTTGCGATCGGTGTGGGGCACACATGAGCGGGAAACCATTCCGGTGGACGCCTGCGAGTGTCGGTATCAGCGAAAAGGGCCAACATGTTGCTCCTGGGAGGAAGCAGAACAGAAGAACATGCGCACTGTGTAGTCCACAGAAGGGCAGAAAAATCACAAGGATTCGCATCATCCTTCGATGCGATCGGTCCGTCATTTCTGTCAGCGCCGCCAAAGAGTGTATCTACGGTGCTGGTGCCGGTTGATTGCGCAGGCCAGCTCGGCCCAGGATACGGTCGGAGCTGCGAGCCACTCGAACAGGAACCTGCTGAAGTGCGGAGGTGAGCCGGGCTCTTGGAGTTGTGGGACTTGCCCCGACACCATATGCCGCAAGATCTGAGCAGGCGAGAGAGGGTACAACCGACGAGGACAGAAACTAAACACGGACGAAACCTACCTGGACCTTGCCTGAACATATAATCCAGGCGCAAAGCGAGGTAAGTCCATGATAGTGACCAAGACTTTGCTTACTCACGTGGTTCCAGTAGTCGAGAGGATTTGCCAGGACCCCCACCCCCACTGAAGAGGCAGGGGCATGATATAAATAACGCGGAAGCGGCGGAGCTGCAACTATAAAGATCCGTGCTCCTGGTAAGCAGGTTCCCAGGTGCGGACGTGGAGTCCAGGTCGATAATCTATGCTGAAACCTGAGTAACGTCTCACGACGGAGAGGATATTAGACTCACGGAAATGTCGAGAAGCGAGTCAAAATAATTCATGATGCCTCGTGACCACATCGCGTCCAGCTGCCTCCTCCGTGAGCGGAGACTTAGTCCAGGACGAGACGAAGAAGTCAGCAGGAGTGAACAAAACACGACAGTGAAGTTGTGGGGTGTAGTTGCCGCGCTGATGACGCTATGTTATGAGGAGGCGATGCAATAAATGGGGTTTTGTTGGAGACACAGAGTCCAGGAAATAACAATTTTGAGTACGAAGTCCAGAGAATACCATCGCATGTAGGCATTTGGGACTCGGTGTGCCTGAACGCCGTCATTCCCAACTTCAACAACTGTCGAGAATGCTTTGGGCGGCCAAGTGGGTGACGAGGAACTGCGGCAGTGACTCCTGTAGTTTGGCGTGTCAACAGACGCGCGTCGACGTATTCTCCTCGACATCACGGCGTCAGAGCAGATCAATGGGATTGCTGATTTGATACTGTATCGTTTTGCGCCCATGCTAAAGCGGGCCCCGCGATGTGAATCGTGCACATGGGCAAATACTCCCGGTGACTGCGCCGATTGGCCCAGAGCGTGCCGTGCCGCCACGTTATTAACCTTGTGCGCGCCCGCATATGAGTTGGGTTGACCTACAGCCTATGCGCTTTCTTCTCTGCAATCCTCCACCATGGCTTCACTTTACGGGTTCGTAAAGCGATTGTACCTCGTATGTCCGTTGCATTTTGCACTTTGCATTGCGCATGCTAACACTGCGCTCGCCAGGTCTATAACCCTCCCGCTCCGAAAGAGCCCTCCGAGTCGCCGTTGCGGTTTGGGATTCTCGGCGCGGCAAATATCGCACCTATCGCTCTCATCTTGCCGGTCAAGGGCCATCCTGACGCAGTAGTGAAGGCTGTTGCCGCGCGGGATCAAGGGCGTGCGGACGCCTTTGCGAAGAAACATGGCATCCCAAATGCCTATGGCGGACCTGGCGCATATCAAAGTGCGTGGGTGATGTAGTGTATTGTCAACTCGAGTGTACTAATTACAAAATGAAGAACTATTGGACGACCCCGAGATTGACGTCGTGTATAATCCTGTACGAAGTGTACCCTCCTAATTTTGGATAAGCGACTCTGACCTTTTGGTCACAGTTGCCCAACGGCCTCCACTATGAGTGGACTATGAAGGCACTCGCAGCTGGAAAACATGTCCTCCTTGAAAAGCCAAGCGCGAATACTGCCGAAGAGACACGCAAGATGTTTGCATTTGCTCAAGAAAAAGGTCGAACTCTCCTTGAGGCCTTTCACTACAGGTAGGCCGCACATGACTCGTCCTCGATGCGTTCCGAGCCGTTTCTGTACAGGTTCCATCCTGCCATACGCCGCGTGAAGGAAATCGTTGACAGCGGTGAGCTCGGCACCCCAATAAAGATCGAGACCTCTCTTTCTCTCCCCAGTGGCTTCGTCAAGGACAATGACATTCGTATGGTATACGACTTGGGTGGTGGTGCTATGATGGATCTGGGATGTGCGTTTGACTGTTCGATCTCCCACGAGGCTCACGATATCATCGCTCACAGGCTATCCACTGTCCGTTTCGCGGTACCTATCAGGTGCCGATCCCACGAAGGTCATCAGCGCTAAGGCAGATATACACCCCAAATTCCCCCAGGTTGACCTAGGCACGACCGCGACGCTTGCCTTTCCCACCCCAGGTGGTAGTACTGGACCAGGCGAGGGGCTGACCGCGACGCTTAATGTACATTTCCGTCTCCCTGCACGATGGGGCTTCCTTCCACAGTGGCCGAGCACATTCGTGCGTGTGACCGGGACGCGCGGAACCGTTGAGCTAAACAATTTCGTCGGGCCCTGGATTTACCACTACATCACCGTCGAGAGTACGGAACGGGAAGGTGGACCGTTGCGGAAGCGGACGGAAAAGCGGTATGGGAACTCAGGGTGGACCACGCAAGTATCTTTTGTTTGTCTCGCTCCTCGTGTTCTGAGGGCAGCGTTATGTGCGTAGGTATCGTCATCAGCTGGAGGCATTCATCGACAAACTGCGTGGTCGCAATCCTGAGCATTGGGTTGACGCTCAAGAGTCAATCGCCAACATGCAATGGATTGAAGCTATCTATAAAGAGGTTGGCCGCCCATTTCCCCTTGGTTGAACCCTCGGGATAACCTCTTACTGATGTCCCTGTTTTCTCGCCCGTAGACTGAGCTGGGATCCCGACCAGCATCGGCGGCCGACGTTCCTGGGCCGCCCACGACGACTTGAGTCTTGCAGACCGCAGACCATAGGAAGGAGCGTTACCTCCATGACTTGCAAATGTACGAATACGATATGTTTGTTGCTTGGTTTGAACACTTCAAGCTTCAAGGTTGGATGTCATTTCTCGACAGTCCCGTATGTAGTGGAGAGATTACATAAGTCTAAAAGGACATTGCCGAGCGCGGATTGCCGAATGTCACCGCCCACTGCCAAACGTCGCGACGGGGGGTTCTGATAGCTGGCTAGTTAACATCTCTCCTACTTGTCCCTTTCCCTCTCCTCTCCTTCCAAACGTCGGACCCCTCTTCCCCTCCTCATAGCTGTTCAAGTCTGTGGCATTGTCGAATGACTTCCCATACACCGCCTCGACTCTCGTCCAACTCATCCCATCAGCCATGGCGACAATTCGATGAAAAATCTACATTTCTGAGTTCCTTCAGTTCAACCCTCAAGATGGACTCAACCCGTGGCTGGCTGGCCAGCACTCCTCGGGATACCCTTCCTATGCACCATCACCAGAAGCACAGAAATGACACAACCGAGTGGAAGGGTTCACCGCAGCAGCATCATAACTTCCTGTCTCATCTCCGGCGAGCGATTCGCAACGTCCTACGACCCTCTGATACTTCGCCATCAATATCACGTCGTTCCGGTGGTTTTTCCATCGGTCGGACTTCCGTTTCATCCCCTCGCCTACCCGCCCTTCCTTCATTCTCGACAATGCGCTTTATGCTCCTCTGTGGACTATGGTATGCTTCCTCAGCTTTATCATCCAACACGAGCAAGGCCATCCTGAACCAATTCCGATACCCTGTCACCCTTACCTTGGTACAGTTTGCCTTCGTCGCTGCATACTGTCTCCTCTTCATGTCCCCTGTCATTCGGTTCTCACGAATGCGCCGCCCAACCCGTGCCATTTTCAAGGATACGCTACCTATGGGCTGCTTTCAAGTCGGCGGTCACATCTTCTCGAGCATGGCCATATCACGGATCCCTGTCAGTACAACGCACACCATTAAGGTACGCGCGCTTATTCGCCGGTGGCTTGCTATCATATTTATGCATCAATTTCTAGGCGCTCTCACCTCTCTTCACGGTTGCTGCATATGCCCTTCTATTCGGGGTGCGGTATTCAGCCAAGACGTACATATCTCTACTACCCCTTACGCTTGGGGTCATGCTAGCATGCTCATTCGACGTGTCCGCGTCCAACGCTGTCGGTCTATCGTGCGCGTTCGGTTCAGCCATCGTCTTCGTGTCATCGAATATATTCTTCAAGAAGATCATGCCTACCGGTTCTTCGGTTTCTTCGCATAAATTGGACAAGCTGAACCTACTCTTTTATTCATCATCAACGGCCTTTCTCCTTATGATCCCGATTTGGGTATTCACGGACCTTCCTCTCCTTGTGGCCTCGCAGGCGGCAGAACTGGGTCACATCGCTCATCCAGAACAAGGACGTGGTGCCACTCACTCGGTGGCTTATTATACCTTCCTCAATGGGATAGTCCACTTTGCACAGAACATCATTGCGTTCATCATCCTTGCGTCCGTATCACCCGTCACATACTCGATCGCCTCCCTCTTCAAGCGTGTGGCCGTAATATGCATTGCGCTAGTTTGGTTCAATCAACACGTTCACCCTCTCCAAGGACTTGGTATTGGACTTACCTTTTTGGGGCTTTGGATGTACAACAATGCCAAAGGAGACATCGCTCGCGGTGAGACGCGCCGACGTAGTATCCAGGAAGCTCGTGATTTCGCACTGCCAATAACGCATTCAGGGGAACGCGCTCTTGTTATGACTACGAATATCCCACCTGTGCCAGCACAGGAGCGCCCGACAGAAGAGCCCAGCCTGGCAGTGTCAAGTGCTCGCCCCTCAGACGCGCCAACAGCGCCATTGCGTTCCAAGCCTTATACGCCGCTGCACATCGAAATCACCCCGCCCCCACCGCAAAAGGGCAATGTACCTATGTCGCCGCCGTATCCATCACCGCCGGCATCCTTGGACTCGCCACCGCTCAAGACCGCGCTGGCCATGGTTTCTGCACGCGCATAGCATCATTTGGTCGCGCTGACCGAAGGCATACCCACGTTGGCTACAGGATAGGACTCCCGCATCGCAAGCCGCATCAATGTTAATGTTAAAGATATGATATTTTGTTTGCTTTTCTGCGCGACACCAATTATACAGCATCACGAATTCAAATAGAACGTGTTTTGCAGCGGGACCTCGTATTTAAATATTCGCTACCTTTACTTTAGTATTTTCTTTGGACATTGGGCTTGGGTGCTACCCCATATACTTTGTCTTGTGTTAGCCAAATTGTGACACCGTCTTTACTCGTTTCACTGCGGAAGCTGGGCATCCACACTTTGATCCTCGTGCTTTGTGAGTTTGGCATCAAAGACATAGACTACAGCCCCAAGCGTCTCGACCCACACCTCCACAGATGCCGCGTCGTGGAACAGCATGGACTTCTCACGGATCCCTTCCGTCTGACCGTATCCGCCCTCCAGGCTCATCACAACCAGCAAAGTCAGAAAAGGGGAAAGGAAAAGGAAAGGCTGCCGCACCCGACCCTCCCCGCAGCGCCGCGGTGCGCACGCTCGACGAACTCCTCGCCGGTCTCCTCTCCTCCAAACCCACTGGCACGCAACCGCCCAACAACGAACACAAAAATGCCCGAGGGACAGCGGTGACTGGTGCCGCCCCGCTGCACACCGAATCTCTCGAGGGATGTTTCTGCCAGGGTGGGTCCAGTCCACCTTTTTCTTATTAATTAATTCTCATTCTCTTTGTCCCCTGGCCTTGCCGATACTGTTATCGCCAGCTCGTGTGCACGCGCTATCAGAGTACACGCCCCTCTGCACAAAATGCGGCCTCGTCCTCTGCGTCCTGCACCCGCCGCACCGCGCCTGCCCACATTGCACGATGCCGCTCCTGGCGCCGCCCGCCCGCGCGGCGCTCATCGCGCAGCTGGAGGAGCTGCGCGAGCAGACGCTCGCGGAGGAGGCGGCTGCGCGCGAGAGGGAGGCGGAGGAGCTGCGCTTGGCTGCGGGGGCGTTTCCCGCTCTGGGCGGCGGCGGCGCGAATGCCCCAGGGGGAGGGGGACATCGCGTGCTTTCGGTTGATGCGCGCACGGGGCGCGTCAAGGTCGACTCTTATTCGAGCTTTTCGAGGGAGACGGCGAGGCGTCATACTCGACATGATATTGGCTCGTCGGAAAGCGCGGAGGCGGAGGCGGAGGCTGGTGGTGGTGATGGTGATGACGATGGGTTGCTGTCGCGCGTGCCTCCGCCATCGCGGGACGTTGAGTATGTGCGTGTGCAGCGTGGACCGGCGACGCGCTGGGTGGATTTGAAGGGTGGAGGGACGGCCAAGTATGTTATGCCGCCGCCTACGCCTGGACCGGAATACGCAAGTGGAGGGAGGAAGGCAAAGGCAAAGGCGAGTGCCTCCTCCCGTTCAGCTGCATAAAATCGTACACCGTACGCCTGATAGTACTCTATGAGGCTGTAGATGACAACGCCTCCGAATCGTACAGTATTTCGTTCAGACTTCTCCCACTCGTCAAGTTAGTATCGCTCTAATTTTCCTTGTTACCATGCGACGAAGGGATGTGGCAAGTTTCGAACTCTCATGAAATGGCAGGCCGCATCGCCGCGGTCGAGCATCGCACCCACCAGTATGAGTTACGTATCCGCTACGCTACCCCGCTACTGCGTTCGTTCTACCCACTCGGAACCAGCGTACCATCGCGACGCGCCAGATGATGTCGGCCAGTCCGTCGATCTGGGACACTCTTCGTGAGGTGCGTCAGTAGCACAATGCAGGGTTGGGCACTTGAATGAAGAACACAACCGTGACTTGTCAAGCGAAGCCCTTTGAGCAATTGCTCCAACTCATTTGATCCTGACATATTCCGCGGTGTTTGCATTCCGAGGAGATGGTACGAGTCAGGGAAGAAAGTGAGGGTACGGGAGCGGGATCAGTTGCTTCCGGGCGAACTTTGCGGTCTCAACTGAAAATATTGTTCTCATTGCTTGTAACCATTATATATCTTGTCCTGCTGGCAATGCTCCACCAGTTCAGAATAATCCCCCATGTCTCAGCTTTCAGCTGGTCGAGTCTTTCTCTACTACCGCCCCCCTACTCGGAGTATTTTCTGCGTCATCTTATTCTTTCTCCTCTTTACAAGTTTGTTACTCATACTTCAAGTTCTCCCTCTCACTTTTGTTTCGAGTCGTTTTGCGGATGCAGTACACTATCTTCCCGAACAATACCCCCCCACAGTCACCCCACCTCCGGCCTCACCTGGATCAAACCGTCATCGAATCAAAGCTCAGCGTCCCCTAGCCGATCATCGGAAGGGAGGTGTCTGGGCTCAACGCGCAGACGTTGTGCGCGATGCATTCTTGGATGCATACAATAGTTATGTTGCCTACGCAGCGCCCCACGACGAGTTGCGCCCACTCAGCAAGTCCCCCTCCGATGAGTGCGTACTCTCTGCTTCGTCGCACTTGCGCTTGACTTTGGGGGTTACGTGCAGTTTCAACGGCTGGGGCCTTTCGTATATAGAGTCCCTTGATACGTTGTGGCTTATGGGTCTCTATGAGGAGTTTGACAACGTGCTCACTGTCGTCGCCAACATCACCTTCAGTATGCCCCCGGTGCGTAATGCTCTAACATACATACGCTTTGTCACCCTTTGCCTGCAATTCTGACACGAGTGTGGATGTCTAGCAACAATACGCCCCATTCTTCGAAACTGTCATCCGATATCTTGGCGGGTTGCTGTCCGCTTATGCCCTCTCAAAAGATCCCATCTTCCTGATACGCGCCGATGACCTCGGTATGGCACTCCTTCCGGTGTTCGGCACCCCCTCGGGCCTGCCGGTATTTTCGGTCAACACTGTTAGTGGAAGGGTCAGGAATCGCCCTAATGGGCACAGTATTCCTTTGTCAGAGATGCTCAGCTGCCAGCTGGAGTACAAGTATCTTGCATATTTGACTGGCCGCTCGGAGTACTATACCACCGTGGAGAAAATCATGGAGGTTGTGTACGACGCAAACCTTTCATCGTTGGAGCATCTGCTTCCCACGTGGTGGTCCACGGAGACTGGTTTGCCGATTTCCTGTATGTCTGCCCTTCTGGGACATGTTAGTATCCGTGCTGATGACATGAGTAGCAGAGGTCGCCGTCGGTGGATTGGCAGATAGTGCGTATGAATATATGCTCAAGCAATATCTCCTCTCTGGTCGCACCGACACCAAAGCTCGTGACCTGTGTATGATTTTTTTTTTCTATCTCCAAAAGTTCCTTAGTGCTGACTCGTGGAACTCATAGACCTTCGCTCAGTCAACGCGATACTCGATCACCTCACTTATATAACGCCGACGCGCAACCTCCTTTACGTCACCAAAAGCCGTATATTCTCAAGTGGACACATTATCCCCGAGCACAATTTCGAACACCTCAGCTGCTTCCTCCCTGGCTTGCTCGCCCTTGGCGCCGCAATGCTCCCGGACGTGCCGCAGACCCATATGTGGGCAGCGAGGGGACTTGCAGAGATGTGCTGGATTCTCTACGCCGAATCGCCCACCGGGCTCTCGCCAGACGAGGTTATCATGGGCCTGGGCTTCGGACTCGAAGGGCCGGGCGCTTGGAATGACAAGTGGGCGTGGAAGACGCACCTAGAGCGGTGGGAGCAGAGCGGCGCGTACGGCGATCCCCCGGGCGTGCGACTGGCTGAGCCGGTAGCCAACATGTCTGCGTTCGCGCGGGAGTACAACCCGGCCACGCCGGGATATCATCTGCGTCCTGAAACTGTGGAAAGCTTTTATCTGCTTTGGCGGACTACGGGGGACATTGTGTGGCGCGAGCGTGGGTGGAAGGTTTGTGAGGCTTTGTTGAGGGAGACGCGAGTTGAGGGAGGCGGGTTTGCGGCTCTTCGCAATGCTCATCATGTTAACAGCCAAAAGCTCGATTCGATGCCGAGGTGCGTACTACGATCGTTGCTCTACGTAGCGGGCGCGTTGTTGAAGGTGGTGATTCCCCCTTTTGTCGCAGTTGGTTCCTCGCAGAGACGTAAGTCACTTTTTTTTTTGGGGGGGGGCTCTGTTTCGTTTGTGATGTGATGTTGATGATATGATTGAACGATCGCTCAGGCTCAAGTATCTCTACTTACTGTTTACGGACGACGACCTCATCCCGCTCGACCAGTGGGTGTTCAATACCGAGGCGCACCCGCTGCCAGTGTTGCACTGGTCAGAATGGGAAATGGTGCGATTCGGCATCTCGCATAACATCAGCACCGACCACCCACGGACAGCGTTAATATCGAGATGAGAGAGAACGACGGTAGGCTACTCTGAAGAACATGGACCCATCAACGATCCTCGGACATCATATCTCCAAGTCTCCTCGACCCACGGTGCAAATGTCCCGCCCTTAGAGTCACGTAGCCCAATTTCTGATCCAAGTCCAAGTCCTTATCTCGATCAGAACCTAAAAGAGGTGTCCGCATAGTAGATCGGGCGCGGAGGCAACTATATAATTTTATATTTCAACTTGTTTTCCTCGTCAGCTACCGTTACATGACAATGTATGAATCGGTTTAGCATCGCGCAATCTTGTAACAATGTGCCCTAATATAGTACAAACAGAAAGACAGAGGGGAGGTCATCAAGAACGTTGGTAGAAACGGAAAGGACTTGTGGGTAAATTCGAATCCAGGAGAAAATGACGGGAGCGAAAAGCCGCCCGGGATTGGTGAGTGGGGGAAGATTGATGGCACGGCACGGCACGATTTTAGGGCACATTTCGGTTCGGTCTCATGTGTGGAGGGGGGGGTGCATTGTCCGATGGCGCCAAATCCATTGAAAAAAAGATGACGTTTTGTGTAAGGTTCAGTGACCACCAACGCTGCCCTCGCTCGCCGTCACCGCGTACTCGTGATGCGTCGGATCCCAACCATCAGCCCAACTCGGCTTACCGCGCCGCCCGCGCAGCACGCCAGCACGGATATCGTGCGGGTTCGAAAACGCCGGAGCAGGCGGGGGCTCGCGCGAGCGTAAAGCAGGGTTACTATAAGAGGGTAAAAAGAATGAATTTATCAGCCAGAGTCCTGGAAAGGTTTAAAAAAGGCGCGTACTTGGCTGTGAGCGTCGGTCCAAGAGCGAGCTTGGCAAAGTTGGTCGGGAAGAGCGGGTTGCCGGGCCCGCGCTCGCCGACCGCATCGTACACCTCGCTGCTCGCGTTCGACGCCGCATAGCTCCACCTCCTCCGCGTGCTGCCCACAGAGTCTCTCCTCTTTGGCCCGGGCGGCGAGGGGTGCTCGCCGGGCACTTCGGTCGACTGTTGCTGAGTTGCGGCGGTCGTGGACATGGCACGCGATAGTGCGGATGCCCGACCCGACTCGGTCGCGAAGAGTCCCGGCGGGGCAGGCCCCGTGGAAATGCGCAAACCTTGTATGATCTCGCGCGGAGGTGAGGAGGAAGCGGGCTCGGCGGGCTCCTCGTCTTCGTTTTCACTAGATCCCTCCCGGACATCCTCAGAAATATCGTGCATGCGATGGCCACCTGGGCGTGTCGGAGGATGGTCGTGTTCAGCCACAGGCGAGGAGGTTATGAGCACGGGTTCGATGGATAGAGTGGAGACGACTGGCTCAGAGTCCCCGGCAGAAGCAGACGTATTGGACTCTGAAACGTGGTCAGGCGTCGGCTGGGGTTCCGTATCAGGGTGGGGAAGGGGGCTCTCAATACGCGGCGCAGGAACATCCACCGAAACGTCTAATCCCAGGTCTTTGAATGTCAAAGTGCTGTCGCCGGTAAAAGTGTCCGCCTCGAAACCATCAGGGTCGAGTTCCGGCGGTGCTCCAAGGGCACCCTTGATTCGCTCCCATATGAGTTCGCTGTGATACAGGATACAGCGACGTATGAGGCCAACCCAGACCTCATCCGAGGCAATGTCACGGTCGACTTGTTTGATCCAATACTCGAGTTGGGTCGACGACCACTGTCTAGGATCTGTCCCGAAGACTGCTTCATCTGTCACGGGAGCAGACGCAGACCGGGGCGGAAATGTCTGTGCGAGGAGTGCGAGGAGCCTCGCGCCTGGTTGGGGCAAGGTGAAGAGTGCCTTTACCTCATCCGCGCGATCCACAAAAGGAAGGAATACGTCATCGGGAATTGCAGTGAAGGATGTGCGGCTCGTTGCCACGAGAGAGCCGCCCGGAGTGCGCGGAGAGCTTGGCGCCGATTGCGGGTTGCACGATTGCTGGGCGAGCGACACGAGTTGATCTGCCGAGAGGCGTGGCTTGGGCGCAGAGGGATGTCGATGCAGGCTGTGGGCATGACCGTGAGTAGGACTTCCTGGACGTGGACCAGGCCCCGAGGATGATCCCGGGGGCGCAAAGGAGGCCGAAGCAAAGCTCATCCGTGTGTTCTCGCCCTTCCCTGTGCCATGGCTTCCGTGACGCCTGTGCGAACTTTGTGAATGAGTACTGAACCCGACATGTCGACGGTGTTGAGGAGAGGGAGGCTGCTCATCGAGCTGAAGTGTTGGGGTCGGATTGACGCGTACGATGGTGAGTTTGCAGAACGTCGTTCGGCCGGGGTTCATGTTGAGTTCGATATGATTTCCCCAGGGATCCGCGGCGGTGCTGGACCCCCGGCGTTGCAGAGCGCGGCGGGGCTGAATCGGGCTGGATGCCCCACTGAGCGGTGGGGACAGCGGTGGACTAGTAGTGGGAGACGCAGATGTCCGGGACATGATGGAAGTCGAGAAAGAACTCTAACATGGTTAAGATCATCTGCACTTGGGACGGAATGTAACAGCGTAACAGGCGCAGAATTGGGCGGCCGGTGTATCACCAAATGGGGCAAAGTGATCAGAGAGGGAATCCGGCCGTTCGCCATCGAGCTGGACGACTGAATTGCGGGGAATCCAGACCCTCGATTAAAGACGCATTTTTTTCTCAGTTGCCTTGATGCGCAGTACGTGAACGGACATTATCTTACGTCCAACGGGTATTAATATTGTATTGAAACGTGCGTGGGCGTGGCCCAAACGAGCGCATGTATGGCACAACGGGCCAAAGCTGTGGGCCGCAAGTACTTTCTTGGCATATGAATGAGAAAAACTCAGCATCTCCGACAGATGAGGAAAATCGATTCGCAGCTCGCCAAATTCGGGCCAACTTTAAACAAATTATCAGAGTTGCGCTCAAGCCGTGCTAACTCCAGCGACAATCTATAGTCCCCATCTGCGCGAACAGCTCGCCCCTGGAAAGGACGACAAGACCTTGTCATGTGATGGCACCCATATGATAACCCTCCTCGGGGACGAGCCCATGCCACAGAAAGGATGGGACGCTTCTCGCATCTCGCGACTCGGCTTGGGAGGATTCATCCGTGGACCCTTCTATCTGAGCTGGCCCACGCACGCAGATCCGGAGGCATCCGTGACCACTCTTCTCTCCGGCCCCACACCGTCCGCGCCACGGTCTGTCATCGAGCCAATTGCATATACAACGGCGAGGTACGTACCTTCCATGGCTCTGATGAGTGGCTTGATTAATATTGCATCTGAAACCTGGAGAAGTGGGTAACAAGTTCACTTCTTTCAACCACCGCCGTGTCAAGCTCTACGCAGACGCATCACCTCTCCAACGCTGGGCCGGACAGAGTTGGGTTATGTCATGTAGCATATCAAAGGAGTGATTCACCCTGTGAACACATGATCAATTTCCCGTGATCCACTATTCTGGCCAGTAGGTGATAAGAAAATTCCCCTGGATTCGAGCACTGAACAAGAGCTGTCACTTGCTTCGACAATGTAAGAAACTCTCGCTGTGCAGAAAGAACGTTTGAATGATGGCAAGGGCAAAATGGTCAATTAAAATGTGCCGCCGGTTGCAGTTGATATATTCTTGGACAGAGACATGACGTAACTTGCCAAGGATACCCCTCATTTATGGTACAGCCCGCGCCGTTGGCATGGATTTTGGAAATGGCTCTTACAGAGGAGGAGAGCCTTGTTCCCAGAAGTTTTTTGTGGACAGGGCACCCCTCAGTATGAATCGCTTGTGGCCGTGTGAGGATGGAAAGTGCCGAAGAGAGATTCGGTCGGTTGCTCTGAGCCTGAGCGTCGTCAGCCAGTCTCGGTCAATAAGCGCGGCCACAATCAACGAAATGTCTTCATTCGAAAAGGTCGTCAAGAACGCCTGCAAACCAAAGCCTACTCCTCCAAAACCAAAGGCAAGTCCCTTCCATTTCGCCACCTTTCTCGTCACATAATCCTCTCCCCGTCCCCGTGACAGTACATCGACCCCATTGTCGCGGCCACATGGTCTGAGGACGGTGCCATCCATGACGTCTGCAAAGCCCTATCTCCCCGTTTTCGGGAACCAAACTCTATCGTCAGTTTTCTCATCTCATCTCGTTCTGTAACCCGTCAAACCTGCCGGCGACCTGACATCCCTTCAGGTGGTGTTCAAAGCGCTCATTGTTCTTCATACCATGATTCGGAACGGCTCAACAGACAATATACTGCAATATCTGTCCTCTTCGGAGGTATTACGGTTGAAGAACGTGGCTGGCGGGCAATGGGAGGGTATGTGTTGCGTGCTTGCTCCAACATTCTTTCTCCGTAACCTCCGGCTGAACCAACCAACTCCTCTCATTCAGGTTACAATACTCCTACAAATCTCCAACACTACGCTCTGTATCTTGATACACGCATACGTGCGTACCGCGAGCTGAAGCACGATGCTATCCGCGTCCAATCCGAAACGAACCGTGACCTGCGTTTATCCATGTCAATCGCCGAAGATGCACAACGTAGACGCCCCTCTGAAGACGATGCGGACAACTCTCAGGCGCTTGGCGGGTCTGCGAGGAGAAAGACTGGCATGGGCCGTAAACTCCGAGTTCTGACGGTTGAAAAGGGCCTGCTGAGGGAGACCAAGACGGTTCAGAAGATGCTGGATGCACTCGTTGAATGCAGAGTAAGCGTCAACAATCACTTCATTAGTTGTGCATCGGAGCTTATTCACTCATACTCAGTTTTACTTGGATGACTTGGAGGATCAACTAACTACCACAGCGCTCCGGATGCTTGTCAAGGATCTTCTCATCCTCTTCCAGGCCGTCAATGAGGGAGTGATCAATGTCCTAGGTGCGGGCTGTGTTCGAGCGTGTCGGGAGCGCTTGTCAATGATGTATTTATTCAGAGCATTACTTCGAGATGTCGCATGTCGATGCTGAACAAGCCCTCGTCATTTATCGACATTTTTGCAAACAGGCGGAATTCGCGGTAGAGTTTCTCGGCGTGGCAAAGAAACTACAAAATCTACTCAACGTCCCCATCCCAAGTTTGAAACATGTAATGTCCCTAAAGTCGCGCGCTCGAACCCTCACCCACAGCTCTTTTACACAGGCCCCAGTCTCCCTCGCGGGCGCGTTGGAGGAGTACCTGAACGATCCAAATTTCGAGCAGAACAGGATCGAATACAAGGCTAACAAAGATTCTGCGGATAAAAGTCTGAAAAATGGTAGGACCGCTTCCAAGAAAGTGGAACAACGTAAGCACTTCAGGTCAGATCATCCAACAATCAAGCACTCACATGGCTCTACCTGCATAAGCATCACCTACCCCGGCAACGACCAATCCAGAGATTTCTTCTTCCGAGACCCCAAAGGCTGAAACGAAGAAGGCCTTGACTGACTTCTTCTCAGCCATCGACAATGAGCCGACAACTATCTTTAATTCGCAACCCGGAAGGTGTGCACTTGTCTCTAAATCATCGATCGTCCCTCAAATTTAACCAGTTCTGTCACCAGCTTACCATCCGGACAGTTCCAACACGCGACATACAACCCTTTCAGCGGGAATTCTGGTTTATCGACCAACCCCTTCCCCCAGATCCAAGCCCCGCCCCAATCAACTGGCTTCCTTCAGCCTCAGTTTACAGCTGCACCTGGAATTGGGCAGCAGTCAATGAACCCTTTCCCGACGATTCAAGCCATCCAGCCTAACCCCCTTCAATCACAGGCCACAGGCCCGAATCCTTTCCGCGCAAGTACCCTACCCATGCAAGCCACGGGGCTTTCACCGTTCGGCCAGATGAACCCACCACCGACAGGCCACAACCCATTCTCGCCCCAACATGGTTTCCTTGGAACAAATCCCTTCCCGATAACAAATTCAAGTACAAATCCGTTCCCTGGCGCTGGACAGACAATGAATCCATTCCCCACTGTGGGGAACATAAATCCGTTCACAGCCCTGACAAACAATTCAGTGCCGAGTGCCACGGGTCCAAACCAGTCCTCCCCTTCTACGAATTTTAATCCATTCCCCACGTCATCGCAGACCGTCCCACAGCCCTTTTCCTCCGCTTCTCCTGGCCAGCCTGCTTCTATGAACCTTTTCAATGTGCACACCTCTACCTTACTCGCACCCACTCCTGTGTCTGTGCCCACCCGCCCAGCGTCGACACCTCTAGTGCCGGTGAAGCCCACATCCCCACCACTCCAACCTCTCAAAGCGCACCAAACTGGTTCGCGCAACCCATTCGGTGTGCCCAAGGCCCCATCACTTCCTCCCGTTCCTCGCGCACCGACACTTTTCGAGCTTGCGAACAGTGTCACCCCGCCCCAACAACAGTCAGATATCACAGGGCAGGTCAAACCCCAACCGACGGGCTTTCCAACGACTACCTTCACGAATGTTGCATCCTCGTTCGTCACTGGTGGTGCTGGTGGTGCACAAGCACCTCAATCTACGACATCGCCGTTCACTTCACTGGGCTCATCAAGTACGACCAATTCATCACCCCCCAGCCTCACGGGAACTGCTACTACAGGATCGACTTTCTCTACGTCTTTTTTCAGCTCCCCCGCTTGGCAGTCTACAGGCAGCACCGTTTTGTCAAGCCAGCCAACCGGCGCACCTTTGCGCCCGCAGACAACCGGCTTTGGCGGAGGGGTCAAGGCCTTCAAGCCGACGTCATCGTTTGGTGCGTCGCTACTCGAGGCGCTTCCTCCGATTCCACAGTCCGCGCCAACAACGCCCGAAACCGACGCAGCGTCAGCCTCTGGCACTAGTGGGATCAATGGCATCGGTCTGCCCGCGGGAGTTGGGCTCGGCGCGAGCCTCGGTGGTGTCTCTTCGCCAACGATTGGTGGGGGACCACTGACAAATGGTGGGACAGGCCTCGGTGGCAGTGTTGGCCTTGCTACGCAGCCAACCGGTTTCTCTACTGTCAAGGGTGTCAACGGTACGGGGTCGGGTGGGCTTACCCCACTCGGCGCTAGCTCTTTCCTCGGCTTTGGGGCGGCCAACCCGTTCCGCGCATCTATGGTGGCACCAAACGCTGGAAGCAGCGCCGGGGCGTTCCCTGGGTTTGGCACTGCCAATGCGAATGCGAATGCAAGCAACGGGCCATTTTTGTCGCCCACTGGTACGCCATCGTTTGGGCAGAGCTTGTTTTTAGGAGCGCAGACGGATGCGTCAAAGCAGTTCAACAGTGCGGCGCCATTGATATAAGTTTATTCACTCCTTTTCTTTCTCTCGCATTTCATTTTTGCTTGTAACCTCTGCTTGGCGCCGTCTAGCCTTGCATGCATATGTGCTGTCACTCATTCCTGCTTGTTATCACATTGTCTCATACGGACTGCGGAAATAGCTTGTCTCACTTCAACTCTTGCACTCTTGTATGTCTGAAAAACGTGGTTTTTGTTTTGGTCATCACGCTCCTTTACTTTTTTTTTGAGACTTGTGAAGTGGTCATAGAGTATGATACCCGTCGTAAATATGACCTTTTTTATTCGCAACTTGGCGGCGCGGGAAGATTTGCTCTGTTGAATCACCTCGCGAGACACCGCGCGTCAAGGGACGCGATCTCGAACTTGTAATTCTATCACCAACCACCACTACAACCACTGTCATGTCCACGTAGGTCGTCCACGCATTCTCGTTCTCAAGTACTCATTGAGACCCCGTCTGCAGTAGTCAACAGCAAGCCCAACCATCAACCGTCAATCCACCCACGACGGTCAGCGACGCGCTCGATCACGCGAAACGGGCGTTCGCGTTGCGCAAGTACGAGCAGGCGGTCGAGCACTATGCGACTGCGCTCGAACTCTTGTTCGTGTTTCCTCCCCCTCTATACCGCGTTGATGCCGACATGCCGACAATATTCTGGTTTCTGATGTAGATCAAAGACACACGCGGAAGACGCGCCGGAGATGGCGGACGTGTACTTTGCGTATGGGAAAGCGTTGCTCGAGAATGCTATTTCGCAGAATTCGGTTCTGGGAAAGGAGCAGCAACAGCAACAGCAGCAGCAGGAGGAGGCAGAAGGTGAGTCTTGAGATCTGTCGGTGCCATTGTTTGGCTGGCTGATGAAAGTGCGCGCATGTAGAAGCAGCGTTGAATGGCAATAAGATCTTGTCCTTCTCTGGTGACGCAGAAGACCAAGAAGAAGAAGAAGAAGAAGAAGACCCTGCCGTTGACCTGTTCGCCGAGGCGTCCAAGCCGGACGGCGAGGGCGGCGAGGAAGAGGGGGCGGATGGTGAGGGCGGTGATGAGGCCGAGCCTGAAGACGATTTCAACGCTGCGTGGGAGGTGCTCGACCTCGCGCGCGCGATATACGAGAAGCAGATGGACACAAACGACGGGATGAAGCTCAAAACGGCCGACACGTTCATCGCGCTCGGAGACATCTCACTCGAAACGGGTGCGTTCCCCCCCTCCCGACACACTCACACACTTTTATTCGCACCCGCTGAAAGAAACTTTCACTTTCACTTTCACTTTTCACTTGCACCTTTTTTTCACGCCCGCTAGAGAAATTTGACCAGGCCATCACGGACTATAGCTCCGGCCTCGCGCTGAAAACGGAGCTGCTCCCGCTGTTATCGCGCCAGCTCGCAGAGGTGCATTACAAATTGAGCATCGCGCTCGACCTCACGGCGGGTCGGCTGGCAGACGCTATTTATCACGCGCAGCGCGCCCTTGATAGCATCGAGGCGCGTCTCGTCGAATTGCAAGCTGGCCTCGCGGGCACGTTACCGCCGCTACCCGAACCTTCCAACGCGAAGGGCAAAGGCAAGGGAAGGGGAAAGGGAAGGCAAGCTGCGCTTGCTCCAGATGAGCTGGTCCAGAACCAGAGCAAAGCGCAGATCGAAGCCGAGATTAAAGAGCTCGGCGAGCTGAAGCAGGATCTCGCGCTCAAGGTATTGTCTCACTTCCCCACTCTTGACTTGGACTAACGCTGCGTTGCTTAGGTGGACGAGTTAAAGTCGGCACCTAATGACGAGCGGGACGGCGGGCTGTCTGCACCAGAGTTGGCACAACGCGCACTTGACCGCGAACTCAATGCCTCGGCCCCTGCGCGGCAGGACTTGCCAGTGAATGACCTAACGTCTATGGTAGTAAAGAAGAAAAAGAAGGCTCCTGTGCCTGCGCCCGAGGCAAGCGGTGTCGCTGAGAAACGCAAAGCGGACGACGAGCAGGCACAAACCCCGCAGGACAAAAAGGCCCGTCTAGAAGAGAGCTCTGCGCTATGATCACGACCTCGACGCATTTACTCCAAACCTTGGGTGTTGTACATTACGTTCACGTACATGCACGCTCGCGATATATCCTTACATTATACTGTGCTATTCTTCTCCTCTTGCATGATGTAACTTTTGCTTTTTTTTTAATATCTCTTAAAATGGGAGCTCTTCCGCCTGGATGGGCTTGTGTGTGTATTGCTTCTTCCCAGGCTCCCGGCCAAACTCCCCAACGATATGACCGTCCGAGCCCTTACTCCTCAAAACGTACTTGTACGTCACGAGTCCGTCAAGTCCGACGGGCCCGCGCGCGTGGATGCGGCCCGTGCTGATCCCGACCTCGGCGCCGAAGCCGTAACGGAAGCCGTCGGCGAAGCGCGTGCTCGCGTTGACGAAGACGCCGGCCGAGTCGACGGCGCGGACGAAGGTGCTGCTGGCGGAGGTGGATTCGGTGACGATGCAGTCGGTGTGGTGAGAGCCGTGCGAGTTGATGTGCGCTATGGCGGTGGCGAGGGAAGGCACGGTGAGCACTGCGAGCGTGAGTGAGAGGTGTTCGGTCGTGTAGGCTTCTGGGGGGGCGGGGAGTGCGCGCGCCAGTGTGTGATGTGTTGAGAGGGCCGTGCCCGCGGCTGCGGGGCTGCTGCTGCTGAGCGCGGAGAGCGTCGGCTCGTCGCAGAGGAGGGTCACGTTGGCTGCGAGCAGTGCGCGAGCTACGTCGGGCCAGAGTGTCTCGAGCAGGCTTTGATGGACTAGGAGGGTCTCGACGGCATTGCACGCCGCGGGGTAATCTGTCTGCGAAAAGCGTCAGAGGGAGGACAGCAGACAGCAGCTCGTGGTAGGCAAGGGCAAGGGGGATAACGATATATACCTTTGCGTCCACCACAATGCGCCGCGCCTTTTCTCTGTCCGCGGACTCGTCTAGGTAGATGGCGCAGAGCCCGTCTGCGTGGCCCATCACTGCTATCCGCGTGCTGTGCTGGATCGAGCGCACGAGCTCATTGCTCCCCCGCGGGATGACCAGGTCGATGTAGCGGTCCTGCGCGAGCAGCGCGGTGACTTCGGCGCGCGTCTCGACGGTCTGTATGAACGTCGCGGGGAGCGCCGTGTGTGCGAGGGCGGACTGGATCGAGCGCGCTAGCTCGGCGGCCGTGCGCGCAGACTCTTTGCCGCCTTTGAGGATGGCGGCGTTGCCTGTGCGTAGCCACCACTTGCCCGTGAGCTTGCGTAATTAATACGCGAGAGGGAGGGGGAGGAGGAGGGGAAGGGGCGAACCGGATTTGATAGCGAGCGCGGCGATGTTGACGACGACTTCGGGGCGGGCCTCGAAGATGACGAGGAGGACGCCTATTGGACAGGAGAGGCGGTAGAGGTCGAGGTCGTCGTGCAGAGCGCGGGCGTACGAGACGCTGCCCGTGGGGTCGGGAAGCGCGGCGATGTCGGATACGCCCTGTAGCATCGTGTCCCATTTCTCGCTCGTGCGCAGGTCGAGGCGTTTCACGAGCGAGGAGGCGAGGCGCCCGGCGGCGACTTCTGCTTCGGCGTGCTGCTCACCAGTGCATCGTTCAGCGGCCGCTAATAGTATGCGCGTGCGGACGCACCGCCATGTCCTCGCTGTTGGCATTTAGGATGGCATCTCGGTTGGTTTCGAGTGATTTTCGGATTTCGTGCAAGGCATGGACGCGTTCTGCGGCGCTGACGAGCTGGGAGGCCTCGAATGCCGATTTGGCAGTTTGTGCGATGGCTTCTGCGCTCAAAGACATGGTGTTTTGAGGTAACGGTGTGCGCTACCTGAGATTAGATTAGTTGATCTGTCATATCGGATCTCTTGTGGCCCCATGGCCTGTGACTTGCGACAACGTTGTAAGATAACGCGGAACTTATACGCCCGAATGCCAGTGGGGCTGGACTCTTTCTCGAACCGTTGAACCATTGGGCACCCCCGCGGGGAAGAGACAATTTAAATACTCCGAGTCGTTCATCAGATGCCGACGCCGCATTCCAGGTGCAACGTGATTCTTTCCGTGGTGATTGCGACGGCGATTGCCTTTCTTTTCTTCCTACCGACAACGACTTTCGTCTGCGGAATGTCTGTATATGAAAGTGGCGGGGCACCACGTTTAGGCTGGCGCGTTATGTGGTCTCATAGCACACGACACGATACACTTCCGGACATTCACCACTGCATTTTGGGGTGGAGACTTGATAAACTTTCGTTTTTCCGAGGCAGATAGAATGGAAAGAATCATATGATCCATCATTTCATCCTCCTCGAATAAAACCGTGCCGAGACAGAGCCCAGCCCTCTGTTATTTACCCTTTTCGTGTCCCTTCCTAGACCCAGACAAGAATCATGTCGGCTCCCAGGGAAAGCGAGTTCGTTGGCAGCCTCGACTGTGGTACAACGTAAGTACTACAAGGTTTCGATTGTCAATGGCACAGATTTCCAATCAACATTTCAGATCGACGCGCTTCATCATCTTTGATAAGCACGCGAATATCGTGGCCCAGAGCCAAGAAGAGTTTCCTCAATACTACCCGAACCCTGGGTAAGACTCGTCAGGTACTATATTCCGCGTCCTAACTCGCGCTTCTATTTGATCAGATGGCACGAACACGACGCAACAGAAATACAGGACGTGTGCGACAAGGTCATCGAACAGGCCGTGGCCAAGCTCGAGGAGGCGGGATATGAGCGTAGCAGCGTAAAGGTCATCGGTACGCCCTCCTGTTCTCCCTAAATTCCGAAATTCCGAAGGCTGAGAGCAGAGTCATGTGAATAGGGGTCACCAACCAGCGCGAGACAACTGTGGTATGGAGCCGCAAGACGGGCAAGCCGTTATCCCGCGCAATCGTATGGGACGACTCGCGCACCCGGGGAGTGGTTGCGCACTACACACACCTTCTCAAGACGCAGGGAATCGAGGTCAATGGTCAGGTGCGTAGTGGGGCGGACGGCGCTCAGGGCCTTAAGGAGTTGTCAGTGGTCACCTCCTCGGAGTTTTGACAGCCTCACTGATTGACGTTGCGTCTGTGCAGGACCGGCCTCCCGCTCTCTACGTACTTCTCTGCAATCAAGCTCCGATGGATGATTGATAATTGGGAGGATGTCCGGAAAGCGCACGATGCTAACGACCTCGCATTTGGCACGGTCGAGTCCTGGATTGCATACGTCAGTTTCGAACCATCTCTCACTCTGCCCATCCCCCCCCCGTTGATATGCCAGACAGAATTTGCTTGGTGGCGTGAACGCCGGTCAACACATTAGCGAAGTGACCAATGCATCGCGGACGCTTTTGCTCAACATCCGTACGCTCGAATGGGATCCTGCGTTACTGGACTTCTTCGGCTTCAAAGAGTCGATCCTGCCACGTCTCGTCTCGACGAGCGAGGTCTACGGCAATCTCGCATATGGCCCCCTCAAGGGCGTGCCGCTTGGCGGCCTCGTCGGCGACCAGCAAGGAGCGCTCATCGGCAACAAATGCCTCACTCAGGGCCATGCCAAATGTACATATGGTACCGGGGCGTTCTTATTATTCTGCACGGGCACCGACATCGTGTACAGTAATCATGGACTACTTAGCACGGTGCGTTTAACGCGAGAGACTAACGGCGTAGGCGCTAACGCCGCCTCGCAGGTCGCGTATAAAGTAGGTTCCCAAGGCAAACCCGTCTACGCCTTGGAAGGAGCTAGTGCGGTTTCTGCGTCATCCTTGTTGTGCGGTGGTTCTAACTCGCCTCTTAGTTGCTGTCGCAGGAAGTGCTATCAAATGGCTGCGCGACTCGATGAAGATAATCAAGACCGCAGACGAGATCAACACGCTCGCGCGTACAGTGCCTTCCACCTCGGGCGTCTACTTTGTGACCGCCTTCTCTGGTCTTTTGGCGCCGTATTGGGACCCGGCCGCAACAGGACTTCTAGTCGGCCTGACGTCGTACACGACGCCGGCCCACGTCGCGCGCGCAACGCTCGAGGCGAACGCGTTCCAGACGCGCGCGGTGATCGAGAGCATGAAGCTAGATTCCAACTCGGCGCTCGCGCACCTCAAGGTGGATGGGGGGATGACGAACGGGGACCTCGCGATGGAGGTGCTCGCGGACGTGGGTGGGTTCGAGGTCGTACGGCCCGAGATGCGCGAGAGCACCGCGCTTGGTTCGGCGCTGCTCGCTGGTTCCGCTATCGGCTTGTTTGGGTGGGATATTATGCGGCCTGAGACGCTTAAGGACGTTAATACGGCGCGATCTACGCGCTTTGCGCCGAGCACGACGGAGGAGGAGCGGGGTAGGGCGTGGCGGGGTTGGCAGCGTGCTGTGGAGCGCTCGCGCGGGTGGATAGAGACAGCGGAGGAGTGAGTGGCGGAGACCTTCTCGGGCCGTGCGGATCAAGTGATCTATTTCCCGCTTACGGCATGATCTATTTACGGTTGTGTGCCTTGCTTCCGTGCCAAAGTTTTGACAGAATTCAGAAACATCAGTTTTCTTTACTCAATTTCTCGACCCACTGTCCGCATAAGTTACTGCGGGGAAGTTCCCGGCGTCCCTCAATGGCTTGGCACGCCGAGCCGTGTCAATGCCGCCGAATCAAATTGTCTGCTTGCTCTATGTAGCGCTCATCTCATCGACCCGAAGAATGGTGCATGGTCCCGGGCCAGTCCTCTTGCCTGCTGTAGAGCACGTTTTGTCCTCCCGGATTATCTTGACACGCCGTGGCTGCTTCGCTTACTGTAAAGGGTGCGCCATGAGGCATATGACCCGCTTTCCGCTCTTCCCCACTTTACATCGTTCCCTTACCCACCCAACTCTCTGCCTGCTTGGCGTCATCCTTCGGACCGCCCCTCTAGGTTTCTCGCCCACGCCTCGGTCGCCCAAGTCGCAGACTACCTTTGCAACCTGCTTACACCAACGGGCCAGGTCCTCGACTTTAAATCATGTCTAGTTCTACAGCACCACCTGCTGATAATGAGGCCGCTGTGAAAGAGTTTCGGACTGCGGTGAGCACACGTGCTATCCCTTCATCGCCATAGTTGGCCTAATTTCCGTGCATGATTTGTCGACTAGTTCAAGAAGAGCACTGTCTCGTACCACGAGCCGTCTGCCTTTGCAAGTACCTTCCCTCATTTCACGGCCGTTCTCTTTGGTAACATGGGGGTAGATGGCAGCTATCGATGCGTTTAAGCACATCAACTCGATTGATGACCGCAAGATGGCTGTATGTTCTTTGCCTGCACCGTGTTTGCTAGTGTTAACTGATATCTGGACCATGTCGCACAGCTCGAGCACGTCGTCGCGTTCCTCTCGAAACATGCAGATGGGATCTTGAAGGACAGAGTTCACAAGTTACAGAATAAGCTAGTCGAGCTCCGTTCGTCGATTTCCTTTTTTTAGTATGCGCGTGCACCTTGACTGAAAGCATGCGCTACACGGCCCAGTTTATAACGACCTCGCTCATCCTCCGGCAACGTACATCGGACCCAAATACTCGTACCGTATGCCAGATGGCTCTTATAACAACCTCAGTTATCCCGACATGGGTAAGGCTCACGAGCCATATGCGCGCAGCGTGCAACAGATGCACCCCCTTCCCCGCAACATGCTTCCTGATGCCGGCCTCGTCTTCGATACCCTCCTCAGGCGTGAAAAGGTTGATGCCGTTTTAGTTCTTGCGTTTTCGCCCTTTGTTGACATATTGTTCCAGTTCGTCAGGCACCCGGCTGGGCTGTCAAGCATGATGTTTTCATTTGCGGCGCTTGTCATCCACACGTAAGCTTGATGATTACAATTCATTTACGTATCTTGTCTAATCTTCAGAAAGCATTTTCCGCACGTCTCACAGGGACGTGAATATTAACGAGACATCCTCTTATGTTGATCTCGCCCCACTGTACGGAAATGATGAAGAGACACTCAACAAGATTCGCGTTGGCGATGGCCGAGGACTTCTCTTTCCTGATATCATTGCCGAGGAGCGTCTCCTGCTGCTTCCACCTGCTGTTTGCGCTTTGCTTGTGATGTTTAGCCGAAACCACAACGTATGTTCTTGATCTTTGGAAACCACCAAGATATTGATCGCTTCGTTTAGTACATTGCCAACAAATTACTGGAGATTAACGAGCGTAGCACCTACACCAACCCTGATAGTATCCCCTTGGAGGATCCCCAGCGCGTGAAGAAGCTCGCCCTTCAGGACGAGGACATATTCCAGACTGCGCGCTTAATCAATTGCTCTTGGTTTGCAGGTATCGTATTTTCCGATTACTTTAGCTCCATTCTGGGCCTCGTTCGCCAAGGTAGCGCCTGGACCTTGAATCCTTTTGGCGTCAGTGATTATCTCTGGTCAATTCTTTCCAGTGTGGCTTATTACCTGTGATCAGGAAATCCGGACCTCGGATCACAAGCTGTTTGAACGTGGTCGTGGTAATGTCTGCAGTGTTGAGGCAAGTGCTGCTGATTTTTTCTGTCTCTTCTTATGAATGATCATCATCGCTGTAGTTCAACTGTTTGTACCGATGGCACGCGACTACGTCCGAGGCAGATGTGAAGTGGGTTGAGCAGTCGATGGGACGCATTTTCCCTGGCCAGCCCCTAGAGGACGTAAGTCACCCTCCTGGCGTGTTCATTGCCGCATTCACTGTGTGGCTTACAGGTAACTATTGATGATTTCAAAGCTGCTGTTCGAAGAATGCAGGCAGGAAGGCCACCTATAACCCAGTGGACGTTTGGGAAGTGGGTGACCATATCAAAGGTACCTTTCTAATGTTGGTACTTATGTTTATTTTTCATAGTTTGAAACGTGGAGAAGATGGAAAATTCAAGGATAGCGACCTTGCTGCTATCATGAAGAATGCGTATGTAGCACTCCCGGGTTGTACGTGGCAGTGGTCTGATGATGTCGCAGGATCGAGCATCCAGCCGCCACCTTTGGAGCACGCGGCACGCCCCATATTATGAAGCTGCACGAAGTTATGGGAATCGAGGCCAACCGCCGCTGGGGTGTCTGCTCATTAAACGAGTTCCGAAAGGTACCTAGTTTCATTTTGCTCAGGATAGTTGACTGTAATTCTCACATTTGCTGTAGTTCCTTGGCCTTAAACGTGAGTATCAGATTTTCGTATCAAACCCAACAAGCAGATCCCATTTTCTTTCAGCTTATTCCAGTTTCTTGGAATGGAACTCCAACCCGGAGATTGCGGAAGCGGCAGAACGCCTTTATACCAATATTGAGAATCTCGAATTGTATGTTGGGTTGCAAGCCGAAGAAACCAAACCTATCGTTGACGGTGCAGGCCTGTGCCCTGGTGTGTTTAGTTCTATTGTCTTGGGGAGCGGGGAGGGCTCAGCATCATCTTCGCAGGATACACTGTGACCCGTGCTATCCTCAGCGATGCCATTGCCTTGACGCGTGGTGATCGCTTCTTCACCGCGGATTACACTCCGTTCAATCTCACCACGTGGGGCTTCGCAGACAGCCAGCGTGACGTGAAGGGCCCAGGTCATGGAAGCATGCTTGGTCGTCTCCTCCTCCGAGGCCTGCCGAGGGAGTTTTCCGAGAATAGCACCTATACGTGGTTCCCACTCCAGACTCCTGAATCAATGAAGGTTTTCCTGGGAAAGTTGGGCACCGCTAACCGTTACAACTTCGGCCGCCCCAGTGACGCAGTCGCAACTGCCACCGCGCGCGAGTACAACGATGTCCAACAAGTCCTCGGCAGTGCCCAGTTCCGTCAACCTTATGGTGACAAAGCTTTACGCGTCATCTCAGGCGAAGGGTACGTGATTGCGACGGAAGCGTACCGCTCTCACTCAGCGAATACAACTTTAGTTTCTTCCTAGCGTCAAACCACAGCGCAGAAAGTGAACGCGATCAGCGCGAGGTTCTGCGTGTGCTACAGGGATCGCCCCAACAGGCCGAAGAGATTGCGCACTATTTCTACGAAACGACGCGCAGACTCATTATATCAAAGTCGTTTACCCTCTCTAATACTAAGGGGGTAACGTTTGTGGACATTGTTCGTGATGTGTTGCGCTATGTACCGCTGTACTGGACCGCAACGGAGCTGGCATGTAATTCTGAAACCATCTATCTAACGTCACTGACAGGTAGTTGAATAGGCTGGCCTGGAGCTGAAAAGGAATGAGAAGTCACGGGGCGACTACACCGAGTCTCGGCTCTATGAGATGATTACTGATATCTACACGTATGTGGTTCGGTTGTTGCTTTTGTTTCTTCAATGATTACCATTCACCCAGCTTCTTATTCCTCGACGTTGACCCGTCCAAGGCGATGAACCTCGAGGAAAGGGTGAAGCAGCACATCAGAGATTTACAGCGCCGCATCAAGGCAAACGTCCTAGCCGACGCGGGTGGGAGGGTGAGATATGAGACTTCTTCTCGACAATGTTCTTCTGTGTTGATAGAGCGTTTCAGCTTTCCGTCGCAAGCCTGGTCGGCACCCTCCAATCGTCGTTCTGCGTCAAGGTAAAGCAACAGAAGCTCACGGTCGCGGAAAGGCTCTTTGCGAGTGGCGCCTCCGTGGATCAAACGACGAACAACGTCCTATCTCTCTTAGTTGGCGCGTCTGTCGAGCTTTCCCAATGTCAGTACGCAGTTCTCTCCCGAAGGCGTAGATTGAATTTCTTTTTGTTCAAGCTATCATCAACGTTGTCAATTATTACTTGGACGAGCCCGATGTCGTCCGCCAGCTCAAGGCTTGTGATCCTAAAAATCCTGCACTGGAGGGCTACGTCTATGAAGCAATGCGTAAGTCTCATGACTCTCCTGAAACAGAATACAGTATTGACATCTTTACGGGTCTCACTAAGGCATTGATCCTCCGTTCCGTGGTGTCTATCGTATGTTGTCGTCGTTTTTCGTGCTTATCGGTCAAACAGACCCTTACACGTTTTCAGGTGAATCGTTAGCCGACCAAACCGTGGGCAGCCTTGCCCTTTTCAAGGGACAACGTGTATTTGTTGACCTTGCACATGCCAGCCGTGATGTGCGTTCCCTCAATCGTCCATCTTCTCCCAAGCATTGATGGGTAGAATAACAGCCCCACGTATTCCCTGACCCAACGACTGTCAACGTCTATCGCAAGTCCAAAGCCCGCTACCTGACTGGCGACGGGGTTACCCGCTCGCTTGGTGTTGAGACGACGACGAAGATCATGAGTCAAGTGCTCCGGGCTGTGTTCGAGTTCGATGGCATGCGTCGCGGGACGGGCCTTTCGGGCACGCTGAAACGCTACAAGGTCGGCCAGGTGAATACGCTTCGCCATGAATATCTCGATGCGGACCACCTCCCGACTGCATGGCCGGATACATTGATCCTTCAGGTAAGCATGACCTTCTCACCGACTTATCTCCAGGAATTCGTTTAACGGTCTGGCGCGCGAAATAGTATAATGTTTCTGCTGCCCAGGCATCCACGAATGGCATGTAGGCAGTTGTTTTCCGTGAAGTATTTCCATTCAATCGTATTATGCAATCTCTTGTGAGATTACTGCTCTCACAAGCTATTACTATATCACTAGTATATCGCTCTCGTATCACCCCAATACAATATGACATCTGCTTTCCAAATATCAGCACCTCCTGCCTGCTCGTTAACATGGTAAGATCAATGCAACATCCCTACGTCTTCACTGTTCCCGGGCTTTTGGATTCACACAAGGCCAGTGAGGAGACAAACGCGGGCACGACTTCGTGATGAAAAGTACATTACAGGGCGTCAACTTTAAGTTCTTTAGGGCAGATCGAAGGATGGTGGGAGCCAGCGCGCAAGTGTACTATACGAGCTCGGAGATTGTCCTGGTCGCCGTGGGTACACGTATGGGGGCCATAGAGCACTTCATGATCGGGACACGAGGAGAGTTGCAACAGATCTAAAAGGATTCTTGCCCCTGGTGTTAAGATGGCCTATAATCTCTACTATATTATAAAATCTTGAAATTTCACGAAGAGCTTCTTCAGCTCGTCAATCACTGTTCGTGTCTTGGTCAGCTCGCGCTGAGTCGCTTCCAGCTCACCCGCCGCCTGCTGAGTGTTGGGGCCTTGCCCCAAGATCTACACCATATTGTTGAGAGTGCCAAGGCTCATATCAGCACTCTCACGGATACGGTGGAGATCTTGGGGCAAGGCCCCAACACTCAGCAGGCGGTGGGCGAGCTGGAAGAGACTCAGCGCGAGTTGAGCAAGACACAAATAACTTGAATGCCACAATTGACAGGAAGCCCTTTGTGAAATTTTCAAAATCAGTGATTTTACAATATACTGGATTACTAAAAGGCGGCCATGCTGCGCACGGCCTTCTTCTAGTGTAGTTGGGAGTGCCGTGCGTGTTTAAAAAGAAGTAGGGAAGGGAATATGGGCGTTTTGCTTTGTCTGACTTCGGTAACGTGATGCGTTGAGTTTGCAATGGCATGGCCCGGCCCGGTGATTTTCCCAAGCGTCACCCCGCAAACAGCAGTCGAGAGCCCGCAAGTGTTTTGATTTTCGTCAGCGACAGCGACACCTCTCTCCCGTCGCAAGATCGACCGAGAAGACGGAGAAGTCTTCAGGCAAGGAGATGTCTTTATCCATTCAATTTGTCCCCCATCACAAATACCAAACGTATTTTGTATTATTTAGATTTAACCGCCTAAAATATGAGATTTTGTAATAGGGGGGCATTTACCGACAGCAGTTTGACCACATCGTCGCCCAGCCAACGCACACACTTTGAAAACGGCCACTGTTGCCTTGCATCGCGAGACAGCCTAGGCACACACAATAAGAATGAAGAACCACCCTGACTGTCGACATCTCGGTCTTCAAGGTTCTCGGTCAATCTTGCGACTAGATGTGTGGCTTTGTTATTCGGATTGACTTTTTCATTTTCGCGCCGCAGCACTTGATGTATCCAAAACAATATATTTTATTTTGATAACTATAGAAAAGGAAAACAGTGAAAGGGGAACAGCGCGAGGGAGATGGTGGCAGCCTGGGCACTGCGCTGCTGAAAACCTGGGGGCCGTACGAGGTGGGTCCTTGGGGGGGTGGAAGAAGGGGCACTCGAGCAGTGCCAAGTGGGGCATGCGCGCGTGCCTGCGAGGCGGCGGTGGCGATGGGGGTGAGACAAGGAGCAAGCCAGGGGCGCGCACAGGGGCGTGCACGCATGCCAGGGGCAGTGGCACAGAGGGTGTGTGTCCCACACTCGTTTCAGATTAGCGATAATACACACACATGCCGTCCCTTGAGAGACGCACAATTGTATTGTCACCAGTGCTGGCCCCCAGTGGAGCAATAAACGCCACAGCAACGGCGGGCAGTGGGTGCAGTGGGACCACCCGTACCTGGCGATTGCTTTCGGTCGGAGCACCACTGAGGGAGCGAGGGAAGCCACGACAGCCGCTACTGTCGCGCTCACGCGCTGATAATCACGATGAGTCCGTGTCGAGGATAGCGGCGGTCACCACGGCACAGTTGGCTGATGAGGCATTGTGGTTGAAGGAGCGTCGACGGCGCCTGCCGAATTATGACAGTGCGCTCCCCAGGGCGTTGTGAAGTA
>Ga0209488_10000318_pt1 | contig 38874 bp, 34 predicted proteins | sample Rivendell_Oct201_8_FD_188349 | JGI IMG/M metagenome (GOLD analysis project Ga0209488, IMG submission 188349) | Vadose zone soil microbial communities from the Eel River Critical Zone Observatory, Northern California, USA -... | ecosystem: Environmental > Terrestrial > Soil > Vadose zone >...
GACTCGACGCCGCTCTATTCGCCCGATGGCAGGTACATCGCCTACCGCGCCCAGCAGCGTCCGGGATACGAGAGCGACCGCTTCCGGTTGATGCTGTACGACCGCAAGACGAGCGAGAAGAAGAATCTGACTGGGGATTTTGACCGGTGGGTAGGGACAACAGCTTGGTCGCCGGATTCAACGCGCATTTACTTTTCCTCTGAGAACAAGGGTACTTCTCCGATTTACGAGTTCAATGTCGGCGGTGTCGCAAAGGTAAGGGGTTCGTGGCCTCGCGAAGCCGTGTCGGACTTTAACGACGACCAAGTCGTTGCTCCCGACGGTAACACGCTGATCTTTACCCGAATGTCACTCGCAAGTCCCATCGAGCTTTATCGCGCATCAGCATCCGAGCCGCCTTGCACGATTTCGTATCGCGACGAAAAAGTTCCGGCGCCAGGCTATGAGGCGCCGAATTGTCGATTGTCGAAGGCCGAACCACTCACGCACTTCAATGACGCCGTCCTTTCCCATGTCGCCATGTCCCCGCTCGAATCCTTCTGGTTCACCGGCGCCCACAACGACAAGGTCCAAGGCTTCCTGGTCAAGCCTCCGAATTTCGATCCTAGCAAGAAATATCCCGTGAAGTTCCTTATCCACGGCGGGCCGCAGGGCGCCTGGGGAGATGACTGGAGCTACCGCTGGAACGCCGAACTCTTCGCCGCACCAACCTCATCAAGCCCAGGATACGTGGTCATCATGATCAACTTCCACGGCTCGACCGGCTACGGACAGAAGTTTATCGACGCCATCAACGGCGACTGGGGCGGCGCTCCGTATGAAGATCTGATGAAGGGCCTCGACTACGCGGAGAAAACATATCCGTTTATCGATAAAGACCGTGAATGCGCGCTGGGCGCCAGCTACGGCGGATACGCCATCAACTGGATTCTCGGCCACACCGACCGATTCAAATGCCTGATGTCGCACGACGGCATGTTCAACGCCGAATCCGCATGGGGCACCACTGAAGAACTCTGGTTCAACAACTGGGAGTTCAAAGGTACTCCCTACGACAACCGCGCCATGTACCAGAAGTGGTCGCCGCACCAGTACGCGAAAACTTTCAAGACGCCGACGCTGGTCATCCACGGCCAGCGCGACTATCGCCTCGACGTGAGCGAAGGCTTCCAGCTTTTCACCACGCTGCAGATGGAAGGCGTCCCGTCAAAGATGCTGTACTTCCCCGACGAAGGCCACTGGGTATTGAAGCCGCAAAACAGCCGCCTATGGTACGAAACAGTAAACGCGTGGGTAGATCAATGGACAAAAAAGTGACCCTGCCCTAGGGCACAGCCCACGTAGGGACAGCCGCCTCGTGTTCAGTTCCATGACATCCTTTACACATTGTTCCGGGACATCCTTTACACTCCCGCGCGAGCGTAGCGAGCGCGGGGGCGCGACCAACGATGACTTGGAAGAGTGTGGATGTTCGGGAACAACGCGTGCGTTTCGTAGTGGCAGCCAGTCGGCAGGAGAAGACTTTCCGGGCCTTGTGCCAGGAGTTCGAGGTGTCCCGGCCCACCGGATACTTGTGGCTGCAGCGCTATCGGGAGCAGGGCTTGGCGGGAATCGCCGAACGTAGCCGGCGGCCGTACCTCAGTCCGCGGCGAACCGGGGACGAGTGGGAGCAGCGAGTAGTGGAGTTGCGGCAGCGTTATCCCGACTGGGGAGCGCGCAAGCTGCAGGTCCTACTGGCGCAAACGGGAATAGTGTTGCCAGTCAGCACCCTCCATCGCATCCTGTTGCGGCGGGGTTTGGTGCGGCAACCGGATCGGCACCCGGCCGCGGTGCAGCGCTTCGAACGGGCGGCGCCCAATCAACTGTGGCAGATGGATTTTAAAGGCTCCAAGGGCTGGGGATGGGAAACAGCGGTGGGTCCGCTGTCGGTGCTGGACGATCACAGCCGCTATCTGATCGCGTTGCGCGGGACTTGGACGACGAAAGCCGAAGCCGTGCGCGAGCAGCTGGAATCAGCGTTTGGGGAGTGTGGGATACCGGAAGCGATGCTGATGGATCATGGCACGCCGTGGTGGAACGCGAAGGCCCCGACGGGAGCGACCTGGCTGACGGTGTGGCTGATGCGGCAAGGCATTGAGTTGCACTGGAGCGGATACCGGCATCCGCAAACCCAGGGCAAGGTAGAGCGGTTCATGGCTCGCTGCAGCGTGCGCAACAGCGGCGAGGGGTGCCGGATCAACAACGGCAGCAATGGCTGGATGAGTATCGCCACGAATACAATCAGGTGCGACCGCATGAAGCCTTGGGCATGCAGACTCCGGCCAGCCGGTGGCGCAAAAGTGCGCGAAGCTATGATCCGCACCCGTCGCCGTGGCAGTACCGGGAAGGAGCCACGGTGACGAAAGTAGGCAGTCAGAGTCAGATCTGGGCGGAACACCGGCGCTGGGAGATCAGCTATGCCCTGGCCGGACAGTGGGTGGAACTGGTCCGCCTCCAGGACCGGGTTGGTCTATCACTGCCGTACCGTAATCCGGGAACTCGATCTCGCCAACCAGCGGGCCACGGCCGTGGCCCGCTGGTTGGCGGATTGAGTTCCAAACCTAAAAATGTGTAAAGGATGTGTCGGAACAAAATGTAAACCATGTCGTGGAACTGGACACGCCTCGGCTGTCCAGCCGAGCAAAGCTCGGCAGGCCTGTGTGGCTCGGGCACTCCCTTCGACTTCGCTCAGGGCAGGCTTTGTGGCGAACTGCCTGCCGCAACGACGCTTAGTAAGTCGCAGAACAGGAACTCAAGTCCTTCGCTTATTGCTCCAGGCCGGAACTCCGCCCCAGGCGCACTCCACCGCCCGACTCACGGCAGCGCCTGCAAAACATATTGCAGCGCAGCCGTTGCCCCCGCCGTAGCGGAAACGTCAACTTCCAGCGAACCAGTGAACAGACCTGTCGACGGAATGGTGCTCGCCAGTCCATTAGCGTCGGATAAAATGCTGCTCTGGGTAGCGCTCAAGATTATCGGCATCGTGGGAGTTCCCGTGCGGTTATCTCCGGCGCCACCTGCCGGAGCATCTCCGATCGGACGAAGCACCATGGTTTGGAATGTGACACTCGCGCCGAGCACGGGAACTGGAGGCGAAGATGAATCGGTCACGCGCACGATCACCGGCTGAAAGACCGTGCCCAGCTTGACAACTTGAGCGGCTCCTGCGACCCGTTGCAGATTCTGCAGCGAAGGCGGCACCGGAGTTCCATAAAATGCCTGGCAAGGATTATTTGCAGGAGCAACGCACACGCTAACCTGAACCGACAATGCGAAATTCGTGAGCGCGAGCGTGACCGTGGCGTAACCGCTGCTGTTAGTAATTGCACTGGACGAACTGAGGTTGCCCAAACCCGCGACCACCGTGAAATTCACCGTTACGGCAGTCTTCGGTACGCCGTTGCTCATGACTCGCGCGGTGAGGGGAACAGCAATCGTCGCCCCCTGCGCGACCGAGAGATATGGCGCAACGACACCGATGTCGGAAGCGGATTCCGTTCCCAGCAGCGTTGCCGACACCGATTTCGGTGGACTGTAAACGGCGGGCGCAAGCGTTGCCGTAATGGTTGCGACGCCGGTTGCGCCGGGCGTCACCCAAGTGGAAGCCGCGCCGCCTTCGTCACTAGTAGCATTGCATGACGAAGCGTTCCCACAGGCAGAGAGAGTTGCGCTGTTGGTAGTGCTCCAGTTGACGGTTGCGCCGCTTACCGGAGTTATTCCATCCGATGCGACTACGCGCACCCGTACGGGATTGGTGGCTTGCACGCCTACCGGCGTCAGGGGATTCAATCCCGCAATCAGCACGAGGTTGTCGGTAGCGGCAGCGCCATAGGTAAGCACGTTGGTCATAGTCGAGAAGGCACCACTCGCCGGATCGGTAATGGTGACGCTCTGTGTCCCGTCCCCTCGCGCCGGCAGCGCGAGAATCATCTGCCCGGCGCTTACCGTCAACGGACTGACGCTATTGCTACCGGCCGCCGCGGTGAGGCCCGCCGCAAAGCCGGTTCCGCGCAGTGTGACGGCGCCACCGTTGACGCTGAGCCGCGCCGGAGCCACGGAATCTCCGTACAGCACATGCGCGTGATAGTGATAGTCGGGCCGGCCGTCGCCGCGGAGGTCCGCGATCCCGATCAGGAAGTTGGTCGAGCTTAAGATTTGCGCGTCCAGCCGGGTGAGAGCAAAGCTGGCTGAGTTGAACGGCGAGGTCGTCAGCGCCGGCGGCGGCGTGCCCTGGGCATCGCCGAACGCCCACATTCCAATGACAGGCGCCGCTTTACTCTCGCTGGCAGTACCGTTCGCGTCGATCGCGGTAACTGCAATCGAGAGCGTGCGGTTGGTTTGAGCCGGCAGAGAGAAGTAGCCAACATTGCCGTAACCGTTCAGAGATCCGACCCAATCACCCCCGGCGGGAATGGGCGTAGGAGCGGTCCAGGTTTCTGACGCCGCCCACGGCACTATAGGCTGCGTGCTACCCGACATGAGAAGATCCTGCGGGACGTCGCTGCCGGGAACCACCACGACCACGATTGGTGCAGGCACTCCAGAAGGCGCGACCTGATATGGCGCGTACGGCCCAACTCCCGTAGCGAATGTCGGGTCCAGACTCTCGACACTCAACTGGTAACGCCCGCTAGCTACCCCGCCCGGAAATGGAAGTCCGGCGAGGTCGAAGAAGCCTTCCAGCGATGGATCGTTCGAACCGAACTGACTGAATGCGTTGCCGAGTGGATCGATGAAGCCGGTGACTGGATTTCCTGCGTTTCCGGTGAAGAGAAATCCGGAGACCGATGAAGCCGCGTACCGGCCCGAGGCCTGACCGGTGATTGGATTGATCCAGCGCGCGACTACGTTTGCCCCCTGCATCGGTTGAGTCGGCCTCCCCAAAGAATCCGTAAACGACACCGAGCCGTGAATGCGGGCGGTTGTGGTGGAAAAGATTTGCTTGCCGGAATAGTTCGACACGTTCTGCGCCGTCACCGGATAGAGCCGGGAGACGGCAGCCACATCGTCTACGGCAAGCTGGTACGGATTGGGATAGCAGCGGGTAATCGGGACACAATTCCCGGCGTCGAAGTAATGCATGACCGGAAAGCCAGCAAAGTCGTCGGACGTGGGAGGCGGCGTGCCGGTGATGACGTTCGTATTCAACTGCGACCAGTCGAGACCGAGCACGCCGCCCAAGACGCGGACCAGGCGGTATTCGACATCGGTGAGTTGCGCCGACTGTTGCGCACACTGACCGTTGATCACCACCAGAGCATGCTGAAAGCTGGCGAGAAGACCGTAACTATCGTCGCCCCCAAATACAGCATTGAAGAAACATTGACTGGCCCCTCCGGCGCCGCTGCCCAGGAAGGCGTCCGTGACGGCGCCGTCATAGTCGTAGACGATGCCGATGGGTGTAGCGAGGGCGCTGGGCTGAATGTCAGCCGGAATCGTCAAGGTGCCGTCGAGGTTGCGGGTCACGTTCGAGCCGTTTACGTCTTCGGCGAGGTGCCCTGCACGAGTCGCGCTGAGGGCGGCTGTCGAGACGGATGTCCACTGGCTGAAGGCGTCAGCGACGAACGCATCTGCAGAAGATGCGGGCAGAATCGGGCTGAGATCACCCTGGTCGGTGTAATAGGTAAGTTGTCCCAGCGGCCATACCAGAGGCATGCCAGTGGTTGATGAATCAAAGTAGCTGGTTCCGGCTACGCGCTTTGGCCCGCCGGCGCGAGAAAGAATTGAACACAGCAAAATTACTGCCGCTGCCAGGGCGATTCTGACGAGGAGAGGGCGCAGGGTCGATGCCTGCGACATCGTTGTCGACATCGTTACCTTCACCCTTCGCACCTACTCCTCCTCGATCAGACGCCGCGCGGCGCGAGCGAAGTCGTGGAAACTGATATGCGATTTGCCACCCAGGACAGGATCCGCCCCGAAAGCTGCCATGTGTTGTTCTGAGAGCGCAATCTGATTCAGCGAATCAATGCTGAAGCGACCCAATGGTCCGCCGACACAACTGGTAAGTCCCAGCTTGCTCGGCGGATACAGGAAAAGAACGACATGCTCTCCCACTCGATAGCGCTGGCCCCCGCTCCACAAGCCGATCCACTGAAAAATGGTCACGGTCTGCCCGGGGATGACGCCGCGAATGGCCCGGTCGACATGAAAGCTGATCGAAACCGTTTCAACCTGGCTGGTGGATGAGGGCACACTCGCGATCGCGGTAACGCTGCCGGAAAAAATGGTTCCCGCCGCGCGAGTAATCTGCGGAAGCCCGATCCGGACGGGAGGAACAGGAAAGGGCCGTGGAAAAATGCCCACGGGACTTCGCCCTGATCCAGGGAAATATGGGGGAGGGAGGCGCGGCGACCAAAGCATCGGCGAATCGCCGGCATTACGTTCGCTGCGATCGTTCTCGGTAAGATCGGTCTGGCAGCGCATCGCAAGAGGCGCAGCCAACACCAACAACACAATTACGAGCAGACAACCGCCACTTCTCGCTTGCATGAAAAGGCACCTGGGAATGCAATGTCCGCTCGGAGGAACTGGGAAACAACTGATGCTAGCCGGTCTGAAATATGGCGCGCAGTGACGGATGTCACATGTGGCCTGTGGATTACGGGGAAACTCGCGGCAGGGCGAAGCGTGCGCGAGAAAATCGCGCCCCTCTAACTACAACGCGCGCCTGAGATGTTCTTCCGCTGATAAATTCGCGCCTGCGAGCAGCAGCAGGCCGGTCAGGAAGGTCCAGAACATCAGGCTCACCGAAAGTGCAAAGGGGCCATAGACCTCTTGAAAATTGAGCCACGGAAGAGCGAGGATGTAGGCGTACTTCACCGCCTCAGACAGCAGACCCATGATGATGGCTGACGGCAGCACCGCCCGCGCCGGAACTTTTCCGTTCGGCAGCAGCCAGTAGATGAGAAAAAAGATCGCGATGCTCGCGCCGATCGCGAAAACCTTCATCACCAGGAATCCAACCAGACGCACCAGTCCCGTGGCGTGGCCCTGCAAAAGAAATTCCATGAGCGCGACGTTTTCCGCAGTCATAGCGATCGAGAGCAAGGTCAGCACGCCGCAAGCGAAAGCCAGGCCGAGCGAAACCAGTTGGTTTCCCAGGTAAGAACGGTTGTTGGGAAAGCGCCAGATGCGATTCAGCGCGACTTCCAGCGGAAGGAATACTCCCGCTGAAGTAACCAGCAAAATAACGAGCGAGACAATCTGGACTCGGTGGCGGCTGTTGACCATGGCGTTAAGATTGCGGATGACAAACTCCTGGCCGGCGGGAAGATAGTCACGCAAGAGTTCAACCACAACGTCGTACATTACGCGCGAGTGAAACACGCGGCGGATAAGTGTCATCACCAAAACCACAAAAGGGAAGAACGAAAGAATGGAATTGGCGGCGACGGAAAAGGCGAAAGTGTGCGCGTCGGTCCGCATCAGATATTTTGCCGTCGAGAGCACGAGTCCGGAGGAACGCTTGCGCGGGCGGGCGGCCCTCGACGTCGGCGGGTTGGGCTTCGAAACACCTGGGATGGGTGGCACGTTCACGGGAGTTCGATTCATCCTAGCAGAGCCTTGTGTCAGCTCGAAAACTCCAGCTAAACCGAAGTGGATCAGGTGTTTACAGGAATACGCCGGTCGTCATTACCATTGCTTAATCGCCGTTAAACAATCATCGTTAATTGATCGTCGTTAAAGTTACGAATATGACCCAAGGTCACTGGTCAGGCAGCTTTCTAATTTTTCTTGCGAATCGATTTAATACTGATATTATCTTTTGCTCATTACTGGACTGACCGTCTGGTGGTGAGTCCGTAAGGCAGGTTGACGTTCAGGTGAGCAGTCGAAACGCATTGAATTATCGGGCTCCGGAAGTTCACACCGCAGGTTTTATCGGCGGTGGAGAACTGCGGAGTCTTCTCTTTTTGGGCGTTTCTTCCGCGCATTTGGACGCAACCGAGTTCATCCGGTTGGCTTGAGGGGGTGCCCCGGCCGACCCGGGGCTTCGATCGGGCATTCCGGAGAACTATTCTTCGCGATTGGGTGAAAGGAGTTTTTACCGTGAGAGAGAAGGGAACAGTAAAGTGGTTCAACGGGGCGAAGGGTTATGGATTTATCCAGCGCTCCACGGGGGAGGATGTGTTCGTGCATTTCTCCGCGATCCAAGAGAACGGGTACCGCACGCTCAACGAGGGCGAGACCGTGGAGTTTGATCTCCTCAAAGGCCCCAAGGGCTTTCAGGCTGGAAACGTCGTCCGCGCCTAGCGACAAATATCCAGCCATCGAGAACCCTCCCGATTTTGTCGGGAGGGTTTTTTGCTGGGATTTTGTGGATACCGATGGCTTAAAGCCCTCTAAGGCAGTGATCCTGGGCGTTTTGGGCTTGAAGTGGCGTGCCAACTTCCAAGAAGTCCCTTTTGTGGAGCGCTTTCTGTTTACCGACAATCCGGAGGTTTACCAGAAAGCATCAAAGCTTCCGTTGATCCAAGCCGAACTCGAGCTTGTTCATATTCACGGCGGTGAGCTGAATTTCCTGCTGTAAGGCGATAAACAGCAAGAATCCGGAGCTCGCTCCTCTCTATAAAGATGCGATTCGAGAGACAACTGGAGGTTTGAAACCACGGGTTCTCCGGTTGTGACAGACGGCGAACAAGGAAGTATCCCCACTTCGCGACGTACTGTGTACAGGGGCTTCCGAACACCGCCCCAGATGGTTTCAAAATCCCAGACGGTCATAACACGCCTGACAGATAGGCAATGAGCGTAAAATCTTTTTGACAACCAAAGTAGGCGAGTCGCATGATGTGCCGTTGGCGGGGATGTTTGGCGCTGGGTACAGGCAACAGATTCCAGCGATTCTTTCCGCGCCGCGAGCGGCCGGACCGCTGCGCCGCCTGTCAAAGGAGGACGCGATGGATCCCACTCATGATCGTGTAAAGTCCACTGGAGGAACGCCGAGTGAGGCCAGCCAACCCATTCGGTTCGCAGGCTCCGTGCTTGACGCGCAACGTCACGTCTGCGCCTTTTTTCATAACCCCGACGAAGAATACCGGGTGTTGCTTCCATTCATCAAAGACGGTTTCGAGCGGGGCGAGAAGGCGTTCCACATCGTGGATCCCAAGCTGCGCGCCGAACACCGCCTACGGCTCGCGTCAGCCGGCATCGATGTGGAGACAGCGGAAACGAGTGGTCAGTTCGAGCTCCGCAACTGGGCTGACGCGTACCTACGTGATGGTCACTTCGATCAGGATCGGATGCTCGCTCTGATCGAAGAGGTCCTCAATGGGGGCAAGCAGCAAGGGTTCGTGCGCACCCGTCTGGTCGCACATATGGAATGGGCGCTCGAAGATCGGCCGGGCGTTGACGATCTGGTCGAGTACGAGACGCGACTGAACTATGTTTTGCCTCGCTATAAGGACCCGGTCATATGAATCTACGATCTCGCCAAGTTTGGCGGGCAGATCGTCGTCGACATCATGCGGACCCACCCGATGATTATCATCGGCGGCGTCCTCCAGGAGAACCCTTTCTTCGTTCCGCCTGACGAATTCTTGCGGGAGCTGCGTAAACGGCACACCACGCGCAACACGGCGCCCCCGTCAGCGGCTTGACCTGGAAATGGAAAAATGGAAAGTACAACCGAGATCAAGCGCCTTCAGAGCTGCATCAATGATTTGATCAGCGTTCTGGCGCTTCCCGCGATTTGGAGTGGCAGCGAGTCATCCCAAATCCTCGGCACTCTGCTCGACGTGCTCCTCACCATGTTGCGCCTCGATTTCGCGTATGCGCGGCTGCGCGATGGGAGTGATAGTCCGCCGATCGAGGTGGTCCGGTTGGGTGATCATCGGCATTCCTTTGTTCAGCCCCAGCAATTCGGTCAAGCTCTTGACCCCTGGTTGATGGGCGAGCAACTCCCCTCGCAGTGCGTGGTTCCATCTCCGGTGGGAGAGGGTGAAGTCTCAATCGCGTCATTCTCTCTCGGCCTTCAGCACGAAGTCGGCGTGTTGGTAGCTGGCTCTCGGCGAGCTGATTTCCCGACCGAGGTCGAAAGGCTCCTCCTGCGTGTCGCGGCCAACCAGGCCGGAATCGGATTGCAGGAGGCCCAACGCTCCGGCGAGCAGAAGCGGATCGCAGAGATGCTCGAACAACGGGTCGCCGAGCGCACCAGACGACTAACGGCGGTCAACGAGGAACTGCGGCGAAGTGAAGCATATTTGGCTGAAGCTCAAAGGCTCAGTCATGCGGGGAGCTTCGGCTGGAGACCTTCCACCGGCGAGCTCATCTGGTCCGAGGAAACCTTTCGCATCTTCCAATATGCCCGAACGACGAGGCCGACCGTGGAACTTGCTCTCCAACGGTTTCACCCGGAAGACGCCGCCCTCGTGAAACAGATAATCGACCGCGCGTCGCAGGATGGCAAAGATTTTGATTTTGATTATCGATTGCTCCTGCCAGATAGTTCCGTCGTCAAACATGTCCATGTCGTGGCCCATGCCTTGAGTGATGACTCGGGCAGCACTGAGTTTGTTGGAGCGGTGATGGACGTCACCGAGCAGCACCAGGCGAGAGCGGCTTTGGAAACAGCTCTTGACGAAATTAAAAAATCCCAGGATCGCCTGCGGCTTGTCATCGACACAATTCCGGCGCATGTCTGGAGCGCTCTGGCGGACGGCTCTGTCGATTTCATCAATCAACGTGCGCTGGAATCTTTTGGCCTATCGATAGAGGATGCCCGGGGCTGGGGCTGGCGCTCCACAGTTCATCCCGAAGACCTCGCGAAGTTCGTCGGCGCGTGGCACGCAGCCCTGGCCGCTGGTGAGCCGATGGAGAGCGAAACCAGGTTGCGGCAGGCGGACGGGGAATATCGCTGGTGGCTGATCCGCAACGTGCCGCTGCGCGATGAACTGGGAGAGATCATTAAATGGTATGGATCCGCCTTTGATATCGAGGACCGCAAGCGGGCGGAAGGAGCGTTGCGGCAAAGCGAGCGGAATCTGGCGGAAGCGCAGAGGCTCACGCACACGGGGAGTTGGGCCTGGCGGGTTGCGGGAAGAGAGGCCGTGCATCTGTCCGAGGAATGGTATCGCATATATGGCTTCGATCCCGAAGCGGGCATGCCGACTTGGGAAAAACGGCTAGAGCGCATTCATCCGGAGGATCGAGCCAAGTGGAAAGGGGCAATCGATCGAGCCATCGCTGAAAAGTCGGATTACGAAGTGGAAGTCCGAATCCTTCTTCCAGGCGGAACGGTCAAATACATCCACACCGTCGGCCATCCGGTTTTGAATCCATCCGGGGATTTGATGGAGTTCGTTGGGAGCGCGACGGACATTACCGAGCGCAAGCAGGCGGAAGAGGCCCTGCGGCGGAGCGAGGCGTACTTAGCGGAAGCACAGAAGTTGGCCCGTACAGGCAGTTGGGCATGGAACGTGGCCACTAGACAGAGTGTCTACTGGTCACAGGAAAATTACCGCTTGTTTGGCTTCGATCCGGAAGAGGGTATACCGTCCGATGAAGCGTTCTACCAGCGCATTCATCCAGAGGATCGAGAGAGGGTGCGCAGAGAAGTTTTTCTTGAACGGCCGGACGAAGGCTCCCACTTTGACGTGGATTTCCGGATCGTTCTTCCAGGAGGAGCAATTAAATACGTTCGCTCGACAGGTCATCCCGTTCACAGCATGTCCGGTGATGTCCTTGAATACGTCGGTACATCGATAGACGTGACCGAGCGCAAGCAGTCGGAGGAAGAACGCGAGAGATTGCGGCAGGCGCAGGAGGATCTCGCGCACGTCAACCGGGTGACCACCATGGGAGAGTTGACTGCTTCCCTGGCGCATGAAGTGAATCAACCGATCGCCGCAGCGGTCACCAACGCCAATACTTGCAAGCGCTGGCTCGACGCCAACCCTCCAAATGTGGAAGAGGCGCGCGAAGCTGCCTTGAGAATCGTCAAGGACGGAACGCGGGCGGCGGAAATCATCAGCCGGGTCCGCCGGCTCTTCACGAAAAATATGCCACAACGGGAGTTTCTGGATATAAACGAAGTTATTCGGGAGATCATCGCCCTCCTGCAGACAGAGGCAATGCGATATTCCATATCAGTCCGGACGGAACTGGCCTCGGACCTTCCCCACGCCATGGGGGATCGAGTGCAATTGCAGCAGGTGCTGATGAACCTCATCATGAACAGCATCGACGCGATGAAGGACACAGAGGCCCCGCGCGAACTGTCCATCAAGTCGCAAATAGCCGAAAAAGAACAGCTTATGGTCACCGTCCGGGATAACGGCGTTGGACTTCCCTCGCAGCAAGCTGGGCAGATTTTCAATGCATTCTTTACCACCAAACCCCAGGGTACGGGCATGGGACTTCGGATCAGCCGCTCCATCATCGAATCGCATGGTGGCCACCTGCGGGCCGCCGGCAATTCTCCGCGCGGCGCAAGCTTTTCTTTCACCCTACCCACCAATGCGGAGACACAGGAATGAGACACGGACGTTGCGCGGAACGCCTGAAGGCAAGCCTCGATACGAAACTGAGACTCTTTACGCAAGCCTGCGGACATTGGAATTGGTCTCATGAATAGTTTGGGAAGAGCACGGCTTTTACCGTGCCGCTACTGATCAAGCATGATGCAGGCTGAAGCCCCTCAGAAACATTTATGAGAGACCGCCGCCCTTTAGTTCGGTTTTCGCAGCAAATAATTATTGCGGGTGGGCGGATGGTCATGCTGCCAATAGCGTACGAGTTCTAACCCGGCAGATCGCGCAAGGGCAATGAACTCCTCTGGTTCGGCGTAGAAAGAGACTTCGGTTCCGCTCCGTATGACGGCCGGCTTCCCCGTGAGTTGCCAGTAGGCCATTCTTCGCAGCATCCCAAACCACGCTCTCAGGCCACGCTCGCGATAAAGGAAGGAAAGCATTTCTCTCCGGCTGGTGACCTGCGGGGTCGGATCGTGCGTTTCGACAAAAGGAATCTCCCCCAAAAAGACGCGTGCGCCCGGTTTTGCAATTCGGCAGATCTCGCGCAAGCTCGCGGGAATCTTCTGCCGGGGCACCACGAGCAACACGTTGTTGCAAACGACAACCGAGGCGCTTTGATCTTCGATAGGCAGCCGGTCGGTGAGTCCCTGTTTCACGTTAAGACCGGCCCGCTGAAGCACGGCCACTTCCTCTTCGGTGGCGAGTAGTCCCACAGCGGTCCGAGTGCCTGCACGTTCCGCCATCCGCAGCAGCGTGCCGTCGCCGCAGCCGATGTCGACGAGCTCGTCCCCGGCGTGAAGCTCGACCGCCTCGACGATTCGTTCATGAATCAGCTTTGTGATCTGCTTCAGGTGCCTGCCTCTGAGGGCCAGGTCGTGCGGATCGTTGGCATGCTTCGCCGTCTCGCGGCAGTACTCCACGTAGTCGTCTGAGCGAGTTATCATTGGATATTCATCTATCGTACTTCCAACGACACCAGGTCGCCATCGGATAAGCCGCCGGGCTTGTAATTCACCGTGACGGCGCGGTCTCTCCACTCACAGGAAAAATCGTCAGCGCCGATCAGCAGCAGCGATTTGTAGTCGAGCGCGCGCAGCTTGAGGGCGACTCCACCTGAAGTCACGGTCAGAATCGCCATCGGAGGTTGAGAACAGTCGACAGCTATCAGGTGGCCCTTGAAAAATTTGGTCGTGCGGGCGTCCGATGGCGTGGCGGTTGGTGTAGTTTGTGTGGCGGCGGCGCGCTGGGCTGCGTCCTGATCGAGCACATCAAAAGGTGATTTTTGCGGTGCCAGCTTTGACTCGGTGCTGACCGGGACTCCGTACTTGCGCTCGGTTGCGCTCTGCGCCAACTTCTCGCGTGCTAGAGCCGCGATCTGCGGATTGCCGCTGGTTTTCAGGCGATCGAGAAGAGCGTTCGCGGCTTCCCACTTCTTGCCCGTAATGTAAATCAGCGCCAGGTGGTAGACATAGCGCTCGTCGCGCGGGCTCAACTGCATGGCGGCGCGCTCAGCCTGCATGGCAGCGACCGGGCCTCCGCCCTCATTGCGGGCTTGGGCCAGCATGTCATAAGCCTCGGCGAACTCGGGATACCATTCGACCACGGCGCGCAGATCCTGCATCATGTTCGCCAGCCCTTGAATGTCACTGTGTTTGGCCTCAGCCATGCGCAGCTTGAGGGCCGACAGGTAATAGCGGATCCACATGTCGTCCTGCTTGAGGATAGCGGCGTCGCCCAGTTCGATAACAGCTTCGTCGAATTTGCCGTGCTGGATGTGGTCCCATGCCAGCATGCGGTGCGCGAGTTCGTTTCCGTTGGCCAGAGTCGGGATTTTGTCATCCTCGGTCCTGGTTTTGGCATGAACAGGGGCAGCAGTAGCCGGAGCGACGAGGAGAGTTTGCAACACGCTCATACCGGCCTCCCGGCGTTCGGGGATGCGAACCTGGATTCCAGCATAAAGGGCGCGAGCGTCGGCTTCCGGGAAAGGCTTTGAATTGATTGCACTGTCGTCAGGTCCGACGGGAACCGGGAAGTGGTAAACCTGCGGCGCGGGGTTTGTGGAAAAGTCCGGATCCGGATTCTTCTCCCGGGCGGCGTCGAGCGCCATGGAGAGCGCGATCTGCGAGTGAAAGTAATCTTTCACCGCCTGCTCGAGCTGGGCCGGCGACATGCCGTAGGCTTTCTGAATCGCCTCTTCGACGGGAACTCTCTGATTCAGGACCAGATCGAAGTACGCGCCTGTCTCGGGCAGTTTCTTCTGACGCAGCAGATAGTGCATTACCATCCACGATTCGGCGTAGAAGAGTGTGTGGTGGGTGCCTTCGTTGTAGGTTGAGGTGTCGTGCTTCATGGTGAACAAGTCGGGGATGGAGAGCCAGACCTGCGCACCCAGCAATTCAGTCAATGACTTTGGTGGGTGGCTTTCGAACTGATTCTGCAATAGATCCTGGGCGACGGAGGCGTGCAGCTCGGGATCGCCGCCGATTTCAACCTGCTTGTTGTCGACGCGGACGGAGCTAAAGTATTCGGCCAGGCCTTCATCGAACCATCCCTGGGCAGGCGGATAGTTGTAGTTGAGCAGCATGTGCGCGAAATCGTGGGCCACGGCGCGCCACGGTTCCGCTTCGAACAAATTGAGGACAATGAAGTTCTGGTCCTCGCCGGGGAGGAAGAAGCCGGGAACGTCGATGGGCTGGCCCTGGCGCAGAGGCGCGATCTGGTAGTAGGGTTTGTCATTCTTCAAGGCGAGGATGGTCAGCGGCAGCGGCTGGTTCAGGCGGTCTTTGCTAAGAAGAATGGCGAAGACCGCGCGCATCTGCTCAAAGCGCAGGGCGACCTCACGCCCTTTCTTGTCACCCGCGTCGGTGACCACGGTGAAGTGTGCGGAGTGTATTTCGAGCCACGGCGGCTGCTCAGCCGCCGGAGCGGATGTAGATAGAAGAATCCCCAAGAGCGTCGTGGAAAAGAATGAACTCGGAATGGGACGGATGCGGGCCATGCTCGCGCCGGAGACGCGAAAACTACTGAAATGCTAACACGAGGATTGGTCGTAAGAGCACTACGCGGACGGCGGGGACAAGATACTGTGTCAGGCTTGGAAATACGTCCCGTTACTGAGGAGAGTTTCCACTGCTTCGACAACGCAGAAAACATCGCTCTTCGCGCAAACCCCACGGATCCCGACTTTTCGAGCCTCTTCGGCAAGTTGGGGAGACATGTGCATCGACACCATCAGGATGGGAACCCGCGGCGAACGCTTCGTAATTGATTTCGCTGCATCTAAGCCGTTCATTTCGGGCATCTGGAAGTCGAGCACAATGACATCCGGTTCTATTTCCCGGGCTTTCTGCACGGCTTCGCGGCCGTCGGAGGCCTCGCCGCAAACCCACCAGTGTGGGTGCCGTTCCAGCAGGTGTCGCAGGCCTCGACGCATAGCTTGGCTGTCATCCACAACTAAAATGCGAGTGGGCGAAATGTCGGTCAAGATTTCTGACGCAGCCATACTCAATAATGAAGGTTTTGCAAACCCCCGAGGAATACACCGAAGAGCGTAGAACCGCTAGAAAACAAGCGTACTTAAAGCGCTATGGCCAGATTTCTCATTATGCGAAGGTCGGGGTTGAGTAGTCTAAGATCAGGGGTAGAGCATACGAAGGTGAGACGATAGCATGCAAACGTAACTCTAGGGCTCGTCCGTTGTTTTGCCCGGGTCGAGATCCTCAATGGCCGGAACCAAGTCGGTCGTAAGGCGATCCTTGCCAATGCAGCCATCGGCGCCTGCTGCCAGCGCGCTGGGTAACGCAAACGCCGCGTCGTTAAGGCTCACAATCAGGATTTTCGCGTCCGGCACCTCTTGCCTTATCACGCGGGCGGCTTCCAATCCGTTCTTGCCTGGCATGCTGATATCGAGAAGAACCACATCAGGTCGAAGGTTAACAGACTTCTGAATCGCATCCGCGCCGTCGGAAGCCTCTCCACATATTTCCCACGTCGGATGGGACCTCAAGATCGCGATCATGCTCTTTCGAATCAGCTCGCTATCATCCGCAATCAGGATTCGCAATGCGTGGCGGGGTTGTCCGAGGATCGGGTCAACTTCTGGATTAAAACTACTCATCAACGTCCGACTTGGGAACGGTGGCACTCACCGTCGTTCCTTTTTCGCTGGACGACAGCTGGAGTGTGCCTCCCAATTGGCGCATGCGTTCGTTCATTCCTCGCAATCCGACTCCCAATGCTCGCGTCCAGTCCTGGCCGGCGTCGTTCAAGATTCCGAGGGGCACGCCTTTTCCTTCGTCGGCAACTTCCAATGTAGCCATTCCATTTTTCGATAGAAGGCGTACGTGTGCGATCTCGCTTCCAGAGTGCCGGTGAACATTCGTCAGACTCTCCTGAAGCACGCGAAACAGGGCGAGTTCAACTTCACGCGGAAGGCGGCCAAACTCAGGATCGACCTTAAAGGTGGTCTTGATTCCGCTACGGGATGAAAATCCATCCAAAAACCATGGGATCGCCGCTGTCAACCCTGTCTCCTCTAGCATGGGGGGATACAAGAGATGGGATAGGGTCCTGACCTCCTTTATGGAATCTTCCACGAGGCTGACACACTGCTGGAGTTCTTCCGTAGTTTGCTCTCCCGTTCGCCCTGACTTCAGTAAATCCAGCTTCATCTTCAGCACCGCAAGATACTGACCTAAACTGTCGTGCAGGTCTCTGCCAATACGCCTGCGCTCCTCATCCTGGCTGCGGAGCAGGTGAATCGATAGATCTCGAAGCGATCTTTCTGAATCGTGTAATCGCAGCTCTGCTTCCTTTCTCTCAACTACTTCCTTTTGCAATGCCTGCTGGGTCTGCATTCCTTCCGTGAAATCACGGGTAACTTTTCCGAAGCCGAGCAGCTTCCCACTCCCGTCCCGTACCGCCGTGATGATCACATTCGCCCAAAATCTGGACCCATCCTTGCGCACGCGCCAACCTTCGTCTTCGAATCGTCCGTCTTTTGCTGCCACCGTCAATTCCCACTGTGGCTTGCCGTTTCGCAAGTCTTCGTCCGGATAGAAGCAAGAAAAATGCTTGCCAACGATCTCGGCGGCCTGGTAGCCCTTCAGTCGTTCGGCTCCTTTGTTCCAACTGCTCACGTTGCCGTTAGTATCTAACATGAAGATCGCATAATCCTGGACGGCTTCCACCAGCAACCGGAATCGCTCCTCGCTCTCCCGCAACTCCAATTCTTTTTCGAGCGCGTGTGCCCTCTGTTGCAGGTGAGCGATGTTGCGAAGCTTCTCCTCTTCACTCCTCAGCCCCATATAGCTCTCGCTCGGAACAACTCCCGAGTGTTCGCCGCACATCTTCAAGAACGGTTCAATATGTCTTTCGTTATTGAACCCAGTGATCGGGTACGCACAGAGTAGAGAGAAGGAGTGTCGTGCAGCTAAGTCATTCCAGAGTTGCTCCAACCGAATCGCCTCTTGTGGCTTTCCCTCCGCCCACAACAGGGCGACAAGTTCTCCGAATACAGCGATGCAGGAATCCTTGCGATCGGCAGCATTTCGGACACGCGTCAAAGCCCCGCCAATCAGATCGATAAATCGCGCCTCGTCGACCGAACCGTTGGCCATAAATCTGGGGAGGGTCTCGCCTGCATCCAGCAGAACGTAGCGTCCTTGCCGGATCGCTTTCGCTGTATCCAACCCTTGCGCGGATAGCCGTTTGGCAAGTCCTTCATGGTGCGCCTTGGTGGCCACTACCACTGCGGCATCCCCCATCGCAATAGCACCGCCAATGTATCGGCTCAACACCTCGACCAGGAAGCTCTCATCTGTATACAACTGAACCACATGACCGCCTCGATCATGGCTGTGGGTTTGCGCCAAAGAGGAGGTCAGGTGAACCCCGGACTCAGGAACTGCAGCACTCATTCAGCTTTGTCTCCGTTTCCTACACCTTGCTGCAACGTCTATATTTGTAGGAATGCTAACCGACGATCAGAATCGTCCTAAAAGCATCGCGTTGGACAGAATCTCAGACCATACAGGAAAATCTGTATCTCAGAAATCCATATCCCAACCGATCTCGAGGAGGCTAACATTCCCAAACGGCACTGCGTGTGCCTGGGCCAGCCTTATAGGGCATTAACGAAATTGGTAACTTTCTGGCCTCATTGAAAGGACGAGACCTACGAGGGTTTTTGTGCCCGCGGCCGAGCGATCAGTCGGCATTGACGGCACAAAGGGAAAAGAAGTCAAAATTGATCCGCAAATTGCCTGATACGGCCACCCTCAGGTGAGAAGGCTAGCAGTGATTTTCTTGCGAACGAATGACAGTCTCTCGGTCCAGTGCGTCCATACGATGATTCATGCCGTGATCCAACGCGCGGCTCACGTTCTGGTTATTCTGCTCGCGGCTGCTTGCGTTTCACCAGGGCAAGTTTCCGGTCAGGGGCAGCAGCCTGACAAAGGCGACCGTAGTGTTCGCGGGATCGTAGTCAATTCTGTTACCAACGAGCCGATTGGTCGAGCTCTCGTCTATTCTCCCGACAATCGCTACGCGATGCTGACGGATAGCGAGGGGCATTTTGAATTCACGCCGCCTAAGGTCAACACCGGGACCGAAAACGGTTTCGCCGGTGACGGCCAACCTCAACGGGTATGGTCCACAGGAAGCAGTGGCGTTATCCCTTGGCTGATGGCTCGCAAGCCTGGGTTTCTGGACGATCCGAACCAGGGGAGTCAGGTCGAGGCATCTCCGGGCAGCGAGCGCACGATCTCCTTGATGCCCGAGGCGGTGATTAAGGGCCGAGTCAGCCTTTCCCAGGCTGAGGCAGCCATTGGCGTTAATGTGCAAATCTTCGCAAAGCAGGTGCAGGAGGGCATCCCCCGCTGGATGCCCGGGACCTCAGTACGCGCGAACTCGAACGGAGAGTTCCGCTTTGCCGAACTTCTGCCCGGCTCTTACAAATTAGTGACACATGAGTTGATGGACAATGATCCAGCGGCTACGGTTCCCGGCGGTCAACTGTATGGATTTCCACCGGTCTATTACCCAAGCGCAACCGATTTTGCAGCCGCCAGCACGATTCAGCTCACCGCCGGGCAGACATTTCAGGCGGATATTTCGTTGGTCCGCCAGTCCTATTATCCGGTAAGAATTCCGGTAGCGAATGGGGACGCAAACACTGGAATGAATATCACGGTATCGCCACAGGGACACCATGGCCCCGGCTACTCGCTCGGATACAACGCAGAGAAGCAGCGGATCGAAGGATTGCTGCCCAATGGAAATTATCTGGTGGAGGCGGCTATGTTTGGCCCGATCTCGGCGAGCGGGGCGGCAAACATTGCAGTCGCTGGGGCTCCGGTCGAAGGACCCGGCATGACGCTTACCGGCAACAGTTCGATCAGTCTGCATGTTAAGGAGGAATTTGGCGCAATGGATTGGCGCGGTGCAGGATCGATGATGATCGAGGGGCGTACTATCCGCTTGCACGGGCCGCGACTCTATTTGCAGGTCAGAGCGGAGGCGGCCGACGATTTCGAGCAGCACAGAGGCGGTTCGATTCGCCCCCCTACAGGGCCGAACGATGACTCATTGGTCATTGAAAATCTTGCGTCTGGGCGATATTGGTTGCGACTGAGCTCGTCCCGTGGCTACGTGGCGGCGGCGACCATGGGCGGAGTTGATTTGCTGCATGAGCCGTTAGTCATCGCTGCGGGATCGAGTACGGCAATCGAAATCACCATGCGTGACGATAATGCGGAAATCAATGGAACGGTGGCCGGGGGCACGGCTGGGGCAATGACAAATTTGTCTTCAGCCTACGTGTATTGCGTTCCTTTACCGGATAGCCAAGGCCAATTTCAACCTTTGGAAGTATCTTCCGAAGGAAACTTCGGCTCGCAGATGATGGCGCCCGGAACATATCGCGTGATTGCGTTCAAGAGTCCCCAGCCAAATCTTCCCTATCGCGACGCTGAAGCAATGCGGGCATATGAAACGAAGGGTCAAATCGTCCATTTGTCACCGGGCCAGAAAACGACACTGCAGTTGCAGATCATTTCCGGCAGCGAATAAACATGGCGGCTTATCCAATTTCGGCGCGCTCCTTCTTGTTGATGATGGCTCTATGTGTGTTCGGAGCAAGAGCATTCGCAACGCCGCAAATTGCGAGTCCCCAGGCAACAATTCCCGGCGGCGCATACCGAATCGCTGGAACTGTAGTGAGTAAAACCGACGCACATCCCCTGGGCCGGGCACGAATCTTCGTGAGGGACGCCGTGGATCAGCGGAAGTTTCGGTCCTTGGTGACTTCCGACGACGGCAAGTTCGAGTTCAGCGGGCTACCGGCCGGAAAGTATTCCCTGGAAGGGGCAAAGCGCGGATTCACTTCGGCCGGATATGAACAGCATGACCAATTTTCCACGGCGATTGTGACCGGCGCCGGTCTCGACACCGAAAGCCTGGTATTGCGGCTTGCGCCTGATGCCGTGATCACAGGCAAAATCCTGGACGAAACTGGGGACCCGGTTCGCCACGCGATGGTGACGTTATATTACGTCGATCACAGCGGAGGGTTGGACCAGATCCGCCAATTTAACAACGCCCAGACGGATGACCAGGGGACGTACGAGATGACGCCGCTCATCCCCGGCACCTACTTCTTGTCCGCGACCGCGGCGCCCTGGTACGCCGTTCATCCCAATTCGGAGGGGACTAATTCCGGGCCCGAAGGCCAGCCCGCGTCCACAGTGCCGACTGATCGATCTCTTGATGTGGCCTATCCGATGACTTACTACCCGGATGTGCTCGAGGCGGAAAGCGCAACGCCGATTCCGGTCCGAGGCGGTGACCGCGTGCAGGTCGACATTCACATGAATCCAGTTCCGGCCCTTCGCTTGCTTTTTCATGTACCGGGCGACAGCACGCACGGTTTCGCTTATCCGCAGTTTCAACAACCTGCCTTTGACGGCTCCACGTCTGTCCAAACCAACGGCGGGCCGATGGTGTCGCCAGGGTTGGTGGAAATTACGGGAATTCCCTCGGGCCGCTACAACGTCCGCATCGACGGCGGAGGGTCAGGTCTTCAAATGAATGGGGTGGATCTCAGCAAAGATGGGGAGGAGATCGACACATCCAGCGGTGAAGCCCTGAGTAACGTCAAAGTGTCGGTAAAAGTGCCCGGTGAGACTGCGCTTCCGACGCAACTTATGGTTGGGTTGCGTTCGGGACGTCGAGTGATTGCAGCTTTGCAGCCTATCAATCCCAAGGGGGAAGCGGAACTCGAACGGATCGCTCCCGGCCGGTACGAAGTACTGGTCGCAGGGTCTACGAAGCCCTACTCCATCGCGCACATTGCATCGGAAGGTGGCGAAGTGTCCGGTCACACACTGACTGTGGCGGCGGGCTCTTCGCCCTCGTTGTCGCTAACCCTGGTGGGCGGCAGCGTGGAGGTACAAGGAATCGCGAAGCGCGCAGGGAAGGCTTTTGCTGGCGCCATGGTGGTGCTGGTACCGAAAGATCCAGAGACGGATCACGATCTTTTTCGACGAGACCAAAGCGATCTGGACGGTACTTTCAGTTTGCATGGTGTGATTCCAGGTTCCTATTCCCTTCTGGCAATCGAGAATGGATGGGACTTGGACTGGTCAAAGCCGGGGGTGATTGCAGCTTACCGGAAGCAGGGCCGCACAATTCAAGTGCTCGATCAAATGGGCCGCCCTATGAATGTCGCAGAACCGATCGAGGTTCAGTCTAAGTAAGTGTGGCGAGCTAGTCGCCGCTGGCGTGGTTCTGCGTGGGGACCAATACAAGGCGCGCATGCTGAGGAGCAGGTTGTGCCTGCGACCTCTGGCCAAAGGCCTGCAGAATTCCGATAACGGCTGCATAAGCGGCACCGACGCCGAGGCCCACGGACGTGATCACGGTGACGCAGAGAACAAGAAGCATGAAGAGCGAATTCACAATCAACCACCCTTAAATAAGCGCTAGATCAGATGCCGCGGCCACTGCTTCCGTATACCTCAGCCTTTTCCTGACTTCTTCGGCCTGAGTCCTCAATCTAACCGCGTTGACGCTCGCTGCTAGTGACGACTAAGATACGGAGTAGAGCTGTGCATTCCTACTTTCGAACAATTCTGGTGCCCTGTCGACGTTACGAAGGGGCAATTTCCGTTGAGTAAATGGCCATTACGAAGATTTCTGTCCGCGGGGCGCGGCAGCACAATCTAAAAAATATTGACGTCGAGATTCCGCGCAACACCTTGACCGTGGTGACCGGGTTGAGTGGATCCGGGAAATCGTCGCTGGCGTTTGACACCATTTACGCCGAAGGACAGCGCCGCTACGTGGAGACCCTTTCGGCCTACGCGCGGCAGTTTCTGGACCAGATGGAACGTCCGGATGTTGATGCAATCGATGGACTTAGCCCGTCCATCTCGATTGAGCAGAAGACCACCAGCCGCAGTCCGCGTTCCACCGTCGGGACCATCACCGAAATCTACGACTATCTTCGCCTGTTGTTCGCCTCAATCGGGGTTCCTCATTGCCCCAAGTGCGGCCGGGCCATCAGCCGGCAGTCAGCGGACCAGATTGTGCAGCGGGTCATGGCTCTGACCCCAGAAGACCGTGTGATGGTGATGGCGCCCATCGTCCGCGGGCGCAAGGGCGAGTTCAAGAAAGAGATGGAGACGCTCCTGAAACACGGCTACACCCGGGCGCGCGTCGATGGCGAGTTGGTGAATCTGGAGGACGACCTTCAGCTCGACAAGCGAAAGAACCACACCATTGAAGTGGTGATTGATCGCCTGCTGGTGAAGCCTGGAATTGAGCACCGGCTGGAAATGTCGGTTGGCCTGGCGATGAAGCTCGCGGGCGGGTTGGTGCAAGTTGCAGTGGTCGGCGGAGAAGAGCAGCTTTATTCGGAGAAGCTGGCGTGTCCGGACTGCGGGATCAACGTGCCGCAACTGGAGCCGCGCTCGTTTTCATTTAACAGCTTGTATGGAGCTTGTCCGGAGTGCCACGGGCTAGGCAGCAAATACGACTTCGATCCCGCGAAGGTGATTACAGACTGGTCGAAGCCGTTGCTCGAGGGTGGGCTGGGTCCGGGCTCGGCATCGCAGAATCTGCTGCACATGTTGCGGATCACCGCGGGGACCTACGGAATCGATCTCAGCACTCCGTTCGAGAAATTTCCCGAGAAGATTCAAGACCTGCTGCTGAATGGAGAAGCCGGGCGTGGCGGCAAGACTGGATTTCACGGAATCTTCGGATACTTGAAGCAGAATCTGGAAGAGTCGACCTCGGAAGGCTATCGCGACTGGCTGATGGACCATATGTCGGCAACGGTCTGTCCAGCGTGCCAGGGGAAGCGGTTGCGGCCGGAGAGCCTGGCGGTTCGAGTGAATGGAATGTCGATTGCCGACTTTACGGCACTGCCGGTGGAACAGGCGCTCGCGGTCGCGCAAGGCATCAAACTCGCCGGGCGCGAAGCGGCGATTGCAGGACGGGTCATGCATGAGGTGGTAGAACGGTTGCAATTTCTGAACGCGGTAGGCCTGGGATACATTTCGCTGGACCGTTCGGCGGCAACGCTTTCAGGCGGCGAGGGGCAGCGAATTCGCCTGGCGACGCAAATTGGATCGAAGCTGCGCGGCGTGCTCTACGTATTGGATGAGCCTTCGATCGGTCTGCATCATCGCGACAATGGACGGTTGCTGACCGCGCTCGAAAACTTGCGCGACTTGGGAAACACGGTATTGGTGGTTGAGCACGATGAGGAAACAATCCGGCGCGCGGACTATGTGATTGATCTGGGTCCGGGGGCGGGACGTCACGGTGGAAGTCTGGTGGCGCACGGAACTCCCACGGAGATTATGCGCGAGCCGAATTCATTGACCGGCGCATACATCTCGGGCAGGGTGCAGATCGCAATGCGGCCCGAGCGTCGGCAGACGAATGGCGCTGTGCTGACGATACTCGGCGCGAAGGAAAACAATCTCAAGAATCTGGATGTGACTTTTCCCCTCGGCGTGATGACCGTCGTGACAGGTGTTTCCGGGTCGGGCAAGTCGACGCTGGTGAATGACATTCTGTATCGCGCACTCGCGCGTCAGCTATACCGGTCTCGGGAAAAAGCAGGAGAGCACAAGGCAATCTCGGGCGCCGAAAATATCGACAAAGTCATTCGCATCGACCAGTCACCGATCGGGCGCACCCCGCGGTCGAATCCGGCGACGTATACCGGAGTGTTCACGCAGATTCGCGATTTTTACGCCATGTTGCCGGAGTCGCGCGAGCGCGGGTACAAGCCAGGACGATTTTCGTTCAATGTGCCCGGCGGACGCTGCGAAGCCTGCCAGGGCGAAGGCCAGCGCCGCATCGAGATGAATTTTCTGCCCGACGTCTATGTACTGTGCGAAGTGTGCGGCGGCCGGCGCTACAATCGCGAGACGCTGGCGGTGAAGTACAACGGGAATTCAATCGCCGATCTGCTTGAGATGCCGGTTTCCGACGCATTGCCGATTCTGGAAAACATTCCGCAAGTGAGGCAAAAGCTGCAGACGCTGGTGGACGTGGGTCTCGGCTACATTCATCTGGGACAGTCCGCGGTGACGCTATCTGGCGGCGAAGCCCAGCGCATTAAGCTGGCGCGCGAGTTGAGCAAGCGGCAAACCGGCAAGACCCTTTACCTGCTGGACGAGCCGACCACCGGCCTGCACTTCGACGACGTGAAAAAGCTGCTCGAGGTGCTGCACCGTTTGACCGACCTGGGAAACTCGATCATCATCATCGAACACAATCTGGATGTGATCCGCAACGCAGATTGGGTCATCGATCTGGGTCCCGAAGGCGGCGAAGAGGGCGGACGCATCGTGGCGCAAGGCACCCCGGAAACCGTAGCGCGCGTGAAGAAATCGTACACGGGCCAGGCGCTGACGGGATATTTCTCCGGGAACGGAAGGCGGAGCGCATAGGATCCCGCAGTTTCACGAAGGAGGTCGCAGAAATGGCAACGGAACTAACGGACCGTGTGGAGCGTTTAGAGCGAGGTCTTCGGTGGGTCTTGGGCGCTTGGATTTTAAGCATTGTACTGTTAGCCTCCCTTTTCATCGCGACGCCCAAAGCGTTAACTGCGCCGCCGTCCGACCGACTCTCGGTTCGCAGCTTGGCGATAACGGATGGTAAAGGAATCGAACGTATCCGCATTGCCGCCCCGCTGCCCGACCCAGTAGAAAATGGCAAAGCCTCGCATCGCCGAAGCCCTGCCAACGGTATTCAACTCAACGATGCCAAAGGCAACGAGCGCGGGGGGCTGTCTATGCTCGACGACGGCAGCCTGCTGCTGTGCTTTGACTCCAACTCATCGGAAGCGGTGTGCATGTATGTCATGCCGGCAGGCGAAAGAGGGTTCTCGGTGACTGACGACAAGTCGAAGGATCGAGCGCTGCTAGTCCTATCCGCTGACAAGGACGTCAAGTTGGTGCTCAACGACGAAGCCGAGAAGACCAGGGTGCGTGTCCATGTAGGCGCGGATGGAGTACCGGCACTCCAGCTTAGCGATCTGCAAGGAAAAGCTACGTGGTCAACCCCGTAACGGGACTCGAAACCGGTTGTAACCCGGCGGCCAGTTTTGACCGAGGAAAGGATATTTTTGTCATCGTCCGAAAATCCGCAGTTTGAACCGCCGTTGCTCAGTGGCGATGTGCATGCTCCCCTCCCGCTTGTTCCCGATACATCGTCGCCGATGTCGCTGCCTCCAGTGCCTGTGGCGGCGGCGCCTGTTGAGAACCCCGTGTGGAGCGGTTGGGACGTGCTGCAGATCGCTGGCTTGGCCTTGGGGAGTGCGTTCATACTGCAGGCGATCATCCTCTTTGGCGCGAAGCGATTTGTTTATCCGCACGCGACGCTGCGGGACCTTACACAAAAGGCCGTGCTTGCGATTCTGGCACAGCTTCTGGCCTATGTTGTGGTCGCCATCTTTATGGTGACACTGGTCGAGGGGAAATATCACGTCCGGTTCTGGCAGGCAATTCGATGGAACTGGCCCGGAAATGCAATGCTGAAGTTGTTGGGCCTGGGAGTGCTGACGGTTGCACTCGATTTTCTCGGCCGCTTTTTGCCGATGCCCAAGAACACACCCTTCGAGCAGTTTTTTGCCCGGCCCCTGGACGCGTATATGATCTCGGTTTTTGCCATCACACTGGGTCCGTTGATGGAAGAACTCTTCTTTCGCGGATTCCTCTACCCTGTAATCGCGCGGAGGCTAGGTGTAGTTTGGGGAGTGGTTCTTACGGCGCTGCCTTTTGGCCTGATTCATTCCGTTCAGTATGGAAATGCGTGGTCGGCCGTGCTGATCGTTTGTTTGGTGGGCGTAGTTTTGACCACGGTCCGAGCGGTGACGAAGTCGGTGGCCGCAAGCTTTCTGGTGCACGTCGGCTACAACGGAACGTTGATGTTTCTGGCCGCGCTGGCAACGGATGGCTTCCGCCACATGGACAAAGCCGGGATGTTTTTGTGGAGGTTTTGAACGTGTGGCGCGGGCACTCCTGCCCGCGAAATGCCGGCAGCATGTGAAAAGCTGAGGGTCTACTGCAGTTTCATCCCTTGGGCCTTCACTTTCGGCAAGTTCTGAACTGGGTTTGCATGTACCTGTGTGGTTAGATTTCGCGGGCAAGAGTGCCCGCGCCACATTCGACCCACAGCCATTGATAACCTTCCGGTTTTTCCACCAAGCCTTTTCTTACCGGGTTCTGCCGAATGTACTCCACCCTTTCCCGGAGGCTCTCATTTCCGCGAAGCACGTGATCGAAGGATTCGTCTTGCCACACTGGCCCGGTCCGGCCGGTGAGTTTGTTGATATTGCGCGCCGAGGATCCCTTGATGGCTCTCAAAATCTCCGGGAGTGCGAACGTCCAGCCATCTGCATCGCGCAAACCTGTAAAGAGCAAGTGCACATGATCTGGCATAACCACCGCAGCATGTATCTGAATTGTTTTGCCGTGATCATGGAAACAGTGTTGCAGGACAAGTGTTCGTGCATTAGGTGAGAGTACGCAGGCAGTCAACGTGCGGAAAGTAACGAACAGCGGCCGATCGTCTCTTTGATAGTGAGGCAGACGGCGGCGATATTCATATCGGCGGAAGGTTGCGGTTGGCAATGGGAGAGCGCAGTCCTACTCCCACGAGTGTAGAGGTTGGGGGCACCGCTCTTTCGGGATTCTTGATCTTTTCTGTGAGCGATGTGCCGGAATGGGATTATTCTTTGTTGGTTTTGATTGTGTGGCGCGGGCACTCCTGCCCGCGAAATGTCGGCAGCATGTGAGAAGCCGAAGGTCCACCGCAGGGTCAAGCCCGAGCCTTTTACTCCTGGCAAGTTCTGAAACTCGGTTTGCGGTTTTGCTCCGTGGCTAGAGTTCGCGGGCAAGAGTGCCCGCGCCACACATTCAAATGCCGCACAACGACAACTACTTCACCGTGATCGTCAGCAACTGCGCGCCGCTCACCACGTAATCTAGCGGCATAGTCGCGGTTTCGTCCACATTCGATTCGCCGCTGACGACCATTTCCTGGTTGCCGCGCATGCCATCCATTACGTTCATCACTGAAATAGGCAGCGTCGGCATAACTTTGTCGGCCACGCGGGCTTCGGGGTCGGCTTCGAGCAATGAGACGTAGACACGATTGTTGGCATGCTCTTTGTTGAGCAACGCAATGGTCGATGCCAGGTCAAGTTTGCGACCGAAGGCGGGCGTGCCGCGTCCCATGCGGTCTAAAGTTTCGCCATCGCTGACTAGGATGCGCAGAGTTCCCTTGCTTGTCGAGGGCGGAATTTTCACCGAGATCTGGTGCACGCGGCGCTCTCCGCGGTAAGGAGCAAGCACAGTTTCGATGGTGATCTCGTCGCCGGGCCGGGCTTCGGTTACGTCGGCGCGGGCGCTTTCCAGACGTGCCCAGCGCCGCTCACGGACCAAATCGAACTCAAGTTTTACGCTGTTGACCGCCGGGGCACTATAGGAATTGTCGTAGATGCGGCCGAAACGTTCTCCGAGCGAAAGCGCCGCAGCCATGGCAGCGGGCTGTGCGTTTTCAGCGGGAGAGAACATGTTCTTCAACTGAACTTCGGGAAAGCCTTTGACGTTGATGCTTCCAGTGAGTCGATAGCTGATTTCTTCACCGTATTCGTTCACGCCATGCAGAGCGTTAAACACAGTCGCCATGATGGCGACAGGACTCAGCCGGGGGTTGTTCAATACTTCGTAATGAAACTCTTTGATTCCGGCGCCACCATTGATGGTCAAGGTAACGGGGATCATCTGCGGTTCTTTGTTGAAAACTCCCATGATGCCGGTGTGACGGTCCTGGACGAAGACTCCGGCGGGCTCGGTGGTGTTGACGATCTTGAACGCATTGAGCGGCGAGGGCAGCGTGGCCAGCACCTCCGCCTTGTTCATGGGCAGATCGACCGAGCCAAACTGCAGCAAGGGATGTCCGCAGGCAAGCAGGCGTTGCGCATCGATATAGGTGACAGTACAAGTGGCTTCGATGTCCATGTCCCCGCGAACGAGCACAGCACTGACGGCCGAGCCAGCCTCGAGCGGTTCGGGTTGTTTAGCATCGCTGGACGAGCCAGCACCCATGACGGGAACGATTCCTGCGGCCGCAAACTGCGGGGCGAAGCGGCGCACGGTATCTTCGGAGAATCCGTTGAAGACCAAAGGCGTTTCGATCGGCTTCAGATAATTTGCGAAATCCTGAGTCGAGGTGGTGAGGCCAGTGGCATCCCCCGGAGAAGCAGTCTTGCCGGCAGCATTGTTCACGGCGGGTCGGGTCGCTGCGGCCTCTTCCGCGGGCGAACGGTCGAGCGCATTGATTTCAAGCATGCTGGCAATCGGAGTCACGCCGGCGATGGGCTCCTTCGAAAATTCGCCGATACGGAACGCGAGAGCGCCCGCCAGTTTGCCATCCAGATAGACAGGGCTGCCGCTCATGCCTGCGACCACGCCCGTGTACTCAACCTTGGCGCCATGCAGACGGACGAGAATGATATCGCCCTTGGGGCCGTTCACATTACGCAGCACACCGAGGACCTCAACCTCCATCGGTTCGGGCTTAACACCCTGGAACACCGTGTAGGCGACGCCGCGCATACCGGCGTGGATCTGCGACACGGGGATGGTTGGCTGCGACGGCGTGCTTTGAGCACTCACCAGGGTAGGTAGGGAGAGACTGAAGACGAATAGCGCGAGAAACACTCTTCTCATGTATGCCCCGAGAGGACCTTGCGAACGAGTCCACACTTTTGGATCAGACTCGGCCAAATTGTTAAGTAATTGCCCTGAGGGGAGTTACCGGGAGCCTGGGCAAACATCCCAATTGCGAATCCTTGCGTCTATACTAGCACAGAGCTATTTTCCGGAGTCATCCAATGTTTACACAGAAGGTCCCCCAAAGTTTACGCCGGAAGTTCGCCCCCAAGTCGCCGATTCTGGTGGGCACTTGCTGTCTCGGAATGATGTTGGGTTCTCTGTCCGTAGTTGCGCAACAGCCGCAGCAGTCGCCGCCTTCCCCCCAAACTCCCGACAATGGCAAGCCGAAACAAGAAGTGCCGGCCGAAGCCGGAGGACCTGGTGAGAACACGAGTCCATATTCGATTCCCAAGAAACGGGAGGATGTGGCCCCTCCTCCTCAGCCGCCGGTCACGGCCAAGAAGGTTGAGGGGCTCCCGGATTACTCCCTGAAAGTGAATGTCCCGTTAGTGAACGTGGATGTTCTGGTGACGTCGAAGAGCGGTCAGTTCATTCCTGGCTTGAAGAAAGAAAACTTCCGGGTCCTCGAAGACGGAGTTCCGCAGGCTGTTTCCAATTTCAACGTCTCGCAGGCGCCGATCACGGCTGTGTTGCTGGTAGAGTTCGCCTCAACTAATTACGTCTTTATGATCCAGGCGCTACAGGCGTCGTACGCATTTGCCAACACGCTGAAGAAAGATGACTGGATCGCTGTGGCCTACTACGACATGCAGCCGCACATTCTGGTGGACTTCACTCAGGATAAGAAAGCTGTCTATGGGGCGTTGAACACGTTGCGCATGCCGGGGTTCGCAGAGACAAATCTCTTCGACGCCTTGTACGATACGCTCGACCGCCTCGATCGCGTGGAAGGGAAGAAGTATGTCGTTCTGGTGACGACGGGCATCGATACGTTCAGCAAATTGACATTCGACAAGATCATGAAGAAGGTCAAGGACACGAAGGATGTGACCATCTTCCCCGTCAGCGTAGGTTTCATCGTCCGGGAGTATTGCGAAACCCATCAGTGCGGCTACACCCACGGAATGGGCATTCCGGTGAACAACATGGACTACCTGCAGGGCGACAATGAAATGAGGACGTTCGCAGCCATGACCGGAGGGCGCGCCTACTTTCCGCGATTTGAAGGAGAGTTGCCGGAGTTGTTCGGGGATATTTCAAGCGACATCCGCAACCAGTATTCGTTGTCATACCACCCCAGCAATACCAAGCTCGACGGAACCTACCGCAAGCTGAAAGTGCAAGTCGTGGGGCCCGATGGAAGTCCCTTGAAGGTAAGAGACCAGAAAGGCAAGGACGTGAAGATTGATGTCGTGGCGCGCGATGGATACACGGCCAAGCACACGGTGGATTAGAACGGCGCTAGGCACCAGACCCTCCAGATCCTCGTTGTGGGTTTGTTCGACGGCTGGAGTATGATTCTTCGACCGAGTAATACTTCTGTAGAGCCATCCAACTTATTGACTTAAGTACGACTTATGATTAAGATGTAAGACTATGGCTGCCGAGTATGCCACCGTCAAGGCCAAAGGTCAGGTCGTTATCCCCGTCGACATTCGCAGGAAATTTCAGATTGATGAAGGGACCCGCGTCGCGTTTCTGGAAGAGAACGGACGGCTCATCATCCAACCCGTGACGGATGAGTTCATTGACGGGATGCGAGGGATTCTGGCCGGGCGAAACCTTCCCCAGCGTATTCTGCATGAACCCGACCGAGACCTCAAGTGAAAGTCCATGTGCTCGATGCCAACGCTCTTTATCGCTTCCTCATCGGCGGACCGGGCGCGGATATTGTGAACCGACTCTTCAAGGAAGCCAGGGACGCGGATCAGCCGCTATGGATGTCGGTGGTGAATTGGGGCGAGGTGTACTGCACAATCGCCAAAACAGAGGGCTTCAGCGACACCGACCGGATCATGGAGCGAGTAAAACTCCTTCCGCTGCGTATCCTCGACGCTGACGAATTGATGACCACGTCCGCTTCCCGGCTAAAGGCTGCGCGGGGATTGCCATACGCCGATTGTTTCGCAGCCGCAATCGCCATGAAAGCCGGCGTCTTGGTGACTTCCGACGTTAAGGACTTCAAGAAGATCCCCGAACTGCATCTACTACCGCTGCCCGAACACAAGGGACATCGAAGCCGCCCATGAACTGTGCTGCGTAAGACGGCCATTTATGGCAGGTGGAACAAGCTATCCAGCAGAAAAACGCACCCTGCGCCGACGAAGACAAGCAATGCCATTCTTGCGCCCGGTTCTTTGTTGACCTCCGGGACCAAATCCGAAGCAGCCACATAAATCGTCACGCCTGCCGAGAGCGGGAGCCCTGCGCCAACGTGATGCCGGAACAGCGCCATAGTGAGAACGCCGGCGAGAGTGGCTCCTCCCAAAATTACCGATGCGCCCCATGCAATCCCACGGCTTCGTCCACTGGCCAGCATCACCGAACTCACCGTGAAGCCTTCCGGAATCTTATGCAAGAAGACAGCGAAGAAAATCAGCCAGCCCAGCCAGTTCGAAACCAGAAAGCCAGACGCAATGGCAATGCCGTCGAAAAACGTGTGGATGATGAGGCCAAGGAGGACGGAATATCCCTTGTGCGAGTGGATGAACTCATCCTGGTGCGTCTCTTCGCCGAAGTGGAAGTGGGGTGTAACCGTGTGTTCAAAAAAGTGAATGATGAGGTAACCAAGCAGAATCAAGAAAGCGGCGCTGCGTCCGCGCAATTCGAGGGACTCCGGAACCATCTCGACCAGAGCCGTAGCCAGCATGAATCCCGCACCCAGGGCGACGAAGTATCGCAGGTAGCGCCGCTCCCAGTGGCGCTGCACAATAATCGCTCCCCCGAAAATGTTAGCCGCGGCGGCGGTCAGGCCCAGCAGGATGCTCGTTGCTATTGGGTGCATATTCTTCAGTACCGAGTACCTGGTCCCTGGTACCTAGCCGAGGATAACCCTTCCATCTGGACTCTTACCGTTCCTTTTCTTTGAGGGAATTGATGAGACCGCTGAGGATTCGTCCTACCTCATCTGCCTGTTTCAAGAGTTCCGCAGCTTGCGACTCGCGCAGATAGCTTCTTCTTTGAGCGATCAGAACCTGAGTTTCGAGTTCGGCAAGTGATCCGCGCGAATGTCGAAGAAAATGCAGAAACTCACGATTGCTGTAGTGCGCTTGCCCCTCCGCAATGTTACTCGGAATAGAAACTGCCGCCCGGCGAATCTGGTCGGTCAAACTGTAAACTTCTTTCTTGGGAAAACTCTCAGTGGCGTCATACACAGCATTGACGAGATCCATAGCTTTCTGCCAAGCGATCAGATCCTTGAAATGCTGCGCCATGGCCACCAAGCATACAACGTTGACTGGGTACTCGGCACAAGGTACTCGGTACTTCTTACCCCGAATGCCGGATGTGCATCACGTCGCCATCCTGCACGATGTAATCTTTGCCCTCAAGGCGCAGTGTACCTTTGGCTCGGGCGTTGGCTTCCGAGCCGGCTTCGAGCAGTTGGTCCCAGCGGATGGTTTCGGCTCGAATGAAATGATGTTCCAGATCGGAATGAATGGCCCCGGCGCCTTGCTGGGCGCGGGTGTTAGCGGGTATCTGCCAGGCGCGGCACTCGTCTTCGCCGGCGGTGAAAAATGAAATGAGTCCCAACAGCTTGTAAGTTGTGCGGATGAGGCGGACCAGGCCGCTCTCCTTCAGTCCGTAACTGGAGAGGAATTCGGCCGCATCGGCGTCACTCATTTCGGCCAGCTCAGCCTCGACCTTGCCGCAGATCGCGGTGGCTGCGGAATTCGGACGTGCCGCAATTTCCGTCAGCTTGTATTTGCTTACGGCTTCGTCCAATTCTTTGCCGAGTTCCGTCGACTCGCCAATGTTAAGCACGTAGAAAATCGGCTTCTCGCTGAGGAACATAAATCCCTTGATTCGCTTCTTATCTTCGGGCGTCATCTCCATTTCGCGCAGTGGTTTCTCGGACCCAAGGTGCGCATTGGCCCGCTTGAGCAACTCGAATTCTTTTTCGAGCTCGGGCGTCCTCATCTTTTTGAGATCTTTTTCGAGCCGCTCGAGACGTTTTTCGATCTGCCCGAGATCGCTCACCATGAGGTCGAATTCGACGTTCTTGATATCGCGCAGCGGGTCAATCGTCCCGACATGTGGAATCGAGGGATCGTCGAAGGCGCGAATCACGTGGGCGAGCGCGTCCACTTGGCGAAGGTGCGCAGAGTAGGCCGTATCTTTGAGTGCTTCTTGGCCGATGGCGCCCACGTCGACGTACTCGACAGAAGTGTGGGTCAGCTTCTTCGGATTGTAGAGAGCAGCCAATCGGTCGAGTCGATCGTCGGGGACCTGGGCAACTCCAACGTGGGCTTCGCGCGGATTGGAATAAGCCTGCTCAGAGAGATGCGCCTTGGTCAGAATACGAAACAGCGAGGTCTTGCCTACCTGGGGCAGGCCAATGATGCCGGTTTTCATAAGAAAGCTTCTAGCTACTTGCTCCTGGCTTCTAGCTTGGTGCGGCGTCGAGATCAGCCTTGATGCCAACGGCATGCTTCAGCCGTTGGCAGACAACCTCTCAGGATAAATGATGAAGTCACGATTGCCCAACAGCTTGAAAGCGAGAGTCCCCGTCCGCTACGAAGCGGAACGGGGACTCACTTGAGGTCGCGAGATGCCGGTTGAGGTTGGCGGTATCGACTTCTCTTCGAGCAGCGAAGACGATCATCCCCCATCTGGAGGCCGACCTAGGGTTTTTCTACGACCAATACTTCGAACTGGCCGTTTTCTGCGGTGGAAAGAAACAGTTTGTGTGTCTTCGGATCGAGGGCCATAGTCTTGGCCTTGGGTGCAGTCTTGACCGTCTCAACCACAGAATATTTGTCAGGGCTGTCCTGGTGGATCACTGTGATGGTGCCCTCGCCGTTGGAGTTGAAGATCAGCTTCCTCTCCGCATCGAAGGCGGTGGCATCAACGTGATCGCCGATCGGGAGCGTAGTGATTACCTCGCCGCTGTCTGGATTGATGACGGCCATCACTTTGCTGCGGCAGCCCACGAACAGACGCCGGTTCTTGCGATCCAGCGCCATGCTGACGGGTGCTCCGCAAGGAGCGGTGGGCCAGCGTTTCTCCACGCTAAGCTTGTTGGCATCAATTTTGAGAAGGACGTTTTCTTCTTCCAGATTGTTGAACACATAGCCCTTGCCGTCGGCTACGGCAAATTCGGGCCCACCCTTAAGATCGACCGTACCCACAACTTTACCGGTCGCGGCATCGATGGCCGTCGCGCTGTCGCTTTCGCCGTTGAAGGCAAATACTCGCGACGTGGAAGCATCGAAAATGATGGCATCCGGTTTCTTCCCGGTGGGCGCGCTTCCGATTGGCTTCAGGGTCTTCAGGTCGAAAATCGTGACGGTGGACGACTTGCCGTTGCTGGTAAATCCACGACCGAGTTCAGTCGCAACAGCGACTCCGTGGACGCCCTCTGTGTTCGGAATGTTGCCAACGATGGCTCCCGAATCCGCGTCGAGGACTTCCACCTGAGTTCCATGCGAGACGTACACACGGCGAGCGCCTTCGTCGACGGTGACGTAATCCCAACTTCCCTGCCCGGGGATTGGGATTTTTTTGGTTAGGCTGTAGCCGGTGTCGGAAGGAGCCGGAGCGGCGAGAAGGCCGATCGAAAGGGTAAGGGTGAGCACAATTACGGACGAAGCAAAAAGAGTTTTCAACGAATTCTCCTTGGAGGTTTTGGATTTTGCGGCTCATGACAAGCCGCGCTGCCGGAATCGGTGAACGACTTGCCGGCTTCAGGAACAAATTGCCAATCGTAGGTCTTAGGGTGGAGCGTCAACTTCAAAACACCATAGGTGTCATCGTTCCGGACCTCACTGTTGGGCAGGGGTTTGCCCATGGCGCGGTGAGTATCTTTCCCGCCAGTGCCTACCACGAACTCACGGATGCCATGGTCGGGGTCGCTTTTTCCGTCCGGATCCTGCGGAGCAAAACGCTCGTAATCGTGATCGTGGCCGTTGAGGACGACTTCAGTGCCAGCGGCGTACAGCGCATCCCAAAGCGGCTTCACTTCGAGGTCATTGCCGTGCTTTCCACCAGAGCTGAACAGAGGCTTGTGAAAGTAAGCGAGGGTACAGAGCTGCGGGTGCTGGGACAGGTCCTTGCGCAGCCATTGCTCCTGCAGCGACCCTGCAGCGCAACCTCCGACCTCCGGACACTCGCTGTTCAAAACAATGACGTGCCATTGGCGGAGATCGTAGCTGTAGTAGGCTTTGTCGGGATCGCCGGCGGCAGTACCGAAATAATGCGAGTAAGCGGACGACCCGCCGCTACGGTACTCGTGATTCCCCGGTGCGGGACGCGTACGAGCTTTGTGGCGCCCCCAAGTTGGGTCGTAACATTTCGCGAAATTTTCCTCGCTCCCGTCCGGATACGCCAGATCTCCGGCGGCGAAAACCGTTCCTGGAATCTGGTCGAGCAATTTTGCGGTGGCTTCGGCGCCCTCCAGTTGGCCGCAAGTGGCGATATCGCCCGCGCCGACCAGCACTGGGTCTGATTCCTGAGTACTAATAGCGGCGCTCGGAGCAGGATTGTTCTTTCCACCCTGCGCTGCGCACGCGCTGAACGAAACAAACGACGACACAAACACGGCAACAGGGAGGGCAGAAGTGAGAAAGTGTCGTCGCACGCTATGCAAGCTCACTGTAAAAGCGTACGCAGCCAATCTGAATTTTGCATGAACTGCATGAATCTTTTGGCTTGTGTGGCGCGGACCTGCCCTGAGCGACGCCGAAGGGACTCCTGCCCGCGAAAGCCCGGCAGCATATCAAAATTATGCAACCGGGGCCTCACTCGCTTTGGCTCACGACTGCTGGTAAGCGATGAACATTGGGATTGCTGCATTGCTCGTGGTTAGGTTTCGCGGGCAAGAGCCCGCGCCACAGTGAAAGGACATTAACATTATCTTTTTATTATTCTCTGTGGACGACAACTTCCGTTTTAAACTTCAGGCAATGCACATTGCGAGATCTTCGGCGCGAGGACCGCTCGGGTCTGCAGGTCAAGTCCAATGAAACTGCTAATCGTGGAAGACGAAACCCGCATGGCCGACCTGCTGCGCCGCGGCCTGACCGAAGAAGGACACACTGCCATGTGCGCTTTCGACGGCGCCGAGGGCTTGGCCCTGGCCAAGGCATACGAGTTTGACGTCATTATTCTGGACGTGATGCTGCCGAAGCTTAACGGATATGAAGTGGCGAAGCGTCTGCGATCGGAGAAGATCCGGACGCCAATTCTTATGTTGACGGCCAAGGACGCGGTGCCAGATATCGTCCACGGGCTGGACTTGGGTGCCGATGACTACATGACCAAGCCGTTTTCATTCGACGAACTGCTGGCCCGGCTGCGCACCGTCAAACGACGGTCACTGGCAGCGCAGGAAACCCACCTGCAAATCGGCGATTTGATGGTCGACCCCGCAAGCCGAGAAGTTTCCCGCGGGGATGTACGAATCTCTTTGACCAGAACGGAGTACAACCTGCTGGAGCGGCTGATGTTTCGCGCCGGCAAAGTGGTTTCGCGCCGCGCACTGATTGAAGCAGTGTGGGGCTTTGACCGCGAGATCGAGGAAAACACCCTCGATGCGTTCATGCATCTGTTGCGCAGCAAGGTCGATCCGCCGGGACGACCGAAGCTCATTCAAACCGTGCGTGGCGTTGGCTACATGATCCGTGCGGATGGACAATCTTGAAAAGACACTCCGTGCGGAGTCGCGTCATGACCTTGTGGACGGCAATTTCGAAGCCCGTGCCGAGGACCTCAAGAATTTCTGCTGGCATAACCGAGGCGGCGGGCCGGGGCCAGAGCCTCTCCATTGCCCGAAATCGATCGTTGGCAGTATCGGGACTCTATCGAAGTCCAGAACATTCCTGGCCAGGACCCCGTTTTTTCGGGTTGAGTTGCCCCCTGACTATTCAAAGTCCCTTGCCTGCTTGATCTTGCCGTCATGGGAAAGGACCGTGCTGAAAAATGTTCGGATTATGCAGGAGAATGTTTAGCTTCGGCCAAATTCAGGTATGCTTATGATATGGATCATTTAAGCGTCCTCAAAGGAAAGATCGTGAGCCTGAGAGCGGAAATCGCTCAAATACTGGAATTGAACGTTCAATACCGTAGCGTAAAGCACCACGAGACCGTCGAACACATCGCTCACACTCAGCGACACGCCAGGTTGGAACAGATCAAGCAGGAACTTGCTCATTTAGCGGGGCTTGGCCGCTCCATCCACGCGGCCAACCAGATCCGTGAGTCCCATAATGGGGACGGCATTCATTTGGTAAAAGACTCATCTGTGGAGAAAAAATCGCTTCCAGGACTGTCTCCGCAAGGTCTGAAGCGCAAGTATTCTTAGGAAACGATTGGGCATGATTCAGATCGGTCCAGCCCTACGACTGGAAAGCAGCCTAGCGTCCGTTGGCCGCGATCGAGCCCATGTGCGAAACTGAGCAGCATTGGAGTCGATCATTGGCCGACAGGGTTGAAGCGAGCCAAACAGCGGTTCCAACTAATGAAGCAGGCAGAACGAACCAACCCTTAGTTGTGTCACTAAGATTCTGCAACTGAACGGGCCTTCCCAAGCCGGGATGGCGGAACTGGCAGACGCAGCGGACTCAAAATCCGCCGACCTTCGGGTCTTGGGGGTTCGACTCCCCCTCCCGGCACCAGCCTAGAACCCTTGGTGGACGCGCTTCGCAGTAGATCCGGGATCGGCAACCCGATTTCATGTTTCACACTCCGAACTACCAATTGTCAGTACTTGTGACCGGAACTGGCCGAACTCCCAAAGGGGGTAGCGTTGTCGCTACGAGCTCCGGACTGCTGTTGGAATGAGCAATCTGTGGATTTCCGCCTTCGTGAATTTCGCGGGATTCCACTGTGCAGATTTCTTCACATGTCGTTAGCAAGTCAAAATGTCCGGTTTTCTTAGCATGTGACTTGTCCGGTTTGAGTTAAACGAGTAGCCGCCGTCGGGGCTGTGGGAAAGTGGGAAT
>Ga0209488_10000319_pt1 | contig 38871 bp, 34 predicted proteins | sample Rivendell_Oct201_8_FD_188349 | JGI IMG/M metagenome (GOLD analysis project Ga0209488, IMG submission 188349) | Vadose zone soil microbial communities from the Eel River Critical Zone Observatory, Northern California, USA -... | ecosystem: Environmental > Terrestrial > Soil > Vadose zone >...
CAGATCCAGTTATGGGGAGCTCGCGCTCCCCATGTTCTTAAAACTTGGGGGTTGACTACCAAGGACCTCATAGAAGGCGCGGTCTATGACCGCGCAATATCCAACAATCAAACACTATCGGTAAATCAGGATTGTGCGCGGTCATAGACCGCGCCTACAGCTGTGCGGTGGCGCTTCGCGCTGCATTGTTGACTGTGTCATGGCCCGCAATTTTCGCTACACTGTCGCGGTGAAATCGCAACCGTCAATCACGTGGTACCTCTCCATCTGCGTCGGCATCATGATTCTGACCGCCGCCGTCGAACACATGATGGGCAGGCTCCTGTTTTGCAAGTGCGGCATCATCAGCCTCTGGTCCGGCAACATCTGGAGCAATCAGAACTCTCAGCAGCTGCTCGATCCCTACTCCTTCACCCACGTGCTGCACGGCGTGCTGTGGTACCTCCTGCTTTGGCTGATATTCGGGAAACGCGTGCCGGTCGGTGGGCGCTTGATCCTCGCTGTTGTCGTGGAGTCCGGCTGGGAAGTCCTGGAGAATTCCAGCATCATCATCGACCGCTACCGCGCCGCAACAATCTCGCTGGACTACTACGGCGACAGCATCTTCAATTCGATGGGCGACATCATGGCGATGGCTCTGGGTTTTGCGATCGCATACCGCCTGCCGGCGCGTGCCACCCTCATTGGAGCCATTTTGCTGGATCTGATTCTGCTGTGGTGGATTCGCGACAATCTGACGGTGAACATCATCATGCTCATCCATCCGATTGAAGCGATCAAGCATTGGCAAATGGTGCGTTGATGCCGGCGGACGGACTCGAACCGTCGACCTAAGGATTATGAGACCTTCGCTCTAGCCACCTGAGCTACGCCGGCCCGGTCGGGAAACAAAACACGTCATTCTAGCGCGAACGCTTCCTGCCTGCCAACGTCCGTTCGAACACCGGGACGAAGTAAGCCTTCCTCAAAAGCTTGTCCACACGAGCGACCTGCACCGTTAAACGATCACCAATTCGATAGCGCTGTCGTGCATTTCGCGACACCAGGGTGCGTTCGACCGGATCAAACCGGTACTGGCCTTCGGGCAGATCGGAAGCCGGAACGAATCCTTCGATGTATTGATCGATCAATTCGACGCTGAACCCATCCTTCCACACCGCGATGATCAGCGCTTCGAACGTGTCGCCGAGGTGGCGCTCCATCAGGATCATCTTCTTCCAGTCGATGAGCTCGCGTTCGGCCTGGTCTGATGTGCGTTCCCGCTCACTGGATTCCGCGGCAATGGCTTCCAGCTGTGCCTCCGGCATCGAAGACTTTCGTCTCGCAATGGCCGACTTCAGAATGCGATGTACCACCAGATCGGGATAACGCCGGATCGGCGACGTGAAGTGCGTGTAGGCATCCGACGCCAGGCCAAAGTGCCCGATGTTGTCGGCGGAGTAGACGGCCTGCTTGAACGACCGCAGCATCAGGTACGACAGCATGCGTTCCTCCGGCCGTCCCGCAATCGACGCGATGAACTTCTGGAATTCGGCCGGCACCGCGCGTTTGGGATGAAACCGCAGACCGAATCCCGCGACAAGTTCAGCGAAGTCCGCGACTTTTCCCGGATCGGGATCTTCGTGTACGCGGTATATCGATGGGATGTCGCGAATCTCCAAATGCCGCGCCACAACCTCGTTGGCGAGGATCATGAACTCCTCGATGATGCGATGCGAGAAGTGGCGCTCGGCTTTGACGATTCCCAGCACATCGCCCATGGCGTCGTAGGTCAGCATCGGTTCGGGCAGGTCGAAATCGATGGCGCCGCGCTGTTGCCGCTTCTTTTGCAAGACGTGTGCCAGCTGGTTGATTCGCTCAATCTCCGGCAGAATGTGCCGGAAGCGCTCCGTCAGGCTGGGTTCGCCATCGATGATTTTCTGCACCTCTTCATACGTCATGCGCTCCTTCGAGTGGATCACGCTGTTGTGAATGGAGTAGTCGCGTACTTCTCCATCGACCGAGATGTGCATGATGACGCTCATGGCCAGGCGGTCGACGCGTGGATTCAGCGAGCACAGGACGTTGGAGATTTTCTCCGGCAGCATTGGAATCACGCGATCCGGGAAGTACACCGAGGTTCCGCGCGTGCGGGCCTCGATGTCCAATGCGGAATCCGGACGAACGAAGTGGCTCACATCGGCAATGTGAACTCCGAGCTGGAAACTTCCGTCCTTGAGAACTTCCACATCGACGGCGTCGTCGAAATCTCGCGCGGTTGTCGGATCGATGGTGATGGTTCGGCGATTCCGCATGTCGTCGCGTCCGAGAAAATCGCGCTCGCTCAGCTCTTCAGGCAATTCGCCGGCTTCGTCTTCCACACTCTTTGGAAACGAAGTGGGAAGGCCGAACTTACGGATGATGGCGACGGTTTCGACGTTCGGATCGTTCAGGAATCCGATGACATTGACGATCTTGCCCGCCGGCCAATGGCTGGCGCTGGGGAACCGGGTGATCTCGACTTCAACGATCTTGTCTTTATGCTCCGGCGCATCGTTGGTGATTAGAATTCTGCCCGGCAGCTTCTCATCCATGGGCGCCACGAAGAAAACCTCTCCGTCGAATCGCAGCTGTCCGACGATGGTGTCGCGCGCGCGTTTCGTGACGTTGATTACGCGCCCTTCGGCCCGGCCCCCGGGCTTGTGCAGCACGATCTCCACCTGCACCTTGTCGCCGTTCATCGCGGAGCCGGTCATGGGCGGAGGAATGAAGATGTCGCTTCCGAGGCTTTCGATTTTCTGCGCGGGGATGACGAAGCCGTAGCCGTCGCGATGGAGCACGATGGTTCCATCGATCAGGTTTTTCGCCTTCGCCTCGTAGCGATTGCCTTTGTGCTGTTCCAGCTGTCCGTCGCGCACCAGTTGGGTGAGGATGTCCTTGATCTGGCGGCGCGCCAGCGGCGTGGCATCGAATGTCTCGAGAATGCCGTGGAGATTGGCGTTCCGGCCCTCCGCTTTCTGGATGTGTCGAAGGATTTCTTCCTTGGTAATGTCGGGTTCTTTCGTCTTTTTTCGGCGGCGGTTGCCCCGCGCCATTCTTCCACTCATCCGATCAGTCTATTGACTTCGCAGAATGAAGAACATAGATTTGGAAGTCCGGGCCGAAATGGCGGAATTGGCAGACGCACTAGTTTCAGGTACTAGCGCTCGCAAGGGCATGGGGGTTCGACTCCCCCTTTCGGCATTATCCCGATACCGTGGTACACTACATCCGGTCTTCTGCCGGAGGTCGCCTCCATTGCCAGTTGCGCTCAAGACTGCAGACTGGCGCGAAGACAGGGAATAAAGTTTCCTCAGATTGAAACCGACCTTCCATACAATCCGTAACCCGTCCGACGATTTCCTGCGTTTCTCCTCGGCTAATGTTTTGAGCGCGCCTGACCGAGACTGAGTCGCCGTTATCTCGGTGCACATCAAAACAGGTAGATATGAGTACAAATCAAGATTTCGATTCCGAGCCAGGTCCCGACCCAGGCCTTATTCTCAACACTTTCGACAACCTCGGGCTGAGCAAGCCCATTCTCCGTGCGCTCGAAGACGAAGGCTATGAAGCCCCGTCCGACATCCAGAGCGCAGCCATTCCTCACGTGCTGGCGGGACGCGACCTTATCGGAACCGCGCAGACCGGAACCGGCAAGACGGCCGCATTTGCGCTGCCGATTCTGGAATTGCTGCACGCCCGTCCGGCGAAAACTGCCGGCGCGGTTCGCGTGCTGGTTCTGACTCCAACTCGCGAACTCGCGCAACAGGTGGAAGGCAGCTTTCGAGCCTATGGCCGGCATTTGCCCATGAAGACGGCGTGCGTCGTCGGCGGAGTCTCCATGGAGGGACAGATCAAAGCCCTGCGCGCCAAACCCGCCATTGTGGTGGCCACTCCGGGGCGGTTGCTCGATCTGGTGCAGCAGCGCGAAGTGCGCTTGAATCAGGTCGAGTTTCTGGTGCTGGACGAAGCAGACCGGATGCTCGACATGGGATTCATCATCGATGTCCGCAGGCTCGTTTCCGAAATTCCCGCGGCCTCGCGCCAGACGCTGATGTTTTCCGCCACGCTGTCCGGAGACATCGAGTCGCTTTCCGCAGAGATGCTGAGAAACCCGGCCAGAGTGGCGACAACGCCGCCGGCATCGGTGTCGCTCAATATTGCGCAGCAGGTGTACTACGTGGACCAGGGAAACAAGGGAGCGCTACTGGCTTACATGCTGAAGGACAAGGCTGTCACGCGGGTTCTCGTTTTCACGAGAACGAAACACCGCGCCAATCGTCTGGCGATACAGCTGGCACGGGACGGTGTATCCGCCGACGCCATCCATTCCAACAAGAGTCAGGCGGCGCGCCAGCGTGCGCTTGCGGCGTTTGATCGCGGCAAGGTCGCCGTGCTGGTGGCCACCGACATTGTGGCCAGAGGAATCGATGTCGACGGAATTTCACACGTGATCAACTACGAAATGCCCAACGATCCGGAAAGCTATGTTCATCGGATCGGCCGCACCGCGCGCGCCGGCGCCGAAGGAACAGCGGTGTCATTTTGTGATGCGACGGAAGTTCTGATGTTGAAGGGAATCGAGGAGTTGACGAAGACCCCGTTAACGAAAATCGAAGACCATCCATTTCACTCGCCGATGGTCGCGTCGCTGCATGGTACGAAGCCCAGTGCGGCTCCCGGTCCCGGCGGCCGATCGTCGGGATGGCGCAGCTTTGGTCCGCGCGGCAGATCTGGAGGGCGTTCCCGAAGGTAATCGCTCGGGAACCACTCCTCGCGGGATCCGCTTCGCGATCCCGCTGCCCTAGACCCAAGAGCGCAATGCCTGGCTCAAACGCTCGATCGGGCTTTCGCTTTGGCGCGGGCCGGTACGATCTTTAACAGGCATCGCGGGTGGTAGTTCTTGCCGCCCCTCAGTGCTTTTTCTTCGTTCGGAGCGATGCGTATGCAGCACTGCTCGCACCAGATTCGATATTCCGCCGGTGCGACCGCGGCAATCTTTGTTTTCATATTAGCTTCGTTTCGCCATGTCCGGAGTGCGTTGAAACCGTTCTACGCGCGACTCACTGTAATCGGCCTGGTGGCGGCATTCCGGCTGCCCACAGGTCAACAAGAGCTTTCGGGGCGCAACGGTCTCAACTTGCCCTTCGCTGCGATCCAATCCAAAGAGAATCGGCGTTTTGCATTTGCGGCAATGCACGCCAAGATACCAGCGGGAATCGATTGCCTTCGACGATTGAGAAATGTGCATAAGTAAAAAACCTGTCTAATGAATATACGTGTGTCGACGCGGCATGTACGTGGAGACGAGTGTCGAAATAGCAAAGGTCGCGATGCAAACCATGCCCATCACCGACATCCATCCCGCATCTTTTAAAATTGCAATCCAGGAGGCGACCAGATGTCGTGTCATTTGGTTTTCGCCGCAGAAGCCTTCTGAGCCGTCGGCTGCAGCAGCTTCCGCATTTCGCGGACTCTTTCCCTGTCATGCATTTTGGATTTGCGCTGGCGGTCGTGGCGCGATTTATCGCCGTTGATTCGGGACATGTAACTCTCCTCGCGAGTGCGTGTGGGACGTGATGAGCGCTCGGCTCAAATGAACCGGAGTTCTGAATCAAGAATTCTTGTACTGGAAAGTATTCGACGACACAAAGAACGGTGCGCGGAAGCCTGGCCAGGAAGAATTTGGGAAATCAGACTCGTTCATCATAGCCGCTTCCCACCTGGGTTGCAAACACCATCGGCGGGTTGGCGCCCGCTGCGTCTATAATAGATGCTCTCATGTTGCCTAAAACAGACGACCTGCGCATCAAAGACATCAAGGAACTCCTGACACCGGAGTTTGTTATCAGCGAGTTCCCGCTTACGGAGCCTTCAGCCCAGCTCACCTCGGACACCCGAAAGGCCATCCATCGCATCCTTCAGGGAGAAGACGATCGACTTCTGGTCATTATCGGCCCCTGTTCGATCCACGATCCCGGGGCTGCCATCGATTACGCGCGTCAGCTCAAAAGTGAGAAGGACCGGCGGAGTTCCGATCTGCTTATCGTCATGCGCGTGTATTTCGAGAAACCCCGTACCACGGTGGGCTGGAAAGGACTCATCAACGATCCGCACCTGGACGGCAGTTTTGCGATCAACGACGGGCTGCGCATCGGCCGGAAGCTGCTGCTCGAGTTGAACAATCTCGGGATGCCCGCCGGCGTAGAGTATCTCGACATGATTTCTCCGCAGTATCTTGCCGACCTGGTGAGTTGGGGCGCGATCGGAGCCCGCACGACGGAGAGCCAGGTGCATCGCGAGCTGGCATCCGGTTTATCCTGCGCCGTCGGATTCAAGAACGGCACCGACGGCAATCTGAAAATTGCAGTCGACGCGATCCGGACCTCGCAGCATCCCCACCATTTTCTGTCGGTGAATAAGACCGGACACTCGGCGATCGTGTCGACCATGGGGAACGACGACTGTCACGTGATCCTGCGCGGCGGCAAACATCCCAACTATGACGCGCAAAGTGTCCAGGCGGCTTGCCGCGAACTCGAAGGTGCTGGACTTCCGGAGCGGCTCATGATCGATCTCAGCCATTCCAATAGCCAGAAAGATTATCGACGCCAAACCGAAGTCGGCCGCAACGTCGCAGAACAGATCGGCGGCAACAACGGACGCGGCGACACGCGCATCATCGGCGTGATGATCGAGAGCCATCTGAAGGCCGGGCGGCAGGATCTTGTACCCGGCAAGGCCCTCAACTACGGCCAGAGCATTACCGATGCCTGCCTCGGATGGGAAGAAAGCGTCGCGCTTCTCGATGAATTCGCGAATGCCGTAGCGGTGCGCCGCTCCTCCATCAGAATCGTGTCGTGAAAAGCAATCCATACGACGTCATTCGCCTGAACTCCTGGGAGGATTTTCTCTCGCTGGCAGCGGAGTCGCCGTACCACAACTGGGCGTTTCGCGGGCAGCGCGACGCCACGCGGCCTCTGTTCAGCGCAGTGTCGCGCTACCTGCTCACCTACCGCATCGATCCGCAGTCGTGGCCGGAGCAGGAGGAGCGCATTTTGCGAATTTTCAAACGGAAGGCCATTCACTTTCTCGACCACGTTCCCGATCCCGAAGACGATTTCCAGTGGCTGGCCCTGATGCAGGATCATGGGGCGCCGACTCGTCTTCTCGACTTTACCTGGTCTCCTTATGTCGCCGCGTTCTTTGCCCTGCACAATGCCACGAAGGATGCGATTGTCTGGGCCTGCAATCCATTTGAAATCGAACGCATGAAGAAGCTGGATGTCAGCAAACCCGGGGCATTTCGAAAGCACTTCCTGTCGGACTCCAAGCCCTTCGTGTGGATGGGTGAGCCTCACGCCATGAACCGCCGCCTCATCGCACAGTCCGGGACCTTTCTGGTTCCGTCGGTTCTGGATCAGCCGATCGAAGACATTCTTGCTGGGTATCCGAATCCGAAAGGGACGTTGATCAAATTCGTGCTTCCCGTTGCAAGGATCCGCGAAAAAGGCATGCGAGAACTCTACAAGATGAACATCACTCAGGCGTCGTTGTTCCCGGATCTCGACGGCCTCGCCCGCTCACTGGCATACGAACTGGAATTCCATTGGGCCTACGATCCCCGCAAGAAACGCAACAAGACACCATGAATCGCCGCCTCATTCTTGCCTCTCAATCGCCGCGCCGCAGGGAATTACTCGGAATTCTCGGAGTGCCTTTCGACATCCTGCCGGCAGACATTGCGGAAATCCCGGCCGCCGGGGAAACTCCCGAACAGTTTGTGGTTCGCGTCGCGCGAGAAAAGGGAATGGCGGTGGCGCTTCGCGTTTCGAATTCGGTCGTCCTGTCTGCGGACACGATCGTGACAATCGATGGTTTGATACTGGGCAAACCCGTGGACGAAAACGATGCCGTTCGCATGCTGCGGCGGTTGTCCAATCGACAGCATGCGGTCTACACCGCGGTGTGTGTCATCGGCCAGATCGGCGAAGAGAACACTTCATGTTTGCACGAGGGACTGGAACGTACCGATGTTTGGTTCAATCCCATGACTGATACGCAGATTCTCGACTGTGTGCGGCGAGAGGAAGTTCTGGATAAGGCCGGCGCCTACGCGATACAAGGATTCGCCAGTGTGTATATTGCAAGGATTGAAGGGAATTACTCGAACGTGATGGGATTGCCGCTTCCGATGGTCGCTGACTTATTGCAGCGTGCGGAGTTCTACTTCTGATCTTTGGGACTGCCGGGCTCGCCTTCCATCGACTTCTTGAAGCCTTTGATGGTTTCGCCAACGGCCTTTCCCATTTGAGGAATGCGCTTGGCGCCAAACAGGAAAAACACAACGACCGCGATGATGAGCAGCTCCGGCACGCCTAAACCAAACATGGGGTCCTCCCGGGCAAACGTGGGCTCAGTATACAGGACCGCAGTTTAGTTGGTCCAAGTGTATTCCCACAGGTAACGCATCGGGGTGCTCGTCTGCCGATCGGACACCATGACGCGAAGCTTCCCGCCGAACTTGGTGACGATGAGAGCGTAGACCTGCGAGTCTGTTCCCCGATATACGACATAGTGATAGGTGCCCTTGTCGTCGATTCGCTGGCGCAGGTCCAGGACCCGGCCCTTCTCAAACGGTTCCATCAATAACTGCCGGACTTCCTGGTCGGTGGCTTCGTGTACCTGCTCAAGGTCCACGCTGGAAGCCATGACGATCAGCGATTTGACCGCTTCCACATCGCCCCAGCTCATCGCCGCTTCGAACTTCTGGACAGTTCGGATCGGAGGGTCGTAGATGAACAGATAGTCGTATCCCAGTGCAATCGATCCTGCGAGAAAGATGCCGGTAAACCAGAGTAGTGATCGGCGGCGCGGAAGTGTCATCGAACGATCGCCCGCTCCTTGCGTGTTGTGGCTTCAATCTTCCCCGCGAACTGTTCGAAACCCGACCGGCCCATCATGGCAAAGGTCAGCTTCTTGCCGTACTCCACTCCGGGTTGGTCAAATGCATTGATGTCGTAAAGTTCGCCGGCGTAAGCCGTCATATATTGCGAAAACATGATGAGGTCGCCGAGGCCCTCTTCGTCAATCCGGTCGACATAAACCGTCGCATTGGGCCGGCCCGCTTCGGTGATCGCGATCTCGGTGGCCCGGCGTTCTGCGTCAAACAATACGGCGATACTTTGATTCTGAAGATAGCCCATCGAGTCGAAGCTCGAATACGGGTGTTCGATCTTTATCGCATTCCGAAATTCACGCACCGCCCAGAACAGATACGATTTGTCATTCGGGCCTTCGATGAACAACTGCAGCTGCGAATGTTGGTCCGTCACTCCCAGCGCTGCTGTCGGAGTCTGGCCGTAGTGAACTTCGCGCCCCTTGCGATCGACCTTCTTACCCATGCTCTCTCCCCAGAGTTGTTTGAACCAGAATGCAAACTTCCACAGGGATTGCGAGTATGGAAACAACACGAGGATCTTCTTGTTCCGTTCGCGTTCCAGAACAAACTGAATGAAGGCGGCCACCAGCGCAGGGTTTTCGGTAAAGGGCTTTCTCGACTGGATCGCGGTTCGGCGCGCGCCTTCCATCAAAGCTTCCACATTGAAGCCGAGCAGCGCGGCAGGAAGCGTGCCTACAGGCGTGAGCACGCTGAAACGTCCGCCGACATTGGAAGGGATTTCAAACGTCGGATACTTTTCCATGCGTGCGATGTTCAGCAAATCGCCTTTCTCCGGATCGGTCGTCACAACGATGTGATCGCCCGTCTTCGTTGGTCCCAGCGCCTGAATGAGCCACGCCCGGACGACCGCAAACGTCGCCATGGTTTCCGCGGTGACTCCCGATTTGGCGATGACATTAACGATGGTGTCTTCCGGCACGAGCGTGTCGAGCGTGTCGCGGATGAAATCCGGATCAATATTGTCGAGCGCGACCAGACGTTTCTTCGAATGCGGCCGGGCCAGAGCGGCATCGAGTGCAAGCGGGCCGAGCGCGGATCCTCCGATACCGAGCACCAGCACCGTTGGGTACGCATGGCTGCGGGCAAACGCCGCGACAGCTTTTATCGGTTTTTCGTCGAAGGGCAGATCCGCAAAGCCCAGCTGGCCTTTCATGCGGGCGGACTCCAGAGTTTCAATCAGGCTTCCGGTGGAGTGTGCCGCTTGCTCGAACGCATTGACGAAGATGCCATCGGATCCGACCGCATCGTTCAGGACATTGGTGTAATCGAGTTCCAGCATATTTCTATTTTTCGAACCAGTTTCTGGGCTCCACTGCGATCGATTTGAATTCCATCAAGCGAACAAGTCCCGGTTTCGCTTTTCGCGGTTTGGAGACATGTTTCCTGCGAGTGTAATGCACTTCGACCTTTGACGAATTCCGAGCCTGCGAAAAGTATGCCGCCAACTGTGCTGCTTTCGTAAGAACGTTCTCGGGCGGATCCTTTTCCCGTTCGGGGTTGCGAATGACGACGTGAGATCCGCTGTAGTCCCCCGCGTGCAGCCAGAAGTCGTCCGGCGTCGCCATTTGAAACGTCAGTTCATCGTTCTCGCGACTGCTGCGGCCGACAAGGATTTCGCGCCCATCGACAATCACGCTGCGAAACCGTTTTTGGCGCGGCGCACCGGAAGTCACGGCGGGACCGCCAGGATTGGAAGAATCCTGTTCCTTCTGGATTCGATTGGCGATGGCGAGCCAGGTGTCCCAGTCGCGGATGGCATTCAGCCGTCGTGTCTGCTCGGTAGCGGCTGCCAGCCGGCTTCGAACATCCCCAAGTTGTTTTTCAACCATGAGGCGCCCGCGGCCCGCCTTGTGATGGCGCTTGAACATCCTGTCGATGTTTTCGCGCAGAGTGATGGTGGAATCCAGATCAATTCGAACCGCGGCCGGTTTGTCGCCGTTGTAGTCGGTGACGTCGGCCGCCTCATAGCGTTGATCCATTTTCATTCCACTCGAGGTGAGCATCTGGGCGGTCTTCATCAGGGATCCGGCCTCTTCGTATTTCTTCTGTTCCCGTATGAGCTTCTTTTCGCGATCTGCCAGGCGCTTCGATGCGGTACGCAATTCCCGCACGATCGGGAGTTTGGCCCGTTCCAGAAGCGTCCGGCTTTCCGTTTCATCGAAATAGAATTGGGTCGCTTCCAGAAATGTGTTGAACGTGCGCGAACTGTGGCTGCGTTCCACGGACTGCAATTCGATGGGGCTCACGATCGCTCGCTCCAGCAGGCGCAGATCGTTCTGTTCGAGAACGTGTCCCATTGGAAGTTCCGTGTAGATCCACGCGGACGATGAAGGCATCGTCAACTGCTCGAGCAGAGAGCGAATCTCCGTCGTCGTGCTTCTTCCGGATTTCCGTTGGCGATGGACAATCTCGCCTGCGAACACGGGGCCCAGGCCCGCCACCTGCGAGATGAGCCACTGAGCAGGATGGGGTTTGGTGCCGAGGTCGTCCAAAGCGGGGAATTCTTCAGTGAGCAGTCGCTCGAGCGCGATCTTGTCTCCAATCGACGGTGTCGCATAGGCCTCATATTCGGCGATTTCGTGCTGAGGACTCACCGGCAGAAACGATGCCAACACGCGTCGCTCCATATCGAGCAGAATGATGTTTGGCGCATTGGGAATCATTTCCAGAACCAGAGTCATTGTGGCGAGATCCTTCGATGGGACAACGGTTCTGAATTTGAATTCCAGAATGCGTTCCGACAGCGGTTTCCGGAATTCCGCCAGTTCCGCCGACGTCAGATGTTTTCGCAGCACCATGAGGAAGTCCGAGCCTTCCGCCTCGAGTGGCGGCTTCGACTCTGACGCATAGATCGCCGGAAAGACGGCATTCATCAGGATTTTCAAAGCGGGAAATCTGGCGGACCGGGTTTGAAAGATGAAGCCGTGCGGCTGGTGTTGAATGACCCGGCGGATTGTCAGGTCCGCCATTGCAGGCTTCAACTGCTCCGCCAGCGCGATGAGCGCGAAGTTCTCCATTTCGATTATTCTAACCTGCCGCTAGATTTTCTTCAGGAATGTCCCGGAGACCTTGTCGGCCCAGGTGAGGTGTTCGGGATCGATCAGCGCCCAGAAAAAGCCCAGCATGAGCGGAACAATGGAGATGAAATATCCGAACCCGCGCATGCATGCGCTTCGCGGATCCAGCGGAAAGCCCTCGCGCGTAACAGCGGCCAGCCGTTTCATCTTCATTCCCGGAGTCTGGCTGGTGCTCAACATGAATAGAAGGAAGTACACGCCAATCAGCACAAGCAGGCCCGCAACATAGATGCCGCCAATGCGCTTGTCGATGCCGGGCTCCGGCATCTGGAGGTAGGTCACACCGACGAAGATCAGATAAATGCCGGCGACAATCGCAATGTCGATGGCTTCGGACGCGAAGCGCGAAAAAAGAAGTTCTTTTTGATATTCCGGGAAAATGAACGGCGGTGAAAGCTCCGCTTCGTCAAAGTCGATCGTGGACTGGTGCTGGGCAATGCTGATGATGGTCCGCCGCGTCTTTCGCTCCATGTGCGGCCAGATTCTAGCACGTTCCATCTGTGGCATACTCACTGTGGAATGCTCACCTTTGCGTTCACGATGCTTCTCACGCTCGCGCCTCAACAGGCACCTTCTCCGGTGGCCTGTGCGGAGCTCAAACTCGACCCGGAAACGGAAATTGCCACCGGCACCGGAGGCTGCATTCTGAACCATGAGGACATGCACTTTGAATCCGACTGGCTGGTCTGGGACAGGTCAAACGGAAATGTGGTGGCCGGAGACCATGTTCATTTCACCCGCGGCACGGAGCAGATCGACGGATCGCACTTGCACTTCAACCTGATGACCAAAGCCGGAACGATTCAGGATGCAACGGGAAAAGTTGAGCCGGGATTTCATCTGGTCGCCGAAGTTGCCGAGCGATTTACGGACGAAAGCTGGGAGTTCCACAACACCCGGATCACGGCCTGCGAAGCTCCGGAACCCTGCTGGACGATCGTCTGGGGCCGCGCGTGGTATCGACAGGGAAAATGGATCCGAGGGCGAAACGCGGTATTCCATTTCCATGGCATTCCCGTTATCCCGCTTCCCTACGTCGTTGCTCCCAGCGAACAGAAACCGCGTTCGACGGGATTCCTCATTCCGTCCATTTCGAATTCCAGCATCAAAGGCCTGGCGTTGAAGGAAGAATTCTATTACGTAATCAACGACAGCGCCGACGTGTCCGTGATCGGTGAATACTTCACCAAGCGCGGTCCAACCGGGGAAGTCAACTTTCGTGCCAAGCCCACATCGACGGGATGGATGAGTGTGAACTGGTTCGGTGCCAGAGATAAGGAGAACCAGGGCGGTCATAGCCTGAGAGTTTTGTCCTACACAAACTGGGGACAGTACTCTCGCGCGGTGGTCGATCTGGAAACGGAAAGTTCGCTGACATTTCGTCAGGTGTGGGGAGCCAGCTTCAACGTTATCGCCTCGCCGATCAATCGATCAATCGGATACTTCACCCGGAACAGTCCGAACTCCAGCTTGAATTTCCTCTACGCCCGTTCAGAGTTTCTGCATAGTGACCCCAGCACGACCCTGCGGAAGTTTCCTTCCGTAGAGTTTTCCCTGCCATCGCGCGAAATCCACCCGAATCTTCCGGTGTATTTCAGGCTGGACAGCAGCGTCTCGGGCATCGCGCGAAGGGATGCCGTCATGACGACATCGGAGTTTGGCGGCAGATTCGACTTTCATCCTTCGGTGGAAATGCCCATCCTGAGGATGAACGCGTTTGAATTGAGCCACGAAATTGGGGTTCGCGATACGGGGTACTACCATTCACTGGACCCCGCCCTGCTAAAGGATGCGCTCAATCGATTTACGATCGATTACTCGGCTCGCTTTTCGGGACCGCAGTTCGAAAAATCCTATGGGAAGTGGCGGCATTCCATCCAACCGACGCTGGACTACCGTTACGTCACCGGAGTCGATCGATTCCGGGACAACATCATCGTCGATGAAGTCGACCTTGTTGCCAATACCAGTGAATTGGAATACGGAATCACCAATCGAATCCTGGGTAGTCGCGAATTGCTCCAGTGGCGAGTGGCTCAAACCAGGTATTTCAATCCCACATTTGGAGGCGCCATCCGGCCCGACCTGAGAAATGTGTTCACGCCCCTGATGGGGCTCACCGGCTTTTCCTTTGCCGAGGGTCCTCGCGATTTTTCTCCCATTGTTTCCAAGCTTCGGTTGACGCCGACTCCGTCCAATGCCATTGAAGTGCAGGTGGACTTTGACACTCAGCTTCACAGAGTCCGCAACACGGGAGTCATTGCAAGTTTGCAGAAGAAAAAGTGGGCCACCACCATTCTGTATGCGTTTACACACCCCACCGGACTGCAGGCGCCCAATCATCAAGTTCATGGCACGTTGAGCTATGGAACTGTGACCGGCCGCGGATTCAATTTCTCAACAACCGCGGCGTATGACGTCCAACACCGGCTTTTCCAGGGGTCGACGACACAGCTTGGATATAATACCGAGTGCTACGGTTTCAATGTGGAATTCACGCAGTACAACCTTGAAAACCGCCAGGAGCACAAGTTGCGATTTGCGTTTGCGTTGAAAAACTTAGGTTCCTTTGGAACTCTGCGCCGACCCGACCGAATTTTCTAAATGGCATTCCCAATACACAGACTCCGAAGATTGAGGCGAACCGAACGGCTTCGCAGCCTGGTGCGCGAAACCCGCATCACGCCGGATGCCATGATCTATCCCATCTTTGTTGGCCCGGGAAAAGGCGTGCGCAAGGAAATTTCGTCCATGCCGGGGCAGTTTACGTTATCGATCGATCGAGCCGTGGAAGTTGCGCGCGAGGCCGAAAAGCTTGGTGTTGGTGGCCTTCTCCTGTTCGGGCTCCCGCCGCACAAGGATGAAACCGGGTCGGATGCCTGTGACGAATCCGGCATCGTTCAAAATGCGCTGCGTGCGATTCGGCAGAACGTTAAGGACCTGACCCTCATTACCGATGTGTGCCTGTGCGAATACACGTCGCACGGCCACTGCGGTGTCATCAAACATCGCGATGTCGATAACGACGCGACCTTGAAGCTGCTCGCGGAGTCGGCCGTCAGTCATGCCCGCGCGGGCGCGGATATGGTGGCTCCGTCGGACATGATGGATGGCCGCGTCGCCGCGATTCGCAGTGCACTGGATCGCGAAGGATTCCCGAACACTCCGATCATGGCCTACTCGGCGAAATACGCGTCGGCGTTTTACGGTCCGTTCCGGACAGCGGCAGACTGCGCTCCGCAGTTCGGAGACCGCCGCTCCTATCAAATGGATCCGCCCAACGCTCGCGAGGCAATGCGTGAAATCGCTCTCGATATCCAGGAAGGCGCCGACATCGTGATGGTGAAGCCCGCAATGCCGTATCTGGATATCATTTCGCGCGCCCGGCGTTTGTATCACGTGCCGATTGCGGGGTATCAGGTCAGCGGCGAATACTCCATGATCGAAGCCGCGGCAAAGGCCGGTTGGATCGAACGCGATCGAATCGTGATGGAGACGCTCACGGCCATCAAACGCGCCGGCGCCGATATTCTGATCACTTACTACGCACTCGAACTCGCCAAAACATTATGAGCCGATCCAGCGACCTGTTTGCACGCGCACAAGCGCGAATTCCGGGAGGCGTCAACTCGCCGGTCCGCGCGTTTCGTTCGGTTGGCGGTAAGCCGCTGTTTATGGCGCGCGGTGATGGCTCCCGGATCTGGGATGTCGACGGGAGGGAGTACATCGACTACATCGGTTCCTGGGGGCCACTGATTTTCGGCCATCGGCAACCCGAAGTACTCCGTGCCCTTCAGGATGTTCTCGAAATCGGAACGTCGTTCGGAGCGCCGACCGAACGTGAGGTCGAACTCGCAGAGCTGATCTGCAAACTCGTACCGTCGATCGAACAGGTGAGGCTGGTCAATTCCGGAACCGAAGCGACCATGAGCGCGATCCGCCTGGCGCGCGGATTCACCGGACGCGATCGCATCATCAAATTCGACGGCTGCTACCACGGCCATGGCGACAGCCTGCTGGTTCGCGCCGGTTCCGGCGTTGCGACTCTCGGATTGCCGGATAGTCCGGGTGTTCCGTCATCTCTAGCTGAACTCACCACCGTTCTGCCATTCAACGATGCGGATGCGCTGCAACGGGAATTTCAGGCGAGAGGAAGCGAAATCGCGTGTGTCATCGTCGAGCCCATCGTGGGCAACATGGGTTGCGTGGCGCCGAGTCCGGGTTACCTGCAGGCGATGCGCGAGACTACGGCGAGACATGGAACCTTGCTTGTCTTCGATGAAGTGATGACCGGATTTCGAGTAGCCGCAGGTGGCGCGCAACAGTTGTACGGCATTCGTCCTGATCTCACGACTCTTGGAAAGGTAATTGGCGGAGGATTGCCGGTCGGGGCATACGGTGGGCGCGCCGACATCATGAGTAAAGTTGCTCCGTCCGGGCCGGTGTATCAGGCAGGGACGCTTTCGGGGAATCCGTTGGCGGTGGCCGCAGGACTTGCGGCGTTGCGGCGTTTGGAGTCGGACAGTCCGTACGCAAAGTTGGAATCCCTGGGGCGCAGGCTCGAAGATGGGTTTGTCGATGCATTGTCGAAGGCTGGAGTCCGTGGCAGCGTGAATCGAGTGGGATCGATGTTCACGTTGTTCTTCTCCGGCACGAAGATCACCGATTTCACGACGGCAAAAACCAGCGACACTGCGCGATTCAATGCATGGTTCCATTCCATGCTCGAACAAGGCATTTATTTGCCGCCATCGCAGTTTGAAGCGGCGTTCATTTCTGCTGCCCATAGTGAAAGCGATATTGATCGCACCATCGAAGCGGCACGACGGGCGCTAATCGGATGATTATTTTGTGCGGTAGTAGTGGAGCAGAGTCAAAAAGCTTTTCTAATAGAAGGGTTGCCGAAGGCGTCCATACTGTAGGCGCGGTCTATGACCGCGCAATATCCATCAATCAATCATTAGTCCTAAATAAGTATCGTGCGCGGTCATAGACCGCGCCTACAGTATGGACGCCTTCAGCAACATTCAAATCGGGCATGAGCAAAGTCACCGCACCATACGGGTCCTGGAAATCCCCAATCACCAGTGCCTACCTGACCTCGGCGGGAATCGGTCTCGGCCAGCTTGAGGTCGGGCACCAATCTGTTTACTGGTGCGAAGGCCGGCCCATGGAAGCCGGGCGCGTTGTCGTTGTGCGCCGCGACAGCAAAGGCAATTCCGCGGATGTGACTCCGGCCGGATTCAACTCGCGTACCCGCGTCCATGAGTACGGTGGCGGAGCCTACACCATTCACGGCGACTCGGTCTTCTTCAGCAACTTCGCGGACCAGCGGATGTATCGGCAAGATGGGACGTCGCCTCCGGTACCCATTACACCGGATCCACCGTTCGCCGCATCCCTCCGCTACGCTGATGCGCGCACTACGCCCGATGGTCAAACGCTTGTGTGCGTGCGCGAGCGCCACGAATCGGAAGGCGAACCCGCGAACGAACTCGTGGCATTTCCCGCAGACGGCTCGAAGGAGCCGCGCGTCATTGCCTCGGGTCACAGTTTTTATGCCGCACCGCGTTTCAACCCGGATGGGTCGCAGCTGTGCTGGATCACCTGGGACCACCCCAATATGCCATGGGATGGTTCCGAGTTGTGGACCGCGCATTTCAACTCTTCCGATGGCCTGTCGAATACGCGATGGGTTGCCGGTGGCGCCTCCGAATCCATCGTTCATCCGGACTGGAGTCCCGAAGGCGTTCTGCACTTTGTTTCGGACCGGTCGGGGTGGTGGAATCTTTACTCCGAACGCCGAAGCTGGATCGCGCCGGTTGTTGCCATGGACGCAGAATTCGGAATTCCACACTGGGTTTTTGGTGTTCCGCGTTACGCCTTCCTGAGCGAAGAAAGCATTGCCTGCATTTACAGCCGGCAGGGAATGGATCACTTGGCCGTCGTGAGCTTCGATGGAACGATGAAAACCTTCGAAACGCCCTACACTTCGTTCGCCGATCTGCGATCGAATGGCGTCGATCAGCTGTTTGTCATTGCGGCATCGGCTTCAATACCGCCGGAAGTTATCTCTTTGGACGTGGGATCCGCACGCCGGGGCGTGTTGAAATCCAGCATGAGTGTCGAACTCGATGCCGCGGATATCTCCGTTCCCGAACCCATCGAGTTCCCGACGACTCAGGGGCGCACCGCCTTTGCTCTGTACTATCCGCCGACCAACAAGAATTACTCAGGCCCCGCCGATGAAAAGCCGCTCCTTCTGGTGATGAGTCACGGAGGCCCGACCAGTTCTGCGGGTTCCGCACTGAAACTGCCGACGCAGTACTGGACCAGCCGCGGGTTTGCGGTGGTCGACGTCAATTACGGCGGAAGCACCGGATACGGCCGCGAGTATCGCGAACGGCTGAACGGCACCTGGGGGATTGTCGACGTGGACGATTGCATCCACGCGGCGCGTTTTCTTGCAGGACGCGGCGATGTCGATCCGAAACGCATGGCCATTCGTGGCGGCAGTGCCGGCGGGTTCACCACCCTGAGCGCGCTCGTGTTCCATGATGTATTTTCCGCGGGAGCCAGTCACTACGGTGTGGCCGATCTCGCGGCTCTCGCAACCGATACGCACAAATTCGAATCGCGATACCTGGATCGGTTGGTCGGGCCGTATCCGGAAGCAGAAAAGCTTTACCGCGAGCGGTCGCCCATTCATTTTGCCGATCGCTTGTCATGCCCGGTCATTCTGCTTCAGGGACTGGAAGACAAAGTCGTGCCGCCGAATCAGGCCGAGACTTTTGTCGAAGCATTGCGTGCGAAGCGACTGCCGTTCGCGTACGTGGTGTTTCCAGCTGAAGGCCACGGGTTCCGCCAGGGTCCGAACATTCAACGCGCCGCGGAAGCAGAGCTTTATTTTTATTCGCGTGTGTTTGGATTCAAGCCGGCCGACGACATCGTTCCGGTCGAAATCGAGAATTTGGGATAAGACGCTTACTTAACGAGAAGGATTTGGCCGGCGTAGATTACCGGGTTGCTGAGCTTGTTCTTGTCCATCAGTGTCCGGATGGATGTACCGAAGCGTTGTGCAATCTCAAAAAGTGTGTCGCCGGACTGCACCTTGTATTTTGCTGCTGCAGGGGCGGCTTTGGCGGCGGGCTTGGCCCTCGTCGTCGAAGCTTTCAGAACCGGACGATCCGCAGGAATCGAACTGGGCGTTTCGAGCACGAGTTCGCCGAAATACTCCGAATAGTTTCCGTACACTTCAACGGCTGCCATGAACTCGGAATAAAAATTCATCGACGCGTAGCCAAAAACCGGCCCACGGTAGCCATCGATAATCGCCGGCAATTCGGAGCCATAGAGTTTTTGAGCCTGCAGCATTCCGCCGCGTCCATGGTTGTACGCCGTGATGGCGAGTGGCCACGCTCCCAGCGAGCTGTAGTTGTCGCGCATTAAACGAGCCGCTGCTTCGGAAGACCGCACCGGATCCAGCCGCTCATCCACTTTGCTGGAAATTCTCAGATAGCTTCTGCCAGTGCCCGTTGTGAATTGCCACACTCCCACCGCGCCCGCCTTCGATCGCGCATTTTGAAACGACGATTCGACCAGTGGCAGCAACGCCAGTTCTTCCGGCACGCCCTGGCTGTTCATGATTTCCCGGAATTTGTTCACGTAGCGGCCCGATCGGATCACTCCGTCCCGGAATCGTTCCTTGATTCCCAGCTGGGTATGGATGCTGGCAAGCAAGTCGTCGATCAAGCCGGTGGTCGTCGTCAGTCCCTGAGCGGTGATTGCTTCCACTATTTGCGCGGAAGACTCACTGAGGTCAGCTGGCATGTCCAGCTTCGCCTGGATTTCCCGAAGAGCGGTCTGAATGTCGCTGATTTTATCGCTTTGTGTCTCGGAAGTGGCGACGCCATAAATGAGATTCACATAGACGCGGTCATGAATGACCACGTCGTCGGCGCCATACTGCGTGTAGATCTTCTTCCAGAAATCAACCCGCTGTTCAAGCCCTTCGGTGGGCAGCACCGGGTTGGTGGCATAAGCTGGAGCAGCGGCGGCCAGTACGAATAAAAGGATGAAACAGGTCGTGAATCTCATAATCGGAAAGAAGAATACCACAGGGACATTATTGAAACATTACTACAACTTCCGCATGACCGCCTGGGCCGCCACCAGCACTGGATCCCAGAGGCTGCTGTGTGGAGGTGAGTAGGCCAGGTCCAGCTGGGCGAACTCATCGATCCGCATTCCGGAAGTGATTGCTGTTGCTGCCACATCGATTCGTTTTGACGCGTCGCCATAGCCCACTACTTGCGCCCCGATAAGCTTCCTGCCGGTCCTTTCCACGATCAGTTTGACCCAGATCTTCCTGGCGCCTGGGTAATAAGACGCGTGATCTTCCGCTTCGATTCGTGCCGAAACGACCGGCATGCTTTCGACAGCCGCTTCTCGAGTCGACAATCCGGCGCGGGCCACGTGGAGGTCAAAGACTTTCAGGATCGTCGTGCCGATGGAACCGAAAAACTTCGATCGGCGCGCGGCCATATTTTCACCTGCGATGCGGCCCTGTTTGGCCGCCACGGTACCAATGAAATTGAGCACGGGACGCCGGCGGATGGGGCACCAGGACTCCGCACAATTGCCTGCCGCATACACTCCGGGAACGGTGGTTTCCATATTGGAGTTCACGGCAATCCCCCCGGCCATGCCGATCCGAATATCGGTTTCGGCGGTGAGGTCGGTGTTCGGTTCCACGCCGGTATCCAGCAGCACCATATCTGCGGGCGTCACTCCAAGTCCCGACGCGGTCTTGACGCCAATGACGCGGCCGCCATCTCCAGCGGAACCGGTGAGGGCAAGAAGTTTTGCATTCACCGACACGCCGACGCCGAACCGGCGAAGTTCGTATTCAATGATCTGGGCCATATCGGGATCGATGCTCGAGAGAACCTGAGGCTCTTTCTCGAACAGGTGCACCGTCTTCCCCAATGATTGAAAACACTCCGCAAGCTCCAGGCCGACGTAGCCGCCGCCAACAATCACAACACTGCGAGCAGCGCCAAGCGCAGGCCGGATGCGCATCGCATCGCCGAGGTTCACCAGTGTAAAAACATTTTCGAGTTCGCTGCCGGGGACGGCGAGGTGCTTCGGCTTCACACCTGTCGAGATGAGAAGCCGGTCGAAGGGAAACGTGACTTTCTCTCCGGTGTCGGCTCGCGTGCCTTCCACACGACGGCGCGACGGGACGACTGCATCCACACGAACCTGCGAGTGAACCTTGATGCCACGCTCTTTCTCAAAAGTTTCCGGTGAATAGGACATCAGGCTGTCGCTGGTGACAGTGTTTACCAGGAAGTACGGAATCCCGCAGGTGCTGTAGGAAATGTGCGGGAGCTTTTCGAGCACCGTGATATTCAGCCGCGGATCGATGCGTTTCGCCCGGGCTGCGGCGCTGAGGCCTGCGGCATTGCCGCCGATGATGACCAGTTTTTCCATTCAGCGATATTGCTCGCGCGCGATGATCCAGGAACCCGGATCGGTTTCACCTTTCCGCTCAATCGTGATGTAGTTCGGATCGGTTTCGATCATTCGTACCTCGGGCAGCTGGGCCTCGTGAATCATCCGGGCCATTTCCGACTCCGAGTATGCCGACCGGATCGCTGTCTCGATCTGTTGCCGCATGGAGTCGCCGAATCGTGCACTGTGTTCCCGGATGTGCCTCGCCATTCTAAATCGGTTTGGCCGCCGAAAATCGCGTATTAACAACGCGCCGTTGGGTTTGAGCACGCGACGGATTTCGTTGAAAACCGCGGTGGCATCGTCAAATCGATACAGCGTAGAATCGGAAACCACCAGATCGAAATATCCGGTCTTGAATCGCATGAAGCGCGGATCGCCCACCTGAAACATGGCGCGTTCGCCCAGTTCCCAGGCCTGTGCCGTGGCGCGCGCCTGTTCGATCATGGGGCCGCATCGATCGAGACCGATGGAATACAGGTTTTCGTTCTGCCATAGCATTTTCAGAGCGATCAGTCCCACGCGTGTTCCGACATCGAGAACCATGCCGGATTCCACACCGAGCGACAGAGCGCGGCGCGCAAAATCATCTTCGAGTTGAGCGGGGTAAGGCAGCGATCGCGATTCGATGTAGGCAGCGACGTCTTCGGAAGAATCCTGGGAAGGCGACTCGGCGCGCGATGGATAAAAGAGGTTCGCCATCGCGCTCGAAATCATTTTGAAGCCGGAGACGCAACGAGGCGCTTCTCGACTTCTTCCATGAGCATGTTGTGTTCGATCATGTATTTCGCATTGCGCCAGGTCGCAACCAGATTGTAGTAGAGCGCGATGGTCGCCAGGATCCCGTGGATGAGAGCAAGATGGAAGCCCGGCAGCACCTGGGTATGAACGCCACCACCGACAATCATGGTCGCCATCGTAAAGATCATGGCCCACAACATCGGAGGGAATGTTTTGGCTTTGAACTGCTTGGTTCGCTTGACGAACTCCGGTCCCTTTTCGTCACTGGCCACGAGTTCCTTCACCTGCTTGCCTGTTCCGATGAAAAAGAACATCGTCATGCTTTGCGCAAGAGTGACGAGAAACGTTGTGAAGAATCCGTATAAGAAATGGTTTCCCACTCCGGCAGGACCATGCACGGCAAAGCCCAGCCAGCCTGTGTATACGAAGCAGAGTATGGATAGCAATGAAGCGGTCAGTAATCCGATTACCACGAGGCAAATTCTATCACGGCCTCTTTGGGAAGAATCGCGGCACGCGCTGCATGTATTCGGAGTAGGGGGAGCCGAATCGCGCAAATAGTGTGGGTGTCACGACCGCCCGTATGTTATTACAGTCCCATGAGACGGCTGATGGTTTTGATCGCCGCGTTTGTTTTTCTCACTGCCTGCGGACACAGGAAGGCCCGTGCTGGAATCCCAACTCCAAACAATTCCAACGCTGCAAACGTTTCAAAATCGGAGTTGGAAGGCCTGGCGTCGTACTACGCCGAGCCGTATAACGGCCGCAAGACAGCAAACGGTGAGACCTTCGATTCCTACAATGCCATGACTGCGGCGCACAAGACTCTTCCATTCAACACCGTGGTTCGCGTGAAGAACATGAATAACGGTGAAGAAGTGGACGTGCGGATCAACGATCGTGGCCCATTTGTGAAAGGCCGCGTGATCGATCTGTCGATGGCGGCCGCGAAGGAGATCGACCTCGTCCGGCCGGGAGTCGCTCCTGTGAAGTTGAAGGTATTGAAAGGCGGTTCGCCGACAACGATTCCTTCGGTGAAGCCGGCGGCTCCGCCCGTAGTTCCTGCTCCCAACGTGAATCCAGTTCCGGTGGAGCCGGTGCCGTTGACTCCTGTTCCAGTCGCTGCTGAGCCTGAGATCGCGGAAGCTCCCGTTCCTGCCCAACCGGATTTGCCGACTCCGATTGCCGCAGCGCCGCCGGAGGGGCCGGTTTATGGAGTTCAGGTCGGAGCGTTTCAAAGCAAATCCGCTGCCGAGCAGCTTCGGGACGATCTCGCCACGCGCTACAGCGACGTCACGATTCAGCCGATTGTTGCGGAACAGACGATGTATCGGGTGCGTGTGGGGCGATCTCCCGACATGGATTCTGCAGAGAAGCTGGCAAAGAGGCTCCGTGACGAGCGCTTCAATACGATCGTCGTTCGGCTGAACTAAGACATCATTTTCGAATGAATATTACCTATCACGGCACTCCGAAGAGGTATTGGGAAAGTCTGGATCCGAACCAGCCGTACGTCCCGGCAGATTATTCCAGGGAAGGATTCATCCATACCACCGATGGTCCTGAAGCGATCTCGATGACGCTGACTCGTTTTTACAAGAGCAACCCCGAGCCGTTTGTGTTGCTGCACATCGACAAGGACTGTGTTCGATCACCGATCCGCTACGATGATCCCGCTGAGATTTTTCCGCATATCTACGGTCCGCTGAACCGCGACGCGATCATCGCGGTGGAAGAGATCCGCCGATCCAGTGATGGAACGTTCTGCAAGCCGCTGTTGAAGTGGTAGGGAATTCGCAACCGCCATCAAAGTAACGGTGAATGAAGATTTGGAAATTGGAACCGTGCCCTCCGGAGGCACGAGCGGCTGCGAGTGCAAGCCCGGCAGGGCGCAGCCATCAAGAAAAGGAGGGCAGCGGGATCGCTTCGCGATCCCGCGAGGGGTGGTTCCCATCACGAAACATTTCGGTTTTGGAACCACCCCAGCGCGCTTCGCGCGCTCTCCCCTCCTGACTCAGGAGGGGAATAACTCCGTTACTTCCATTTCTGTCCCGTCTGTTCGGATGCGCTGCGCGCGATATGCGCGATACTTGTTGCATGAAACTCCCCATTTTCCAGGTCGATGCGTTTACCACGCAGCTCTTCGGCGGAAACCCCGCCGCAGTGGTTCTGCTGGAAGACTGGCTGCCGGATCCCGTGATGCAGAGCATCGCGCTCGAAAACAATCTTTCCGAAACGGCATTTGTCGTTCTTCGTGAAGATGAATTTCCGTTGCGCTGGTTCACGCCAACCATTGAAGTCGATCTGTGCGGCCACGCCACACTGGCTGCGGGCCACGTGCTTTTCACGCATTGTTATCCCTCGCTCGATCGCGTGGAGTTCAGCACGCGCAGCGGAATTCTGGGTGTCGACCGCGCCGGCAAGATCCTGAGCCTGGATTTCCCGACGTTCCCGGCAAAGCCGGCGGCCGCACGCGGTCTTGCCGCAGCGCTGGGAGCGAAGCCGCGCGAGACGTTGCTGGCCAAATACCTTCTCGCTGTTTTCGACTCGGAGACCAAAATCCGATCCATGCATCCCGACCTGGAACGCATTCGAGAGTTGGGAGCATTTGCGGTAATTGTCACTGCACCTGGGAACGGCGGCGGTCGTGGCGTCGACTACGTCTTCCGGGTATTTGCGCCGGGCGCGGGAATCCCGGAAGATCCGGCGACAGGTTCCGCGCAGTGCACACTGGTGCCTTACTGGGCCGCCCATCTTGGTAAATCCATTCTCGTTTCAAAACAGCTATCCGCGCGGGGAGGCGAATTCCTTTGTGGAATCCGCGGCGACCGCGTGTCGATATCGGGCGGGGCCGTCGAGTATCTTCGCGGCGAGATTCATGTCGAGTGATCTGAGCATTCGGCCGTTTCAGATCGACGACGTTCCCGCTTTGTACGAAGCCGTTCGCGAGTCCATCGACGATCTGCGCCCATGGATGCCGTGGTGTCACTCCGACTACGCCGTGTCCGAAACACAGGAATGGGTCGAGAAGCAGATCGCCGCGTTCGAGGCGCGGCGTGAATTTCACTTCGCGATCCTTTTCGGAAACCTCCACGTCGTTGGCGCCTGCGGGCTCAATGGAATTCAATCGGCGAACCGGCTCGCGAATCTTGGATACTGGGTGAGATCATCGGCAAGCCGACGCGGTTTCGCCACGCAGTCTACTCGGCTGCTGGCCCAATGGGCGTTTCAGAATACCGATCTCGAGCGGCTGGAGATTCTGGTGTCGATCCGCAATCGTGGAAGTCTTCGAGTTGCGGCCAAAGCCGGAGCGGTCTGGGAAGGCGTGCTGCGCGGCCGCTTGAGGCTGCATGGCGAACTCCACGACGCCGTGCTGTTTTCGATATTGCGCGGTGATGGTTAGTTGCGCCAGCGGTCGCTGTCCTTGCGGTTCTTCTCGTTGTAGTACACATCGAACTTCCGGCGCAGCCTGCGATGCTGCCATTGTTCGTAACGCCACTTGAGTCCGGGTCCTACTCCGCCGCCTTTGAGGTACAGGAAACCAAAGAGCATGCCGCCCAGATGAGCGATGTTGGCGATTCCGTTGTTGTTTGCGGATAACGAAGAAAGAAATGCCATCCCGCCGGCGATCACCACGAACCATCGCGCGCGAATTGGGAAGATGAAGAGGATGATTATGCGGTCGGGAAACAGCATGCCGAACGCGAGAAGGATGCCGTAGATCGCACCGGACGCGCCAATAGTCGGGATCGGGGACGACGGGGACAGAAGAACCGTCAGCAGCCCAGCTCCGATTCCGCACACAAAGAAATACTTAATGAATTTGCGCGTTCCCCACAATCGTTCCAGGTCCGGTCCGAAAAACCACAATCCAAGCATGTTGAAGAGAATGTGGAGCACGTCGCCATGCAGAAATATGTAGGTGACCAGTTGCCAGACGTAGAAGAAGTGGGTGACCGCAAGCGGCACGAGTCCAAAAATGCCGTCGAACGACGAGCCGCCGGCCACACGCTGAAATGTCTGAAGCAGGAATACGACGACGCAGATAATGACCAGCGCCCGCACCGCGCGGCTCCATTGCGGAAAACCGATTGTGGATGACGTCGAACGGTAGTAACGGGACACTACGATCCTTTCGGCGGCTGCAGGAAGTAACCGGCGCAAAACAACGCGACACCAATCGAAGCCGTTCGCAGCAGCGGATCCATCTTGTCGGCCGGCGCACCGAAGTACACCAACATCGATTCTCCGGTTAGAATAAGCCCGGCCAACTGGAGGCCCCTTGCAGCGTAATACCGTACCATTCAAGAGATTCTAACACGCGAGGGTGTGAGGCCTGTTCAAGTGAAAAACGTTGCGGTGGAGCTCCTGGAGATTCTCGCGTGCTTTTTTATTGGTGCGATTCCGTTCGCCAAGGTCGCCATGTGGGGAACCGGAATCGACATCACGAAGACTGGCTCGAAAAATCCGGGATTCAACAACGTCCTGCGCGTCTGCCGCGAGTTCGGGATTCGTTCGAAGAATCCTCGCGCCGCCCTGGCGCTGGTTGGCGATATTTCCAAAGCCTATGTCGCGCTGGCCCTGTTTGCCCCGGGACATGCTTCCAGTGTTCAGTGGATGATGGGAATCGCAGCCGTTATCGGTCACTGCTGGAATCCGTTCCTGGGTTGGAATGGAGGCAAGGGAGTGGCGACGACGTCCGGCATGCTTCTGTACCTGGTGCACTGGCAACTGATGCTGACTCTGATTCTGTATCCGACGCTCCGCATGTTCGGCCGCCGCATGGGATGGAAACAGGAGGGAGCCATTTCATCGATGACGACGATGTTTGTGCTTTCGACTCTGGTTCTGATCTACAAAGGGACCGAATCGGGTTTGTTTGCCTATGCCACGCTGCTGATCGTTGTCGTGCGGCATCGCTCGAATATTCGAGAGATCCTGTCTTAGCGCCGCTTGATTGGAGTGGCTGGAAACGTGACGCGATAATCCGGCTTCAGGACGAACCGTCCGCCGAGACTGGGAACCGATCCCTGGCCGCCCTGATAATCGAGCGAGAGACATTCCACGATTCCTTCGATTGTTTTCCCCTCTGTCGTGATTCGATAGGTTCCCGAGACAAATTCCGCCGGAGGCCGGAGATACACCCGGATGTTGATCTGAGCGGAATCGGCGGCATTGCTGAATCGCGCTTCGGCAGTGACGGAGTCGCCATCGCGTGTCCCGTAGAGGGAATCGAATTTGAGGGGGATGGGTGTGGACTCACCGGCTTTCAATTCCTCAAAGCGGTAGCCGGAATTCCCGCAAGCGGCAATGATGACCGGGATAAGCGATAAACCCAGATAGCGAGCGAATGGCATTTTCAATTATGTGAACGCAGTGGACAACAGCGGTATTCCCGACTGAGTCGCGAGCGGCTGCGAGCGCAAGCCCGACAGGGCGCAGCCATCAAGAGATGTTGGGTGGCGCGAAGCGCCGGGGTGGTTCCCATGGGAACCACCCCTCGCGAGATCGCCTCGCAATCTCGCTGCCCTCCTGACTCAGGAGGGCAATGTCCCATTTTCCAATTCATCGGAACCATGCACACGATTCGAGCATCGCGGTGTTTTCCCTTTCCGTTCGTCATGATCGCACATAAAATCGCTGAGGTTGTATGGGCACAAACGAATTTCAGAAGCCCGCTGCTCCTAAAGCCGCGTCCGATGGTTCAATGATCCTTCCGGAACCAATGCCGCCGCCAGGCGCTGCCGAGGCGGAAAGTCTCGACGTCTGGGGATTCCGCGATACGCGATTCGATATCAACGGAAACGATTGCGTCATCATTCGCGGTTCGCGCTACGAACTCAGCGGCAAGGAACTGCCTCGTCTGCTGCCGTGGATCCGCGAGACGCTGGAGATCAACCTCGATTCCGGGGACATTCACCGGCCATCCTATCCGACGACGATTCCGGAGCCAATTCTCTCCACGGAATTCATGACGGCTATTCGCGATTTCCTTTCGCCATCCCAAATCGAATCCAACGGCGAGATCCGCATGCGCCACGGCCACGGCCACACGCAGGAAGAGATGTTCGCCATCAAGTACGGACAACTCGGACGCATTCCCGATCTCGTAGTGTTTCCCGAAACGGACCAGCATGTCGCCAGTCTGATTGAAGCGGCTAAGAAGCACGGCGTCACGTTGATCCCCTACGGCGGCGGCACCAACGTCACCGACGCCCTGCGCTGCCACTCGCACGAAAAACGCACCATCGTTTCCGTCGATATGCACCGCATGAATCGCATCCTCTGGATCGACAAAAAGAATCAGCTGGCATGCATTCAGGCCGGAGCCGTGGGTCGCCACATCATGAGCGAACTGAGCAAGTATGGCGTGACGATGGGACACGAGCCCGACAGCGTCGAGTTCTCCACGCTGGGCGGCTGGATCGCCACCAATGCCAGCGGCATGAAGAAGAACCGCTACGGAAACATCGAAGACATTGTTCTCGATGTCACCGTCGCCACCGCCGCCGGAACGCTGGAGCGCACGTCGAGCTCGCCGCGGGAGGCCGTGGGTCTCGATTTGCGACGCTTGATGTTTGGTTCGGAGGGAACGCTGGGCATCGTGACTTCCGCCGTGGTGAAAATCTTTCCCCTTCCCGAAGTGCAGGAGTACGGTTCGGTTTTGTTCCCAACATTCGAAGATGGATTCGCCTTCATGTATGAATTGGCGCGCGAGGCCGTGCCGCCGGCGAGCGTGCGACTGGTCGACAATCTGCAGTTTCAATTTGGTCAGGCGCTGAAGCCGGCGTCAGACGGGCTCGGCGCTTTAAAGAGCAAGCTTGAAAAACTGTTCGTCCTCAAGGTCAAAGGATTCGAACCGTTCAAGATGGTGGCCTGCACTCTGGTGTTTGAGGGCACGCGGCAGGAAGTGTCGCAGCAGAAGGCCGATTTGTATCGCATCGCGGCGCGGCATCGTGGAATGAAGGCGGGAGGCGAGAACGGACGGCGCGGGTATCAGCTCACCTACAGCATCGCTTACATTCGCGACTTCCTGATGAACTACTACATCATCGCCGAATCGTTTGAGACTTCCGTGGCGTGGACCGATGCGCTGAAGCTTTGCGAGAACGTCAAGCGGCGATTGCTTGAGGAATATGCGAAGAGGCGGCTGCCGGGCAAGCCGTTTGTTACCGCGCGCGTCACGCAGGTGTATCGCACGGGCGTGTGCATTTATTTTTACTTCGGCTTCTACTACAAGGGGATTCCGAATCCGCAGAACGTATACCTCGAATTGGAAAATATCGCTCGCGACGAGATCCTGAATTCCGGCGGTTCGCTGTCGCACCATCATGGCGTCGGAAAACTGCGCCGCGCTTTCCTCCCACGGATCATGTCGCCTGCGGCGCTGGAATTGAAAAAGGGACTGAAGAAGAGCCTCGATCCCTGTGACATCTTCGGCGCCGGTAATCAAGACCTGGACATTCGATGAGCGTGGGCGGCAGATGGGCGATCGTTACCGGCGCCTCGTCGGGTATCGGAAAGGCCCTGGCGCTCGAGTTTGCAAAGAACGGATTCCATGTCCTGCTCACCGGCCGAAATGAAGCGGCGCTGAACGACGTCGCCGCGGAGTGTTCGAAACAGTTTCAAGTCGAAACGGATATCGTCGCTGCCGATCTTTCTGTTCTCAACTCCGTAGACCGCCTCATCGTCGCGATCGGATCGAAACCACGTCGATACGAGATTCTGGTCAACAATGCCGGATTCGGGATTCATGGCGAGTTTGCGAAGACCTCCGTGGATCAGGAACTGCAGTTGATCCATGTTCAGCTTGATGCGGCGTTGAAGTTAACCAAGGCAGTCCTTCCTGAGATGATCGCGCGTCGCAGTGGAAGGATCCTGAATGTGGCTTCCGTCTATGGTTTCGCTCCGGTTCCGTTCCAGGCCGTGTACAGTGCATGCAAATCGTTCCTGGTGTCGTTCTCAACCTCGCTGCGCAATGAGCTGAAAGACACCGGGGTGTCGGTGACGGTGTTCTGTCCGGGCATCACTCAGTCGGAATTCCGCAATCGCGCGGGAATTTCCGACAAACACAAGGCAACCGGTATGACCGCCGCTGCCGCCGCTCGCATTGCTTATGAGGGATCGATCCGCGGCAAAGCCGTGATCATCCCGGGAATTCTCAATCGTCTCTTTGTCTTCGCCTCCCGTGTTCTCCCCGGCGGGTTTTACGCCAGCGTGGTCAATCTCATCAACCGTCTCCGTGGTGTCTCGACCTGAGAATGCAGCCGCCCTGCTTCGTCATTTGAGATCCGTTGACGACCATTGCGGTCAGGACGATGATGCAGATATCATTTGGTTCCCGGAGGAGACATCATGATTCGAATCACCGTACTTTCGCTCGTCGGACTGAGCGCCTTGTTTGCTGCGGTACTGTTCGCGCAGGCTCCAGCTTATCGGATCACACACACGTACAACGTCGGTGGGGACGGGCGATGGGACTATGTCGTGCCCGATCCGCCAAACCATCGAGTATTTATTGGCAGGACGAACCGCGTCATGGTCGTCGACGAGGATAGTGGAAAACTTCTCGGTGAAGTGACGGGCATTGATGGTGCACACGGCACCGCGCTGGCGGAACGTTGGGGACATGGTTTCGCCACATCCGGCAATGACGGTACGGTGGTGATGTTTGATCTCAAGACCTTCAAGTCCCTCGGCAAGACACCCGCCGCACCTGATGCCGACGCTATCCTTTACGACCCCGCTTCGGATCGAGTGTTCACATTGAACGGAGATGCGCATTCATCGACGGTGATTGATCCTAAGGACGGGAAGCTTGTGGCGAACATCCCCCTGGGTGGCAAGCCCGAGTACGGCGCCCCAGCCGGCGATGGCAAGGTGTATGCCAACATTACGGATAACAGTGAAGTCGTCGAGATCGATGCAAAGAAGCTAAGCGTTTCGCGTCGATGGTCGACCGAACTGTGCAAGCAGCCGGTGTCCATGGCGATTGATACGAAGAACCATCGGTTGTTCAGCGGTTGCCGAAGCGGTGTCCTTGCGGTTTCGGATTATTCCCTCGGCGAGATCGTCGCGACGGCACCGATTGGTACGGGTGTGGATGGCACGGCATTCGATGCAGCGTCGGGAAATGTTTTCGCTTCGAATGCCGACGGTACGCTCACCGTGATTCATCAGGACTCGCCGGACAAATACCATGTGATCGAAAACGTACAGACTGCACAGGCTTCACGCAATATGGGCCTGGACCCTGCGAACCACAGACTCTTCCTGCCGGCCGCCGATTTCGCTCCTGCTCCGGCAAACGCAAGGCAAGCTCCAATCGTTGCGGGAACCTTCAGGCTTCTCGTCATCGAACGTTCTGCCGCAAAGTGAATTGAGTCTCGCATTGCACGAGGGTGCATCGGACTCTCCTTTGGGTCGCGGAATGTTCCATGGCGCGGAAATTTGGATTGCCGTAACAACCCTGTCACATTTTCGAGCGACGATCCATCGGAGGAGAACACCATCATGATCAGTCGCCGTCGTTTCAGGTTTGTTGGAGGACTTGCCGCATTATTCCTTCTTGCCCAACTCACAAAAGCTCAGGAGCCGAAAACGCCAATGTTTGTTTCGGCAGAGCAGTTGCGTATCGCTTCCGTGATGCCAGCTCCGCCCGCGATGAATTCGGACCAGACCAGGGCGGAACTCGCAGAACTGCACAGCCTTCAAAACTCCCGGACAGCAGCCGAAATTGAACGCGCGAAAGCCGACGATGCCGAGGAAGACATCTTCATCTTCAAAAATGTTCTTGGAGAAAAATTCAATCGTGAGGCGTTGCCACTCACGGCACAGCTTTCCGACCACGTCCGCAATGACGAAGGGATTGTTGTGAATCCCGCAAAGGATTTTTTCAAGCGGCCGAGGCCGTACCAGTTCGATTCCACAATCAGCCCAGTTTGTAAGGCAACCAGCAAGGTCCCCGACGCCTACCCCAGCGGGCACGGAACCACGGGATATCTTGAAGCGATGGTGGCCACGCTCATTGTTCCGGAAAAGCGCGATGTCATATTCGGGCGGCTCGATGAATATCTGCACAACCGCCTCGTGTGCGGTGTGCACTACGCCAGCGACGTGTCCGCAAGCCGGAGCGTGGCCTACGCGATGATCGCGATCATGCTCGATAATCCGCAATTTAAGCGGGAGCTCGACGCGGCACGAACGGAGACCCGGCACGTTCTGGGTTTGCCGTTAACAAACTGACGAAGTGCCACCGGAGTCGAGGACCGTTCGTCAACACAGCGGAGCATGTAATGGCGGGAAGTTTGGAACGTTATCCTTCAGTTCATTTCCGGCGAAGGCTGTTTCCAATCCACTGATAATTTCGGCTGTATGAATCTGTGCTTTTTGCGATTTCGTCCCAGTATTCGAACACCGACAAACCGGCCCTGTCGCGAACGTCGGTACGGGCGCCGGCCGCACGCAGCATCGTGACGATGTCGCCCAGCGAACTGGAAGGATAGATCGCCAGTTGATTCACCGCATACATCAGGGCGGTTTGCCCATCATTATTCGTGGCGTTGACGTTGGCTCCGGAATCAATCAGGACCGCGATCCAGTCCGGCGTAAACGATTTCGAAGAAGCGGCGAGCATAAGAGGCGTTTCACCGGTCCTGGACCTTACGTTCGGGATGAAACCTGCTGCGAGCAGGCGCCTCATCTGGACGACGGAGGGTGGCTCCTGCGTGGCGTACATCAGCAGAGTCCAGCCATGCGCATCCACAGCGTTGATATCCGGACCGATCATGTTTCGAGCGACATCGATGTTTCTGTCGGGATCACTCTTCCATTCTGCAAATGCCCTCGACACGGAAGTCGAAGGTACGGCCCGTGGTTCGGCGGTGACCAGCATTCCGACACTTCGTGCGAGATCGCGCAACAACGGCGGTGCGGTGTTGTCTCGGTCCGCGATCCGCCGAAGCTTCCCTCCGATCTGAATCGTCGTTACCATCCAGGGCACGTCTCCGGACACTCGATAGTCGCGGCAAAGACTCCATACCTCGCGTGAACGATATTTATCGATCATTGCGCGCGCTTCCTCTGGCCGCACCGTGACCGTTAGCGGAAACGTGATCTGTCCTCCCCGCCATGTCACCAAGCCGCTGGCCCGCACGCGCATGCGATAGCCTGTCAGCCCGGTGGACTCCACATCAACGAAGTCGGTTGGTCGAAGAACTCCCGCAGGAGGATTACGTTCATCCCCGTCTGGACAACCCGTCTTCACAATTGAAGGGGGGGTCTGCGCAGCACCTGCCTGCAGAATTAGTCCGAGGATGACAGGCAGAATATGCTTCATGAACTCTAGGGCTGGAGACGGCATCGCGAAAACTCGCGATGCCGTCTCTTACTTCTTCTTCTTTTTGCGAGAGGCGGTTCGCTTTTTCGGTGCCGCTTTCTTCGCTGCCGGCTTCGCTTTCGGCGGAACGATGACGTTATGGATCGGCATGACCATGGGCTGTCCCGGATCGATCCCGAGTTCCGCCAGGACCGGCAGCAACGTTTTTCCGAAAGCATCGAAAGCCGCCTGGGATGTCCAGACGTCGAACACAGCGAGGTTATCGGGGCTGCCAAAACTGGAGTGATAGACGCGGCCGCGTGGATGACCGCCACCGGCCTTCTTCAAACGTTTAATGCATTCATCGTACAGCTGAGCGGACATTGGGATTTTGGGCGAAAAATAGAAACCGAGAGCCATAGGGTGTACCTCCGAAGACGAAGAACATTAGTCACACAGGATTGAATTGCGGCCGCGATCATAGTCGGAGGCATGGCTTTTTACAATCAAGACCAGCGTGCCTCCGTGGCGTTCATTTCCATCCAATTGGAGCATTGCTACTGCCGAGTGGCGTCGCGTCCCTTATCGGATAATCCGTCGTCCCAGCTGCTCCAGCCCGAGTTCATGCCGTAAGGCGACTCTTGCAGGATTGCTTCGATGCGGCGAATCTTCCCCTTTTCCACCTTGAACATTTCAGCAATTTCCCAGGTAAAAGGACGGGTTGGGCCACCAGAGACGTTGCGGCCGTCCGGTGCCTGATAGAACCTGGTGTCTCCTGCCGAATGGTCGAAGAAGGTGAAACTGAACGCGAGGCCACGCTCCGTATCGATCGCGACGAAGCGCCGGTCGCGTATTCGCGTGACGAAATGAATCAGGCCGGACTTGAATTGCTCCATGCAGCTCCATGCGGCCGAGTACGTTGTCGCAGTTTTTGGGTCCGGGTTGGCCTGTCCGTTGTTCGTCGTGCGGCCGCCGTTCTCGAAGCGATCGCAGTCATCGGCAAACGGATAATCGCCTTTGCCATCGTTCTGCTGCATACCGGAAAAATACATATTCGAAATGCGAAGCAGGTCCGCACGCGACATGCGCTCGGCCGGCGGCACCGCCTGAGTGAAGAGAGCGTTGGGAGAGCCTGCGGCTTCGATGTTCTGAGCCGTACCGGCGTTCCGAACGATGAGGTTCTCCATTTCCGTGATCTGACGATTCACAATCTTCAAGCGCAGCGCAATGGCCGCAGGACCTCCCTGAGTGCTCGATGCGCCACCACCGCGCGGCGCTGCGGCAGCGCCCGGTGCAGGAGCCGCTCCGGGTGCGCCGCGGCCTGCCGGGGCAGGCCCGCGTTGCCCGGCAGTGGGTGGGGCATTAGCGCTCAGAGCTTCCCCCGGTCGCGGCGTGGCCCCTTCCGTGATCGTTCCGATAAAGGCGACCTGCCCGGTCTCGACGTCGGTAACAAATAGTTTGTAGTTCCCTTTCGAGAGTGTGGATCGCCAGAATCCATCGCCGACATTCAGACGTTGTCCGTTCTCCGTGAATTTGGCATTTGGCGACAGCGGCAGTCGTTTCGGATCGTGGGCGATCACGGCATCCAGATACTGATCGACAAATCCTTCGAGACATGCCCGGTCGCACGGCCCGGAGACTCTGGTGTTGTTCTGCTGTGCAATGGCGACAATCCCTCCGCACAGGAGGATTCCAAGTCCGGCAAATCCAGCAAGTCTTCGCATACCAACCACCTTTCTGTTATGGCGACTATGGCGACGCATTCTAACAGACAGGTTTGATGTCTGCATAAGTTCGAAGGCTGAGTTTCAGCTCGGCCAATTGCCCCTCCTAGACAGGAGGGGTGGACGCGACATCAAGAAAACATCGCGCAGCTTCCTCTTTGGAGCGGACGGGGTGGTGGTTCTGGAAACTTGAACTCCGCTCCGTCTGCGGCAACAGGGTGGCTGTCGCGACTTTTTCCTTGTCGCCGCAGCCACTCCTGGCCAGGAGGGGCAATCGTTGGCCCGACTGAACTGTCTGTTGACAGACTCCCATGTTTGTCATAAAAACGAGGCCTCGTTTGACAAGAAGTCCGACCCCGTGCCTTGGCTGGAGCCGACACAACTGCAATGATGCGCTTTGTAGGAAGAAAGAATCTGTCCGCTGCCGGCGGGGGAAAGTCCGACGTTCCAACCAAGCCGCGTCCTGGCAAAGCCTTTCTCCTTGAACCCATTGAACCGCGCGTCCTTTTAAGTGGGGACGTCCTTTCCACCGTCCTCGCAATCGCGCCCCTCCAGGAACATTTGGCGGATATCGCTCCCGTTGTCCTCCAACTTCCCCTTGATGAACAGACACTTCAGCCCTTGGTGGCGGAGGCACTCGGGCGCCTCGAACGTCTGGATCTGGACGCGGATCAAATAGACCAGGCGAGGCACGCGAACGTCACCGTTGTGGATCTTCCGGGATGGGAATTGGCGGAGACTGATGGCCAGTCGATTCGCGTGGATTCGAACGCCGGGGGATTCGACTGGTACATCGATAGCCAGCCGGCCGATGACGCCGAATTCCACCCGATCGATGCCGATCTTGTCGCTAAAGACGACAGTGCTGCGGCAGCTCGTGTCGACCTCCTGACCGTGCTCGTTCACGAGCTGGGTCATGTGATTGGTTTGGAACACGCGGAGAGCGGCTTCATGCAGGCCGGCATCCGGCCTGGAATTCGCCGTACTCCCGACAACAACATCGCCGATCAACTTGTCGAAACGCTTCATGCTGCAAACGCGCCTCCATCTGCTCAGCAACTCACCATCACTCCAACCATTTCATGGAACGTGAACACAGACGGTTTCTGGGACGTCGCCGGCAACTGGCTCGACTCGAACGGTGTGTCTCGCCTTCCCACTGCCAGCGATGATGTGCTCATCGATCGCGGTACTTTCAACCCCGTCATCACCATACGCAGCGGAACACAGTCCGTGCGAAGTGTGCTCAGCAATGAAGCGCTCGCGATTTCCGGAGGGTCGCTCTCTGTCGGATCGGAATCGGAAATCAACGCCGACTTTACTCTGACCGGCGGAACGCTGTCGCTGAATGGGACCGTTACCGTGAACGGCACCTTGCTCAATACCGGCGCAACGGTAACCGGCAAGGGGGCTGTCAACGCGGGAAACAGCGTCATCGGGATTCTTACTCTCCCCGGAGAACAGGACAGCTATTCGTTCAGCCTGACCTCAAACTCGCGGCTCTACTTCGATGCCCTTGGTCCCAACAACGGCAATTTCAACTGGACACTGGTGGGGCCGGCCGGAACAGTAGTCGGCGGGCGGCCATTCACCAGTACCGATTCTCACGATATCGGTAATCCGGTGCTGAACCTGATCGCCGGCGACTATACGGTGATAATCGATGGCACTGGCGATACGACCGGGACCTATGCCTTCCGCCTGCTGAACCTTGCCGATGCGACGCCGATTACAACGGGAGCGCCGGTGAACTCGACATTGATTCCGGGACCCGAAACCGATCTGTATCAGTTCAACGGAACGGCCGGGGATTCCCTTTACTTCGATGTCACCGCGCGCAGTGGTGGCGGCAACGCCCAGTGGTCGTTGATCGATCCGTTCGGCAATAGCGTCTTCGATAGCGGCTTCTCATCGCCTACCTCGGACGTGGGACCGCTGACGTTGTCGACTACCGGCACCTATACGCTGATGATCGAAGGCAGCCGCTACGACAGTGCCGCAAGTTACACCTTCAATATCGTTCCCGTAAGCAACGAGCTGAATCCGGTTCCTCTCGTTTTAGGCGGGACGGTCAGCGAAGCAATCGACAAGCAGGGAGAAACCGACAGCTATACCTTCACTCTCGCTACAGCATCGATGATGTACTTCGACATGTTGAGCCCGAATGACGGCAATTTCAGCTGGTCGCTGGTGGGACCGGCAGGAACGGTGATCGGTGGGCGGCCGTTTACCAACACTGATTCGCACGACATCGCTAATCCAGTGATGAGCCTGATCGCCGGCAACTACACTCTAACTATCGACGGCGCCATCGACACCGTCGGCAATTACTCGTTCCGGCTGCTGAGCCTGGCGGATGCGGAAGCGATCACTCCAGGAACACCGGTGAGTTCGACATTGAATCCCGGACCCGAGACCGACCTCTACCGGTTCAATGGGTCGGCGGGAGATTTACTCTACTTCGACGTGACCGCGCGCAGTGGTGGCGGCAACGCTCAGTGGGCGTTGATCGATCCATTCGGCGGCAGCGTCTTCGATTCCGGTTTCTCCGCGACCAGCTCCGATGTGGGTCCGTTTACGCTGCCGTCGACCGGCAACTACACGTTGATGATTGAAGGCAGCCGCTACGACAGTGCCGCAAGTTACACCTTCAATATCGTTCCCGTGAGCAACGAGCTGAATCCGGTTCCTTTTGTTTCAGGCGGGACGGTCAGCGAAGCGATCGACGAGCAGGGAGAAACCGATAGCTATACCTTTACTCTGGCTACCGCATCGATGATGTATTTCGACATGCTGAGCCCGAATAACGCCAGCTTCAACTGGTCGCTGGTGGGGCCGGCCGGAACGGTAGTCGGCGGGCGGCCGTTCACCAGTACGGATTCTCACGATATTGGTAACCCGGTTCTGAATCTGATTGCCGGCAACTACACGCTGATTATCGACGGCGCGGGCGACACGATTGGCAACTACTCGTTCCGGCTGCTGAATCTGGCGGATGCGATCGCAATCACTCCTGGAACAGCGGTGAGCTCGACATTGAATCCGGGACCGGAAACCGATCTCTATCGATTCAGCGCAACGGCAGGAGACAAATTCCTCTTCGATGTTACCGCGCGCAGCGGGGGCGGCAACGCGCAATGGTCGCTGATCGATCCGTTCGGCGGTAGTGTCTTCGATACCGGTTTCTCTGGGACCACTTCGGATGTGGGGCCGCTGACGGTGTCGTCTACCGGCACATATACTCTGATGATCGAAGGCAGCCGCTTCGACAGTACCGCCAGCTACACATTCAATGTGCTGTTTCAGGGCAACACGCCGCCAGCGGTACCTCCTCCCGGAACGCCTCTGATTCTCAATTCGACAATCAACAGTTCGATCGGCGTTTCCGGTGAGCAGGATGTCTACACATTTACGGTAGCCAGTGCCACCTCGGTCTACTTCGACAGCCTGACCAGCAACGGTTCGATGTTCTGGTCGCTGGTGGGACCGTCCGGCACCGTCTCCGGCAGCCGAGCG
>Ga0209488_10000320_pt1 | contig 38813 bp, 36 predicted proteins | sample Rivendell_Oct201_8_FD_188349 | JGI IMG/M metagenome (GOLD analysis project Ga0209488, IMG submission 188349) | Vadose zone soil microbial communities from the Eel River Critical Zone Observatory, Northern California, USA -... | ecosystem: Environmental > Terrestrial > Soil > Vadose zone >...
GGCGACCGGCTGTCGCTTAGGCAGTACCTGGCGGCGAGCCACATCGTTGTATCTACGTATGCCGGTGTGCAGACGATCCCGGACAAGCAGTTGGCGGCTGTCGGCGCCGAACGCACTTCGTGTATTCGAGTGCCTTACTTCGGCGTGGCTCTGCAATGCCTCCCCGGCACAGAACTCGTGCTCACGCTAACCAGTGGCCTGAGCTCAGTTGTCAGAGGAAATCGGGAGTTGCGCGTTGTGAAAGCACCGCACCAATTGCATCCTTTTCATTTTTTGATGGCGTGGCATCCACGACTCAACGCCGATCCGCGTCATGTGTGGCTGCGCGAGGCAATGCGATCAACAACTGCGGGCTCTCCATGAGCAACCCAATGGGGTCGAAGATTTTCGTTCAGATCGACGGGCGGTTTCGTTCTAACGAGCTACTCTGACTTTACGCTCGCACCACGACTCTGATCATTGGTCGGTGGCATGGAGGCCGCCGACCATGAAGCCCAAAGTACACTCAAGGGGAAAACGCAGCACCACGAGCAGTCCTACGCCTGCCTGACCCAGGCCAGAGTGTCAACGCGACGCGTTGACGCTCGGGAAATACTGACGAAGAGCTGTCCCCGGCGAAGTTTATCCACGGTTTATCTGCAATGCGATATGGTTAATCCCTCCTTGCAGTATTTTGCGCTCAGGGCCGGAGGATTTTGTTATGACGAATCAACCCAAACAAGGTGCAGTAGTGGCGACGGCAGCGGCGCTTTTCGCTGGGGCATTTTTTGGCGTGGCGATGCACGCGGCGTCGCACGCAAGATCGCATGCAAATTGGTATAAAACCTCGAACACAGCAGCATACGCCATGGCCGCAGGCGGACACGCCGTCGGAGCCAGCGGCTATCACGTAAGCAAGACGATTCCCGTGGGCGGCGAAGGTTTTTGGGACTATGCGACTGTGGACGCGGGTGCGCGGCGACTTTATGTTTCGCATGGCACGCACGTGGTAGTGCTGGACGCGGATACGCAAGCCGTCGTGGGCGACATTCCCGATACGCAAGGGGTTCACGGAATTGCTATCGCGTCCGAATTCGGGCGGGGATTTGTCAGCGATGGCCGCGCCAATAACGTCACCATGTTCGACCTCAAGACGCTTAAGACTCTTGGCACCATCCCGGCCGGAACAAATCCTGACGCTATCATTTACGATCCAGCGTCTAAACGTGTCTTCGCGATGAACGGACGGAGTGGCGACATCACTGCGATCAATGCGGCTGACGGCAAGGTCGCAGGCACTATCGCGATTGGCGGCAAGTTGGAATTTGCCGCAGCCGACGGAAAAGGCGCAATTTTCGTCAACGTTGAAGACAAATCCGAGCTCGCACACATTGACGCAGAGAAACTTACGGTTCTGCATCGTTGGCCGCTGGCACCCTGCACCGAACCGTCGGGACTGGCAATGGATATCAAGACGCGACGGCTTTTTGTCGGCTGCGACAACAAAATGATGGCCGTCGTAAACGCGGACACTGGAAAAATCGTAACTACATTGCCGACCGGAGATGGAACTGACGCGAATGGATTCGATCCCGGCACCGGATTTGCGTTCTCATCGAATGGCGAAGGCACGCTGACCGTGGTGCACGAAGATTCTCCCGACAAATTTACTGTCGTCGAGAATGTGCCGACGAAGAAGAGCGCACGCACAATGGCGCTGGATTTGAAGACACATAATATTTTTCTGCCAGCGGCGGACTTCGAGGCACCGGCAGCGGGCGAGCGGCGCGGAAAGATGAAAGCGGACTCGTTCGTGGTGTTGATGGTTACAAGATAAGAAAAGGCAAAATCGATTTTAGTCGAGGAGCGCGTTCAAGTTAGAAAACTTGGCGCGCTCTTTGACTTTTTATCAGACATCGCTCTGCTATACTCTTGGCACTGTCGGCGACAGACACACGAGCCGGCACCTGGAAACAATGACCGCGCACGAATCGTCCTCAGCCAAGCGCGCCACCAAGCCGCAGCGTGGTCCGCACGCTCCGAAACACATCGTCATCGAAGGGCCGCTGCGCGTGGGAAAATCCACGCTGGCGCGGATTCTTGCCGAGCGTTTGCATGCGCGCCGCGTGTACGACTGCGAAGATAATCCGTTCCTCGGAGACTTTTATAAAGAGCAGCCAGGTTCGTCTTTGCGCGCGCAAATGTATTTTTTGATCGAACGGCAGAAGCGTTTGCGGGAGGCACTGGCGGTGGATTCGCCGGCGCCGCTGCTTTCCGATTTCCTGATGGAGAAGGACCGCATCTTCGCGAACCTGAATCTGGATGACCAAGAGCTGAAGCTCTACGAACGATATTACGAAGCGCTGGCGAAAGATATTCCGGCGCCGGACCTGGTCATTTATCTGCAGGCCAAGCCGGAAGTGTTGCGCGCGCGAATTACGAAAAAAGCGCTGAAAGACGAGAACCAGATTTCGACTGAATATATCGAAGAGGTTTCACGCGCGTATGAGCATTTCTTTTTCCGCTACGAAGCGTCTGACCTGCTGGTGATCGATACTTCGGAAATCGACTTTGTCGCGAGGAACGAGGATTTGCAGCAATTGCTAAGGCGGCTGCAGGATCCCGTTAAGGGCACGCAGTACTTCCTGCCCCTCGGTGCCGCTGAATAATCGCGACTGTGGACTGCTTCATTCTACCCTTCCGCATGGCAACCTTCCGTGAGGGTTTAAAAAGGCTCCGCGAAGACCAAGAAGGCTTCCGTGGCATCGAACGAGAGCTATGACGAAAAGAAAAGAAAATTGGGGCGAAACTCCATGGAAGATCACGTTTCGAAGCACGCGGACGCCACTACCTGAGCATGTGGACTTCGCCATTGTGGGCGGCGGCTTTGCCGGACTTTCGGCAGCTGCGTGGCTCGCCAAGCTGGCGCCAAAGAAAAAAGTACTTGTGCTTGAAGCGGAACGCGTGGGCAACGGCGCCAGCGGACGCACCGGAGGCATGGCGCTATCGCAGAGCGCGACGGGCGACTTACCGGGATTAGGAAATGTGCTGCTGGGCTACCGAAAAATCCTGCGGGAATTGGGAATTGACGCTGAGTTGGAGTTGCCGGGCGTGTGGGAACTGTCGCGGCACGAAAAATCAATGGAAGGAGAAAAAGTCCACCCTTTAAAACATTCGCCGATCGACTGGGAGGATTCGGGGCGAGTTCGGGCGGTCGATAAAGTCCCCGGTGGAACGGTAAATCCCGGAAAAGTGGTATCAGGATTGGCGCGGGCCGCGGCGCAAGCCGGAGCGCAGATCGTAGAGAACGCAGAAGTTCTGAGGGCGGAGTTTTCTGATCCGGTGCGGCTGTTTGTCGAACGCACGGTAAACGGCATCCTGCAAAAAACGCTCGTAACCGCAAAGCGTGTGTTGCTGGCGACGAATGCCGGCTCGCGCGAATTGGCCGGAACAATTTATTCTTCGAAGGCGTCTTCGGAACCGCGGCTTACGTTCGCGATCGCGACAGCACCGCTGAGCAAGAAACAGATTGCGGCGTCGGGAATGAAGTCCGGGCGTCCGTTTTATTCGGTGGATTTTCCGTACTTGTGGGGACGGATGCTGAAAGACGGCGGAATGATTTTTGGCAGTGGACTGGTTCCGGCGTTTGGCAAGTGGTTGCGCAAAGACGTGACCAGAGCGAAATCAGCCAAGTGCAACGTCACGAAATTGTGGAGCGGACTCGAGCGATTTAGCGTTGACCGCGGTGAGCCAGCTGCGCGGCTGCGCTCGCTGGAAAAGCGGGTGCGACTACTGCATCCGGCAATGAAAACGATCAGGGTGACACACCGCTGGGGCGGTCCGATTCTGACTACCAAAGATTTTATCCCGACGTTTCGCCGCCATCCGGAGAACAAAAACGTTGTTGTCTTGGGGGGATTTTCCGGACACGGCGTGGCGCTGAGTGTTTATCTTGGCCATCAAGCCGCCCAACATTTCATTGGCAAACACAAATTGCCGCGCTGGCGCTGATGCTAGTCGTTTCCACGATCCTGCCTTCCTAATTTGATTCCACAGTTCTATCTTTTCAGTTCACGCCGCGGCTTGTATAGTTGCGGCTTCGCAATCACTCTCGTCTCAGTGGAGGACACATGAATCTCTGGTCACGCCGCAGATTTTTTCTTACATCGCTGGCAGGCACGGCCGCAGCGGGCACGACGAATCTATTCGGCGCGGCAAAACCGAGTGACGCGTTCGCGGCAGGTGCCGTATCTCCACAAGGCGCGGCGGCGAAAGGCACACGACCGATCATGATTTCCAGCGCGAATGGGGTGCATGCCCTGCAGAAGGGCATGGACATTTTGAAGAGCGGTGGCGACACGCTGGACGCGGCGGTGGCAGCCGTTACGGTGGTGGAAGACGATCCGAACGACGACTCGGTGGGCTACGGCGGATTGCCGAATGAAGAGGGCGAAGTGGAGTTGGATGCAAGCGTGATGCATGGGCCGACACATCGCGCCGGCTCGGTGGCGAGCGTGCGGCGGATCAAAAACGTTTCGCGGTTGGCAAAGACGGTGATGGAACGCACCAATCACACCATGATCGTTGGCGACGGAGCACGACGGTTCGCGGTGGCGGAAGGTTTCGAAGAACTGAATTTGTTGACGGAGCACTCACGCAAAATCTGGCTGGCGTGGAAAGCTTCGACTTCGTTTAACTGGCGTCCCGGCATTGACAGTCCGGAGTGGGTCGGCCGCTCGGCGGCTGCAGGTAACAAAGAAAAAACGGCAACGGCCGGACGCCGTGGCGCGATGGATTCGCCGGAATTCCGCGAGCAGCTTGCGGATATCTGCGGACACGACGAAGCGCTAATGGCGCGAGCGATCCAAGTGATTTCCGATCCACCGACGGGAACGATCAATTGCCTGGCAGTGAATGAAAAAGGCGAAATTTCCGGCACTACCACAACTTCCGGATTATCGTGGAAAATTCCCGGACGGGTGGGCGATTCGCCAATCATCGGCGCGGGGCTTTATGTGGATGGCGACGTCGGAGGGGCGGGTTCGACTGGCAAAGGCGAAGAAAACATCAAGATTGCCGGCGGACACACGATCGTGGAAATGATGCGCAAGGGAACGGCGCCTACGGATGCTTGCCTGGAAGCTTTGCATCGCGTGGCACGGAATTACAACAACGACAAGAAGAAGCTGGCGACGTTTCATATTTATTTTTACGCGTTGAACAAGGATGGCCTGCACGGGAGTGCGTCATTGTGGAGGAATGGATATGAGGCGGGGAAACGAGCGAAGTATGCGGTACACGACGGGACGGAAGGTAAGTTGCTGGATTGCGCGGCGTTTTTTGATGAGGTGGGCGGGGATCAGTAGGGATCAGCGCGCGGGCGCTTGGGTTTGCGCGACGCGACCAATCGAAGAGAGATTCCTCGCTGCGCTCGGAATGACGACAAAACGGCTGGTGCTCATTCAACGACGATGCGGAGAAATTTTTTCTTGCCGGCGCGCAGGAGGAATTCCTGTGGCTGCCTGAGATCGATGTCTTTGCGGAAATCGTCGACGCGCTGTTCGTTGATTTCCAAGCCGCCTTGTTTGATGAGGCGTTCAGCTTCACTCTTTGACGGCGCAAGGTTCAGCTCGACAAGGAGCGTTGTGAGTTTCTTAGCTGGACCGCGCGCGATCTTGTGCACTGGCGCTTCCGCCGGGGCTTGGCGGTCGCGGAAGACGCGCTGGAAATTTTCGGCGGCTTTGCGTCCGGCTTCAGCGCCCTGAAAGACAGCCACAACTTCTTCGCCAAGCTTCATTTTCGCGTCCATGGGATGTAATTTGCCGCTCGCGACTTCACTTTTTAGTTTAGCGATTTCCTTTTCGGTGCGATCGGTAACCAGCTCATAGTAGCTCCACATTAGTTCGTCCGGAATCGACATCATCTTGCCAAACATTTCCTGTGGCGGTTCGGTGATGCCGACGTAGTTGCCAAGACTCTTGGACATTTTACGCGCTCCATCCAGGCCCACGAGGATCGGCATGGTCATGCAGACTTGCGATTCCTGGCCATATTCGCGCTGAATCTCGCGACCCATCAGCAAATTAAATTTTTGTTCGGTGGCGCCGAGTTCAACGTCGGCTTCAAGCACCACGGAGTCATACGCGACCAGCAGCGGGTAGAGAAATTCGTGGACCGAGATTGGCTGCTGGTTGACGAGCCGGTTGTGAAAGTCCTCGCGTTCCAACATGCGCGCGACGCGATATTTTGCGGCCAGTTTGATGATGTCGTAGCTGGTAAGTTTATCGAGCCATTCGCTGTTGTAGCGAATTTCGGTTTTCGTGGGATCGAGAATCTTGAAAACCTGTTCGAGGTAGGTTTTTGAGTTGGCCTGCACTTGTTCGCGGGACAACGGCGGGCGGGTTTCGCTCTGTCCAGTCGGATCGCCAACCATGGCCGTGAAATCGCCGATCAGAAAAACGGCGATGTGGCCCATGTCCTGAAAGTGTTTGAGCTTGCGGATGACTACCGTGTGGCCCAGATGGATATCGGGAGCGGTGGGATCAACGCCAAGCTTTGCACGCAGCGGATTGCCAGTCTTGCGAGATTTCTCCAGCTTGGCGCGCAGATCTTCTTCACGAATAATTTCGTGCACGCCTTTTTTCAGGTAGGCGAGTTGTTCGTCGACTGGTTGGTAGTTGAAAGTTGTCATTGGATAAGGAAAAAGCGTCTAAAGGCCAGCCACTACAAAACCTCCCTGGTCAAAAGTACACGACGGCCGGCAATCTTATAGTTCCCGGCCAGCACAATTTTTACCGCTTCGGAATAAATGCGGTGTTCTTCCTGCAAAATTCGCGCGCTGAGCGTGACTTCAGTATCGCGATCTTCGATGGGTACAACCGCTTGCAGCACAATCGGTCCGGCATCGAGATTTTCGTCGACGAAATGCACCGTGCATCCGGCGAATTTCACCCCATATTCCAAAGCTTGCCTTTGCGATTCGAGTCCCGGGAAAGATGGCAGCAGCGAGGGATGAATATTTAGAATGCGCTGCGGAAATGCCGTCACAAAAAACGCCGAGAGCAGGCGCATGTAGCCGGCGAGACAAATCAGATCGACATTCGCTTCCCGCAGGGCCGCCACCACCTGCCGATCGTACGGCTCGCGTTCGAGACCTTTGGACGGAATCACGCGAGTGGCCAGCCCGCGAGCCCGTGCGCGATCGATGCCCGCCGCACCCTCGCGATTGCTGACAACCAGAGCGATTTCCGCTTCTGGAATGCGGCCAGCTGCAACACTGTCGGCAAGCGCTTCAAAATTCGAGCCGCGTCCGCTCAAGAGCACGCCAATGCGCTTCATCATGACCGAAAAAAGTTAGCACACATGCGGCGTGGTTCCCAAGTTTGCGGTTGACGCTAAATAAGTTGCTAGCAAATCAAGCGGGTTTTTCGAAGTGCGCGAAGGTGATGAAGTGGCCGGCGGGATCTTTGATGCCGATTTCGCGGGAGCCATAAAAAGTAGTGCGTTCGGGGATATAGACGTCCATGCCGGCGGTCGCGGCTTTGACCGCTTCAAGATCATCGACTTCAAGGTAAAGGAATGTTGGCCCTTTGCGAATGTCGGTGGCAATCGCGGGAACATCCTTGTCCACGCTGGCGAAGGATTGGTACATGACCTCGGCGGTGCCCTGTTGCAGAATGACGAAAGCGAGTTTGTCGCCGTCGGGGACTTCGACCGTCTTGATGAACCCGAGGTGTTGAGTCCAGAACGGAAGTACCGATTCGATTTTTTCGACGAAAAGGACCGGAGTGAGTTTCTTGACGGGCATGAGTTTGCTCCTTGCAAAGGTCAACTAGTCTCATTTAGACTAGTAACAAAATGAACCGGTGTCAAGGAGCGGCCATGAAAAAAGATTCGCGAGAACTGAAGGATCTGATCTCGATCGGACCGGCGATGCTGCGGGATTTTGAGCTGTTGAAAATCCGTACGGTGGAGCAGCTTGCGAGCCAGGACCCGAAGAAACTTTACGTCAGATTAGGACGCGTCGCCAAGCATCACCAGGACATTTGCGTGCTGGACACGTTTCAAGCGGCGGTGGCGCAGGCACGCAATCCTCGCCTGGCTGCGCAGCAATGCCAATGGTGGTGGTGGAGCAACCGGCGAAAGCAAGAAGTCCGGAAGGCGGGGCGTAAGTGAATGGCAAAAGCAGGCGCTCGCATACTCTCAACCGCAGACCTGGTGCTGCTCAGTTTGCTTGCCGAAAGGCCGATGCACGGCTACCAGGCAAACGCGGAGCTGGAGCGCCGCCAAGTACGCGACTGGGCGGGACTTTCGCGCCCGCAGATTTATTATTCGCTGGAAAAGCTGGCGCGAAATGGGTTTCTGCGCACGGTAAGTTCAAGAAAACGCGCCGAAGGGCCAGAACGCCAGGTTTTTTTAGCGACGAAAGCAGGCAGAAGCGCGCTTGCCAATGCGCTGGAATGGCCGGACTGGACCAATCAGCGCGAGAAGCCGACGTTTCTTACCTGGATGGCGCTCTCCTGGCAGGCACGTAAAGGAGTTTTCGTGCGGCAGCTGCTGCGACGCCAGAAATTTGTCGAACAAGAAATTGCGCGGGAAAAAGAAACGCTGAAAGCGATTCGCAAGGAAGTTGGCCATCCCTACCATGAGGCGATTTGGATGGTGTCGCTGATGATCAGTGAATTCGAGAATGAGCTGCGATGGCTTAGGCAAGTACGACGCGAGATGAGGCTTCGCGCGGGTGCTAAACATGCTCCTAGCAATATCGAAATGCGCTCACAAAGCTAAACGCGCTGGATGGAAAGAGGCAGCCTGTCCAAAGCGCCGAGGCTGCCTCTTCCTTTTCGGTATAACCGCATCAGGTTTTGCTGCCGGTTTCCTTGGGCATGAGTTTTTTCAGTGCCGCTTCACCTTCTGGCCCTAGCGGAGCCAGCGGCAAATGTGTTGAAGGGCCAATTCCAGATCCGCCGTTGGTTGGACCGAAGAAACGCATCGCGGTTGCGGCCAGTCCATCAAGCGCTCCGCCGCCGTTGCCTCCGCCAGTCACCAGGACATCCGGCATGAATTTGGCTTTGCCTTCAGCGAGCGCCGCGACTACGTTGACGATGGCCGTGGCATTCGAACCGAGCGCCTCGACCTGCGCTCGGTAACCGCGTGCGCGCGCAAGGCCGATGGCTTCAACCTCCGCGCCTTTTGCAGTACCGGTTTGCCTGATGTATTCGGCCTCACCAGTAGCTTCCGCGACGCGGGCGTCGGCATTGTTCTTTTTGATGTTCACGCCAACTTTGGAGCGCGCCAGGTCGGCTTGCATGTCCGCAGTGCCTTTGGCTTGTTCCATCTCAATGCGCTGATCCTGCGCGGCTCTCTGTTTCTTGAAGGTTTCGATTTCCTGGTTGGCGACTTCGCGGTGCGTCAGCACGGTCACCATATCTTCCGGCAGGATTACGTCCTGTATGTACACGCCCTTGGTCTCGACCTGGTATTGTTCGAGCTGCTGGCGAATGTGTTCGAAGGCTTCCACCTGAACTTGCTGGCGCGTTTCGATGAAGTTAATCGCCGGCATGCTTTGCAGCGAATTGCGGAAGTGATTCCCTACCGCGGCTTGCAAAACTTCGTTGACCAGATTTTTCATGGTGCCGACCATGGAAATCACGCGCGGCGCTTTGGTGTCGGAAACGTGAATCTGCACTTGCAAATCGATTTTGAACACAAAGCCTTCTTTCGACTTCGCGACGATCTGCTGTAACTGCGCATCCAGGTTGTGGGCTTCGCTGACGGCATCGGCCCAGTTGAGGTTAAGAATCGCGGTGGGCACAATTTCCGATTCGTAGCACCGCGGGTTGAGTGGGTATTTCCCGGTACGAAGCGGCTCTTGCCAGACGCCGCGATGTCCGGGCCGCACGAGCGAGCCGTACTTGAACTCCTCGCCGGAAGTATCCTGCGTGGCCAGTCCGACATAGGCCTTAATCACCGCGACCTGGCCTTGCTTCACCATCATCATCGGCACAAGTTCCACGCTGACCAGAAATGGATTCAAAGCGTATGCGCCATACAACAGAGGATCGTGCTGCATGCCGATGTGGCCGCCATGATCGAGAAACGCCTGATAGTCCTGATAATTGTTGTGCAGGTGATTCTTGCTGCCGAGCAGCGCTTCGATGATTTGCGCGTCGGAAGTAGTGCCGCCGGGCTGTTCCAGTTTTTCAACGTCAGCGTAGCCGCCAAGCCGGCTGGCCAGGTCGCCAGATGGCAATGGATCACCTTCGTAGGTGGTCACGATTCCGACGTAATCTTGCGTGGTACCGTCTTTGCCACGCGGTTGCGGTTCGATACGTACCAATTCCAGTTGCGCGGCGTTCAATCCCAGCGACGCGGGCATTAATTCTCCGCCGCGGCCCATCTTCGCGCGCAACTCTGGCGAAACGGGAACTCCGTAAACGCGGCTGCGAGTAAGAATCAGAAAACCCAGCGGGTGTACTGGCACCAGCGAGCCAGGAGGCAAAACCGGGCGTTGCACGCCTTTCTGTCCACCAAGTTGCACGAAGCTGCGCAGGTCGGAAAAATTGGCGAACTCCTTTTTGTAGATCGCGGACTTCGCGCCGATCGGGAGAGGACTGCCCACCTGCGCGATGACTACACCGATTTCACCGGCCGGAACCTGCACCCAAGGATATTTGTCCACGGAATAGATGGCGTAGGGCATCCAGCGCAGGCCGGGCATCAACAAGTCAGCTTGGTAGCCGGCTTCTCCATTAAACGCGACCGGGTTGTCCTTGGTCAGTTTCTTGAACGAAAAACGCTTCGTGACCAGGCCCACTTCGGTAGGCCCAATTTTATGAAGCGACGCAGCCATCGAGAACGCCGCCAGCACTACCGCGATGAAAAGTATCGGGTAATGAAAAAAGAGCGCGAAAATCGGTTCGAGCACAGACATACACACACCTCCGGGGCGCCGAGCGCCGTTTTGTCTTACCTTGTCTAAGGGAGTTACATGTTTCGGACGCGCAAACTCTGCAAGGTTGCAACGCGCCTGTCAAGTAGAGCACCAGTACGTGACTTAAACTTGCCTGTTTTCAATTTCTTACGGAGTTTATCCTGGTAACATGCAGATTTTGCGCTGCGCGTGCGGTTGCTCGGTAGCGGCTAAGATGTTTCGTAGAAAAGTCTTTTCGCTTGCTTCGGTGTCTTTATTCCGGGCTGGACTTTTTCCTTCGCCCAGCCACGAGCAGGCACCTGCTTGCCGATCCGTTTCGCGAAGGCTGGATCAATCCACACGGATTTTCACCCTCTTTGCATCTCACCTGACTGCTGACGGCTGGATGCAATGGGCGACGGACGCTGCGATAGAACCGGCTAGCCGCTCCGTGTCGTCCGTCTGGTGATCCCGGAACCACACGGCTCCGTCCTTGGTTGTATTAGAAAGCGTTGCCGCCGTGGTCCGCTGCGATCACATCCAATGATCTGCCCTGGCGCGTCGGAGGTATTTGCCTTGGCTCACTAAGTCGAATTGGAGCAAATGGTTTCTCAGTGACCGGCTGGCAAAATACTTTTCCACGAACTCGCAAGGGTCTGACTCATCCCTGACCTCGTCGCACTAAAGGCTCAACGCGCCGGAGTAGACCACACGCGCTTTCGCCGTATCTCCGCGCTCGATGCGGCCGATCTGGAAGAATTTCTCGCGGCGGCGCTTTAAATCCGTCTCCACTTTTTTGACATAAGCGGAGGGCACGACCAGGATCATGCCTACGCCCAGGTTGAACGATTCAAGTAGGGCGTCGGAATCCATTTTCCCGACTTTTGCGAGATACTTGAAAATCGGCAGCACCGGCCAAGCCGCCAGATCAATCACCGCCTTCACGCCCGCCGGAAGCACGCGCGGCAGATTGCCGGGAATTCCGCCCCCAGTGATATGGGCAAGCGCGGAAACCCAGCCGTTGGTAAGAATTGTGCGCAAGGCGGGCGCGTAGCAGAGATGCGGCTTTAGCAATTCGGCGCCAATCTTGTTGCCGACTTCAGCGACATAGGTATCCGGCTTCACTTTCGCTACTTCAAATACCAGTCTGCGCGCCAGTGAATAGCCGTTGGTATGCAGGCCCGCTGAAGGTAACGCCAGGAGCGTGTCGCCGGGCTTTACATTTTTTCCGGTGAGCAACTTCCTCTTTTCGACTGCGCCGACAATGAATCCGGCCAGGTCGTATTCACCTTCACCGTAAAATCCCGGCATTTCTGCGGTCTCGCCGCCGATCAACGCACAATTCGCCTTGCGGCACGCGCGGCTCATCCCGTCAACAAGCTGTTCGACGATGTGCGGATCCATTTTTCCAAGCGCGAGGTAGTCCAGGAAAAACAGCGGCTCCGCGCCCTGCACCAGAATGTCATTGACGCAATGATTGACTAGGTCGCCGCCCACGGTGGAATGCACATTCATGGCGATGGCAACTTTCAGCTTGGTTCCGACGCCGTCAGCGCTGGAAACCAGAATCGGTTCCTTGTATTTTTTCCTGTCCAGTTCAAACAGCGCGCCGAAGCTCCCGATTCCGCCGAGAACCCCATTGGTGAATGTACGGGTTGCAAGATGACGGATGCGATTTTTGGCATCGTCCGCGACAGCGATGTTCACTCCGGCGTCTGCGTAGTTCATGGGTATGCTCGTGCGCTCAACCTTCAATTATATTGCAGAGCGACGAGAGAGGGTTCGCCACTAAGCTGTGAACCATTGCGGCCTTAAAAAATGTGGAACAACCGGCCCCACCGCACGGTGCTGGGGTGGAAGATGCCATTCAAGTATGCCAAAAATCGCTCGCGGATTTGGCCCGGCTCCCAGGCCTTGGACGGCGCCTTCAGCGACATATAGATCAACACCGGCGTGCCAATAATATCGTTGCGCGGCACGCAGCCCCAGAAACGCGAATCGTAGGAATTCTGGCGGTTGTCGCCCATCGCGAAATAGCAATTGTCCGGCACCTGGTACGGCATCTTGATATCTGAATTCTCTACACGCTCGGTTTTTCCCAGGGTGTAATCTTCCAACAGCTTTTTTCCATTAATCCATACCGCATTGTCGTGAATGTCGATGCTGTCGCCAGGTAATCCAATGGCGCGCTTCACGTAGTCTGGCTGCGTGGGATCGAATGGCGGCTTGAAAATAATAATCTGCTGGCGCTTGGGATTTCGCCACAACGGCAGGTGCAGGCCGGTAAACGGAATTCCCGCGTCGTAGCCGACTCGGCTCATGATTAGGTGATCGCCGATGAGCAGCGTGTCTTCCATGGAGGCCGACGGAATCACGCGCGCCTGACCGATCGCGCCGTTGATGAGCAGAAACACCAGTCCCACCCAGAACCACGCGATAATTTCGCGCCGCACCTTCTGCTCCATGGTCAATTTTTCTTGCGGTTTTGTCTGAACTTTTTCAGCCTTCACTGGGGTCTCACCGGCGTCCGGCTCCAGCCGGTCGCTCAAGTATTAGAATAACCGAAACAGCCTGCGCCAGCGAATTTCACTGGGATGCAACAGAGCGTTTGCGTAGGCGTAAATACGGTCGCCGATTGCGCCAGAACCCCAGGGCTCCGATGGTGTGTCAATGGACATGTAGATCATCAGCGGCGTGCCGATGATATTGGCGCGCGGAATGCAACCCTCAAAACGGCTGTCCAGCGAATTGCCCCGATTGTCGCCCATCACGAAGTAGCAATCCGGCGGCACCGTGTACGGCAAAACCTTCGTCTGGCCCGCAAACGCGGCGTGAAACATCGCCGGCTCGCCCGGTTCAGTGCGCCCGATCGTGTAGTCCTCGCGCAAACGCGCGCCGTTAATCCAAACCCCGCCGTCGCGGACGTCTACTGTTTCGCCCGGAAGCCCGATCACCCGCTTAATGATGTCGGAAGTGTCGCCGGAAATCACCGCACGGAAGATCACAATCTGCCCGCGCTTGGGATTTCTCCACAATGGAACATGCAAGTTCGTGAAGGGAATGCCGACATCGTAGCCCACACGGCTCATGATCAGGTGGTCGCCAACGAGCAATGTGTTTTGCATGGACTCGGAAGGAATCACTCGCGCTTGACCAATCGCGCCGTTGATCAACAGAAAAACTAGGCCAACCCAGAACCAGGTGATGGCCTCGCGACTGATCTTTTGCTTCGTAGTCAGCTCCGGCTGCTTTTTCGCATTGTTCTTTGCCGCTTGCTTAGCCTTCACGTTCCACCGTTACGGCTGCCGGTTCGAGCAGCTTGCCGATTCCCGCGCCCTCTCGCACCTCAAGCTGCACGAGGTCGGTAGGATAATTCCCCGTATAACAGGACGTACAAAAGTGGCCCTTGGTGTCGCTCACCGATTTCCGCAACCCGGCCAGCGAAATATATCCAAGCGAATCGGCGCCCAGAAAGCGGCGGATTTCTTCCGGCGAATTCGAAGAAGCGATCAACTCTTCACGCGTTGGCGTATCCACACCGTAGTAACAAGGCGAAATCGTCGGCGGACAGGAAATTCTCACGTGCACTTCTTTGGCGCCCGCCTCGCGCACCATGCGCACAATTTTTCGGCTGGTAGTCCCGCGTACGATGGAATCGTCCACCAGAATCACGCGCTTGCCGTCCATCAATCCGCGCACCGGGTTCAATTTAAGTTTAACGCCAAAGTTGCGGATGGCCTGCGAAGGTTCAATGAATGTGCGGCCAATATAATGATTGCGAATCAGGCCCATTCGGAACGGAATTCCCGACTCCATCGCATAACCTACCGCAGCCGGCACCCCCGAATCCGGCACTGGCACTACGAGATCGGCATCCACGGGATGTTCCCGCGCCAGTTGGCGGCCCAGCGCTTCGCGGCTGTCGTTCACGCTGCGCCCAAAAATCGTGCTGTCCGGCCTGGCAAAATAAACATGCTCAAAAATGCACTGCTGGAGCGGCTTTTCCGGCGCGAAATGGATCGATTCGAGCCCGGATTTCGAAATACGCAGCATCTCACCTGGTTCGATTTCGCGCACGTATTGCGCATTCAGCAAATCGAAGGCGCACGTTTCGCTGGCCACAATCCAAGCCGTTTCGCCGGTCGGCGTGGTGAATTTTGCCAGATTCAGCGGACGAAACCCCCGCGGATCGCGCACCGCGTACAGTTCATCTGGCGTCAGTACCACCAGCGAATATGCGCCTTCGCACTGGTTAAGCGCGTCGCCCAGCGCTCCCGATAAATTCCGCGCCTGCGATTTCGCCAGCAGGTGCACGACAACTTCCGTGTCGCTGTTGGTTTGAAAAATCGACCCGCGATGCTCCAGCTTGCGCCGCCAATCCGCTGCGTTCGTCAGATTCCCGTTGTGCCCGATGGAAATTTTGCCTTTATTGCAGTCAACCATGATCGGCTGCGCATTCAGCAGCGCTTTATCGCCAGCCGTTGAATACCGCGTGTGCCCGATCGAAGCGCTGCCAGGCAATGTGTTCAATACATCCGGCGTGAAAATTTCTTCTACTTCGCCCATCGCGCGGTGCGAATACAAATCTTTTCCGTCCGTCGAAACTATCCCCGCCGATTCCTGTCCGCGATGCTGCAACGCGTACAAGCCCAGATACACCAGCTTCGCCGCCTCTTCGTGGCCGTACACCCCCACCACGCCACAATAGTCGTGGAAGTGATCGTCAGCGTACGCGATTTTTTCCGTCATTGTGCCAGTAACGTGCGTTCGAGCGAGTTGGCCCAAACATCGCGCAGGCCCTCGACTGGGGAATCGATCACCGCGCGTCCCTTATGTTCGATGCTCAGCGAAGGCCTCGAGGTAACCTGGCCGATCTCGCTGGCCTCGACGCCGTATTGTCGCGCAATTCCTTGAAGCGCGGCAAGCTTTGCAGGAGCCACGCTCACCACGCACCGAGCGCCGCGTTCGCCAAACGACTCAAATTCCGCCGCGGCGTCCGAATCTTGCAACTTCACATTCGCACCCACAGCCTGCGGCGAAGCAAAGCACGACTCCGCTAGTGTTAGCGCGAGCCCGCCATCAGAAATATCGTGAGCCGATACCACAACTCCATCCGTCGCCAACGCCACCAGGCAATCGATCAACCGCTTCTCCGCAGCAAGGTCAATCGCAGGCGGTTCCCCGGCCACTACGTATCCCACCGTCTTCGAATATTCCGAGGACGAGAATTCTCGTAGGGACACGGCATGCCGTGCCCGCTCCGCCGCATCAACGCCATCCAACAGCACAATCACGTCGCCCGCATTCCGAAACGCAATCTTCACGACACGCGATGCATCGTCCAAAATTCCCAAAACTCCAATCACTGGCGTAGGATAAATCGATTTCCCCAACGTCTCATTGTAGAAACTCACGTTGCCGCCAGTAATCGGCGTGCCGAGCGCGGTGCAGGCCTCAGCAATGCCATCAATCGCCCGCGAAAACTGCCACATCACTTCCGGCTTTTCCGGACTACCAAAATTCAAACAGTTGGTTGCCGCAATCGGACGTGCTCCGCTCGTCGCAACGTTTCGCGCCGCCTCCGCAACCGCATGCATCGCGCCCACTTTGGGGTTCAACTGGCACCACCGGCCATTTCCATCCGTCGAAAGCGCCAATGCGCGCATCGTCTTTCCGTTCGGGCCATCTTTCTCGGATTCTTTGATCCGCACCACTGCCGCATCGCTCGCGCCGGGTCCAGCCAAGGTATTCGTCCGCACCATCGTGTCGTACTGCTCGGTGATCCATCGCTTCGAAGCAATCGCCGGCGAGGCCAGCAATTTCTTGAAATTTTCCGTCAGCTCCGTTCCCTCTGCTGAAAACGAGAACCAATCCTTTTCACTCTCGACGCGCGTCGCGGGCGCAGCAATCGGCCGCTGATACAGCGGCCCTTCCTCTGCCAGCGGATGCGCCGGAATTTCCGCGGCCACCGCTCCGTGATTTTTCACCACGGCGAGTTCCCCGTCTTTCACTTCGCCAATCACCACCGCGTCCAATCCCCATTTCTTGAAAAGGTCCAGCACTTCTCGCTCGCGCCCGCGTTCCGCCACCAGCAACATGCGCTCCTGCGATTCACTCAGCATGATTTCGTAAGGCGTCATGCCGGTTTCGCGTTGCGGCACTTTCCCTAAATCAATTTCAATTCCTGTCCCACCGCGTGAAGCCATCTCCATCGTCGAGCAGGTCAGCCCCGCCGCGCCCATATCTTGAATCGCTACAACCGCGCCGGTGTGCATCGCTTCGATGCAGGCCTCCAGCAGTAACTTTTCCACGAACGGATCGCCCACCTGCACGTTCGGCCGTTTCTGTTGCGACTCTTCGGTAAACTCCGCAGAAGCCAACAGCGACGCTCCATGAATTCCGTCGCGCCCGGTCTTTGCGCCAACATAAATGACGGGATTACCTACCCCCTTGGCCTTGGCCAGAAAAATATCTTCCTTGCGCGCAATTCCAAGCGCCAGCGCATTCACCAGCGGATTCTGCGCATAGCACGGCTCAAAAGAAACTTCTCCGCCAATCGTCGGCACGCCAAAACAATTTCCGTAATTCGCCACACCGCGGATCACCCCATCCAATATTCGCCGATTCGCCGCAGCTTCCTCTTCGCTGACTTTTATCTCGCCACTCGTCACTCGCCACTTGCCACTCTTGATGGGCCCAAAGCGCAGCGAATCCAACACCGCAATCGGCCGCGCACCCATCGTAAAAATGTCGCGCAAGATTCCGCCCACGCCGGTAGTTGCTCCCTGGAACGGCTCCACATAGCTAGGATGATTGTGCGATTCAATCTTGAACGCCGCGACTAGCCCATCGCCGATATCCACTACGCCGGCGTTTTCGCCCGGCCCCTGCACCACCAATTTCCCGCGCGTCGGCAGCCGCTTCAAATGCACTTTGCTCGACTTATACGAGCAGTGCTCACTCCACATCACCGAAAAAATTCCCAGCTCGGTAATATTCGGATCGCGCCCCAGAATTTTCTGTATCCTCGCGTACTCGTCCTTCGTTACCCCATGCTCCGCCGCAATGTCCGGCGTCACCTTAATCTCCATGCTGGCCGTTGCCATCATTCCCCTTTGCAGTGCGGCAGCCCTTCAGCCGGCCTTTAGGCCGGCCCTTTTGTCTTTGTACTTTTCCTTACGCTGTAGCCTTCGCCGCCCCTACCAACCCCGCCACCATCGATTGAAAAATCACCAACCCATCCGCCGAATCCAACGCTGATTCCACTGCCCGTTCCGGATGCGGCATCAACCCAGCCACATTCCGTTCGCGATTACAAATCCCAGCAATGTTGTTCATCGAACCATTCGGATTTCCAGAGTCATCGTTCGAACCGTCTGCACTGGTATAGCGAAACAAAATCTGCCGGTTCTTTTGCAGTGCAGCGACCGTTGCTCCGTCGCAATTGTAATTGCCTTCATTGTGCGCGATAGGAATTTTCAACACTTGTCCCTGCTTCGCCAAGCAAGTGACAGGCGTATCTGTCTGCTCGACCCGTACATAAACATGCCGGCAAATATACCGCAGCCCCTTATTGCGCATCATCGCGCCCGGCAGCAGCCCTGCTTCCAGCAAAATCTGAAATCCATTGCAAATCCCCAGAACAATCCCGCCGCTCTTCGCAAACTTCTCCACCGCCTTCATCACCGGAGAAAACCGCGCAATCGCCCCGGTCCGCAAATAATCGCCATGCGCGAACCCGCCAGGCAAAATAATAGCGTCGCATCCAGCCAGGTCTTCCGACTGGTGCCAGATAAACTCCACAGGCTTTTTCAGGATATTACCGATGGCGTAAAACGCGTCGTGGTCGCAATTCGACCCCGGAAAGACAACGACTCCAAATTTCATGGTGTTGTAGCTCCCGATGGCATTTGGGGAACTCTTAGTTTAGCACAGACGTCGCTGGCGACTCGGGAATCACCATCCGCCGAACGATGCCGGTTCGGTCAAAAACGGATTCAAGACTTTGACTGCATGCAATTCCTGCCCCGCCTGTAGATCCTCCGTCAAAAGATATCCGGAGCCCGTCGCTTTCGCTGCTGACACAATCAGCGCGTCGTAAAACGGGAGTTGGTAACGGTGCTGCAGCTTCCATGACAGCTCATTGCAAATATTGTTGGGGCTACCGGTAGTTGGAGAACTCAGCTTTTTGGAGGCGGCTTCGGAGGGATCATGGCCGCGCCTGCTGCGGCACCGGCGGCAGCGCCAACGGCGCTGTCAAGGCCGAGCACATTCAGCAGACCGGAATTGGATGGAACAATGTATTTCGTATTCTGCGCCAACGTGTTGTTCAAGACTTCCAGCCGCCGCATCACTTCGGCGCGATCCTTGAAAAAAGTTTCCGCAGCGGTAGAAACCAGCCGAATCGCCTCCGCTTCGGCGTTGGCGCGGGTCACGCGAGCCTGCGCATCGCCTTCGGCTTTCAGGATTTCCGATTGCTTCACGCCTTCGGCCTGCAAAATCTGGCTTTGCTTGAAGCCTTCTGCTTCCAGAATCGATGCGCGCTTGTCGCGTTCCGCTTTCATCTGGCGCGACATGGCTTCCGTAATATCGCGCGGTGGATCGATTTTCTGCACTTCTACGCGCGTTACTTTTACGCCCCAGCCGTTGGTGGCTTCATCGAGCACCAGACGCAAGTTGCTGTTGATCATGTCACGCGCCACCAGAGTTTCATCCAGGGTGCGGTCCCCAATCAGATTGCGCAAATTGGTTTGCGCCAGCGTAGTGCAGGCATAGCCGAAATCCTGAACTTCAAATTGGCTTTTCACCGGATCAACTACTTTGTAGTAGACGACAGCGTCCACTTCCACCGTCACATTATCCTTGGTGATCAATTTCTGCGGCGGCACGCTGATCACTTGCTCGCGCATGTCCACGCGAATCACGCTGTCCGTAAGCGGCATGATGATGGCCAGGCCTGATGGCACCAGGCCGTGAAATTTGCCGAGGCGCATCACGATGCCTTTTTCGTATTGGTTGACGATGCGCGCCGACCGCGCGAGCAGAATCAATCCAAAAATCAGCGCTGCGACCAGCAGGATCGGCAGAAAAAATGTGGCATCCATGAATTTTCGTCCTCACTTCACTTTCAGAGTTACGCCTTCCACGGAAACAATTTGCACGTCCGCGCCAATTTCGCGCGCAGCATCAGCAGGGTGCGCAAGTTCCGCGCGCCACTCTTCAGAACCGACTTTTACGATGCCGCAATCGCGCTGGCCAATCCGCTTGGTAACTACTCCCGTTTTTCCAACCACAGCATCAACATTCGACGCTTGATCCTTTACATACAATTTTGCTTTCAGCCAACGGCGAAACAACGCGAAGTACAGCACCGCAAGAACTGCCGCGCTGATCAATCCGGCCTGCCAGGATTGCGCCAGAAGACCGATGCTCCCGCCTACGGCGAGCGAAGCACCCACCAGCGCCAGATCGAATCCGGTAAGCGCGCCAAGCGCCAGCTCTGCCGCGGCGCAGAGCACACCCACAATCACGAGCAGCCAGTTCACCCAGTTGCCCACAGGAACTCCTTCAGGGGACAAGTGCAGCGCACGATAGCATTGCGGTAGTCACGTTTCAATGCCTCTTGCAGAAGGCTTCTTCGAAACACGGGGAAGAAATCTGCGGCGCCCAAAAGATCCTTCTGACGTCCGAAAATCAACGGCGCTTGCCGCGTTTTTTTCTGGATTTCCTTTTTGCAGAATTCGCATGGGTGGTAGCAGCAAGTTCGCGGCGTCTTTTCGCGGCCCAGCCTTTTTTGTTGATCTGGTGGCTCCGCGCAACACCCAGCGATTCAGCGGGAACGTTTTTGGTGATTGCCGAACCTGCCGCGATATACGCACCATCGCCGATTTTCACCGGAGCGATGAGCACCGAGTCGCTGCCGACGAAAACGCGATTGCCGATCGTGGTCTGGTGTTTATTCACGCCGTCATAGTTGCAGGTGATCGTCCCAGCACCAATATTTGTTTTCGCTCCCAGGCGGGCATCGCCGATATAGGAAAGATGCGGAACTTTGCTGCCTTCACCGATCACTGCTTTTTTCGTTTCCACGAAATTGCCGACCCGTGCTCGCGCTTTCAGATGTGTGCCAGTTCGAAGCCGCGCAAATGGCCCAACGCTGGCGCCATCTTCAAGACGGCTTTCTTCAATCACCGAGTGCGGTTGCACGGTCACATCATCGTCGAGGGTTGCGTTCAGCAAAACGCTACCGGTGCGAATCAAGCAGCGTTTACCCAGCCTTGTTTTTCCCAGCAACTGCACCCCGGGTTCGATGTTGCAGTCTTCACCAGCGGTTACTTCCGGATCGATGAGCACGGATTCCGGCAATTGGATGGTGACGCCCGCAGCCATCAGCTCTTCGCGTTTGCGTTCGCGGAAAATACGATCCACTTCGGCGAGATCGGCGCGCGTATTGCAGCCCAGAACCTCGCGGGAATCCGGCGCGATTTGCCCCAGAACCGTTTCATCTTTTGACGCCAGCTCCGCAATGGCGGCGGTAAGATAAATTTCGCGATGTTTGTTGTTCGGTTTTACATGCGCAAGCGCCGGCCACAACTTTGCCAGCGTAAAACAGTAAATGCTCGAATTAATTTCATTGAGCTCGCGCTGTTCCGGAGCTAGCTGCGAATCTTCGACGATGGCGCCAACCTGCGTTTCTGTTTTGCGCACAATACGGCCATAGCCGCTCGGATCGGCAAGCACGGCAGTGAGAATTGTGGCGGCGGCATTTCCAGTACGATGCGCGGCGAGCAGCGACTTCAGAGTTTCCGGGCGAACCAGCGGCGCATCACCGGGAAGCACGATGGCGATTTTGGCGTTGCCCAGCGTGCGCTTGGCTACGAGCATGGCGTGGCCCGTTCCATTTTGCTGCTGCTGCAAAACAATTTGCCCATCGAGCGGTTCCAGGGCAGCGGTCACTTGCTCTGCCTGGTGGCCCACGATGGTGACGATTCGTTTAGGCTTTAACGGCGCACAGCAACGCAGGACGTGTTCGATAAGCGGGCGCCCACCGGCACGATGCAGCACTTTCGCTAGGGAAGATTTCAGCCGCGTGCCTTTGCCAGCAGCCAGAATGACGATAACCACGTCTTTGTTCGGCATAGTGCCGCCATTCTCTCCCGCCCTTGTGGCTTTGACAATGCCACGCGGAAATTTTCAGAAGATTTGTCCTGCCGCGGTGCTCTGCGGCACCCGACGCGGGCTGAATTGCGTGATAGACGAATCGACCAATTTCCATATACATTCTCGGCGCAGGTCTGGTGCTGCTGGCGCACCACGGCGTGCCGGGGGAAACATTCTTGAAGCAATGCACAAACTGCCAGGGAAATCTGGCGGACTTCGTTCCCGTATGCCCTTATTGCGGCGTGTCACAACCGGTGCCGCAGGCGACGATGGCGCAGCCGGAATGGGGTGCGCCGCCACAAACCAGCAATAAAGCGGTGGCCAGCCTGATTTGCGGCGTGATCCTTTGCTTTGTGCCTTCTTCGATTGCCGCAGTGATTTTGGGTCATCTGGCACTGTCTGATATCAAGCGCAGCGCTGGCCGCATGGCCGGGCAGGGGATGGCGGTAGCCGGGCTGGTGATGGGCTATATAGGAATCGTCTTCACGGCTATTTTTGCGGTAGCGATCTTGCTCACCATGCGCAACACTTTGCGCCACGACGTGCCCGGCAACGAATCGGCAGCAATTCAAACCATGAAGACCTACGACCAGGCACTAAAGGCCTACGCGGCAAAGTGTCCGCAACAGGGTTATCCCACGAGTCTTGTTCGATTGGGCCCGGGCGGCGGGGATTGTTCACGCGCCAATCTGGTGGAAATGAGGCTCGCGATGGCGCGGCCTGCAAAATTGGGATACGTCTTTTCCTACAATCCGGGCATCGAGGGCAAAGAGCACGTTACGGTTTTCGCGCTGGTGGCTTCACCGGTGCAACCTGGATTTACCGGCACACGGTATTTTTATTTGGATGACAGCGGCGTGATCCGGCAAGCAAGCTCGCACATCATTGGCCCGCGCAGCGATCCAGTGGACTCTCCCGAGTCCGAGCAAGGACAGGACGACAAGCAAGATAAGAAGGAAGAAGAGTGAATCCAGGCAGCGCAAGGATTTTTTTGCAAAATGCAATCCAGGATTAAGGAGAAATCGCCTTGAAACAATGCCCGAATTGCCAAGGAAATCTTGCCGACTACGTGCCGGCCTGCCCGTACTGCGGAGTGATTCTCGCCACGCCAGCGGGTGGAGCAACGCAGCCAGCCTGGAACGGTCCGCAGCAGAGTAGCGGAAAAGCGACGGCCAGCATGGTGTGCGGAATTGTCTTTTTCTTATGGCCGTTTACTGCAATCGCCGCCATCGTCCTGGGCCATCTCGCACTGTCGGAGATCAAGAAAAGCGCAGGGCGCCTTGCAGGCCACGGAATGGCGATGGCTGGCCTGATTTTGGGCTACATCGGTGTGGCTATGGTTCCGTTCATTTTGATCATTGCGGCGATTGCGATTCCGAATCTGCTCCGCGCGAAAATGGCTGCGAATGAAGCCAGCGCGGTAGGAACACTCCGCGCCTATAACATCGCCATGGTCACGTATGCGAGTGCCTGCCCTGATGTCGGCTATCCAGCGTCTCTCGAGAATCTCGGACCCGGAAGCAAGGACTGCGATCATTTAAATGTGCTAGATGCGTCTCTGGCAGAGCAGGTTCCCGCAAAGAACGGCTATCATTTTTTCTATAGGGAAGTTGGAATTTCGGACGGAAGAACCAGAACCAGGTACGTTCTTGCAGCCGATCCGGTCGCACCGGGAACGTCGGGCGTGAGGCATTTTTTCACCGATGAGAGCGGCGTAATCCGGTCGAGCATCGGAGGCGCGGCAGACGCAAACAGCGAACCGCTGATGTGAAGCGGACGCATAATCATTGAAGAAAGCATCCAGTTGAATATGCCTAGTCTGCGGCGGAAGCTTCGGCCATAACGCGGCTTTCCGCGAAGGCTTCTTCCTCGGTGGTGATGACCCAGCTGGAAGAGTCCGCGAGCAGGCGGCTGACAAGCTGTGTATGAAGCGCGTGGCCGGCCTTGTAGGCTTCCACCCGGCCGAGTAGTGGCAGTCCGACAAGCGCCAAATCGCCAATCAAATCAAGCGCCTTGTGCCGGCCAAACTCGTCGGGGAATCGCAAAGGTCCATTCATCACGCCGTCGCTGGTAAGCACAATAGCGTTGTCGAGCGAGCCACCGCGGATCAAACCCATGGAGCGAAGCGGCTCGATATCGCGCTCAAAACAGAAGGTGCGGGCACGAGCCAGCAACTGCCGAAAGGTACCCGGCAAAACGACGATCTCGATTTGCTGCTGGCCCACCAGGGGATGCGGAAAATCGACGTAGCATTGCACGCGAAATTCATCGGCAGGATAAATGCCAATGCGGCGGTCCTGTTCGATGACTTCGACGGGCTTGATGATTTTGAGGTGGCGGCGGCGGCGCCGCAGCCGGCGAACCCCAGCTTGATCGAGAAGCTGCAGGAACGGTTCGGCGGACCCGTCGAGGATGGGAACCTCGATCGAATCAATGTCTATGAAGATGTTATCGATCCCGGAAGAATAAATCGCCGCGAGGAGATGTTCGGTGGTGGAAAGCAGCACGCCCTGCTTCATCAAGCTGGTGGCATAGCTAACGCGGGCAACATTACGGCCACTGGCCTCAATAGGGAAGTCATCGAGGTCGGTGCGTCGGAAAACGATGCCACTATCGGCGGGCGCAGGTAACAGGCGAACATGGCCGAAAACCCCGGTATGCAGGCCGATGCCTTCGGTTGAGGCCTCGCGTTGAATTGTATTCTGAAACATAAGGGCGGCATTAAGCGTAGCATCTTTTGCGCCAGAATCGTCGCGCCATTATGCCCTTGTTTTCAGTAGTTTACACCTAGGTTGGCGCCGAAGCTTCCGCAGGTGTGGTAAACACGCAACGTTATGGCCAGTTGCTGTGGGGTTTCTTTCCGCCCTTACGCTAGCGAAATCGAAGTGTCCTTTTGACTTCTGGGCGCGTCAAAACTAGAGGTCGGTGTATACTTTTCTGTCGCCGTCGTTAAGCCTGCTCTTGAGGAAAGGCCAAGAATGAACCGCACTGCACGAATCGTCATCCTCGCTATTTCTGTGGTGGTGTTTTGCTACGCCGGGCTGGGACACGTCCTCGGGCAGACGCACGAGGAGCGCGCATACAAGTCGCTGACGGTCTATGGCGAAGTGCTGCAGAAGGTTCAGCAGGATTATGTGGACGAGCCGAACATGCATCTGGTGACGGCTGGTGCGTTGCACGGTTTGTTGGAATCGCTCGATCCGGAATCCAGCTACCTGACGCCACGGGAATACACCGAATACAAACAGAAACTGGCAAGCACCAATCCGGGCGACACCGGACTGACGTTGAGCAAGCGCTATGGCTACGTGATCGTAATTTCCGTATTGCCGGACAGCCCCGCGGAGAAGGCCGGCATCCACAGCGGCGATATTTTTGAATCCGTGGCAGGGTTCACGACCAGGGAAATGTCGGTGGGACAGGCTATGAACCTGTTGCATGGACAGCCGGGAAGCGGCGTGAAAGTGGGCGTGATTCGCCGCGGAAAGAACGATCCGGAACAGGTGGACCTGGTTCGCGAAAGGCTTGCCCCGGCAAAAATAGTCAGCCAGAAAAACGATCCGGACATTCTGGCGCTGCGCTTGACCACGCTGGAAGCAGGGCGTGCCGACGAAGTGAAATCGCGCCTCCAGGACGCGGAAAAGCAAGGTGTGCACAAGGTTATTCTGGATTTGCGGGCTTGCGGACGCGGACCGGTTTCCGAGGCTCTGGCGGTAGCGCGGCTGTTTATTTTGAGCGGAAATCTGGCAACGCTGCGCGGACAAACAGTTTCAGCGCAAACATTTGCGGCGGAACCCAGCAAAGTTATTTGGAAAGGACCGGTTTCCATTCTGATTGATGGAACGACTTCGGGAGCAGCGGAAGTGCTGGCCTCCGCAATGGTGACGGCGCACCGCGGCGATGTGGTGGGCGAACGTACCTTTGGATTGGCTTCTGAGCAGAAACTGATCACCATTCCCGATGGCTCGGCTTTGATACTCACAGTAGCGAATTACTACAATGCCGGCGGGAAAGCAATTTTAGAAGAAGGCGTGACGCCGGCTGAAGTGGTTCGGCAGGAAGCTACAGCGCAGGATGATGGCGCGGATGACGAGGATTCCTCGGCGAGCGCGGCACAGACGACCGCACCCGCGGAGCCCAAACCACTTTCTCCGGAAGACGCGGTTTTCAAGAAGGCCGTGGAACTCCTGAAGACGCCGGCGAAAAAAGCTGCGTAGTTTTTCCGTGAAGTTCTGCGGTGTACCCGCGAAAGATTTGCTCAAACTGAAATTTAATCTTTTTCATTTGCGCGTGGCGTTGAGCCACGGCTTGTGCGTGGTTTTGTGTTTCTGCGCGATTGGATGCAAGCGGCAGCGCGCTGGCACCCTGTCACTTGCGCAAGTACATCAGGTGACGCAGGAATTCGCCAAGACCGCATCGGATGCGGCGCCCAACGGAACACTGATCAAAGAGCGGCGCGCCAGAAATGACGCGGCGGGAGGCGGTGCCGATGAGTTGTACATCGGACTGCACGGCAACGCCGCGGCCCGGGACCAAGTGCTTCAGCGGCTGGAAGGGATTGCCAGGCAGCATGGGCTGACCGTGGAGGCTACGACCGGGAACGGGAATTCATCGCGAATTACGATGCGTGGCGCTGGAGTTGTGACTCATCACGTCGAAATTGAGGTTTTGGGTGCGCGCGCAGCCGGAAGTAGCGAGAGCCTGCCGGCCGGTACCGGGCGACTGGCGATACTTCTGGATGATCTGGGAAGCGATCGCAGCGCGGCGGACGCAATCTTTGCTTTGCGGGTTCCTATCACATTGTCGGTTTTGCCTTATCAACCGCATTCGCACGAGATTGCGCAAGAAGCGCGAAAGCATGGATGCGAAGTCATGCTGCATTTGCCGATGCAATCGGTAGCGAATGAAACACCGGAGCAGCAAGAGTTGCGGCCAGGACTTAGGCGCGATCAAGTCGAAAACATCGTAACGAAAATGCTGGAGTCCGTGCCGGAAGCCGATGGCGTGAACAATCATCAAGGCTCGCAAGCTACTTCGAACGGCGCGCTGATGGATGAATTGATGCCGGTGCTGCGCGATGCGGGGGTCTTTTACGTGGACAGCCGAACCACCGCAGGGACAGTGGCGTACGACACGGCGAAACGCAATGGAGTGAAAACCGCGTTTCGCAATGTGCCATTTTTAGACGACGTGCAAAACAAAGCCGCGGTGAAGCGGCAATTGCAGATCGCCATTCGCGGCGCTAAGGAAAAAGGCGAAGCCATTGCGATCGGACATCCGCACACAGTAACGCTGGAAGCGTTGCGAGAAATGTTGCCGGAAGCCAAGAAGCAAGGCGTTCGCTTAGTCCTGGTGTCGGACGTGGTGCATTAAGCCCGCATTTCTCCATGCTAGCGGCCGCCTTGTGCCTGCCCCGTTCTTACCGGGGAGGCGGGCCCCGTTTCGATCCCCCAACGTCGCCCGGAACGCCGACCACTACAACTGCGAGGACGTGGATTTGCGGGCAGGAAATACTTTGTGAATGAAGAGACCCGCGATGGCCATGGTGATGAAGCTGAAGACACTGCCCTCGGGGCCCACGGTGCCTCCAGTGAGCCAAGTCGCTCCGTGAAGCGTGGCGTTTGAAAGATGCCCCGGAAAAACGGCACCGCTGTTGGGAACCGAAAATAAGAAAGTCTCTCCGAAATCGAACGCGGCGTGCCATCCAACAACCAGCCACAGATTGCCAGTGCGTTTAAGCGTCAGAGCAAAGATCAGTCCAATCATCGCGACACCCGCCGCGCCCACCCATCCTTCGCCCTTGTTCCCCAGATGTACCGCACCAAAACCCAGAGAAAGAATCCAGGCGGCGGGCCAAAAGCCGATGCCGTCGGCAAGAGTGAATTGCAAATAGCCGCGAAATGCAAACTCCTCGAACAATCCGACTACAATAAACAAGAGCGCCCAGAACAGAGCCCACTTGAAAATGGCAGCGCCATGAATATCTAAACTGCCAAACGAGTAGCCGCCGAAAACGGCGATGCAACCCATAAGCGTAACCACTTCAACCACGCCCAGTGCGCAACCCTGCCAGAAGCGCGTCCCGAAGAGCGAGTGAAACGGAAGACCGTAGTCGCCGACCGACCGGTGTTCCAACCAGGCCATGAAACACGCTGGCAGGAAAACGAGAACAAAGACTAGAAATTCCTGAAGAAAAATTTGCCCAGGCGCTGGAGAATCGGTTTTGCGCAAATGAAATATTTTGTCGAGGGCGAAATTCATCGCGGCGCCGAAGATCAGCACCATGACCATGTACATAAGGATGCGCCAGCCGGCGCGCAAGCCTCGATCATGGTAAAAAATAGTATGGAGCGGTGAACGGGGAACTGGAATGGGAAAAGAGGTTTGATTTTGAGGTGCGGGCTGTGGTGTCTCGATGTCCATAGGATGCTTCGCGTAAGTCTCGCGCATTCGGCCGGCGCAGCACAAGTTTTGTTAGTGCGGAATAGTGCAGGCTGCAGCAGCAACGATGTGAAGAGACTTTTGCTCCTGGAGAAATATCACAAAACGAAGATTTTCGCGCTTCCAGGATGGGTCAAGCGCGATCTTGGCTTTCAGTTCCGTGACGCCCGATGGATTCGCTTTCGGGAGGTGCAGACGAGTCAGTGAACGAAGCACGGGCGCGTGCGCAAGATTGCGGCCTTGGTTTTCGCCGCGGAGAACATTTGAGGAAAGGCCCCGTTCGGTGACCGCGAGCAAGAGCACGGCGGAATGTGTCTCCGGCGGAGCGTTTTCCATGGTGACGGAAAATTCGGCGGAGCGCGGTGAGTCGTTGGTCGGCGAAAGATGAAGCTCGACGGCGCCGGCGGTTGACGCTTCGACAATGCTTGGCAGCGCTTCCCGCGCAGACATGCTAACGAAGTCCCTTCGGCCGCTGACGACAAACTGCGGTGTGAAAGCGCCAGCGTGACCAAAGACACGCGCGTACTGCTCTTGCCGCTCGGTCCAATCATGGGAAGAGAATGGGTCGCGCCAACCGAGGCGATCCCAATAGTCCACATGTTCTTCGATGGCAATGACATCGACGTCGTTTACGCGGCCGGCGTCGTCGAGTTGTTTCAGAAAAGCATCAGCCGGGGGGCAACTGGAGCAGCCTTCCGAGGTGAACAATTCTAGAACGACGGGCCGAGGGTGGGAGCCGTCCGAAGGAATGGCAGCCACCGGTGCCTCGTGAATACGGGGGAGTGCAGTTGCGAGAAAAGCGATCAAAACTGCGGCCAACGAGACTGTGAACTTCAGACCCAAGGGAACACCCCTTCATTATAATGATGAGACTGCCAGGATGGGAAAAGGTGTCCGGGAAAGCGAAAAAATGCAGAGATTGACTTGCACTAACTAGAAGTATAGTTTTAACCCGTTAGTAGAAACTTGCTGCCCGGAGGATTCCATGCAAGGCTCTGAATCGTCTGCCGTCAACGGAAACCGGTTATGTCTTGATTTTGCGAATTTGCCCTTCACCTCAGGCGATCCATTAGCTCACCAGACTTCGTGGCTGGAATTGATTGATTTCCTGGCAGATAACAGGATTATCTCCGGAGAGCGGAGCACTGAGTTAAGTAGTTTGACGCAAAGCGATCCACGCACAGCGGGAATCTTGATGAAGCAAGCTGAGCGGTTAGGTGATTCCCTTAGGTTAGCCTTCGCTGCGATGGCTAGCGAGGCGGACGTAAAGCCAGAGTGGGTGGCAACGATCAATGCGCTTCTTGAAATTACGGAAGGACACGATCAATTGCAGCGGGAACAAGGCGGGTGGAAGCTGGGCTTCCGGGCTCGCCACGAAGGATTGGAGTGGCTGTTGGCCGCAATCGCCCGATCTGGAGCAGAGTTGATTGCGGAAGGGGCCAAAGGCGGACTGCAGCGGTGCGACAATCCAAACTGCCGGCTAATGTTTTACGACGATTCCAAGACGCAGCGCAGGCGCTGGTGTTCGATGGCGTGGTGCGGAAATCGCAGCAAGGTGGCGGCATTCGCGCGGCGGCATGGCGGAGAGAAAGCGCGAGCACATCACGCCTAAGGCACAATCGGAGCGAAGCGAGGAATCTTTCTGGGCTGGTATTCGTGCCGCGCCTGCAAGAGCAACCAGCTGACGCGTAAGCTTCTAGCCGTTACTTCTGTTCCTTTATGTATTTCGGCTGCTGATTTTTTCCCCACGGGTCGTAGCTGTGCGCGAACACCAGGCGTTCGGCAAGGGGCGGGTGCGAATACATCCAAAAAGTGATGAATGCCGGCGGATTTGGATCAGCAAGATCGATTTCTCCGAGAGCCTGGAAGGCGTGCGCGGCGACCTGAGCGGAGTTGGGCACGATCCCGTGAATTAATTCCAGACCAAACACGTCGGCGGCGTGCTCCTGCGTGCGGCTGTAGCCGTTGATGATGGGCGAAGAGAAAAACATGATGCCTTCGAGAATGAGCAGCAAGACTGCCAGCGCGGCCCAATCCTGCGGCCCGTAAACCTTCCAGCGAGTTCCGCAACGCGCGAGCACGGCGTGAAGCAAGCGGTAGGCGGCGTACAAAACAATCAGCGAGACGACAGCGAAAAATACAAAGCCATTTCGAATGTGATTGAGGACATAGTGACCGGATTCGTGACCGAAGATGAAGAGCGTCTCTTGCGGAGTCAGCTTCTGAATGGTGTTGTCGAAAATCACGACGCGTTTGGATGCGCCGAGGCCGGTAACATACGCGTTAATTTCGTTGTTTTTGCTGCTGGCATTCATCAGAAACATGCGATCACGGGGGATTTGCAGGCCTGCGCGTCGCGTGAGCTTCTGCAGGTCGGTAGTGAGCTGGGGATGCTGATTTGCAAGCGGTTCGAACTTGTAGAAGAGGGGATCGACAACAATGGGCTCAAGAATGAAAATACCCAGAATAATGGGCAGCGACGCAAGCCAGAAGTAGAACCACCAGCGGCGCGGACTCTTTTTGATGACCAGGAAAAGAATGAGGCCCATCAACGCGAGAAATGCGAGTTCAATCAATACCGCCTTGGACCAATCCAGGAACCACGAGCCCCAAAGCTGAACAGACTGCTGATAGTGAAGTGAAAGTCCGTGCCAAGCCATATGTACGGGAAGATCGGCAAGGTCGAGAACCAGCGCCAGCACAGGGATGAAAATGAGCCCTTGCAGGAAGCGATTTTCCGTTGTTTGCTGGGCAAAATCGCGAACGCGGGCGACGAAGCCAAAACGCAACGCCAGTATCAAAACGACAAATCCGATAAAGACGGAAAGAAAATAAAGCGAGTAGCCGGCGCGAGAGTAGGCCACGGCTTTTTCGTAACGGTCGTGGGAAAGCGTGTAGCGATCTACTTCGTTAGTACTGGAAGTGTCCGGCGCATTAGCGGGAGGCTCGATCTGTTGAGGCGGGGGTGTGCGAACAGTGGGAGTTTCCTGCGCCAAGACCTCGTGCGGTGATGTAAGCGCAACGAAAATCGACGAAAAAACGATTAGAAGCAACGCATATGCGATGCGTTGGCGCGGCATTCGTTTCCCTCTTTTCATTTGGCGGACCATCAGCCACACGAGCGTGGCGAGTATGCAGCACATGCCGCTCTGCCTGCAACCTTTCCGGAGTGCCGGCACAACGCAAGAAGGCTGTCCTGTCTGATTAGATGGCTGCCAGTGGGATAAGGAAAGCAGGAAAGAGAAAAAATTGAGATACGTTCTATGGATGGGCGGTCTTCAGACAATAATTTCGCACGGCTCCGGAAGTAGCCAGGCTGGCGTGGACGATGGACGTCCAGCGTTCCAAGCGATGGTGATGGTAGCGATGAAAAACATACGAGAGGCCAATGGAGGCAACGGTGGCGGCGGCTTCGATGGAAGCGAAAGCGGCGTGGTTGTCGACAACCTCGTTGGTGAGCAGCGCCTCATTGCGGCCGCGGCGGCGAAAGTTCAGTGTGGAGAAGTAGTCGAGAGTGCGGGAAGCGCCGACGGCCGCAAAGAGCAGATCGTTTTCTCGATCCCAGAAAGGATGCTCAAACGATGGCCGCTTGGGCTGGTCGTTCGTGTTAGGGAAACTGGCTTGTTTCTGCGACAGGTCGACGGGCACCGGGACCACGGACCATGAAGAAGAGGGTGCGTTCGCACAGGAAGCAAGACTGGAAGGCGAGTACAATGCCAGATGTGCAGAGATGAAAAGTGGCGGCGATGCGCGCTTTGAATAATTCGCGCAACTTTGCGTTCGCGCATTCGGAAAATGCATAAGGGAGCTCTGAGACTGCGGCGCACCGCAGGCGATGGGGGCACATAAAAAACTGCAAGCCAAACCGAAAAGAAGCGTGCGGATAACGTCGGGTTTGGCCAATCTGGCTGCCATGCCGCGCGACAATGTCGAATCCGGAGCCAACGAGAAATTATGACGCAGCAAGCTTGGTGGTCCCTTCCCCTCATTTGTTGCTGTTCGATATTTTAAGGTAAGGCCGACAGGCGCGCACCTGATATCGTGCGCAGGCCAGCGGCAGAACGCTGAAAAGTTCGCACCCCGAAAAGTCGCTCCGCAGATTCACTACGCTTTTGGACCACGCTATATTTTGCCAGCCGACAGCCGCATCCAACTCAGCCGAAGGAGAACTGCGTGCAAGATCAAGGGCGTGAGAAACTATTAACCGTGGGTCCCGGTGTGCTGTTTACGTACGCAAGGGATATTCGGCTCTCGCAGGAAAAAAAAGGCGAACCGTTGAATTATTTTATTTACCCTTATGCGGAATCGAATGGCCAGCCGATAAAGGGTTTGACGACGCATTTTGCATTTCGCGATTTGTCGCCACCCGGCTGCAAAAACTCAGGAAATTGAATGGACCAGGAGCGGCCGGGCGCCGCTCAAACAGTTCGAGCGTAATTCATTCGCCGCAGCAGGAGCGATACTGCGTTGCGCTGCGTGTGTCCGTCGCGTATGTTGAAGACATAGGCTCTCATGAGGGAGCTTTCCATGACGAAAGAGAAAAACCTCTATCCGGTTTTTGCATTCGCGGCCGCGTGCCTGCTACTGACAGGTTTGTCCAATTCAACTTGCGCACAATCGCAGAGCGATTCTGCTCCGTCGGTGGCCGAAGCGGCTCGGCGGGCGCGCGAGAAGAAGAAAGAAAATGCCAAGCCGGTTCGGACACTCACCAATGACGATCTGCCGGCGGCGTCTGCGGGGGACGGGGCCACCGGGACTGCGACGCCGACTCCAGCAGCGAAGGGCGAAGATGCTGTTGCGCCAGCCGCGAATGATGAGGGCGAGAAAAGGCCGCCTGCATCTGCGGAAGACGAAAAAGCTAAGCAGCGCAAAGAGTATAATACCGCCGCCCTGGAACGCGCGAAAAAGCAACTGGCTCAGCTTCTCAGCGAATTGGACATCATGGAGCGCAAAGCTGTGCTGGATAGCGACAGCTACTACTCGAAAACAGATTACGCGAGCGATAAAGAGGGCAAGGCTAATCTGGACGCCGAAGCACAACAGATCAGCGATAAGAAACAAGCCGCGGATGAATTGAAAGCGCGCGTCGCTGAATTGCAGGCCATGGTTGGCGACAGCACGGAAAACGAGTCCGACAAGACTGACAATTCCGGCAAGACCGAGAAAAAACCGCCATCTCGTTAAGCATGGAGAAAATCAATCGTTTCAAAAACCGTTTGAGAGACCCGCTTCAAGTACAGTTGATAAGCAAGAATCGCGTGGATTCCCCTATACTGGCTGAAGCGACGCGACATGGACCAGCCCTTCGAAACAGATTTCAGCACACTCTTCCCTGAACGCAAGCCACTTTACCCGGACGATTTCGGCAATTTTGCCGGGCTTGGCAGTTGCATCTTGGTTACCGGTGCTGGCGGAAGCATTGCATCGGCACTGGCGCAGAGAATTTGCAGCGCGTCGCGGCTGCGATTGATCCTGATGGACCATTCAGAGCAGGCAATTTCTGCATTGCGGCGCAAGCTCAACAGTTACGATCGAGAAAATCAGGTGAAATTCGTCCTCGGAGATGTGCGGGATGACCAGTTGATAGAAAACTTGCTGGCCGAGGAAAGGCCCAACTTTATTTTTCACGCGGCGGCATTCAAACATGTTCCGCTGCTGGAGGAAAACCCATTTGCGGCGGTAGGGAATAACGCATTGGCGGCATGGCGGCTGGGGCGGGCGGCGGCCAAATTTGCCAGTGCGCGGCTGTTGCTGATTTCGACGGACAAGGCGGCAAACCCGCGCAGCATGCTGGGAGTTTCGAAGCGCCTGGCGGAGTTGGCGATACTTCGTTGGACTTCACCGCGCGCGCGGATGAGTGCACTGCGCCTAGGCAACGTGGCCGATTCCAGCGGAAGTGTTTTGCCGATATTTCGCGAACAGATTTTGCGGGGTGGTCCGGTGACTGTGACCCATCCTGAAGCCACCCGATACTTTTTGACGGTGCCCGAGACTTGTGCGGCGATTGTCACGCTCGCGAGCATGCAGGATGCGTCTGGATTGTACTTGCCTGCGATGGGCGACCCAGTCTTGATCCTGAGAATTGCCGGGCGCATGATACAGGCCGCTTCTAAAAAGAATTATACAGAGATCGGCGTGAAGATCACCGGGTTGCGGCCGGGCGATAAGTTGCACGAGGATTTACTTTCGCGCGAGGAATCGGTGGGAGCGGAAGTCGCGCCGGGACTGCGAGCGATCTGCGGGCAAAAGGTTGACGCGGAATCGCTGGACGCGCAGTTTCAAGTGATTGAGGAAGTAACCAGGCGCCGTGATCTTGCAGCGTTGCTGGAGGCTCTGCGAGAGATTGTTCCGGAGTATCTGCCGGGAGCAACGCTGATGCGAAAGCGCGCAGCCGCTGCGGGAGGAGCCGGAGATGACTGAGGCTCGCCGTCGCATCGCGGTTGTAACCACTTCACGCGCGGATTACAGCCATCTATATTGGCCGCTGCGACTTTTGGCGGAGGACGCGCGCGTGGAATTGAGATTAATTGTGATGGGAGCACATCTTTCGCCGGAATTCGGCGCCACGATTCATGAAATTGAAAAAGATGGATTTGCGATCGCGGCGCGGATTGAGTGTTTGTTGAGTTCGGATTCGGATGTGGGCATGGCCAAAACAATTGGCTTGGCCACTCTCAGTCTGTCAGATGTATTGGGCGAAATGCGGCCGGATATTCTGCTGTTGATCGCGGATCGTTACGAGATGCTGGCTCCCGCGGCGGTGGCGTTGGCGCTGCGCATTCCGATTGCACACGTTGAGGGCGGCGAAATCAGTGAAGGCGCGATTGATGATGCCGTACGGAATGCTTTGACCAAGATGGCGCATCTGCACTTCACTTCCACCTTTGCGGCCAGAGACAGAATTATCTCAATGGGCGAGGAGCCCTGGCGGGCGACGCGTGCAGGTGCGCCGTCGCTGGATCACCTGCGCAAATCAAATTTATTGAGCCGGGAAGAAGTTGCAGCGAAATTGCGCATGCAACTGGAAGGGTCGGCGATGGTGATTGCGTATCACCCAGTAACCCTGGCCATGGACACTTTGGAAGAGGCCGATGAGTTGTTCGCTGCTCTGCGCGGCGTAGATTCGCAATTGATTTTTTGTTATCCAAATGCGGACGCCGGCAGCCGGGCACTGATCGAGCGGACCACGGCTTTTTTGGCAAAACGCGCAAACGGGAAACTGTTTGTGAATCTTGATGCTGTTGCTTACTGGAGCCTGCTGAGGCAAGCGCAGGTCTTGCTGGGGAATTCGAGCAGCGGAATTATGGAGACCGCTTCGTTCGCAGTGCCTACGGTGAATATTGGAGAGCGGCAGCGCGGACGGGAGCGTGCCGCGAATGTAATCGACGCGCCAGCGAATCGCGAAGCGGTTCTCTCTGCAATTGCGCTAGCACGCAGCAGCAAGTTTCGCGAATCGCTGCGCGGAATGACGAATCCGTATGGCGATGGAACGGCGTCGGAAAAGATTGTGGATGTTTTGACGAGCGCTCCGCTGGGACGGGAGTTGTTGGCGAAAAAAGCGTGGCGGCTAAAAGCGGAAAGTGCGGGGAAGTCGTAAGAAATCTCGCTGTCCGCGCCGGACATCCCGCAAAGGGAAAGTATTGTGGTGGCGATAATGCGGCCGCGGGCTACAGATGCCCGCCGCACACGGTGGCGCGACAACGAAAAAGGAAGAACGGCGGAATAAATCCGCCGCTACATCAAGCTAGCAAATCGTTAAGCAAGAAATCGGCGCGAAAAGCTCGGCATAGACTGGCTACTTTGGCTCCAGGACCAGCGGTAAGCCGTTCTTCGGATTGCCGATTACCACTACTTTGGTGTTGTTGCTCAGCGCCAATTTTTCGGTGGCTTCGATGCCCTTCCATTCGAGGAGTTGCGGGCTGATTCCCTGCGCGACGATTTTCTGAAAGTCTGCGATGCCTTGCGCTTCGATGCGCTTGCGTTCGGCTTCCTGCTTTTCCTTTTGCAAAATGAAACTCATGCGCAGGGCGTCCTGTTCGGCTTGTTGTTTGGCTTCGATGGAGCCCTTCAGCATGGCGGGCAGTTGCACGTCACGAAGCAACACGGCTTCGACGATCACACCGCGCACCGAGAGTTGTGCGGTCAATTCGTCCTGAATCTGCTGCTGCACGAGCTCGCGCGCGTTGGTATACAACGCGTTGGCGGTATGCGAGGACGTAGAAGCACGGATCGCGGCTCGGAGAGTGGGCTCAACGATTTTCTCGGCGTAGTTGTCGCCGACAGTTTGGTACACCTGCGCGGCTTTGTTGCGATCGAGACGAAAAAGCAAAGAAGTGTCGAGCGCCAGGATGAGTCCTTCATTGGAAGGAACATTGGCGCTTTCCTTTACCGACTGGGTTTGAACGGAAAGCTTCTGCACGGACTTGAGCGGATTGATCAGGTGAATGCCCTCGCCGAGCACGTCGCCCGTAACTCTGCCGAACAGGGTCAGTACCCCGACATTTCCCGTGGGAATAGAGGTGGTGCTGGAAAAGAGCAGGAGCAACAGCAGAACTGCGACAACGATGCGCAGAAAACGATTTCTGAAACCGGAAAAGTTCGGCATGGCGCGAAGCGAGCCGCCCAAATCGAAATCACCGCGTCCGGTAGTGGTCATGCTTTTCTCTCCGTCCCAATCTGGGTAGAACTGAGTGCTTTCAGGTTGCAGCAATCATCTTATGTTGCAGCGAGGAGCGCAACTTGGGCACAGCAGGAAGGTCTTGTCACAAATAATGGTCGCGTGTTTCACAGGAAATCCACACCCATGCAACACGACCCCTATATCTTGTGTGCTTTGTTCTTGACACTACTGGCTTCCCGCCTCACAATCCGGCGTATTCACTGCTTCGGTCGCAAGGCGAAGAAGCTCAACCGCTGCGATCACTGGGGGAAGCACGATGCAATACTTGCCGGGCTGGACGGTGCAGTGCATCAATCAGGAATGTTCCGCGCGCGGGCACTGGTTGCGAGCGTATCTTTCCGGTCCCAATGCGGGACTGGAATTCTGTCCCAGTTGCGGAAGTTCCCTGCAAGCAGTACCGCCGCCAATTGGACCGCGCCTTCGCATGAGGCCGCGTTCGCTGACTGCGCGCCCGCTGCGCCCCAGGCCACGATAGATTTTTTTGTTGGCGTCGCGCCATCATACGAAGAGGCCGGAGGCTTTACGCTCCGGTCTTTTTTTCATACAGGCCAGGAAGAAGTTTGTTTCCATGCTCCGCCTCTGAAGTAACCTGCCCTCGCCGATAATTCCCCCCTCAGGCCTGACTTTTGGCTACAATGTCGGCGCTCTAGGTGTCTTTCAGATCTGCAAGGTTTGAAAATTGCGACGAATCGTGCTCTTGTGTGCCGGCTTTTGTTTTGTAACTGCGGGGAGTCCGATAGAAGTGGGCTCGCAATCGCCTCAGAACGCCACCGTCGCGGCGTCTTACCCGGATTCGACTTCCGGTCTAGAGCATTTGGTTAAGGACATCTTGAAGGCTCAGAAATCCGGAGATGGAGTCCGAGCCCAGCAGCTGATCGACAGTCTCATACTTCCCGACTACCAGAACTGGTATTCCGCCGAATTTGACGAAGAAACCGCTGCGGCCGGAATTGCCTCCTACAAAGCAGGTTTCAGTTCTCTTTCCCTGCAACTGGCGCGGTTTTTCTTAACCGTGCAACAGAACCAAAGCAACGTTTCTGCGGTACGGTTTGGCGTCACCTGCGACGACAATGCTGGCGACCACACTTTCGGAGTCTTGCTGTCACGACTTCATTCCGTGCCACTTTATGAACTACGATTCATCAAAGATGGACATTTCGTGAGGCTGTTTGCTCTGGTATACGTGGATGGAGGATTTCGCATCGCATTACTGCCTGATCCAGAAAAAGTTTCGCCGCATCGTGATCGCGTTCCAAGCAGAGACAAAGCTGAAACAGAAAACAACCCGCAGGTAGCGGAAGGGCTGGTGCAACTGATACGGCAGGGCGGAGCAGTTACAGCCGCGAAGCTGGTTCAGCGAATCCAGCCGGAATATCCAGAGATTGCTCGTCAGGAACGCATACAGGGAACGATTCGACTGCACGCCATTATTGGCAAGGACGGCACGATTCGCGGTCTGCGTGTCATGTCCGGCGCGTGTTCGCTTTCCAAATCAGCATATGACGCGGTGAAAAAATGGCGCTATTCACCGACAACCTTTGAGGGAAAGCCCGTCGAAGTGGACACGACGATCGATGTGATTTATTCGCTGCGCCAGTAAGCGTGGCCTGTTAGCGAGCATGCCCCACCCCCGCCCTTTTT
>Ga0209488_10000322_pt1 | contig 38731 bp, 30 predicted proteins | sample Rivendell_Oct201_8_FD_188349 | JGI IMG/M metagenome (GOLD analysis project Ga0209488, IMG submission 188349) | Vadose zone soil microbial communities from the Eel River Critical Zone Observatory, Northern California, USA -... | ecosystem: Environmental > Terrestrial > Soil > Vadose zone >...
TCGCCGAGCTGCGCACGCAGCGCCGATCCCTCCTCGATCAGCGACGTGATTCGTGACGCCGATCCACGCGGCAATAAGAGCGGTCGCGAATTCCATTTTTCACGGATCCGGCGCGCGTTGGCTTCCCACTGTTCGCGCGTGCGCGTGAACAGTGTCGATTCGCCATTGATCCACCACCGATAGATCGAAGTCACTTCAGGGCTCGAGGCCACTCCGCGCAGCATTGCCGCGCGCGTCATGAAATCCCAGTCTTCGGCGGTCTCCATGGTCTCGTCGAAACACAACCCGTCTTCCCAAAACAGCGCTGCCGGGAAAGCGACGCTCATGTTCGGTGTGTAATTGGTGTGGAGATGCGCGACAGCGTCGTAAGCTGCGGGCCATTTCATCTCAAACCATGAGACCGCCCTCCAACGCGGAAGAACATCGTCCGCTGTCCCCAATGCGAATTCCTGTCGCGTGCAGGTCGTACGCAGGAGCGTACCCGGCGACTCCGATGCAAGCCGCCGATAGCTCTCGACCCAATGGCCTAACGCAATGTCGTCGTCGTCGAGCGCAACGATATAGGTGCCTTTAGCGTGGCGAATGCCGTCGTTCAGTGGCGACGAGCGTCCCGGTCGGTCGCAGGAAATGACGCTGACACGCTGCCGAAAACTAGATGGAAATTCGGCGACGAGCGTGCGTACGGTGTCGAGAACCGTCTCTTTCGTGCTGTGAATGACCAGGATTAATTCGAAGTCCTGGCAGGTCTGACCAGCCAAGCTCATCAGCGTATCCCGCAAGGTGTGGATACGCGTGCCGAGAGTCCGCGTAATCACCGACAGAAATGGCCCAGGAGCCGCCGCTTCGTCGCGGGTCTCGAGCAATGGTTGCGGCTGCGGCGCAGCGACGCGATAGAGGCGCACAAACTGGTTGACGATGGCGTGAGGATTGGCTCGATTGATGAAGTCGAGCAGGAAATGCCCGATCGGCAGCCGATGATTGAGGACAGCGGTGGATGCAGGAAATTCCTGATCGCTGTGCTGCAGGAGCCAGTCGCGCGCCGCCGTTTGGCGCCAGCCGACCGCCATCATCAGGCGCGAGAGCCGCGCATGGCTGTACAGCGTGACATGGGTGTGGTCGAGCAACCCAGCCTCGGTCACATCCCAGCGCCCAATTAGGAGCTTAAGGGCAAGATCCTTATGCGTCACGTTAGGCACGCTCAGGACCAGCGGCGCATCCGCCAGTTCGGCGATGCGGCGCAGAAGCTTCAGCACCTCTTCGCCGTTCGTGATGTGTTCAAGGGTATCCAGACAGGTCATCGAGGCGATCGGCCGGTTGCCGATGGCCTGCTCGGCAAGAGTCTCGGCCTGGTCGAGATCGTATAGATCGATCCGGTGCGCCTCGAAGCCGCGCCGACGTAGCGAATCGAGGCCGTCCGAAGCAATATCGAACCCTAAATAGGCCAGACCCAGCTCGTCGCGTATCGGCTCGGCGATGGCCCCGTAGCCGCAGCCGAAATCGAGATGAACCCCGGATCGGCCTCCGCATTCCCGCAGCAGCGAGACCGCGTTGCCGTAGATGCTGACCGGCTCATAGCGATGTTCGTAGACTGACGACATATCGGCTCAACGAGGCGTGTAGCGGGTGCGGGCATAGCCGCCATCAACGAATTCGGCGACGGTATGGTCCGGATCGATCGGCGTCGGCAGACGGCCGGTCTCGGCGCGCAGCCGAAAGGCGCCAGCCGCCTTGACGAGATGCTCGTCCTCCGACGCGTCAAATATTTCGAGGTATTTGTCGGTCAGATCCGGCCGCGAGTATTTATAGGGTAGAAGGAGGCCCGCCTCGGCGGAGTAGTAGCGTTCGGCGGCGCCGGCGATCCAGCCGCCTTCGCTGGTCAGGCGCTTGTCGTGAAACACGACAGCCGAGGGCTGGTGGACCACCTGCAAGCCCGCCAGGCGCACACGCCATGAAAAATCCACATCGTCGCAGTAAAGGAAAAACGTATCGGCATCGAACCCGTTGAGTTGCTTGAACAGCTCTGTCGATCCCATGGCGCAGGCAGTCGACGCCCAACTGGTCTCGCCGGTCTGCGGATGGTAATATTTCGGGTGTTCGATCGGCAGCTGCCGCGCCTCGACGAATCCGGCTCTGGGTCGAGCCCAGGCGCCGACAAGCTCGATCAGCAGGTTCGGCGCAGCGAGCACATCCGGATTCGCAATGACCACCAAATCACTTGCCGCCTCGGCGAGTAGTCGATTGTGCCCTCGCGCGGAGCCCAGATTATCGTCGAAGAAGGTACAGTCGATGCTCGCCAGGTTCGAGAAGCGGTGGCGAAGGCTGTGCAGCGTACTGCTGTCGATTATTCTATCCGGCGAGCAGTCGCCGTAGGCGACCATGACCTGATTCGCGATTCCCGCTTCGCCGGCAACGCGCGCAGCATTGTCGAAAAATTCGAGCGCGCGCGAAATCGAGGCGAGCGGCGTCTGGTAAAGCACCGATTGAATTCGGATCGACAGCGGTCCTTTCGTTTCGATTACGCCCCCCGCAGGCACATCGCTCACGGCGAATTCCCGCTTGGAAAAACAGGACAACGCTTTCGAGGATTAGCACGAGCCCGATCCTCGGCGCCTACGCAGTCGACGGCTGTGGACATCATGATTCATAGATTACAACCGATTTTCGGGCTGCCAACCGCAAACTGAGGGATTGCGGGACCGACATCCGTGCCCGGCGGCTCGCCCACACGGCAGTTTACAGCCAATAAAACCAAGTGATAAACCGAGATCGCGACGCGGCAGCGACAGACGCCGCGACACGCGGGGGAACCATTAAATGCGACATGACCCATCGGGCGACAGCAAGGGCGCGCCGAATTCATGATCGGACGGTCGATATCCGTGTCGGCTCCGAATACGGTGGAGGCCGCGCGACGCCAGCTCGCCGCAACGCCAAGACAGGCACACCGCCAGAATAATTTCGATTTCCTGCGCCTCATCGGCGCCGTGCTTGTCATTTATGGCCACGCCTATCCCCTGACGGGGTCGGTTTCGCCGGGCTTTGCCGGCAACGGCATCGCGACCGTCGGGGTCAAAATATTCTTTGTGATCAGCGGCTATCTCGTAGCCCTGAGCTGGCTGCGCGACGGCAACCTGGCACGGTTTTTCTTCCGCCGATGTCTGCGAATATTTCCGGCCCTAGTAGCCGTCGTATTGTTGACTGTCGTCGTTCTTGGGCCGGTACTGACAACACAGCCGCTGTCGGCATACTTCAACAACCCGCTGGTTACATTCTATCTTCGCAATATCGCACTCTACATCAATTACTCGTTGCCGGGCGTGTTCGAACACAACGTCTATCCGAATGCCATCAACGGCAGCCTGTGGAGCTTGCCGGCCGAGTTCTTCATGTACCTGTTGACCCCGATTCTGTTAGCCAGGGTGGTGAATTTTCACAAATTTACCTTCGTTCTGATCACCGCGATGTTCGTTGTTCTGAGCCTCTTGCTTACCCACGCTATGCCGCGGAGCTCGCAACTTGTCATTTATGCGACCGACGTGTGGTCGTGGCTGCAGGTCGCTCCCTATTTCGTCATCGGCGCTGCCGTGGCGCTCTATCGCCTCGAGCGGCTGATGAACATCTATGTCGCCTTTATCGGGCTCCTCGCCTTGGCCGTGTTCGATACCAATGCCACGGTCAAAGAGGCGATGCTGATGATGGTGCTGCCCTATGCCTGCTTGTCTTTCGGGCTTGGCTACGCCCCGATTTTCGAAAAGATTACAAGAGGGAACGACCTGTCATATGGGGTCTTTCTGGCGGGCTTCCCGGTCGAGCAGATAATCTCGGCCACCCTCGGACCGCAGATCGGCCCCTGGTCCGAATGCGCCATCGCGCTGCTGATCTGCCTCGGCCTCGCGTATCTGTCGTGGAATCTGGTCGAGCGGCCGATACTGGCGTGGAAGCCGGGTCGGCGGGAAGCTCGAACTGACGAGATTGCGACGCCATTGCCTGGCTAGAGGCGAAGCGTCGACCAAAGGTCATTTGAGGCGTGGTCGATCGAAGGAGTGCTATGTCATTGGAGCTGGGACGTCGCGCCGGGCTCGGTCCCGACGATGACGCGGGAATGGTAAGCGACAAGACGTGCGTCGTGACGGGAGGGGCGGGCTTCATCGGATGCGCCCTGTCGAGCCGGCTCGTGCGCCGATTTCGACGGGTTATCGTTCTCGACATTCTCCATCCGCAAATTCATCCGAGCCCGGTGCGTCCGGACGCGCTGCACGACGCCATCGACTTCCGCCGCGTGGATGTCACCAGCCCCGATGTCTGGGACGAGCTCCTCGCTGAGGCTCGTCCCGAGGTGATCGTGCATCTTGCAGCCGAAACAGGCACCGGCCAGTCATTGACCGAGGCGTCGCGCCATGCCGGGCTCAATGTCTACGGCACCGCGATCATGCTCGATTCGCTGTCGCGTCATGCGCATGTGCCCAGTCATATCCTGTTGACATCGAGCCGTGCGGTTTATGGCGAAGGGGCGTGGCAGCGAGAAGATGGAACGGTGTTCTATCCCGGGCAACGTAACCGCGACCAGCTAGCCCAGGGCGCTTGGAACTTTGCCGACGCAAGGCCGCTGCCGTTCTCAGCGGGGCGCACCATACCGCATCCGACGAGCATTTACGGCGCCACGAAGCTGGCGCAGGAACACATTCTCGAAGCGTGGAGCGCCGCCTTCGGTGCCGTGTTGACCATCGCCCGGCTGCAGAATGTCTATGGTCCCGGTCAGTCCTTGATCAATTCGTATACCGGCATCGTCAGCCTGTTCGCGCGGTTGGCCCACGAAGGGACGAGCATCCCTCTCTATGAGGACGGTTTGATGCAGCGCGACTTCGTTTACATCGACGATGTCGCAGATGCGTTGCTGCTGGCGCTCGATCGGCCGTCGAGCGGCACGATTCGCATCGATGTCGGCAGCGGCGAAACCACGACCGTTCGGCAAGTTGCATCATTGATGGCTCGCCGCTACGCCGCTCCGGCGCCGCATGTGAGCGGTGCTTACCGGCATGGCGATGTGCGGCACGCCTCCTCCGATATTTCTTCGTCGAGGCACCAACTGGGCTGGGCACCGCGGTGGTCGCTGGAAGATGGCTTGGCATCGTTGTGCAGCTGGATCGATGCGCGCCGCGAACCGGCTTCCCCGGCAGAGGACGCGACCAGGGTCCCACCCGAGCTCTCCGGCGGCAACGCCCTGAACCACCGCCAGACCGGGACCGCGCGATGAAACCGAGCCTTTTGCACGGCCTTGCGGTCCGCCTCGGCCGCAGGCTGCCGCCGCTCGCCCGCTTGCATGATGAGCGCAATGCCTTGCAGCAGACTGCCGCCGCATGCGGGCGCGAATTGGACGAGCGTGCCGCGGAAGCGATGAAATTGCGCAGTGAGCTGCAGCGCCTTCAGGAGCAGCTGGATGCTTGCGATTCAGACCGAACGATGCTGCGGCGCGATCTCGGGCATCTCCAAGAGCAGCTGGCCGAGGTGACGGCGCGACACGCGCAAGGTTGCCTGGTCGAACTCGACTATCCCTATACGCCAAAGGTCAGAGAGTGGGACCGATCGCCGGGTGGTAATTTCTGCCGGCGGCTTATCGCCGAGGGGACCGAGCGTTACCGCGCTCGGCTGGCCTCGGTACTGGCCTATAAGTCGGCCTTTGCGGCCATCGCACGCGATGAGCCGGCGGACGGACGCGAGCCGTTCTGGTCCAACCCCTGGTTCCCGGTGCTGGACGCCATCTGTTTGAGCGGATTGGTTGCCGATATCAATCCCCGACGCTACGTGGAGGTGGGTTCGGGAAATTCGACCAAATTTGTTCGCCGCGCAATTGCCGACCACGGCCTGCGGACGCGGGTCATCTCGATCGACCCGCATCCACGAGCCGTCGTCGAGGATCTGTGCGACGAGGTGATTCGCAAAAGGCTGGAGGATTGCGATCTGTCGATCTTCGCCGAGCTGGGTCCGGACGACCTCGTGTTTATCGACAATAGCCACCGGAGCTTCCAGAATTCTGATGTGACCGTGGTGTTCACAGAGGTCCTGCCGCTGTTGAAGCCAGGGTGTCGCTACGGAATACATGATATTTTTCTGCCGAACGATTACCCCGAGGAATGGTTTTCGCGCGCCTACAGCGAGCAATACCTGTTGATGGCGTATTTGCTCGGCGGGGCGGGGGGAGATCAAATCGTGCTGCCGGTTCATTATGTGCAGCAGACGCCCGAGCTGTTGGCGATTCTCGACCCGATCATGCGCGACCCCGCCTTGCACGGCACGCCGCCATTGGGGGGTGCGTTCTGGATGGCGAAGGCGTAAGGCAGGCCGATAACTCGATGAATTCAAGACCCCGAGCCGGCGTAAGGAGGGCATAATGCGCCTGACGCCGTATGGGCCCGTTCTGGATCCGCAGCCCGGCAGGAGCAGGAGGCATGCGTGAAGAGCAAGTTTCTCTACATCGACGTATTTTCCCTGTGCAATCTGCGCTGCCCCTCTTGCGTCGTCGGCGACAAAAACCGGCAGGGTCGTCCTGTTCCACGCGGGTTGATGTCGCCGCACGCTCTCGGCAAGGTTCTGGATAAAGCCACGGCCGAATTCACCGTCACGGGCGTCGGTTTTTTCAACTGGACCGAGCCGCTGCTGCACCCGCAGATCGCCGACATGATCAGCGAAGTATCACGGCGTGGCCTACGCTGCTGGTTGAGCAGCAATCTTAACGAGTTGCGCGATCCCGAGGCGATCTTTGCGGCGCGACCGGAGGAAATTATCGTTTCGGTTTCGGGCTTCTGCCAGGAGATTTACGAGCGCGGCCACGCCGGCGGCAACATCGAGACGGTCAAGCGGAACATGGCGCGCCTGGCGGCGGCGCGGGCGAAGCTCGGCGCCGCGACCTCGCTCAAACTGGTGTTCCACCGCTATGCCGACAATGCCAAGGACGAGGCTTTGATGCGCGAGTACGCAGCCTCGCTCGGTTTTTTATTCAATCCCGTATGGGCATATGTCACCTCGGTCGAGCGCGTAATGGCAATCCGCAGCGGCCGCGAGGTTTATGCCGACGACAACGCGCTGCTCGATCGCTTGGCCATGCCCTTTGGCGAAGCACTGGATATTGTCGGACAAGAACCGATGAGCACCTGCTATCACAAGACCGATCGCCTCGTGATCGACCCAAAGGGTCAAGTCATGCTGTGCTGCGCGTCGTCGGGGCACCCATCCAACGTCGTCGGCGACTTCCTCGACGAGCCCTTCACCGAGATCGAGGAGCGAATGGAGCGGCATTCGCTATGCGGAGCTTGCATGCAGCAAGGCCTCCCGAACTATTTTCTGTTTTCTGAGACCGGAGAGCGGGGCTTTGACGAGGCGGCGCAGAAACGCCGTTGCCGCGATATATCGCCTCCCTGATTGTCCCTGCGCGGGGTCGAGTTCGCGTATGCAGCCAACCGAGGTCGCGACAATCAGTTCTTGGTCTCATCGGGTGGCGGCATGCGCCATGGAAACTCGGCCGGTGCGCCCCAGGCTTTTGACCGCAAACCGGTTGTTGCCACGGCCATTTGCGGTGCGAGGCGACTGAACTGAAACCAATGCATTTCGGGCCGGTCGAGCAGTTCCGCCTGATCGAGCAGCCCCGTGTAGACCTTCAGAAATTCAGGGCCGATCAGGGTTGTCTCGGGTCCTATCCAGGTTAATAGAAATGCCGACCCGTCCGTCCACTTGATACCGAGATATTGGCCGATTGTATCGGGAGCAAACAGTTTGCTGTACGGCAGCAGATCGAGCAGCCGCGCGTCTTTCAAAACGAGAAAATAGCTGAGCCCGGCTTCTTGCAGCAATTGCTTCGCCCGTTCGGGCGATTCGGCGAGGATCTCGTCGAGATGACCCGACATTTTGAACGAGACCACACTTTCGATCCAACACCCCGGCGCCATGCAATAGGCGCCGGTCGGGGACCAGATTGGAGCATCAGGCCCAACATGCTCGCGTGCCATGAGCGCCTCCTGGTTGATACCGGACGGCCCGACTTCCGGATGCGAATAGCCTTCAGCGATGCTGTAGCGACCGGTTAGAAAGCGCAGACCGTGGTGGCTTGCTCGAGCCAGCCGGTGCACCCAATCGGCATTCTCGCGCCACTGGAACACGGTTCCACTCAGCAGAACGACCGGCAACAGCCATCCCAAGAAGCGTCGATCCCACCTCCCGGGCGTCCGCATCATCACCCAGCCGCACGTCGCCGTTGCCAATATCAAGAGCACCGGAAAGAAGAAGCTGCTGGACCTCCCGAACGAAACCGGCTGGGTACGCGCGGCGGCAACGGAGACCGCTAAAAACGCGGCCAGCAGCCCCCCGGCACACGCCAGCGTCGCGATAGCAATCGCGCTGCTCGCATCCGCTCGTGAAGTCTTCGTCACCACCCGCACCGCTAGCACCCACAGCGCAATTGTCGGGCCCGCAAGGAATACCCACAGCTGGTCGACCCGTGTGAATTCTCGGAGCGTCGTCAATATCGGCCAGCCCCATCCCGGGGCGACGGCTGCGTAATTGTCGCGAATCCAGGCGACGATGACTACTTGCGGGAGCACGCCCCAACTATCGAGGCGCGTAATGTCAGCAAACCGCAGCATCAGGTCGAGAGCCTGGTCGCTCACCAAGCCAGTCGTCTCGTAGTTCAGCGCACAAATTGCTATGACCGTGCCACCGACCGCCGCACCCGCGAATCCATATAACCGCGTCTGCGGCCATCTCCCTCGGCACATTGCCCAGGCAGCGACTAATATGAAATAGCCGGCGAGAATGAGCCCTATCGGCTGGGCAATGATCGCTACCGCGATCGCGCTGGAGGTAGCCGTCGCGAAGTAAGCTCGGACGGCAAGTCCTCGTGTCCTGCTGAACGCCAACGCGACTAAGACAATGACGATCAGCGCGCTGACCTGCTCATGGTCTTTCTGGAAGTCCCCGCTCGGAAAGCTGCCCATGGTGAGCAGATTGGACAATAGATAAAGCGCCGCGACGCAACCCGGCCACAACGATCCCGGGGCAATGCGATGTGCCAGCGCGGCGATCGCGACCGCCGCGAACATCACGCAACAAAACGTGACCAGAGCCGGCGCTTCAGGATCCGTCACCAGCATCCCAAAGAAAAACAGTCCATACCCTTTCGAATAATAGTAATGATACCAAACATCGTTCGGCGACAAGCCATGATTTTTCAAGACCTCCAAATAATAATAAAAATAATGTGTTGCGTAATCGCCGCCGCCACCAGGATAGAGACCGCGCACGAGCAGGAGCCAGGCGCCGCAAATGGCGATCAGCGTGATGCAGATCGCCGCGGGGATAGCGGTTCGTTGCCGCGACACGGCGGCTAGCGTGCGGCAAGTCGCGCTTGCCACCGCGGCGAAATGCCGTGCCGACGCCAACAGGACCGTCGCGGCCAGGCCGACCATGGCCGAGCGATAGTAAAAACCCGCGACGCCGAGGATCAGCAGCAGCACGTGCCACAGCCCGACCCCGATCCCGAATGCCAGGACGCTCCTCTCCGCCGGCGTCAGCCTTGCCGCTTCGGTGTTGGGGAGCAGCACATGAGCAACGGCAACTCCCGGCGCGTAGATCAGCCACGCCAAGATGAAGAGAAATACGGTCCGCGCGAGATTGTCGGTGAAGACGAAAATTCCACGGTCGAAGAAATGCCGGTGGTAGACGTCGACGACGCCGAACCAGAGCACCACCCCCAGAAAGAGGGTGAAGAGGACCGCGCCCCATGCCACATCCGAGCCGACGCCATATCGCGGCGCGTGTTTCACTTCGGCAGCGGTTGCCTGTCTGCTGCTCGCGCCTTTGTCAGTTCGATGAGTGCTCATCCGCGGTGCGAAACTCTAACGTACGACAGAGCGCCCGCAGGGCCGTGCGCGCGTTCGATCGACTGTTCCGTGGCCGATGTCGTGTGCCGCAGCAACGAATCAATTCAAAACGGTATACCCTGGACCAAACTCACGATGCCGCTGGGATCCTATTCCCGACAGGCCGTATTCGCGCATCAGCAGCGTCTCCGCTTCCTCCAGCGCGCTGAGATAAGGCTGATAGATCGACCGGAGTGCAACGTCGAAGTTCTGGTCGATCAAGGAATATGTGTACCAGCGTCCCGTATCGTCGCGAAACAGACCGCTGAAATGAAAAAAGATCAGCGACACCCCATCGACGAGGATCTGGTCTCTGTCCACTCCGAGGCTGTGACCATCGAGGTTCCACGGGGCGAGATTAACGCCGGGATGCGCGATGATTCGCAAGTTCGGATAACGCGCTGGCCACTGCGTCAAATACCCTTGGTTCATATAGCGGCCGTCCGGCTTGACAGTCTCGTAACACCAGTCCAGGCAATCGGCGCGCCAGTCGGCAACGCACCGCCGCCCGACTGCATCATTCCGCCAGTACACGCATCCCGCGTTGAACGGACCGTAGATGGCTAGGCGCGCCGTGGCGGGGTGGAAGCGATGGGGGGTTATGGCTACCGACGCGCCGCCGATCTCGCTGAACATTGGTTCAGTTCTGCTGAAGAACTGCGTGTCAGCATCGATGCTGATAACCGACTTGGCTCCCGTCTCGAGGGCGAAGCGCGCCAGGGCCGGTTTCTGCGTCGCATAAAACTCCCAGGGCGAACGATCTCGCTTCGTGGCGACTTCAGGATCGTCGCGATAGAGCTCATCGGGTGTAATGACTGTCACGGCAGACGGCATCAGATCGCGTGTTATTCTTTGTACCATCGCGTCGAGCGCGAGCACGAATATGCGCGCTGCCGGGTCGCATCGAAGGAGCGAATAAAGCATGACGATGCCGCGAGCTGCATAAGCCGAGTCGAAGTACGTGACGTAGGTTCGTTGCGAGCTTCGAGCCTTACCGAAGAGACGCGCGACCTGCCGCATCGCAATCATCGAAAGTGCAACCCTTGCAACGAGCGTGCTGGCGCCGCTGCCCCGGCCGAAGATGCTCAAACCGGTAAAGAGCTCGGCTCATCATCGGCACGAAAGCCAAACATGTCGACTGTGCACAGCGCCCGCAAGCCGGGCGCGCCTTCGATCGCCGGTTCGAGCGGGCGTATTAGCCGAAACAGGAATTCCGGCGTGAAGTTGGGAAATATATTGCACCGGAAATGAACGATTTTGCTGTAGCCCGCGGCCTCGAATAAACCGCACAGGTCCCGCCCGCGGAAACTCGCTTCGCCGGCCTCTTTATAAGACGGGGTCAATTCGAGCAGCCTGCGCAACAAGTGATTGCCGTTTGGCTCCAGCACGACGACCCGGCGGGCAATGCCGCGCAGTGCCTTGATGACCTTCGGAGCTGACGGCTTGATGTGATGCAGGATGCCGATCAGGAAAGCTCCGTCATAGGTCGGCAGCTCGGCGAAATCGAGCTGGGTGACATCGCGGACCTGGAAACGGACCTGAGGTCCCGGCGAGCCCGCCTGGGCACGATGGATGCTGGGTTCCGACAAATCGAAGCCATCGATGGACTGGAAATGCCCGGCGAGAACTCCGTTCGCGAACGTGCCGTCGCCACATCCAAGGTCGAGGATGCGCGAGGAGCGATCGAGCCCTAGCCGCAGGCCGATATCGACCGCCAAGCGATGAAGGCGCCCGTTTACATGGCGCTCGACCGCCGGGCTCCCGAACATCGCCTTGCTATAGCCGAGTTCCGCCGCGCGTTCCCAATACGACTTGCCGTCAACGCTCATTTTGGTTCCGCGCGATCTTGTCCTATGACCATATTGAAAGGAGCAGCCGAGCCGCAATGAAGGCCTCGCAGATCTTGACGAGGCCGGGCATGGCCAATCCGAAAGCGCTCCCCTCACCGCCGCATCACGACAGCCGGCCGATTTCAATTCCTGGGCGGCATCGCTGCCGCACCCGCCCTCGGGATCAAACGACCCGCCGCAGGCTATATCAGCCGGGGCAGGTTTGGGAAGGAGCTCGCGGCGAGATCTACCACTGTGTGTCTCTTGGCGGCGATCGGCCCAAAGGGAGCGACGCCTACGGTCTTCGCCCAAAATCGCCTTGCCGATCGGCCGCGGCCACGGCATGAAGTCTGCGACGCCGCCACATTTAGCGGCGGGCTGCAGCCGAGATACAGACGCCAGGGGGATCTGCTGATTTTGTCGGAAGATCAGTCTTACCGGAACCAATCGGCCACAGCGGCGGCAAATTCCGACGATCAGCGATCACTGGAAGGTCAATTTCTTCGGCCTATCGGGAACGGTCTCGCGCGCTGGGGGCCTCCCGCCGTAGCCGGGGCGCTGATCCTGCTGATCTGCCTCAAGGCGATCGTGGGGATCGATCTGGTCTGGGACAGCTTGGCGTATCACCTGCCGTTCACGGCGCTTCGCTCCGGCATCCTGACCAAATGGCAATTTCAACTACATCCGGGGCTGAGGCAGCTTTACCTTGGCAGCCCTGTTCTGGGCGACCTCCTGCGCGGCTGGCTATGGCGGCTGTCGGGCCGACCGGAGGCGGTTAACCTGCTTGGGGTCATCAGCCTTCTCGGTCTGGTCGGTTATTTGAAATGGGCGTTCAGGCTCGAAGCAGGCTGGACGTTGATCGGTCTGCTCGCGATCCCGGCGGTGCAGACCGCGGCCGCCGGCAATTATCTCGACTTGCCGGCCAATGCGATGCTGGCGGCTCTTCTGTTCGCGGTCTGCGATCTTTGGATCAATCCCGAAAGATACAGCCGCCCTGCGCCGTGGATCGCTCTTCTCCTCGCGGCGGGAGCGGCAGGGAATATCAAACTTCATACCGGTGTGCTCGCTTGCCTGGCCTATCTGTTCACGATACCGCCGTTCTATCGAATCCTCCGGCGATCGCGCGGGGGCTGGGCCAAGATGCTGCCGGCGATATTCTGGCTGGGCGGTGCGCTACTGGTCAGTGTGAATTTCATCAAGAATTCGGTGTTCCACCGCAACCCGATCTACCCGCTGGACGTGTCGATCGCCGGGCTGCATCTGCCGGGCCCCTGGACACCCGGTATCTGGTTCAAGAGCGGCGGTCCCTATGACGGCGTGCCGGGGCCAATTTCTTTTTTTCTATCGGCGTTGGAGTACCACAGCCTCGATGGACGTCCCATTCCCTATACAAACGGCATGGGCGACGTACCCGCCACCTCGCTGAGCGCCCACATGGGCGGGTCGTTTTCGGCATTGCTGGTCGCGAGCATCTGCTTTTTGATCCTCGCCTTGATTCGCCGACGCGATAAATGGGCGTTTACATATTTCATCTGCTTTTTAATTTGTACCGCCATTATCGCCTTTGTCCCAAATGCTCGCGCGCTTCGCTACGTGATGTTTTGGATGATGTTCCTCGTCATCGGCTGCTTAGTGTTGCTGCAGCGGCCTGACCTCGCGGGATATGCACGAGGATACAAGATCATTTTGTTCGGATCGCTCGCTTTTGTTACTTCGGTCACCGGCGCAATCTATTTCACTCCGGTGTGGCATAGCATGCAAAATGAGGTCGACCGGGCGGGCGTGGAGAAATTGCTGCAGGCGGCGGTCGCGCCCGGCGAGGTGATCTGCCTGCCGACCGGCAAGGATGGCTGGGATACCCGGTTTGTCATTTACTTCGCACCGATCTTTCATCAGCAGCTTGCAAAAGTTCGATCCTACGGAATAAAGGAGGGCGAATGCGGGGGCTACAACACGATACCGGTGAGTGCCTGGCATTCCTGAGTAGCGCCGGTGTTTGGCGGAACGGCGCCAGAAAGCCTGGAATCGTCGAATACGCCCTGTTCGATGCACGAGGCCGAGGACTTAGCTAATGGGGAGCTTCGATGTCGTAACAGGCGGCGCTGGATTCATCGGCAGCCATCTCGTCGACGCGCTGATCGCGCAAGGCCGGAATGTCCTGGCAATAGACGATCTTTCGGTTGGACGCCGGTCGAACCTGGCCGCCCATGACGGCAATCCCAAACTGCGCTTTATCGAGGCAAGCGTCGTTGATCGCGGCCGCATGGTCGAACTGCTCGATGGCGCCGACCGCGTGTTTCATCTCGCGGCCCTGGCCGATATCGTTCCGTCGGTCGAGAATCCGCAACGCTATTTCGACGCCAATGTCAACGGCACCTACGCCGTCGCCGAGGCCGCGCGTCAACACGGAGTCAAGCGGCTGCTCTATGCCGCATCCTCGTCATGCTATGGCATCGCGCAAATCTACCCAACACCGGAAACCGCGGCGATCGATCCACGCTATCCCTATGCGCTGACGAAGTATCTCGGCGAGCAGACCGTATTGCACTGGGGACAGGTCTACGGGATTCCGGTGACCTCGCTGCGGCTGTTCAACGTATACGGACCGCGGGCGCGCACCAGCGGCACTTACGGGGCGGTGTTCGGTGTCTTCCTCGCCCAGAAGCTCGCCGGAAAGCCCTTGACCATCGTCGGAGACGGCACGCAGACGCGCGATTTTACCTTTGTCACCGACGTGGTACATGCCTTTATCGCGGCCGCCGAGCGCGGTCGCAGCGGTGCTGTGTACAATGTCGGCAGCGGCGCGACCGTCAGCGTCAGCCGTCTCGTCGAATTGATCGGCACGCCGGAGATCAGGTACATTCCAAAGCGACCGGGAGAGCCGGACTGCACCTTTGCCGACACGACGCGCATCGCTTCCGAGATCGGTTGGCGCGCGCAGGTGCCGATCGAAGCCGGGGTCGCCGAGCTGCTGGCCAACCTCGAATATTGGCGAGATGCACCGGTATGGACGCCCGACGCCATCGTCGAGGCGACCCAAAGCTGGTTCAAGTATATCAAGAATCGCTGACCGCTTCCCTCGGAGCTTCAGAACGGCCGTGCCGGAGCGGGAAAGCGCTGGCTTTGCACTGCCCTGCAGCGGCTCCCACCGCTCAGCGCCGCGGACCGCAGGCGAGTGCGAGCCGGTAGTGGGCCATTGGACCGAAGCCCGTATGCACCACCTCATCATTCATTGCGAACATGAAGATATTGTGGAAAAATCGTTGCATCAACTCTCTCAGCTCGGTCTCGGTTTTGCAGTTGATATGACCCGCCTTGCTCGGCGGCGACGCATAGGTCTGCGACTCGAGCGACGGCATCCCGACGATAACCGCGCCGTGCGGTTCGAGCGCATCGACGATGCGGCGCATTACGTGTTCTTCCTGCTCCTGCGGAATGTGCTCGAGGACGTCGAGCGTGTAGATTGCATCATGGCGCCCGGGCAGCGGATCCTTGAGGATGTCGACGACCACCGCATCGAAGGTCCACCGATCTTTCATCCGTGCCTTGGCATCGGCGATGTAGGATTCGTCGAAATCAACGACGGTAAGCTTCTGCACCGCTTGCCGCACGATCGGGGCACAGAACGCGTCGCCGCAACCTACCTCCAGCACGCTGGAGCGGCCGGCGAACATCTTCGCCACGAACTTGTATCGCGCCATCGAGAACACGAGCCGGCGCGGGTCGTCGTACCATTCCCAGTTCTTCAGAAGTCCAAGCCGGGTCTCACCGATGTTTAGGCTGACGTCGAGGCCTGGTTGATTAACGGGGTCCTTGGCTTTCATTTCCCGCTGCGGGTGTCTGGAAATCAGATTGCGTCGGCCCTGGCGAGCCAAGATGTCAGCCCTGCCGACCGCTAATGCACTATAATCATCGCATGTTGATCCGGGCAAGGCTGGCGGCAGTAGCCTGCCGGTGCATTCAGTTTAAGCAGCGAGGATCGTGCGACCGCCGGCTCGGGTTGGGCGAAGTCGCGGGGATCGGGTTTGAGGCCTTTGCGCCTGGGGTTGATACCACCTTTAGGATTGGTTAACATCTCTCACGCAAAAGCTTGTGACAGCGCTACAGGCGTGATGCGCATCGCGGGGGATATGCAAACCGCTCTTTAAGCGTCGGGGTTGGTCCGGGGGAGGGTCAGCAGTGGATGAGGCTGATTTTGCGATTGCGAATGTGCCGACTTTCGAAACCGATAAGACAATATCAGGAGGCCCCGATCGAGGCAGCCTCGAGCGCAAGATCGTGCCGCTGGCGCGACTCGGCGCGATCGCCGACCGGTTGCGGTCTGAGAGGCGTTCCATCGTTCTAGCGCATGGCTCATTCGACCTGCTGCACATCGGCCATGTGCGTCATCTTCAGGCCGCCCGGAGCCATGGCGACGTCCTGTTCGTAACTATCACAGCCGATGCATTCATCAACAAGGGTCCCGGCCGTCCGGTATTTCCCGAGTCACTGCGGTCGGAGATGCTGGCCTCACTGGAGATCGTCGACTACGTCGGGGTTGTCGCGGGTCCCGACGCGCTCCCGGCGATTCAGGCGATCCAGCCGAACGTGTATATTAAAGGCCAGGATTACCGGTATCCGGAGGGCGACATCACCGGACGGATCGTCGCCGAACGCGAGACGGTCGAGCGCTACGGCGGCCGGATCGTCTTTACCGAAGAAATAACCTACAGCTCGACCGAGCTGATCAATCAGCATCTCAACATTTTCGACCCCCATACCCGCGAGCACCTCGACAGTCTGCGGCAAAACGGCGTTTCCGAGCGGATCGCCGGGCTGATGGAGCGGATGTCGACGCTGAACGTATTGGTCGTCGGCGAGGCGATCATCGACGAGTATCGCTACGTGCTGCCGATGGGCAAGGCACCAAAAGAAAACATCATCGCCACCCGGCTGCAGGACCGCGAAGTTTTTGTGGGTGGGGCGATCGCGACGGCCAACAATGCGGCGGCGTTTTGCGGCAGCGTCGAGGTGCTGACGGTTATCGGCGAGCGCGACAGCTACGAGCAGGCGATCCGCGACGCGCTGAAGCCGAACGTCTCGATGCGCTGCCTGATGCGGCGCGGCGCGCCGACCATCCACAAATGCCGCTATGTCGATCCTTCCCTGCTAAGGAAGCTCTTCGAGGTCTACCAGATCGACGATGTGCCGCTACCGCCGCGCGACGAAGGGCGGCTGTGCGACATGTTTCGTGATTCCGTCGCCGATGTCGACGTCGTGATCGTCAATGATTTCGGGCATGGGATGATCGGCGACAAACTGGTGCGCACGATCGTCGATCACGCCCCATTTCTGGCGATCAACGCGCAAACGAACAGCGCAAATATGGGCTTCAACCTGATCAGCCGATACCCGCGGGCTGATCTCGTCTGCGTCGATGCGCTTGAGGCGCGGCTCGCGTCGAAAGACCGCACCGGAGAGCTTACCCAAATCATCAATGAGCGTCTGCCGAGCATGATCGATTGCGACCGTTTTGTCGTCACCAACGGCCGCCATGGTTCGTTGACCTACGAGCGCGGCGATATCGTCCGCTCGATCCCGGCATTTCCCTCGAAGGTGGTCGACACCATGGGGGCCGGCGATGCGGTGCTGGCGGTCGCGGCGCCAATGGTCGCGGCCGGCGCGCCGCTTGATCTCGTCGGGTTCATCGGCAACGTCGTTGGCGCGCAAAAGGTCTCGATCGTGGGCCACCAGCGTTCGATCGACCGGGTCGCCGTACTGAAAGCAGTAACCGCATTGCTCAAATAGGCGGCGCGGCGGGACAGAGCTTGTCAATTCGGGGGTGTTGATGCCAACTCGGTTTAGTCGGGTTCTGGTTACCGGCGGCGCCGGGTATGTCGGCTCGGTGCTGGTGCCGAAGCTGCTCGCCGCCGGGCACGCGGTCAACGTCCTCGATCTCTTCCTTTACGGCGAAGACGTTCTCGACGCCGTCAAAGGACACGCGAAGCTTCGTCTGATCAAAGGCGATCTGCGTCACCTGCCGAGTGTGGAGGCGGCGCTCGTCGGCTGCGATGCGGTCATCCATCTCGCTTGCATCTCGAATGATCCCTCCTTCGAGCTCGATCCTGAACTCGGCAAGTCGATCAATCTTGACGCGTTCCGGCCGCTGGTGCGCGCTGCCAAGGCGGCGGGGGTCAAACGCTTTATCTACGCCTCCTCATCCTCGGTATACGGCATCAAGGAAGGAGTGTCGGTCACCGAGGAGCTCCCGCTCGAACCATTGACCGACTATTCCAAGTTCAAAGCGGCGTGCGAGCGCATCCTCGAAGAGGAGCGGGCCCCGGGATTCGTCACGCTGACGCTCCGGCCGGCTACCGTGTGCGGCTACTCGCCGCGCCAACGGCTTGATCTGGTCGTCAACATCCTGACCAACCACGCGGTCAATAACCGCAAGATAAAGGTCTTTGGCGGAAGCCAGCTGCGTCCAAACCTGCACATCGAGGACATGACCGACCTATATCTACAATGCCTGGCAGCGCCCGATGAGCAGATCGACGGACGCATCTGGAACGCCGGCTATGAAAACCACACGGTTCGGCAGCTCGCAGACACGGTCCGCGAGGTTGTTGGCGGTCCAATCGGACTGGAAGTGGTGCCGACAGACGACAACCGCTCCTATCATGTGTCGTCGGAAAAAATCCGTCGGGAACTTGGCTTCGTACCGCGGCGCTCGATCGGCCAGGCAGTGGCGGACCTCAATCAGGGCTTCAAGGACGGCCGCCTCCCGGACGCGATGAGCAGCAGCCGCTACTACAACATCCGCGTCATGCAGGAAGCGCGGCTCAAATAACGCGCCTGCTGCTAGCCGTCGGCGATCCGGATCAGCACCCGTCCGGCGTTGCCGCTGCGCATTAGATCGATCGCCGGGTTGATGTCGTCGAGGCCGAATTCGTCGGTGACGATGCCATCAAGAGAGAGCCGCCCCGCTTGCACCAGTCGGATGATGCGCGGGATGTCGATATGCGGCATCGCGCCGCCGCCATGCGAACCGGTCAGCACCTTGTTGAAATGGATCGGCAGGGTGTTGATCGTGACCTTTTCCTGCGGCACGCCGACGAGGACGCAGGTGCCGTCGGCGTGGGTCAGCTCGTAGGCGCTCTCAATCACGGATTTGACGCCTGTCGTCTCGAACACCTTGTCGGGCCCGGCGGCGCCGACGATGGCGCGGATCGCGCCGGCGACATCGCCGATTTTACCGCCGTTGATGCAATGGGTGGCACCGCGCGCCCGGGCCATCTCCAGTTTGCGATCGAGCAGATCGACGGCAACGATCGGATAGCCGCCGGCAAGCGCGGCGAACTGCACCAGGTTGATGCCGACCCCGCCGACCCCGAAGATCACGACCGACTCGCCAACCTTCAAATGCGAATCGTTGCTGACCACCCCCGCTGCGGTCGTCACGGCACAGCCCAATAGGGGGGCGACTTTGAGATCGAAATCGGGGGCAATCGCGGTCATCCGATTCTCGGAGACAACCGCGTATTCGTTGAATGTCGTCACCCAACCGGCATTGAGCTTTTGGCCGCGCCAGCCATAGGCCGGAGTTCGGCTCTGGATGCCGCGACTCGGCCGCCAATGCAGCACCACCGGATCGCCCGGGTTGACCGTGGTGACGCCGGGGCCGATCTCGACGACCTCAGCGGACGCCTCATGTCCCAACAGATGCGGCAGGAACTTGTCGATGCCCTTCAGCGCGTCGATCTCGTTGATCTGGGCGCCGCAGATCGTCGTGTAGAGCACCTTGACCAGCACCTGCCCGGCATCGAGCGCGTCCGGCAGGGCGATGTCGTCGACCACCAACGGCTGACGCGACTGCGCCAGGATCGCCGCGCGAGCTCGCTTTATCTGCATCCTTGCTCCGCTATTCGAAATAGATGAATTCGTAGTCGCCAGTGTACCCGAAATGCCGGTACAGCCAGATCCACGAGGCGGTGTCGAAGAACGCTTCGCAGGTCAATGCCCAGCACTGCATGTTGAATTGCTCGAGCTCGTTGCGATAGCTCTCGACCATGATGTAGCCGTGTTTGCCGACGCGCTCGACTTCGGGAAGAGCGGTTGCGAGCTCGAAGATCTTGAGATTGTGGAACGCGCCGAGCGAGATCACGAGATCGAACGACTTATCGCCGAACGGGTAGCGGTCCTGCGCGCTGTAGCGGAACAGATGGTCTTTGACGTCGGGATGGGCATCGGCGAGGCCGTGCTGCGAGATGTCGAAGCCAACCAGCTCGGCTTCCGGCAGCAGCCGCTGGAACTCGCGCAGCAGGTAGCCCTTGCCGCAACCGACATCGAGAATGCGGACCTTGCCCTCGAGCCCGTGGAGGTCGATCAAACCCTGCGCCACCGGGGCCCAGCGGCCCTCGATGTAGCGATAGCCGCCATAGCCGTAGCGGCGGTCGCCATCCCAGTAATCGCGTTCGTATTCTTTTGCCTTCAGCATGCAATGGACCTTGTCGTCCACCATTCGCGCCAGATAGTCCCGCTGGGTTGCGCGGTGCAGCGGTGTCACGAGATTAAGCAGCCGGCCCATGCCGTCTCCTGTCGAAATGAAGCTGGATGCGGGCGATCAAGCCGCCTGTCGCGCTACTCATCGCTGTGCCTGTTGGTGCCGTGAAGCCGCGGCAAGCGCGCCATGGCGGCCGGTTTCGATCAGTTCGTCGATGACTTCCCAAGGCTCGGGGACCGCGATCCCGAACCGCCGGCGCAGAGCGCTGCTGTCGAGCGTCGTGTGCGGCGCGGTCGAGCCCGGCGGCAATCCGGCCGAATAGGCGCTGACCGGCCGCACCAGCTCCGGCTCGGCGCCGAGCTTGCGGGCCAGATAGGCGGCGACTTCGCTGTAGGCGATGTCGCGCGGACCGGTCAGCTGAAAGATGCCGCGGGCGGGTTCGGCGAGCAGGCGCTCGATCGCTGTGGCGACGATCCCGACCGGCGTCGGCGCCATCATCATGTCGAAGAAGGCGCGCACCGGCTCGCCCGCTGCGAGGCTCGCCATCCATTGCGATAACAACGGCATGCCGGGGGACACGACCTTTGCCAGCCGCAGCACCGCGACGGGCTTCCCGGCAGCCATCCTCTCCGCCAATGCCGCCTCCGCCGCGGCCTTCTGCCGGCCGTATTCGCTGACGGGGCAGGGCGGCGTCTCGGCCGGTAGGTGCGGGCGCGACCCGTCGAACACCTTGTCGGTCGACAGAAACAACACCGGGATGCCACTCGCCACCAGCCGGTCGGCGAGGCCGGTCGTCGCGGCGACGTTGACTCGCGCCGAGTCCTCCGGGTGGCGGGCGCAATCGGCGAGGCGGGCGATCGCGGCGCAAAAGCACGCGGCGCCGATCCCCGCCTGGATCGGCCAATCGGCGATCGGCTGCGCCAAATCGAGAAACGGCCGGTCGGCGGCAACACGCTCGGGGCGCCGCGTCGTCGCCGCCACATCGACGCCGGCCGCCCGCAAATGTGCAGCAGTGGCGGTGGCGATCTCGGAATCGCCGCCAACAATCAGAACCTGTCTGGGCATGAAAATCTTATGACTAGACCGCGCGGTGGCGCAGACCGTTGCGAACGACCGCGGCGATGCCAGGCGGCTGAAGCCCGTAGAGCTCCATCAGTTGGTCTTGACTGCCGTAATTCTTGGCGAAGGCGTCGGGAATGCCGAGCCGTTTCACCGGCGGCAATGAGCCGGATAATTCCTCGACCAACGCGTCGATCACCGCGCTCCCTAGCCCGCCGACAACCGTGTGCTCCTCGATCGTGACGATCAGGTCGCTTTGCGGGACATGCTGGAGCAGCGCCTCGACATCGAGCGGCTTTACCGTATGGATGTGCATGACGGTACACTCGATGCCTTCAGCCGCGAGCAAATCGGCCGCCGCAAGCGCCCGCGTCGTCGCGACCCCAGTCGCCACCAGCAGCGCCCGGCGTCGGCCCGCACCCGCCTCGCGCATTACAATCGCCTTACCAATCGTAAAATCGAGCTCGGGGCGGCTGACGATCGGGTCATATCCTTTGGCAAGGCGGATATAGATGGGTCCGGGCCAGTCGAGCGTCTGGTCCATGAAACGCTTCATCTCGTCAGCGTCACATACCGATACCACCGTCATGTTCGGCAGCGCGCGCATGATCGCGATGTCTTCGATCGCCAAATGGGTTGGACCCAGCGGCGCATAGACCAATCCGGCGCCATTGCCGATCAGACGCACCGGCAGGTTATGAAGGCAGAGATCGACCGCCACCTGCTCGTAGCAGCGGCGGGTGATGAAGGTCGCGATCGTATGGACGTAGGGAATGAAGCCTTCCATCGCCAGTCCAGCCGCCATGCCGACAACATGCTGCTCGCTGACCCCCTCCATGAAGGCGCGGCCGGGCATCTCCGCCTTCATCCGCTTGAGGATCGGCGGGTCGAGGTCGGAACCGATATAGGCGACCCGCGAATCGCACCTCGCCAGCTCGAATATTTTGTCGACGCAGGTCGGGCGCATCAGAGAACTTCCAGCGCGCCGTACATTTGCGCGACGAGATCCCGCTGGATGCTCGATTTATGGTGCCAGTTGGCGTCGTTCTCGGCGAAGGCAAGTCCCTTGCCCTTGACCGTGTGACAGATGATCGCCGAGGGCCGTAGGGCATCGAGCGGCTGAGCGCGCAATACCCGGCGCAGCGCGGCGACGTCGTGTCCGTCGACCTCGGTCACCGCAAAGCCGAACGCTCGCCATTTAGCGGCGAGCGGCTCGAGCGGGAGGATCTCCGAAGTCGGCCCAGCGGACTGGACCTTGTTGTAGTCGATCAGCAGCGTCAGATTGGCAAGGCCATGCTTGCTCGCCGAGAGCGCGGCTTCCCACACTGAGCCCTCATTGATTTCGCCATCGCCGGTAATCACGAAGACTTTCGCGTCGCGGCCCTGAATGCGCAGGGCCAAGGCGCGGCCGACGCCGATCGAAAGGCCGTGGCCGAGAGCTCCAGTCGAGGCTTCGACGCCCGGTATCTTGCCGGCCTCGGGGTGACCGCCGAGGATCGAATCGCGACGGCAGAAGGTGTCGAGCACCTCATAGGGAAAGAACCCCTTCTCTGCCAGCATCACGTATTGCGCTATGCAGCCGTGCCCTTTGCTGAGAATGCAGCGGTCGCGGTCGAGCCAATCGGGATCGTCGGCGCGGTAGCGCAAAATGTCATCGTAAAGGACCCGCAGGATCTCGATCAGCGACATCGACGAGCCGATATGGCCGCGCGCCCCGCCGTCCAGGGTGCGAACGACCAAGCGCCGCAGCAGGATTGAGCGCTCATCCAGCCGCCGGCCAGGATCGTGCCCGAGCCCTAAAGCGCTATCATTCATAAGGAAACCGCTGGAAGGTTGCGGCCAGAGACTGCGCCCATTCCCGCGCCCGATCAAGTTGACGCTGTTTCGCCATTTCCCAGTCCGGCTGACCGCCAGCATTGATGCGGTTTGCCCAGCGCTCGGGCAGGAACTCATTCAACAGGATCAAGCACCAGCGCAGCGCGAAGAGCGGGTACAGCAGCGCCAACCGCGTCCGAAAAGCGGGGTCGTCACAATAGACGGCGATAGCCGCCGCCGCGAATCGGCGCTTCAACGTTTCGGCGAGATGCATACCCGGGTGCAATATAAAGTCGGCGGTCAGCTTCACTGGATCGTCCCAGCCGAAATAATCGAAATCGATGAAGACGAGCTGCCCTGAGGGCCGCCGCAGCGCATTGTGAAACCCGAAATCGGACGGGCAAAGCGTTTGTGCCGCGGCGTCGACCGGCTGTCCTAGGGAAAGCCCCGCGGCAGCATAGGCCGCCTTCACCCAGACGGCGATTTCGTTCAGCAGCGGGCGCAGCGTCCCTTCGATAAAGACAGCGACCGCCTCGGCGGGTGCCGCTACTTCGCCGAGACGAGCCAGGCGGCGCTCGATCTGCGCGATGATTTCGCTTGCGGAGAGGCATGCCTCGGCTGCCGGCGGTAGCGCCATTGCAGCGCTTTCGTTGCGCAAGGCGTGGACCGCGCCGAGAAAAGCAGAAGCGGAAGAGATGTCCGCAAGATCCGGCGCGTCGACCGGGTCGCCGGCGATCCACTCGAGCAGCACGTAGCCGCTGAGCGGATCGACCGCGAAGGCCTGCGGCACCACGGCAATCGAATGTGCGGCCATGAAGCTGAGCGCCGTAAATTCGACCGCGGCGCGCGCCCGCTCTCCCGGTCGAGGCGGCGGATATTGTTTCAGCGCATAGCTCGTGCCGCCGGCCCGCACACGATAGACGCCGCTGTTGCGCCCGAATCCCCGTACGCGCTCGACCCGTGCGACGGGGCCGCCGGCGAGAGAACGTGCGGCCTCCGCCGCCGCATCGAGAGCCCGATCAACCGGCATCGCCGAACACGGCTGCGGCAATCTTCGGCCAATTCGGGCATAGATCCTCGCAGCAATTCGCTCCCGTTTCCGCGAACAGAATGCGCCGTACGCCGGCCGGAAAGTGCGGGTCGCTGAAGACTTCCTGCAAATCATCGATGAAATGGGTGCAGCCAAGCGCCGCGATGCGCGCGAGCTTTGCGCCACGATCCTCCTCGAAAAACACATGATCTGCGGAGATGCCGCCCACCTCGGGGAGCAAGAAACCGTGCAAATTCATCCATTTCCGAGCCGCTTCGCGGAGATCGATCCTCGCCGGATCGTAATGGCCGTAGCGCGTCTTATGGCTGATGATAAAAGTGCCGACGCCTTCTTGCGCGCAGCGTTGCAGAAATTCGCGTGCGCCGGCAAATGGAACCGCCGCATCGATCCCAGCGCCATAGACATGACCTTGCAGGCGTTGCCAGGTCGATTCGCCATCCGGCAGCCGCCGAACGGCATCGCGCACCGCGCGTTTCGATCCCTTAAAATCCGGGGAAACCAGGCCGAGTGCGTGCGCCGCCGCCGCGAAGACGCGGTCGTAGTCGATCAGCGTATTGTCGAAGTCGATCCCGATTCGCATTCCGCTCCTCTTCGCCGAACGCTCGTCAAGGGATATCAATGGCGGCGATAGAGGCGATTCGAGAGGCGCCGATTGATGATTTCTACGAATGTGTGCCCGACCGAAAGGAAATTGCGCAAGGTCAGCGCGTTCGATTTGCCCTGGCGCTGCTCTATCGTGATGATGGGGATCTCTTTATACGTAAATCCCTGATCCAATAAGAGATAAAGGATATCAGCCTGAAACCCGAAGCCGCGCGTATTCGAATGCCACCGCAGCACGTTATGACGAAGATGCAGGGCAAGTCCGTTATAATAGTGAAGCCGATATCCGGTCATCAGGTTCACGAGCCCGGTGTAGGTGCTTGAGATCAGGCGGCGTCTCAAGCTTTTTCCTTCTTTGGAAATGTAATAAGGAACGATGATATCAGCTTGCCCTATTTCTCGCAGAACGGCGACAATACTCTCTTTCGGTTCGGCATTATCGCCGCAAATCAGCCGATAGTATTTGCCTTTACCGATAAAAGCCGCATCCAGATAGTTCTGTGCAAGCCCCTTGTTGGTGCGGTTGCTACGCAGAACGACCCGGTCCTCGGGATGACTCCCGATATAGTCGATAACGACTTCGCGGGAATTATCTCTTGAGGCGTCATCAATGACGATGATCTCGTAATTTAGGCCGACCTCCGCGGCGGAGCTGCGTATAGTGTCCAGAGTACCGACGATGTATGGCGCCTCATTGTAGCAGGAGACGAATACCGTCAGATCCAGCGACGCATCCTCGTAAGGTGCGGTCAGGGACAGCGGGTCGTGCAGCTCCATGGCGCGGCGGCTCATCGTGATGTCGCCGTCCCAGAAGCGTCGGCCGCCCTCGCTGGTCATTGCGGTGCGCCGATCGAGCGGATGCGCACCAGCACCTGCTGGCGGGCGTAACCGAGATAGTCGTACTCGACGCGTTGCGCCCTGACGTATTCCTGCCATGCCTTGAACTCGTGGCGTTCCCACCCGGGGTAATTAAAGTACTCGTCGAACAAGATTACCGTTCCGGGCTGCAGGCGGTCATCAAGACCGCGAAAGATGTCAACGGTGGACGAATATAGATCGCAGTCGATATGGAGAAACGCCACAGGACCGCTGACCGCCCTGCACCAGGCGGGAATCGTATCGCTGAACCAGCCCTTGTGGAGAATGACGTTCCGCGGCACACGGGGCAGCTGGCCCTTTACCGACAGCGCCCGATGCCCGAGGTTGAACCCCGACCATGCTTCCGGCAACCCCTCGAAACTGTCGAAGCCATGGATCGTTGCATGTGGCATTCGCTTGGCAATTCGCCGCAGAGTGCCACCGTAAAAGACGCCGAACTCCAGAAAATGACCCGCCGTTTGAACCTGTGTCAGGGCATGATCGAGCAGCTCCTTTTGCGTACCGAACGCCAACGCGTCGGCCATGTGCTCGTCGAGATAGTCGACGCTGGCCGCCAGCGCGCGGATCGCCCGCTCGCGCATCGGGTGCAACCGCCCGGTATCAAATAGCTGGTACCCGGCAAGAACGATCCGGTATAGAGCGTATCTCAGCCGAAAATTGGTGACTATCACTGTGGAATTTCAGCGGCACGACGCGCCGACTCGGCTATCGCTTTGCCCGCAAGCCCCCCTGCGATCAATGTGTCGAATTCTGCGGCGTCAGAAGACCGCATGGATTAAGCATCATAAGATATCGGGCCGATACAAACCGTTCATTCCTATCGACCGTCTCTCTCGGCGAATTCCTTACACTGCAGACCCGAACGCCGCAAGGCTCCGCGCGCCCGGGCCACGTATCGAGCACGGTTCACACTGATCCCCGCGGCACCGGCGCGGGGGAACTGCGCAACACGTGTCTGAACAGCCAGAAGACCCCGCCGGGCAAGCTCAGCACGGCGCCAAGAAAGCCGATCTCGACCCCGATCAGCAGCGCCGCCCCGGCGGCGACGCCGAGCGGAGCCAACGCCAGCACCAACACGTTCTCCCGCACTCCCCAGCCGCCGACCGAGATCGGCAAGGCACCGAGCAGCACGACTGCCGGCATCACCGCCATGAAATCCACCAACGAGATGTCGAGATGCTGGGCTCGCGCCAGGCAATAAGCGGTAATCGAGATCGTGACTTCGGATAAGGCGCCTATCGCCAGCGCCAGGTAAAACCGCGGCCTCGAACGGCGCAGCCTCTGCCAGCTCTCGACGAGGTTGCCGACGAGGCCGGCAATCGGCAGTCGCCATCGGATGATCAAGCTGATCAGCCGCTCCAGCCAAATCAGCCCGAGGAAGGGTACCGTAACCACTGCGAGTGAGATCAACACCGGGATGCCGCGCGCCAGCGGGCCGATGTTGAACAGCACGACCGGCAATACCGTGAGGCCGATGCCAGCGAAGGTCGCAGCCCGGTCGAACAATACCGAATGAACGATCACGCTGCGCCCCCGCGCATCGGCCGGAGCCAATATCGCACGCGCTACATCGCCGCTGCCGCTGCCCAGGAGCCAGCTATTGAAAAAGCTGCCGATGAAACTCATCGAGACAACGGTCCTGGCAGGGATTTCGATGCCAAGGGCCTTGAGAATCTGCTGCCAACGTAGCGCCGCGATCAGGATCTGAGCAAGGACGGCGAGCGCCGCGGCAATCAGCCATTCCGGCGACTGCCCGACGAAACGCCGGCCGATGCCGGACGGATCGATGTCGCGACAAACAAACCAGATCAAAGCCGCCGATATCGCAAACTTGATCAACAAGCGGGGCAGCCGTTTCGACAACACCCTGATCGGTCGTCTCGCATCCATGAAGGGACCAATCGGCAGGGCCGCCCTCGTCTCAGGATTGGTCATGTCGATCGGCGAGGATGCTGGATCGGCAACGCGTTCTCAGGCATTCCCCTCCCCCCATTGCGGCGGATATTCTGTCGCTGTTGTCGCATTGCTGGCAACAAGCTTTGCCGGCGCGGGATGCCGCAGGGCGACTTGGCCATAGGGAACGCGCTACCCCGAAGCCTCAGCGCCAGTTGGCGCGCGGAACAATCTTCTGCCCGGTGCAATGACCTTGCTTAACCCCGTATGGCCGCTCTCTCGCCAACTCTTGATGAAAGATAGACGCGAATAAAATTGTATACCGGTTGTCCCACTCGCCATTTCCTTGTTCAAGGCAGATGACGCCGCCCGCCGTAACGTACTCGTCCAACAACTTATCGAGACGGGTCTGATCGACGTATGCTTGCATCGGCATCCATACCGGCTTGAAGAAGAATCCGCCGGTGACCGACGTGACGAATACCAGTGCCGAAAATAGGAATATTTTATAGCTTTGTAGATATGGCGCGAGCTCCGGTGTACGCAGCAGCAGCAAACAGCCGATGATCATATACATCATCCAGAACATCACGTAGCGCAAGTTCTGTCCGTTTGGCACAAAAGCGATGATGAGCGTCGTAATTGCCAGCCCGACTAACAGCGTGATGGCAGCTCTATCGCGACGGTGCAGCAAGGCCAGCACCAGAAAGCAAATGCTGACAACGACCAGGGCGAAGAACGAGCCGCCCATGCTGTGGCTCAGCGCCGTCAGCGGCACGTCGCCCATGCCATTGGTATAGGGGTTGCCCCGGCCGTCGAGACTGTGAAACTCGGTGACCGACACGAGCCATTGGACAGGTGTTGGAAGATTCTCCCAAGGGCGGCCTAATTTGACCCAGGCCGCCTCCGGCCAGGTGCCCTGCAATTTAATACCGGCGATCGTCACCGTAATCGGAAATAGGGGGTTGCCAAAAAGCACGAGATTCTTGACGAGGTTGGCGCCAATCAGCAGGCCGGCGCAAAGCCCGGCGAGGGCGAAGCCGGCGATTGCCGGCCCGCGGATGTGGTGACGGCGCAGGAGTTGCCAAGCCGGCGGCAGCACAAAGGGCAACGCCAGCATCGCGAACACGCTTATTTGCAACTTCATGTTCGCAGCGGCGAAGCCGGCGACAAACAGGACCAGCCATGGAGCGGGGCGGGTAAACTTTTCGGGGTTGATCCACAAATCGCAGATCGACAGCAGCATGACGGTGAGCATCGCGCTGGCCGGAATATCGACATAGTTCGAGGCTGCCGCCGTCTGAACGGCGGGGACCGCCAACAACCCGATCAATACCCACGAGCCTTCCAGGCGAAAGGCCCATTTCAGGTAACCGACCAGGGCCAAAAGACAGATGATGCCGAACAGATTGACGGAGTCCGGCCACCCTGAAAGCCGCCACATCCAGCCGCGTATCAGATCGCCCAGTATCGGAAATCCGAGATAATAATCCGAGAGGTCTCCGCTACCGGGGGGCGGCAGCTGCAGCTGCCACGGTGTCAGCAAGCCTGCCCGAAGCGCCTCGAAGGGGATGTGATAGGCGAGACTGTCCCAGCCGTAATCGACTGCCATCACCGCTTTGATGCAAATCACCACGACGAGAACCGACGCCAAGCCAGTCGGAGCCCATCGCCAACAACGCTCGCCGATCCACCGCAGGCCCCGCATCGCCAACAGCATCGCGCCTTCGGATGGATTGTACGCGTTCGTTCGCGGCCGCTGCCGCGAGATCGGCAGGATCCGTTGCGCTGCTAACATGCCAATCTGCCGTATCCAGAGCCCCATCCGCGCCTCCCGCCGCAGCCTATCACAGCGGCGCGGTACGAAAGCGAGGCGTAGAAGCGCCAGATCGCGGCGTCGCCGCTTGTTGGACACGAACGACGCCCGGCAAAATCGTCAACAGCGAGCGCATCGTTACCGCGGCGCGGAGCGCAGGTATACCGCCACCCTACTGGGATGACCGATGATCGGTCCCGACTGGCTGACCCTCTCGAACTCTTGACCGGAAACCACAATCGCGGCGGGGGCATCGCCCTCGCCCTTGTCCCAGAATAATACCTCCGGAACAAACGGGCCGAGCGGCCAATCCAATGTCCCGGGCAGCCCGACATGCTCAATCCGCAGTGCGCGCTCCGGCAATTGCGTCCGCAACATCCGCCAAATCGGATATTCCCATCCGTCAAGATCCATCATCAGGCCGATTTGCGACGCGTCGGCGCGTGCAATGACATCGATCGCTCGGCGGTAGGGCTCGAGGAGCTGTATCTGGTTCGCAAAAAGGCGTTCCAGGTAGGACTGGCCGAGGTAAGAGGGACGATCCCGCCCGAGGTGGAAGGGTTGATCTTGCCGTAAGCTGACGAGTTCCCGCGTTTGATTGAACACCAGCGCGGGCAAGGACGTCAGCGCCATGCAGATCAGCAGCACCGCATTCCATTTCGACGCCGCCAGCCTGGGTGGCCAAGCCAGCGCGGCGATTGGCGCGCCGGTGACAAATCCAGCCAGATGGTACCGTATCGCCCATTGGCCGAAGCGCAAGGCGGCCGCGAAGACAGCGATGCCGACCAGCCACGCGCCGCAGTAAATCAACCTCTTGCGGGACGGTCTAACAGGCCAGCAAATCACCGTGCATGCCAGCGCCAGAATCAGCAAGATCGTATGCAGCTGATTGGGTCCGTTGTCTTCGTGATAAATGTACAATCCCGGCGGCGGCGCATAGACCATACGCTGCACGTCGGTAGTATCCGCCCGGTAGTCCTGGACACCGAGGTGGTATGTAATCCAGTCGCCGACGCCCCACGTGATGCTGTCAACTTCCGAAATGCCGACCATCAGATTGGTAACGGCATGGCGAATAATATTGTCGACTGTCTGCTCGAGGCCGAAACTCGCGGATATCTGTATCTTTTCGATCTCCCCCAGCTGAGCACCGTTGACAAAGCGGCTGGCGAACGGTCCCAGCAATACCAGAACGACGAGCGCAACGGCGACCGCCCGCTGCATCAATGCTGGGAAGCGTGCGCCTCTGCTGAGACCTATCGCGATCCATAGGGCAAATCCCACTCCTGTCATGTAGCCGACCGGCTTTACGAGGCCGCTCATGATGCCGGCGCAACTCGCTTCGATCAGCAAAGCGAGCGGCGCAAACGGCCGCTCCATGGTTTCAAGCCCCAGCGTGATGAAGGCGACGAGAAAGGCCGCCTCGACGTAGTCGTTTTGCGTGCTGGTGCTTTCAAGGATCCCGATCGGCAGCGTCACCAGGAAGACCGCGGCAACCCAACACTGGCTCCGGTCTCCTCCCAATTGGCGGGTGATGCGGAACACGGCGGCAACGCTCGCGACCATGCTCAGCCACTGGATCAGCGGATAATAAATATCCGAGCCGCTGAGCACCCGCGTCTGTAGCAACAGCATCTCGGCGAGCGGGCCAAAGTCATTTTGTTTAGCTGTTGCCGTCGGATAAAATACCAGCGAGTGATTCTGCAGCCAATGCTCTATTTTGGGCAAATGGTAGGCTTGCGAGTCCCAATTGTTTGGGGCAGCCGTCAGCGCAATAAACAGCGTAACGACCACGAAAATCAATACGATCCAAACCGGCAGTGAGAATTCAATTCTCAAGAACTTGGTGATGCGCCCGCGCGCTAACCACAGCAGATAGAAGACGATACCGTTCGCGGCAAGCCAACACACAAGGAACGGCCCCATTGATATGAGGCGCACGAAGCCAAAGCTTTCGGAAGCGGCATAGCTTACCAAAGCCCAAGCGAGAAAGCCGTCGACCACGGCACGTGGCCGGTCGGCGCCTTGCGCGAATCTGAGGAGTACGACACCGACCAGAAACCCGAACGGGAGCGCGCCGGCAACATAGGCGAGTGGTAACGGCATGGTGCTCGGATTGCCCCCGAAGATCCCTCAGCCTCCTCAGGCGGGTGAAGGAGGACGCCTCATATCCGATCCAGCCGCGCAACCCGGCCAGCCGTGCGCCAAGCTCGAAAAGCCCCGCCGTTCGGCTGTCGTCTTCGCGGATCGTGGCCCGCTTGGCCACCCCGCCCCGCTACACCGCGGATAGCTCAAAACAGGCGGCGAGCCAACAGCCCGGCCGGCATCGCCCGATGCCGTAAGTATTGCGCCAGGCCATGCATCAGCGATTGATGAATGTCTTCTATGATACCGTAATTCTCGGCCTCGACGTGCAGGTTGACCTCGGCAACCGGCGCGCTCCGCCCACCCGAGAACCCAGTCATTGCAATGGTCCCGATGCCGTTGGCGCGCGCCCACTCGATCACTCGCACAATGTTTTCCGAATTGCCCGAGGCGCTGATCGTGATCAGCACGTCGCCTGGCGCCGCCATCGTGCGCAGCTGGTAGACGAACACCTCCTCATAGCCGATGTCGTTGGCGATCGCGGTCAAGACTTCGAGCCGCGCCAGGCTGACGACTTTTGGGCGCAATGCCGTATCGGTCTGGACACCCTTCAGGACGTCACACACCAAGTGGTTGGAAATCGCTGCGGAACCGCCATTGCCACAGGCATAGATCATCCGCCCGTCGCGAATCGCGGTCTCGAGCAACTCCGCCGCCCGGTCGAAGGCCGTAAGATCGATGCTCTGCCAGGCGCGGGCAATCTCGACGCCATAGGCGGCCACATAGGCCCCCGCGCTAGAGTAAGCTTTATTGGGAAAGGACATTGTCTATCGCTTGATTCAAAGTATACCGCCCTTCAGCCGAGCCAGCGTGATGTAAGCCCAATTTCGATGCAACCCGATTCTGTTACCTCGCGCGCGAGGTAAACTTCCGCCCTGGGCGGCTACCGCTGGCTGCCTCAGAACGCCAGCCCGATTTACAGGTCCTGGCCTTCATTTTCGACGAAATATAAAGAACTCGTTATCCGGCACTGCGTATACCAGGCCCCGATTGTCTATCGAATAGTCGTGCTTGCCATGGATATGCGCCACTTCTTCATACTGTGCGACGACGTCCGGCATATTGCGCCTTAAATTGTTGAGCTCCCAGGGCCGAGCCACGATGAAACTGGGTCTTAGGATTTTGACTGCGCCAAACCCCCAGCCAAATTGCTTGACCGCCTCAAAGGCCAGCTTGGAACCCAGTCCGGGATTGTCGTAGATCATGCGGTCCCTGACCGCGAGGCCGATGAAACCAAGCGGCTCGAGAAAAACGCTGTCCTGCTTCCCCATCAGCTGATCGAGCTGCCTGCCGACTTCGGTCCGCACCGCCACCTCGCTGTCTTTCTGTATCGTCCTGTCGAGCGGCAACGCGTAAACGAAGGGCATGGCGTAGGCGATCGTGATGATTGCGGTGACGCAGATCGCCAGAACGATCGAGGCTCGCCGAATGGCGGAAACCCCCGCCGCGACGATAATGAAATAGAGGGCTACAAAGGGCGGCGTGTACCACATGAAATACGGGTTGACGGCGTACCTTATCAAATAGGCGGCGAAGGCAAATACCACCGCGGCAATGACGAACAGCTTGAGACGTTCAACACGGGCAAAGATCAGACCGAGCAAAGCGCAGAGCGCCGTCAAGCCGGTAACCAGCGCCGGAAGAAATCGCGGCACGGGGATGCTGAGGACAAAAACGTATTCCCAGAACGGCGCGAATTGCTTCCACAAATTAGCGGCGTATTCGAGCATCTGCTCGAAGCTGGGCTGGCCGGTGAGCCAGCTTTTGACGGTAATGGTCTGCGGAATCGGGGATCCATAGTAGAAAGTCGTGAACGCAATCCACGGACCCACGATGACAAGGGCCATCACAGCGGGCTTCCAGACCGCCCAGCGGTGCTTGTAGAGGACATAAAGGAAGCCGATCGCGGCAAGCGCCAGCATTTCCGGCCGTGCCAGCAGGGCAAGGCCGGCGAACACGCCGAACCAGGTCAGTTGCCCGGCCAGGCAGAAGAATATCGCGCTCAAGGTGATGCAGGTCGCGATCTGGGTCTCCATGCCGGCCATCCCGAAGAAAATCTGGAGATGGTCTGTCGCGAGATAGCTGAGACAAACGATCTGGCCGAGCCAGTGAATCCCGAAATGCCGCATTATCCGGGCGGCGAAATAGATGCTGCCCGCCGCCGTGACCAGGCTAAGGACGCGCATCAGGTTGATCGCTTGGCCGAACGGCTCTCCGATCAGAAATACGAGTATGCTGATCGTCGAGGTAAAGCTGTAGATCCTGGGCTCGGGAACGTGATGGGTTAGCCCGTAGCCCTCCCAGAAATTCCTCGCCGGACTCAACGTTATGATCGCGTCCTCCCAGATGCGGTCCGTATACGCCCAGAACAGGATGCGAAGCCCAACCGCCAGCAATATGAAAATCGGAACGATCCTGTCGCGGTCGATCGCGGCAAGGAGATGCCTCTTTAAGGAGAGAAAGATCGATCCGGCGTCGGTCAGCGGCGGAAGTCGTGAGGTGCGGTCGAAACGGTTTGAAGAAATTTCAGGGGCGGCGGCAATCGACTGGGCCGTGCGGTTAACAATTCTCATTGATTAAGAAGCCTTCCTGGGATCCGCGCGTCATACCGGGCGCGCGTTTCCTTGCAAAATCCGGCGATGATGTTGGCGACGGCGAGTGTCATCCTCTCGTTTTTGCGGCAATGGCGGCAAGCAATGGTGGCGCGGCGCGTGGTCGCATCTCGACCGAGCGGCTCTCCTCGGTGCCACTCGACGCTATGCCGCCGCCGAGGCTGGCAGCAGAATTCGCCGTCGTAGGCTCACTTGAGCTTTGCGCCCGCCTGCGCCGCAAATCCCGGTTCCAGCCATACCTTACTGAACGCCGCGTGTCCGGGACCGAATGATCGGATCGCCGACGGGCTGCCGGAAATGCGAAACGCGACGATGCGCTCCGAGAGAGCCGGAAACTGCTCCTGATCCAACAGCCCGGCCGCGGCGATCCCCGGGTCTGCGATCGGCAATGGCGAAATCGCAAATCCCAACTCCGCCATGCCGGGGATAAACCGATAGGTCCGCTCATTCCCCGAGCCGCTGCGCACCGTGATGAGTAACAGGGGTTCGCGGTACAAGAAGGTGGCGATGCGTCCCAGCCACGTGTGCGGGAGCGTGACGCGGGCCAGAACCAATCCTGTTTCCGGTTGTGGGATCGTAACCCATTGGTCGAGATGGAGCTCCGTCTCGCCGATTGCTTGCTGCGAGGCGCTGCGAGGCGCTGAGCGGCGATGGAGGATTAGACCGAGGCCGCGGGGATCCGTGTCGACAGCATCGTACCATTGGCCAATGACCGGTAAAGACGGTCCGGTCGCCAGCGTCGGCAGCCGGCCATCGATGTCCTCGATCCGCAAGAACAGCGTTTCCGGGGCACGTGGGCTTTGGAAATGATCGCGGTCGAGTGCCTGCAGCCGCGGCGAGTACGATGAAAAACTCTGGATCACCGGGCGTGGTCGATAATCGAGACCGGACGCCATCAATTCGGCGGTTTCCCACGGGATGGCGTCGACTGTTCCGGCGACGCTTGGCGGGAACGGCCGGGCCAGGGCCTGCATTGACGCGTGCTGCTGCCGCTCGAAAGCCGCCCAGTATTGCCCCGGCACCCTTACTTCCCAGAGGAAGGGCCAGCCGATGCCCGTCCAGAGCAGCAAGAGAACCGCGCAGATGCCTGTCGACAGCAGGACCGGACCGGCCTTTGCAGCGACAAGCGCGGCGGCATTCTCGCCGCGCACCGGCGCCACAAATACTGCAAGGATCGGGATCGACAGGAGCAGAATCCTCCAGGTGATGAAAATATGCTCATCCTGGCGGGTATACCCGGCCTTGAAAGCAATAAAAATTATCCATCCCAGACCGGCAGCAAAGCATAGGCACCGCAAAGCTAAATACAGCGACCCCTGAGAGAAAATTGAGATCAGCCGCGCGCCAATAAAGGCGTAGACGATGATCCCCGCAATAAACAGCAAAACGAGGTCGCGCTGCTTCCCCAGGATCTGCATCGCGCGGCCGTAATAGGTGGTTACGTCGAGCGTGTTTACGAGCGCGGATGGCAGCGAGGCAAGATCTTGGCCGGCAAGAAGCCAGCCGGCGATCAGAGCAGCCACCGCGGTCGGGACGAAAATCGGCCAGCGCCGGCGGGCCACGACGTGCCAAATGTCAGCAAGCGCCAGTAAGGGAAGCAGCCAAACCGGAAAGGAATATTTGGCCAATAAAATCGGCGCGCAGAGCGCGACCAGCAAAGCCGTCTCGATCCGCCGCCAAGTCAGGCATATCGCAAACAGCGACAGAGCGGCCGCCGCGAAAAGCGAATCTGCGGTCGGCATCGCCAGGTGCACGCCGAGGCAGGCAGGAACGAAGGCGAGCGCCGACCACCGCGATCCCCACAGAATCAGCGGCGCCAGATACAGCGCCGCCAGAAATACGTCGGAGGCGACAACGTATGCGTACGTATCCGGCGCGAAGAAATACGTGTGCAGAAAAGAATAGGGACCGGCCGTGAAGATGAAGTCGGTGCCGAATTTGAGACCTCGATGAAACGCATAATCGCTCGCCATCGCCCAGGACGGATCCAGCCCGGGGGACGCGAACCACGGGCCTCGCGTAAAAAGCAGGGCGAGCGCGCCCGCGATCAGGATGCGTGCGAGAACCGGGATGCGTTCCGATCCGGTCCCGGTATCGCCCTTACCGTAGTCGGAACCTGCGAAGCGCCGGAACGGGGCGCCAAACCGCGTCTTCGAGTACTGATCGAGCGCTGGCATCATCGTGGGAATGTCGTGGAAAGATCCAGATTACAGGCAGCGCCCGGCGTAGAGGATGTCGCCGCCATTACCCGCCGCCGATCCGATTACCGGCGGCGCCGAGCCGCTGCTCGAATGCTGGACGGGTTCTCGCTAGGTTCCCTGGGTTCGGACCTGCTCACTTTTCGAAAATCTCCTCTTTCTGTCTTTCCTCGACGATAGGGCGAGATCGGGGCGGAATGTCGACCAAGCAGCGTCCGGCGTAGACGATGTCGCCGCCATTGCCGAACGGTCCGATCGCATCGGGAGCGAATCGCCTGGTATCGATGACGTAGCCGACCGGGCACATCGCGTGCGACCTGACCGCGTCGGTGATCCAGTCGCGGCGCAGCCGCTCGGCGGTGCCGTCGTCGTTTTCGGTCATCACCGTGTTGGTGTGGGCGCTGTACAGGAATGCACCGGGGCCGCTGGCGGCGAAGCCCTCCTGCCGCGCCGGCGCGAGATCGCAGCCGATCAGCAACCCAAGACATAATAGGGCAAGCACCCGCATCGGACCGACCCCCCCTTTGCACACTCGCCTTCTATTGTCCGATTCGACGCGGCACGGCAAGCGCCGCGGTAAATCGGGTGTCCGCCGCCGTGATGACAAGCCAGCGCCGCGTCGGGCAGGTGCGTCAAAAGCGGAAGTAGATGAACGGGCTGTAAGACCCGGTCAGGATTTTGGTTGCCGCGGCGCACAAGACGACACCCCCGAGCGCCAGCCCCCAGCCATACGCCCAGGGCGAGCGCGGCGGCCATGGCGGGTGATCCGGAACGGCGACCCAGGGCCGCATCAGGTTCGCGACGAGAGGCGTCGCCAAAACAACGCCGATACTCAAAACGACGGTTTCTTCGCCGGTCAACACGGGCGTGAACGCGTCCGCCGCGGCGCCCTCCGCGAACATCATCTTGCGAAGGATACCGGCGGCTTGGGTCAAATCCTCAGCCCTGAATATCACCCAGCCGACGAGGATCGCGAAAAGCGCGTACAGGTGCCGGAAGGGCGCCGGGACCCGCTCCAACGCGGCGCCGAGCCCCAGCCGCTCGACCACCAGCAACGCTCCGTGATAGGCCCCCCAAGCCAGAAATGTCCAGGCGGCCCCATGCCAGAACCCGCACAGAACGAAGACGACGATCAGGTTGCGGTAAGTCTGGACCGCCCCATGACGGTTGCCGCCCAGCGGAATGTAGAGATAGTCGCGAAACCAGCGCGACAGGCTGATATGCCATCGCCGCCAGAATTCGGTGATCGACCTCGATATGTAGGGATAGTTGAAGTTCATAGGAAAATAAAAACCGGACAGCCAGCCCAGCCCGATCGCCATGTTCGAGTAGCCGCTGAAATCGAAATACAGCTGCAATGAGTAGCTGATCGCGGCGAGCCATGCCGCTACCGCGGACAGGCTCTGCCATTTCGCGAACAGCGGGTCGCAAATGCCGGCCAACGTGTCCGCCAGCAAGACCTTTTGTCCCATTCCGAGACAGAAAAGGACGAGCCCATAATAGACGTTATCGGTTGTGACCGTGCGCTCCCTGAGTTGTTGCGCGACGGTGTGAAATCTGAGGATCGGGCCGGCGATCAGCTGCGGGAACATCAAGATGTACAAAGCAAGCCGCACGAATGAACGCTCGGCTTGCGCGTCGAGCCGGTAGACGTCGACCAGATACGAGATGGCGTGGAAGGTGAAGAACGAGATGCCGAGCGGCAGATGCGCGCTCATTTTTGACTCGACAGCGCCGTCAAGCAGATTTGCCGCGAAAAATCCGGCGTATTTGAAGTAAATCAGCGCGCCGAGATTGGCGGCGATCCCCAAAGCCAGCGCGGCCTTGCGCCCGGTGCGGCCGAGCCAGACGCCGATCGCAACGCCGAACAGATAATTCGCCGTGACAGAAGCTATGATGACCGATGTATACCAACCCTCTCCGATAAAATAGAACAGCAGGCTGAATAACACATAGGTGATGTTGCGCCAGGGCAGAAAGTTCTGAACCAGCAGAAACACCGGCAGGAACAAAAAAAGGAAATCAATGCTCGCGAAGACCATGACTTCCCCGCCGGCGATCCTGATTCCGATGAAGAGCTACAAGACAATTATGGGTAGCGATGCAAGCTAGTGCATCCAATCTGACGAGCGAGTCCCGTTGAGGATTCCCGGCTCGCACGCGTCGTGCGAGTCTGGGGCATGCGCAAGGGGATCGTCGTGGATATGACAACCGCCGACCGTGCTCTGCTTGAAGCGGTGATGGCGAACCGAAACAGCCCGCAAAAGCCCCGCTTCGTCTTCCACTTCACCCCGAAATCGTGCTCCTGGCTCAATGCCGTTCGAGACTTTGTTCTCCAGGCTGACGCGGCGGCGGCTCAAACGCGGCGTGTTCCGCTCGATTGTCGACCTCCAGGCCGCCATCAACCGCTTCCTCGTCGAAACCAATGCCGATCCCAAACC